>Ga0209323_10000029_pt1 | contig 84463 bp, 115 predicted proteins | sample Rifsed19ft2_FD_184014 | JGI IMG/M metagenome (GOLD analysis project Ga0209323, IMG submission 184014) | Soil microbial communities from Rifle, Colorado, USA - sediment 19ft 2 (version 2) | ecosystem: Environmental > Terrestrial > Deep subsurface > Rock core/Sediment | place: Rifle, Colorado...
TTATTAAAGGAAGATTTAAATTAGGAGTAAAATCCCGATTGATTTGATATAATTCCCCTGATCTTGTTATTCCTGAATATGGTGTTGACAATTCAAGATTTGTATTGTTTGTCACTGAAGCTACCTGATAAATAACATCCTCATCTTTTGCTTTAAAAAGATCGGAAATGTCAATTTCTCCAGACCAAGATGTTCCTGTTCCTTCGACAGTAGCATCGCCATTGATCATCTTAATTGTACCCAAGCGATATTGGCTCATGTGATTCTCCTTGTCTTTTATTTTACTTTACTATAGTACCATCGTCAAGTTAAAATGTTTTTCTAATAATTGAAAAATTATGCTATAGTTAATTAAATAGGAAATTAAAGTATGAAAAAAGCTATGATTGTTGTTTTTGCTTTGATTACTGTTATTATCACTATTGGATGCAATCACCCTATCCTTTTTGATCCGCTTGGAAATTGCAGAAATCGAGCTGTTTATTGTGCTCTTGAAGCTGCTGAAAAATATGAAACAATTATTGTTACTGGCCCAACAAAAGCATTTCCTCAAACAATTTCTCATGCTCAAGCTAAAGCAAAAATTAATGAAGAATGGCAATGGCTTTATATGATGGGTGAAGATTGTTATGTAGGGAATCAAGACCTCTTTACTCCTCTTACTGAATGGAGCATCATTAACTATGTAAAAAAACTTAGAAAGGAAGAATAAGTTTACCATGTTGCGATTTGTCTCCATCCTGCATCTCCATATATATAAATTTTGTTCTCGTTTGTGTTGATTTCAATTAAACCTTCAAACGGATTCGCTGTTTGTCCTGCATCAGTCTTGATTGCAACTCCTGGTACAACTAGCTTAGTGTTGTTGGTTTCTACTCGCATATGGAAGCCGGCATAACCGGCAGCAGCATTGATGTCCTCTACCCACAATTGAGCAATATTAGCGGGTGCAGTCGTAGGTGTGGTTCCACTACCTATTCCCAATACTTTCGCAGCCGATGTGCCTACTGCTGTTATTCCAATAAGAATATTGCCTTGTAACAAAGTTTCAACAACAGAACTATTTCCAAGCACTATTTGATTAGATGCAGATGTTGCTGTATTATATCCGATTGCAACACTATTTGTTGCCGTTGCTAATTGACTATTCTGGCCCGCACCATATCCAAGAAAAACATTATTTGTTCCAGACGTTATAGCCCATCCCGAATAAGCACCAATAGCAGCATTGCCCGAAGCAGTTGCTTTTTTTAAAGAATCATAACCAACACAAGCATTATAATTGCCTGTAATGTTATAATAAAGAGCATTTCCGCCAACAGCAACTGAAGCACCACCTATAGTATTAGAATATCCTGCATTTGCTCCTATAAAAGTTATATTCTTCCCAAGATTTGTTGCCTGTGCTGTATTATACCCCAAAAGGGTGTTTGTGCTTCCAACACTAAAAACCTCAATTGAATCATTAATTATTTTGCCGAATGTATCGTTTTGTCTTGTATCCCACGAATATGTCCCCAAACTACCGTCTGCAATATTATCCGTATAAACAGTAGTTGTGTTATCACTAATAGTCGCAAGATAAAAATGTATTGAACCTCCTGCTAAAGTCCGGTAAATCTTCCTCGCTGTAACAGAAGAGGAACTACTAACAGGAATGCTTGTTAAGTCTATCTGTTTATGGGAAGCATCAACAGTAACCGAGTTAGACGTTGTTCCTATACTAGTTTCTCCAGTTGCAGTTACAAATGTGATACAATACTCGTGGCTTCCGTCAGTGACGTTGCCTGTTCCTGTTGCTACTAAAGTTGCTGTGCAAGCACCTGGTGCAGCTACAGAAGTAAAACGAAGTGACCCCCCCTCTTTCAATAAAACATTAGAACCATAATTAACTGTGATTGCGTTTACTGCTGAAGTTGTTAAAGTAACATCAGTTAGGATTGCAGCCCCCGTTGCCAATATTCTCACATTAGCATTTGCTGCTGCCAAAGTAGCCGTCTGATTTGCTCCACATCCGAACAATCCCTCATAAGTAATCTTGATTCCAGCCGAATTAGCTGATCCATCACCAGCAGTTGCAGAAGTAGCTAATGAAGCAACAGAAGTGTACATTTGGATAATAGTTTCAATTAATGTACCTTTAGTGTAAGTTAAAGCTGTTCCATCCCAATTCAGATAAGAAGTTGCGTCACCAACATAGAATTTAGCTGCTGATGCAGAGAAGTCATAACCCAAAATAAATCCAGAAACGGTATTATCAAAATCTGTTTTTCCATAATTGATTATTACATCTGTAGATGCTGAAGTCGCAGTTAATCCAGTTGCACCAACGCCCCAATAATTTGTCGATGTTCCGAATTTGCCAAAAGTAGCATTGACTGTTCCAGTAAAAGAGCCAGAAGTTGCTGTTATTATTCCTGTGATATTAGCTGATGTTGCAACTAAATCACCTGCTAACGACACCCTAAAGGGAGCGTCAGCAAAAGCAGTTGCGCCTAAGTGAATACCGGCAGTAGTGTCCAATTGTATTCTTGTAGAAGTTGTGCCTGCATATAAAGCTGTTGCTGTTGTTGTGTAACCACCGATAGTAGCAACACCAGCAGTTGTCCACGACAATGCTCGTGTTCCTGTCAACCCTAACCATCCAGAACCATCAGCAGCAATGTTTATTGTTTGAGCAGTTCCATTATATCCTCTAATAGAAGTAGAATCTAGTTTGATTCCTGTGTTCGCTGTTGCAGAAGTTTGAATAATTCCTGTTCCTATAGCAGTCAATAATCCTGCTGTTATTGCCCATCCGTTTGTAGCTCCACCTATATATCCCGAAGTAGCAGTAAGAACACCTGCTTGGGTAACAGTAAATGTTGGCGAACCTGTCGGACCGGCTGTAAATGCTGTTGCTCCAGAAGAAACTATTGTAGTATTCCCTGAAGCTGTTTTTGTCAAATCAGAAGCAGTGAGCCCAAAGCCAGAAAGGGAAGTAACCCCAGCAGTAGTCCAAGATAAAACATCTGAAGCTCCAAGAAAACCTGATCCGTCTTCAAGTATTTTAAATCTTGGGTTATTTGCATTTAATCCAAATAGCCCTGTCTTATTAATAAAAATTCCTGTTCCAACAGTTGGTGATGTCGGAGGAGTTGTCCCAATAGCTAAATAAGCATCTCCTGTACTTGAGAATGTAATTCCCGTTCCTGTCAAAGAAGTTGCTCCTAAAGACCAACCCCCTATATTTCCCGAAGTAGCAGTAAGAACACCTGCCTCAGTTACTTTAAAAGGAGCAGAAGCAGGTGTGATATGGCCTGCAAAAAACCGTATGTCATCTCCTCCTGTAACAGCAGACGATAACCCGACTGTACCAGCAGCATCTTTAATAGATGTGGCATCAACAACCCACCCTCCAACATATCCTAAAGTTGCAGTTATCGTTCCTGATATAGTTGCTGAAGTTGCAGTCAAAGCTCCTGAAGGTTCTACTCTAAAAGGTGCTGTAGCTCTATTAGCATAAGTGGAACCTGCATAAAAAGGAAAATCAGTAGGTGACATGCCTGAAGATGTAGAATCAATCCCCGTGTCCTTAGCTAAGTAAGCTGCATTTATTGACCATCCTGCAATATTAATTAAGGAATCAGAAATTTCAAATACTTTATTACTTGACCCGTCATATCCAAATAACCCATAAGCAGAACCTACTTTTCCTATTTTAATTCTGTCAATAGAAGAAGCAACTACTTTAATTAAGGGAGCGTCTGTTAATAGATCAGTGATTTCTAATGTTCCAGATATAATCTCATGTGCTGTAATATATATTGAAGGCTGCCATTCATGTATAGTAGTAGTATTCCCTGATTCAATGTAAATCCTTACATACTTTGCTTGAAAATTAGCAGGAAGGATAGCCAACACTTTCCCATTGCTATCTCTAACTGTCGTTAAGTAGTTTGTTTGTGCTAAAGCTTCAGATGTTCCATATGAAGTAAGGTAGCTTCCTGTATCTAAAGCATGAGCAGCATTGCCTGCATAAAATGTCCAATCATCAACCTCATTCAATTTGAAAGCAAAATAGCAATTACAGTTTTTATCAACCCAAAACAATTCCTTATGAAAAAGATGAGAGTTTGGATATACATTTTCTACATTAACCCAGGTCATATTGTAACTCCCCCTGAAGTTTTATTCCCATCATATAAATCTGAAGCATTTCCTGTTCCACCTGATTTCGTCGCAACCAACTGGAAGATATTATCTGAAATTGTGTCTGCTTTTGCTGAAGCAGTCTCAGAAGAAGAAACTTGACTAAAAACATCAATTGCTTGAACTTCAATGTAAACCAAAGCTTTATTTGTTTGGGCTGTTATTTCTGCTGCTGTTAAAATTCTTGTATATTTATTATCAGTTATAATTTCCCAAGAACTAAAACTTCCTGAACCTGCTTTTGTTCTAACATAATACCCCAACAAATCTTCTTCAGTGTTTGCATCCCAACTAAAAACAACTCCTCCAACAGTTGCATTTGTTGTTAAATTTGTAATAGCACTAGGAGAAGTATTTGTTACAGTTAATCGTGCCGGAAGCAATGAAACATCGGAAAGCTTACTCCTTGCTTTTACTTCAAATTTGAATGAAGCATTTGGAACATTGCCTGTATCAAAATTATTCTGAATAAACGAATAAACAAATTTTGTGTCCTGTACATAATGAGTACTTAAAGTAGCTCCTGCTGTAGTCAAAACCTTAACTTCATAATCTTTAAGCCAAGCATTAGGCCCTCTATACCCTGCACCCATTTCCTCATATCCTGCTCCAACAGAAATATCAACTCCCGAAACAGAATTCCATTGTATTTTACAATCCTTCCCGTCAAATTCATCTCCGTTAGGATCATCAATTAACTGAAGCCCTGAAACTCTTTTCTTCAAAAACTCTGAAAAGAACGAAGGATCACTTTGGATTGTAATATTTGCTGTTACAATACTCGTGAACGGAACTGTTAATCCTGTAAAATTAATTCCTAAAACTCCAATTTGATATGTTTTACTTAAAACAACATTCTTAACCCGATATGAAGTTGTTCTTGTTTCTCCATCAAATTGCCAATTAGTATAAGACCCATCAACTTGTACTTCTCTAACATAAACCTTTGCTCCTGAATATATTGTGTTATCACCTACTGCCCAAAAGGCTGTAATATTAGCAATCAATGCTTCTGAATTATCAACAGCTACTTCCTGCATCAACTGTAAATTAGTCACCTGCACAAAAGGCTCTAACGAAGAATAATTATTTGCAGGCTGAATATAAGACTCTCCATCTCCATCATAAATTAATTCATTATATTCAATGCCTGTAAGAGTTATTCGCAGATCAGCAGTTTTCCTCATCCCAATAATTCTAAAAGGCTTATAAGAAATGCTTGTTTCTCCAAATGTAAAAACATCAAACTGAGAAGGAATTGTTGCAAATGTTCCACTTATTGTTAAAGTTGTATAGTTTCCAGCAATAGAAGTAGCAATGACCTTATCAGCAATTGAGTCATCAGATAATTTCACAAGTATTTCATAAGTATGTCCTGCTTCAATCGTCACAGATTGATCCAATGTAATAGTATTTGTTGTTGCTGAAACAACCCTTCCTCCTGTTCCCCACGCAGGAACAGAATGCCCTACTCTAACAATATCCCCTACAGTACAAGCAATAGCATCAACATCGGCATTAAATTCAATCATCCTCAAAAGATATTGATTACAAAGCAATTTGTATTTAGCAGCTCTCCAAGCTTCTAAAGGAGAAGTTATGCCCATCATCTGTATTGATGCTTTATTACTAGGTTTTCCTATTGTTGTATTTATTAAAGTATATTTATCCTTTTCATAATCCCGTTCACTATTAATAAAATCAATTTCAATTTCTCCTGCTCGTTCAGCTTCAGAAAGAAATACCTCTTTAAATGAATCAACTCCTATATTCCCTATTGTAAATAGCTGTGTTTCTGTTCCTGCCTTATCAATAACAATCGTAATATTAGTTCCATTCCAAATAGGAATTGCTCTGCCTGTTTCACATACTTTAAGAACAGCAGCCCAAACATCAAATTGACTATCAAATATTCCGTTAAATGTAATTCGTTTTGTTCCTACTACAATTTCATCACACCAATCAGCCCATTCAGCAAATTTGATAAGATCAAGATAAGCGGGATTATATCCATCATATCTATTTACTGTTTCATTCTCATTAAAAACAGGCTGAGTAAGAATATCCCAACAAACCCAAGCAGGATTATTTGTATAAGCAACACTCCATGTGCTTGTGCTTGAATTATAAACCCTACATTTCAAACCTTCAACTAAACAAGAAAATCTCAATGAGCCTGATATTTGCTGTGTTGCAAGAGATTTGATTCCAACTAAAGCAATCCGAGGATAAGAAAAATCATCATAATAAACTTCTCTAACCATTGGAAAATGAAGTTTATCCCCATACCGAATATCAGTATTTTCTGTTGTTAATCTTGTTACTTTTATATCATAAATTCCATGAGGAAGACTTTTAGCTATAAATTTTTTTGTTATTGAAGTTGATTTATTCCCTTGTAAAGTAGCATAATCATTTTGTCCTACTACAAGATCCGCTGTACTGTAAATACTTCCTTTTACCCACGACCAAATCAAAGGAGTTCCGTTTTCTGTCTCTCCCGTTGCTTCTCCGTCTGAATGATCTTCATAAACATTAGTATCTATTCCCTTTTCAACCCATATATAGTATGGGTCTTCATCCACTACAAACCAATATCCTTTTGACCATCTTCCTGATACTTCCCCGTCTGTAACAGTTGCAGTAGAAAGCCAAGAAGAGCTGATATTTGTCCAAGAAACATCCCCTTGCTTTTTAATCTCCACCTTTACATCAACAGAATAATTTTCATATGTTCCTGCATCTGTAAAATGATAAAGACCTTGAGGAAAAGAAACATCAATTTCTAAACCATCAAAAGTAGATCCGTTTGTTGTGTATGTATAAGCTGTATTATACTGTAATAATCCGTTAGAAACAACAAACTCTATTTTTGTGTCATTAAATGCAGGAATAACCGTTTGATTTACTGTTCCAAGCTTTACATAGATTTCTGTTCCATCAAAATTAGTTGAAGCTACTCCGTTTTCACTCGTTTTTACTAATTGATCATTTAGTTTATAATCATAAACTTTATTGATAGGCCCACACCCAAGCCCTATTAAAACCTTAGCTGTGTAATTATTTCCTGTGCTTTCAAGGAATCCTGTAATGACATTTCCATAAACTTTATTTAATCCATATATTCTAGGAATTACAATACCTTGTTGTTGAACAGTTTGTGGGCTCCAAGAGTATGTCTGAGAAGAATTTGTATCTAAAGCGTCCATTGTTTGAGAAGGAGGAGTATTTGGAGCAATTGCATTTACTAACTTAGAGCCTACTGTCATTATTGATGTAGTAATAACAGCAGCCATGAAGTATTCACCAGGATACTTCAATAAATAATATTGCCCTGTATAGATTGCAACGGCAGCAACAACAATCATTAAAATTGATCCAAGAGGATTTTTACCGTCCCCTCCTCCTTGAATATCAGGAACAACTAAAATTTCATCTCCTTCTTTAATACGCACATACTCCCATTGAGCTGAAGCAATGGTTTTCCCATTTACTGATATAGTAACCTCTTGTGCATTAGGAAATTCTTCACAATAGAGATCGAGAATTGTAAGATCGTCTAAAATTGACCTGTTAGAAACGATTTTACAATCCCTTTTGAAAGGATTCTCTATCTTAATGAGCTGATATTGTTTTTCCATTTATAAAACCCTTTAATTCTTGCTTTGTAAAAAGGATCACTCAACCGCTGAATTGAAACACACTTATTAATCAAGATGTGTATAAAATTATCTTTATTCTCTAAAACAATCCCGATATGGTTAATTTGTTCAGGGCGTCTTAATGCAAATAATGCCATACAATATGGTTCGGGATTGCCTATTGTATCACATAGCTCTATTCCCTTAACAAACATTAGGTTAATTAAGCTTCTTTCATCTGGATGGTTATAATAAGGAATGTCTAGCCCCATTCCCTTATAAAACTCTTTGCATAGCCCATAACAATTCAAACCTTCATTAAGGTCAGTTCCCCCCTGCACATAAGGAATAGGCTTCTCCAAAAGATAGGAATAAAAAGGTCTAAGCAAATCTCACTCCTCCTAAATCAAGACCTATAAATCCTCCAAACCTTGCTGAGTTAAGCAAGATTCTACAATTTGTAAGAGTTCCATCACAAACCGTAGCTGCTCCTGCATACCCACACTCAACACCTTTAAATCTACTAACCCAATTGCAATGATTAGCAATGTACCTATGCAAAGGGAATAGTTTGCTTAATGGGTTAGGAACACCTAAAGTAAATGTTGCATAGTTAGCATCTGCTTCAGCACCTACAACTTCAAAGTTCAATTCAAGTTCTGCATACTCAGCAGGTGGTACATCGTTCAGATGATCTGAATTAATAACTATTAGCCTCACTACAGACCCTATTCCGCCTGAGAACTGCTCAAGATAGGTCTGAAGTGTTCTTGTCACATTACTCATCTTTAAATTGACTTGTGGGATTTGTCCTCTTGATTGATTATCAATGGGATCAATTTCAAAAGGCAGTTTATAGTAAGTGTCACTGTCAAAAATAACATCCTCATTATTCCGAGCAAATCTTAATACCGTAATTGCATCAGGAAGAGTTATTTCAACTAATAATATCCAAGCAGACTTAGTTGCTATCTGATTTTTTTCAATAACAAGAACTGAGGGCAAAGATAAAGGCATTTTCTACACCTCTGCAACTCTGATTGTGATTTCCCAATACACTGTTCCTTTGTTTGGTTTATATTCTACAGGCTCCTCAAATCTTACAGTGTAATAATTTCCATCAATAGGATTAAGCCAAGTAAAAGAACTTGTTCCCATAACTACAGTTGTCCGTTCAAATGTAAACAATGTTGCTTTGTCTGCTGCTGAGTAATAAGGAAAAGAGTATTTAAAGAATCTCGGAATCCTTGTAAACTTTGCCCGTGTCGTAACATACCCTCCTTCTTTTGGGTCTTTTAAAGTAGGATCAGTCACAACACCTTCCTCCCAAGAATCAAGAACATCTTCAGTTAGTGTAAAACTTGTTAAACTAGGAAAACTAGGCATTTATGCAGCCCTCCCATTCATTAATCCTCTCAAAGGACCGTTCTGAGCAATGTTTTTCAGAATAATTCCAACAACCATTTTATCAAGATTAAAGTCGATCTTTACATCACCTTTTCCTACCGGAGTTCCCGTTTCATTTTGAATATTTACTTCTATATTCGGAGAAGCTGATCTTCCTTTAGGAATTACTGTTTCTCCTGATTGGAGGATTGCAGGAAACTCATCTGCTTTCAATCCCCCGTGTAATCTAGGAGCATTAGCAAATAGCCAAGAAGGAACATTCACCCTTGTATCATTACTTCCTACAACACCTCCTGAATGTTTTTGTATGGCAGACATAGGAACATCTTGCCCCATTTGTTGCCCCATCATCATACTAATTCCTGATTTAAAAGCTTTCAAAAAATACATCGTTGTTTCTTCTGCTAAAAACCTTGCCATTGCTTTCTGAATACTGCCAATAAACAAATTGAAGTAATCACCTAAACTTTGTAATTGCAATTTCATTGAATCAGTAAAAAATGTTTCAAAAGCATCTGACATTCCTGTTGCAATTGTTTCAGCAAAGGTTTTCCATCTATTCCCATATTGTTCAAATTCCCTTGTTATATTCCCAAGACTTCTTTGAACAACCCCTACTATTCCCTCATCAGCATAGAGCTTTTCAAAATCTTCATATTCTTTCTGTCGAAGTTGCTCTTGTACTCTTGAATAATCAAATCCTGCTATCTTTAAATCAGCATAATACTGAGTAGTTCTCTGGCGTAAATCATCTTGTAATGCTTTCTTCCTTGTACTCCCCTCAGCTTCCTCTTTCTGTAAAGAGTCATTAGCTGTTTTAAAATTCTCATACTCTTTTGTAATATTAATTTTTGTGGCTTCATGATTTTTATCAGAAAGTTTTTTCGCTTCAGAATAGTAATCAGAAGCTTTAATCAACAATTGAGAATACATCCATTCATTAAGACTCTGTTTATCCTCAATTGACATTTTCTCTTGAGTAGTATCAAATTGTCGAATGATTTCAAGGATTTTGTAATCATTTTCAATCATCCTTCTTTTCTGTTCCAAAGTATTTGAAGAATCAGTTAAAGTAATCTGATTTGTTTCTTGATTTGCTTTACGCTCTGCACTTGCTATATCAGCAGGTAACTGAGCATCCTTTTCACGAATATCTCGACGTATCTCTAATATTCGTTTGTCCATTGTGCCTTTAGCATCAATTTCAGCATAGGCTTTTTTCGTAAATGCAGCATGAGCATCCTCCAACGCCTTAATTTCAGTGTTTTTATTTTCTTCAATCAAAACCTTACTATCAGCATAAAAATCTTTCTCATTCTTTAACCCATTCTGAAATCTCCATTCATTAAGAGTTTGACGCTGATCAATTGTAAATTTCTCTTTATCAACATCCTTTTTTCTTAGAATTTCAGAAACTTTATAAGCTGCTTCAGAATCCAATTTTACTCGTTCAATATTATCTATTTTTCTCTGGGTTATAGTATCATCTTTAGCAGCCTCTAATTGATAATCAAGGGATTTCTTCTTCAAAAGCATCCGAGCGTAATCAGCATCTTTAGCTGCGTTTGCTTTTATCAAATTAGCATTCCCCTCAGCTTTTGAAATTGCTTCATCATGCACTTTCTCAGTTACAGCCCATTCATTTGCAAGTATAGCTTTTTCTTTTTTAAGAGAAGATTCCAATAAAGACAATTTACGGGTGTAGTACTTTTCATCAGATATTAATCCAAGTTTATGAACATTTTCAAGTAATTTTAGTTGAAGAGAATCATACTGCTTTTGAATCTCTAGCCTTGCATTTGCTATAGCCTTTTGAGAAGCTATTAAAGCAGGATAAGAATTCTTGTCCTTAGAAAGTTCATTAGGAACAAATAAATCTTCCTTTCCTGCTTTACTCTTTCTTCCTGCTAATCTTGCAGCAGCAGGAGTTAAAACAGTTGGTTGAGTTGGTCTGCCTTCAGGAGTTTCCCCAAACAACAACGCTCTTGTTTGTAAAAATCTTTCAATTTCTCCGAATTTCTTTTTTTCAATCCAATCAGACCAATCCTGAAGAGGCTTCATACTTAATTCAGATATGGCTTTTCCAATAGCATAAACTAAAGTAATACTTGATATTAATCCAAAATTAAATTGTTTAAGCACTTCAGAAATTACAAAAAAAGCTTTTCCTAATCCTAGAACAACTAACTTCAAAGCAAACATTACCTCTCCCAGTAGTTCAGAATTGTATAATGCTGCTCCTATTTCCTTAATCAATTCAACAAATACTTTCCATTGTGCTCCAAATGTACTATTCATCTCTTTTGAAGCTCTATCATTTGCTCCTGTTGATTTTTGTACTTGGTCAAGTATCTCTTTATAAGATTCCATATCACGAATTAAAGCGATCAAAGGCCCAACTCGTTCAACAGATGTTAATTTTCCAAGTATTGTCTGAGCACCAACTGAAATTCCCTGTTCCCCAGAACCTGTTACTTTTGCTCTTATCTGATCAAGGACACTAATTAGCTGCCGTCCAAGAGGAATATTTCTGTTAATCTCAATTCCTAATTCTTTAAATAATTTCATTTTATCTTCTTGTACAAGACTTGAAGATAGCCCACGTAAAGCTCTAGCAGCAGTAGAAGCATTGCTTCCCAAGTTTGTAACAAGAACTGAAAGAGCCATCATTTCATCAACAGAAAGACCTATTGACTGTGCCATCTGCCCAAAATGTTGCATAACTTTAGGCAAATCTCTAGGTTCCATAACACCCACACCCATTGCAACCGTTACTTTATCAAGGATTGCTTTGTAGCGTTCAAGGTCTGAGCTTAACTCTTTCATTCCAGGCATATTCTTGAATGTATTTTCCATTCCCACTACAGCCTTAGTAAACTTATCCATCTCAACTTCAGGCCAAGCAGTTTGAAACTTTACAAACTCCTCTAACAATCCCCCCATGACAAGTGTAGCCTCCACACCAGCAGCAATAAGCCTATCAGCTCCTTTAACAATATCTTCAAAAGGGGTTGCATACTTGAGGTTCAATTGACGAGCAAGGAGAATTAATTCATGAGCAGCTCCTTTTGATGATTCATTCAACTCTTCCAACATTACACTATAACGTCTTATCTTTGCTTCAGCCTGATCAACTTGCACAAAAAAATCTAAGCCCTTCTTCATTGTTTCAAAAGGAAGACTAACAGCAGTAAACAAAATCATCTTTGCTCCATACCATCTTGCTTGAATCTGAAGAAGTTTTTCTACATCTTTTATGTAGCTCTTCAATCCGTTTTGCATAGATAAAGTTTGAGATTGCTGTTGTTTCTGAGCAGCAGTTACTTTTGCTGTTGCTCCCTGAAGTTGTCCAAGACTTGTTTGAATCTTCTTCAAAACAGCATCAAAACTGCTGTCAATTTTACCTGTGAAAAGTACACCAAGATTTAATTCCGACTTCATACTTTACCCCTTAGCAAGTTTTCCTTCTGCCCATCTCTTATGGACTCCTGTCATTTTCTCTGTTAATTCCTTTTTCTCTTCTTCTGAGTAACCTTCATACTCTTTTGGATCTTTAAACATAAACAAATCCTCTTTCTTCATGTCCTTCACTTCTTTTTTTACTTCCTTATCAATATCAACTCCAAAGAATGCGGCCTGTATTTTTAACTTATCAAATTCAGCCTGATAAAGATGATCACAAAGCACCATAAATTGCCCAATCGTTACTCCTCCCTCTCTGTACCCTCTTTTATAGAGGTGCTCAAGGTTGTATTGGGGGTATCCTCTGAGGACTGCTGTTGTGACTTTGGCAAGTGAAATGCTGTCTTTATTTTCTCGATCAGGCTCCGTACTTTTTTTTCAAGTGCTCCATAATTTGTATCATAAATCAATTCCGCAATATCACATGCTTGAACATTACTTATATCCTTCAGTAAACTCTCTCCTTCATCAGTTACAAAGGACATGATCTTTCCAATATTAGCAGAAAGTGTTTTCCGAATAACTTCAGCAAACAGTAAATTGTTTTCTTCCTTCTTTGAAAATAGTTCTTGCAAAGTTGTAACAATCAAAGAAGTCATTTGTAGTTGATCTGCCATAGATAAAGGGTAGATTTTGATTTTTCTAAGGTTACGAACTCCTATTATAACCTCAGAAATTTGTGGGTTAAGCATTTTCAATTCATCTTTGTCTTCCATTGTATTTCTCCTTTTGTGTTTTGATTGTTTTTCTAAACTGCTCCCCTGTTTCCAGAGGAGCAGCAGATTAAGTTTTTCTAAAGATTAGGGTTTGGGTCTAAATAAAATTCTGCCTAAAGGCTTAGAATCCCAAATAGAACTTCCACCTGAAACATTTGAATCAGCATTTTTTGCTTCAATAGTGATAGGAACAGCAACAGCATCACTATCTTTCAAGTCAATGTCAACATTGGACACAACTTGCGCTCTTGGGAAGATAATAACCATCTCATTAACTCCATCAGGATAAGTATAAAAAGCCTCCATTCTGATAAAATCAGGAGAATCAATATTCCCCAAAGGAATTTCGCCTGAGTGTACAGTTGTGTACCCTGATGTAGCATCAATGCCTTTTGCAAAGGCTACATTCATCGGGGTTATTTCTTTAAATGCACACTCAAGTTGGGCTTTCTCCCTAAGAGGAATTGAAGTATCCTCTACAAGAGGGAAGCCTGATTCTAACCTCCAAAATTCAACAGCAGATGTGAATTTTGTGTTAGCAAGAGCTCCGATTGACGATGTAGAAGTCAATACAGGAGCTAGACTTGTCACATTAGCAGCAGAAGCACCTATTCTTACTTGTGCTAATCCTAATGCAACTGTTGAAACATCTTTCGTAATGGGCCCGCTTCTTGGCATCTTTATTTCCTCCTTCTAAAATGTTTTATTTGTTTCCAATGATTGATTATTCGCATTGCGATTGATTTTATCCTCAAAAGAAAAATAGTTAAATACATTCCAATATCCACATTCTCTTGCAATACACCTCATTCTTATTGATCCATGAATCATAATCTCAACAGGACAAAATTCATATAATCTTCCGTTTCCATCTTTCTTCTTTCCAAATATGAAATGAAATAACCCGTTAGGTTTTCTCTCAATCAATTTTTTCCCGCATTTTTCACAAACAAGGAATATTTTAGGTTCTGTTTCATTTATCATAACAATTCCTTAGACTTTGGCGGCCCATAACAATCTAACAGTAATTACTTTAAATTTACTATTGTCCTCAGCTTTCATTTGTCTTGATTCTGATTGAATTTGAACAATCATTGTTCCTATATTTCCCCAAGCAAGCGTTGCAGAAGACCTATATAAAGTAATTCTTGCAAACCCGTCTGTTTGTGTTGTATCAATAAGGTAATTCATAACCTTATCTCTTACCTGAGCAAGTTTAAATCCTTCCGAATCCTTTTTTGTACAACAATATATTTCTAAAGTAATATCTGATAGAGTTCCGAGATCAATTTCCCCCATCATCACTGCAACCCATTTATCAACTTCTATTCCCTGCACTTTAGGAGTTGTAAGATACTCATCAAACAATAAAGCTATTCCTTCAATTCTGCTGATATTATCAACAAAATATTTTTTTATGCTGTCTCTAATATTACTTTCTCTTGCCGTAGAATCAAGTCCTGATGCTTCAATTACACTTGTTCCATATCCTGTTGCTCCGCTCATGCAATTACCTCACTTTGCGGATTAGAAAAACTGTACCCATATTTAAAACACCAAATATATACAGTTCCTCTATTTAATTGAAAAGAAGCAATTCCCTGTTGATTCGTTGTTGATGTAGCAATCATATTCGCTCCGAGAATATCAGTTGTTATTTTTACTGTTACATCTTGAATCGGATTGCTTGAAACAGAATCAAGGACTGTATATGTCCAATTTACAACATCATCAATTAAAGTACCACAATGAATAGCCTCAACTAATTCCCAAGTTAATCCTTCTTCAAGATCGGAATCGTTATATACTTGTCCTCGGTACTCCCAAGTCATTTTTCTTCCTTTCCTTTAATGCCTTCTAACGTCTGTAGTATAAAAGGATACACAACCATAGTCAAGTAAGATATGGCTTCTTTCTCTTCATCTGTTGAAGATTTCAATACGGCACAATCAAGTGCAGATTTAATTTTCTCAAGCCCTTCAATAGTTTCTTCAAAAATCACAACTACTGATCTTGCCTGTACCTCTAAAATTTTCATTTTGTCCACCCGTCTGCAATTTTCATCATAGCATTATCAGCAAGCCTCCAAGCAAGTCCTGAATTCCCTCTTGAAGCAGAAAAAACAAATTTCCTAAAAGAAGGTTCAAATAATGGACGCTTAGAATGAACCCCTGAACCTCTTATGCTTTTAGGAATGCCTTCTTCCATCACATTAGTGTACATAACTATACTCTTAGAAGGCCCACTTCCTGTCCAATTCTTTCCTCCTGAATCCCTTGATCCAAAAGGAATGCCCCCATAAAAACCGTCTGCTACTCTAAATCCCCCTCTTATACTCATAAGCAAATCTCCCATCAACTGCCAAAAACCCCCTCCTTTTCCGTGCTCTGCTTTCCATTCTGCATATTTAGCATTATATGCTTTATATTTTCCCACAAATTCTTGTCTTGTAAGAGAAATTCTTACTTCCTCAGCATATTTGATTGATAACTGTCTTGGTAATTCACCTGGGCCTGCAATTTGATACCGAACTTCCTTATCAACAGCCTTGATCTTGTCAAGTATGTTTTGAAGTTCTTTTTTATCGTACTGAGCATCTATTTCTATCATACTTTATTCCGTTAGAGAAAATACACTTCAATTTATAAACCCATTTAGTATTGTTTCAATTTTATATTTCTCAATTCCTTTAACAGGAAGAAGACAATCTTTTTTTAATTCAATTTCTGATTTAAACAGCCTTGGTGCAATTGTTATTTCCTTCCCTTTCTGTTTATAAATCTTATAAATATCTGCTGTCCCTTCTTTAAGAAAGATTGGGATTGCTACATTTAATTCCTCAGTAAGAACTTCATTGTTAAACATAAACATTTTCCATTTAGTTTTTGCTACTTCATTAAAATTTCTATCTTCCAATACTTTCACATCACACTCAATTCCAACAAATGATTCTATTGTTTTTTCAGTCCTACTATCAGCTAAAGGAATAATAAACACAGTCAGCATTATCTTTTCTCCAATGTGAAGAACCCATGAGCTTTAGGAATATGAATATAACTTTCTTTAATTCCATCTACATGATATGAAAAATTTATCACTTGCCATCCTACTGTAGAAAAAAATGTCCCCCAAAATGCTGCACTTTCACAAATCAAATGGGATTTATCAAGGTTGTTTACTTCTGCATTATACTTCCCATTTTCTCCTAAAGGAATAACAGCAAACAAAGTGCTTGTGTGTAACTTCTGTAAAACCTCTGCTAAATCCCTCAAAGGAATGTGTTCAAAAACATCCTTTGCTATACAGAAATCAAAAGAAGAAGTTTCCAATAAACTAGGAGGGCGGCAGAAAGCTTTAACATCTTCAGGCACACACTTTAACGCATAGTCTGAAATATCAATTCCCCATGCCTCTCTACGCAAAATTCGTAATGCTTTAACTAAGTATCCTTTTGAACAGCCAAAATCTAAAATTGTTTGTTCCTTTTTAATCTGAAGATAATCAATCAAAGTCATTGCAAGAGGAATTGTAAGCTCAGGCACCCAGCGATATTGCTGATAAGCACTCTTACCCGACTCCAAACCTTCTTCATAATATTCACGATCATAAAAACTTGAGTTCATTATTTCACTCCTAAACAATTCTTACAAAGATCATGGGGCAAATCCTTTTCTCTTAAACGAGTATAAAAATCATTTGCTTTTGAATAAATATCTTCAGGAACATCAGTCATAATATTCCCAAATATAATATCTTCTTCAAGGCACATACAACACGGGAGTACATTGCCTGTCACACCTATAAACAAATGACCAAAATCAGCATAAGGACACCCATCAAACTTGACACAGTTAGGTTCATCAATTAAACCTGTCCAAGGGTTAATACAATCGTTGATTCCAATTGTTAACCTGTCTTCAGGAACTTTTGTTTTCCAAATTGTTCCCCACATATTCAAATCATCTTTTGTGATAAATCTTGTGACATGAGAAGTAAAAACAAACTTGATGTGCTCATACTTCTTTTCTCTACTATTCAATGCCTTGATAATCAATTCATCAAGTTTTGAATAATCATTTCTTTCTCCATTAAAATTAAAAAAATGATAAGAAATGAAAAGCCAAGTTAGATTAGGAAGTCTATTCAAAAAATCAAGGAAGTCCTCTGTCAGTAATAACCCGTTTGTATATAGATTAAATCTGAATTCAGGCTTTCTCATTGCAACCTTAATCATAAAATCCTTTAAATTACAATTAGTTAGCGGCTCCCCGTCTTTGTGCCATATGACAGTCGGAGGATAGCCTAATCTATCTTCTTCATTCTTTAAAGGAGCAATGTATTTATCAAGGACAACATCAAAAACTTCTTTTGACATTACTTGTCTCTTGCGTTTCATTAAATGTTGTGGGCATTCACTACATGCTAAATTACAGCAGTTGGAAGACTCGATTTGAATATTCATTATAACGCCTCTGGAATAATAAAACCTAAGTTATCATTCATAAGTTTCAATATGTCCTCTTCCTGATTCAATTCATGTACTATTCCTCTATAACTTTCTGGAACAAATTCTTTCCAAAGTTTATCTTCTCGTGCAATCCACATTGGAGCACATGATTTAACAAAATGGTCATCCACTCTATGTTTTTTCCAATCGTAGGCACGGGTTCCACCCCACCGATGGATAAACTGAGGATCAGCTTTACTTCCATAATAAGTACCTTCAGGAGCAGTGTGCCCAGGAAACTGCATATAAATATGATCTACAGGCACTCTCGCTTCTTTCCATTCTCCCTGCAATCTACAATATAACCATTGTCCAGGTTCAAACCATGCTGCTTCAGGAACTCCTCTTACTATAGCATCTTTCTGAACATCTGTCGGATTTTTAATTCCTCTTGTTTCAGCAAAACACCCCACAACATCTTTAATTGTATTATCCATCCCAGGAGTATTATCAGGTTTATTTCCTCTAGGATGCCAAAACATTCCTTCATTATTTGCCCTTGCTTCTTTATGGTATTGTTGAAGCATATCTACTCGATAAAGAGTAGCAGAAGGATTGATATTATAATGATGATCTCCCTCATGCCAAAAGAAACCCGCAAGCCCTATTGTTGGTTCATCTTTCATAAAATTAACATACCAATCAAGCCATCCCACCTTCATAGCTTGTGTATCCGTTTCCATTGCAAATAAAAAATCATACCCTTTGCCTTCAATTGCTTCTAATATCTCCTCAAGAGCTGTAGCATGACTATGTTTTCGTCTCACACAAGGAATTACTGTTATATTATGACCCAAATCAGATTCAGTAACAGCTTTTATTGAAGGATGTCCAGGCCAAGTTTCTGCAATATAAATATCAGGCTCAATTATATTCTCTAGTGTCTGTAAACTATGAACTGCTATCTGCAAATATTTTGCTGTGTGCCCATGTGCGATTGCAATTGCCACCTTTGTCATTTCAATTTCCTCCTTCGGATTGAATGTTAGAAAGTTCATCTTCAGACACAATTTTTGTGCCTATCCAATACCAACTGCCTATTTTTTGTAAAGGCATTCCAACTTCCTCTACAAATTTATTCACTGTATTAAAAACATCAGGATTATTCTCATGATAGTCATCCCAAGCAATACACCAATCCCCTTTTGTGTTTCTATTTTCCCAAGCTCTCCAAGTATCTAACTCAACTTCAGGCAAAAAATGACAAGCATCTATAAAGCATAAATCAACTTGATTGGGCATAACACACTCATAAGAATTAACAATTGTTAAAGAATAATTTTGGCAATTGTGCATAAATGGAGTATACCCTGTCGGAAGATAAGAAAAATCTCCGTTCTGAAATACCCCTGAAATATCAACCCCGTATATCCTTGCTTCAGGATTCAATTTGCACAAAAGTAAGGAAGTCCACCCTACATTAACACCCATCTCAACAATGACTTTCGGTTTGAATAGCATACTTAAAGTTGCAGCAGCAATACATCCGCATCGTTCTACAGTATCCCAAACAAATCTTTCATAAGTACGATACCGTTGAAATGCAGTATCTTCAGCACTTATGAAAGCAGGAAACTCATAAAACTTTTCTTTATCAAAACTCTCAATTGCGAATTTTTGCCAGTCTTTCATTTTACAGCCTTAACTTTCTTTGCTTTCAATTCATTTTCTTTTCTCAATAAAACTGTATTCCCTTGCCAAAAATCAATCTTTTCCCAATTCTTATTTACTTCTACCCACTCAGCAATTGCTCGTTTTACCCCTCCTTGAATTTTGTCTGTTTCATTTCCTTCAAACAAAGCATCATCCATCAGCATATTACTTGTTATTAAAGAAGCTGATTTCATTTCCGACATCGTATGCTCATAGGTATGAGAAGTATCAATGAAAATCATATCATATCTCTGATCCTTTGCCACCTTCTCATTAAGAAAAGTCACACTGTCATCATATTTAAATCTCCAAATAGTGTTCATATACTGTTCATATCTCACTCCTGTCATTCCAAGAGGATTTATTTCTACTGATTGTAAATAATTCCCGCTCTTCTCAATATATGCAAGGAACACAGAGGTCGAAATTCCTGAATCTCCTCCTACACCTAACTCAAGCATGATTTTAGGCTGAACTACGTCTAAAGCCCCCTCATAACTCGCGGAAAGGGGAACTCTAAGCATATTTACAAACCTATGTGCTTGAAGTTCAGTTTCAAACTCAAAACAGCCTATCACCTTATCAACACATTGTTGAACAATATCATTGGTGTTGGGTTGATATTCTGCAAGGTGTTTATAGTTTTTCCATTCCTCAATTTGTCGAACAGTCACATTATGCCCGTATTGTAAAAGCCATTCTTTTGTTTGCTGAATTTGATTTTCTTTGCTTCCATAATATTTCAGCAACCATTCTTTAGGCATTATAAACATTATCATTTCCTCCTTAAATAAAATTCTTCATTGCTGAAGGATTTATAATTTCATGCACTAAATCATTTTGTTTTGTAAAAACACAATGTTCACAGTTGTTTGTTTTAAAAGGAACAATCTCTGTTTTATATTCATCTTTTAACTCTTCCATCTTACACCATCTATATTTTTCATGAAAACTTCTTTCAGCATCATTATTCAACACAACAGAGGAACATCTGTAAACAAACTCATCGTGAAGAAGGAAGGGTTTTACCATTCCCCAATAACATAATTTTGGTTTCTCAAATATCTTTGCTTGGTAAAAAAAAGGTTCCCCCCACTTTTCAACCCATCTTACATATAGTTTATTATTTTTCTGTTGCTGCTCCTCAGTTGTTTGGCAATCAGGGACAACACGCACATAGGCAGGGGAATATTTTTTAACATGAGTTTTCAATTTGAGCATACTTTTTAAAGTAGATTTAGCATTAATAACATAGCTAAAACCAAGTGTTGTGTCTTTAGGCAGTTCAGGGATTTCTACTTCCTCAACATAATCTAAACAATTCATCGAAATGCGAATCCACTTCAGGAAATTAAGTGCATTTTTCTCTATCTTATCAAAGCCTAAACCATTAGTAATAAAGCCCTGTTCAAATCCTGCTATTCCTGATGCAATTATTACTTGATTTATGTTGGAATATAAAGAAGGATCACCTCCTCCTGTCCACTCAACTGTTTTTGCTCCTAAAGACTTCATATCAGCAAGAAAATCTATAAGTTTTATATACTCCAACTCTTCTTGTTTGTCTCTGTTTGTATTAGAGCAAAAACAACAATTCAACTGACATCTTGAAGTAGGTGCTATTTGAATGGAAATAGGAGAAACTCTATTATGTTGAAGTAACTCAACAATATTGGGATGATGTATAAGCTTATTTCCCATTGAAGTAAATTCTGCCTCTTTGTTCATACTTTCCCCTTTCAGCTTCTATAACAGATTGTATTTCTTGAAATAGTATAAAATGACCTTCAGGCGTTAAATGAGTTGTATCAACAACATATTGATCATATTTATTCCAACAATCAATGTAAGTGATGTTGTTATATTGCTTTGCAAAACACTCAATTACATTCTTGTACTCTTCAGCTTGAATTCTCCAATGAGAATGAATTCTTTTACTTTCTACATTCGGTTTACTTAACCCAATAACAATAACTGAGAATCCCTCAAGCATAGGTAAAACAGATGCGAAGATTTCTCCAAATTGTTCTGCTGTAAGAGTTTGAAAATATTGATTATTTTGTTCATTCAAATCCTTTGCAGCTAACAGCATCTTCGGAAGAACATATGCTGTAAACAAAGAATCTAACCCATAGAAATTAAGATATTGGCAACACCAGTAAATGAAATTCTTTGCTGGATGTGAATAACACTCAACAGCCCCTACATTTAGAATCACCCAGTTCTTTCTATGTCGTTCTTTAAGATAGTTCTGCAAAATATTTTTTACGTTCATAACAGTTAATCCGTTTATCCAATTTCCCTCAATAAGAAAAGGATACTTTTCTTGCAAATAATCTAAAGTGCTTCCTTTGCCTAGAGTAATATCCTCATCAGGCATTGGAGTGTATAAAGTTGAGTTTGCAAAGACTGTTAAGTTCATAAACCTTCCCGTAAATACTGTTCATAGTAATAATCTTCTTTGTGATGTTTTGGATAAGTTGCTCCTAAAGCAACATCCTCATAATGGAGCTTTGCACACAGTTTTCCAATTGTGTCTCTCTTATCTTTTACTGCTCTGTGGTAATGATTGAGCTTAGGAGTAGTTAAATTACAATAAATGTTTTTGTGTCCTGTTATTTGTTCATGAAGTTTTCGCACATACTTAATTGGACTTTCTATTCTTGTCATTCTAGCCTGCCAATCAGGAGCATTGCGAAAATCATTCTCTGCTTTTGTCTTCTCAAAATCATGCCAATCAATTCTAGGAAATGCAACAACATCATAAGCATCAATTAAAGAGTCCTTTATCCATCTTAATTGATGAAATTCTTTTTCATCTATAGTTTCATCCGCATCGAAGTAAACCATCCATTTGCTATCTGGATGAAATTCTTTCGTAAGTTCTCTCAACTGAGTTCTTGCAGGCCCATATCCTTCAGTCTGGATAATTTTACTCACGACAACTAAAGCTCCCTGATCTGTTGCATACTCTACTGATCCATCTGTACTACCAGAATCAACAATTATAATTCCTCCGTCAGCTACTTTTTTTACCCAATTAAACCACTTGGGGAGTTGTTTAATCTCATTAAAAATGTTTGAGCACACTGTTAATTTTCTCATTAGATTGTTTCCTCCAACTTCTTAATATTCTCTAAAATTGTGTTTGGGTTGTGTGACCCAGTGCACTTTATTGGACACTCCCTTACTCCTGCACTGCAAGGCCCCAAACCCATACAATTTTTTATATAGTCTGGAGACATCTCAATGAGTTTTCCCTTAACCTGCAAAGGTTTTACAACTGATGCATTTCCACTTCCAAATAAGCATACTTGTGATACTCCTAATGCCCCACAAAGATGTGATATAAAAGAATCAACTGTTACAGCAATAGCAGCTTTCGAGACTACCCAAGCACTTTCTCTAAAAGATAATTTACCTCTCAAATCAAGATCAGCTTTTGCAGGAAAATCATCTTTCCCTCCCACTTGAATAGTAAAATATCTGTCTCTCAAACCTTCAGCAACATCTCCCATATATTCGTAGGTGCGGAACTCAGCATCCCCGCCAGTTGTGTGGAGAATACAAATAGGGAGCTTTGTGTCTAAAATTTCATCAGCAATTGGATTCTCAGGAACTTTCAAATCAATAAAGAAATCATCAGGCTCATCAATCATTAATACTTTCCAATAGAAATCAGCAAGGATTGAATTGCTGTTTCTTCCCCAGTGTCCAGGAAGTATTCTCTCTCCGTGAGGATTATAAACAAACTTGTATTCCTGTAGTTTTGCTTCATCCCAATCAAATATCTCATCAATATAAGGATTGCCTACAATAATGTCCTGATACTTCTTTTGTGTCATGTAATAAAAAGGAATGTCAGGATTTCTTTTTTTAAGGTCTTTAAAGCAACGGGTAGTCATAATCACATCCCCTGCTGAAGAGTGTTGAGCAAAAAGAATAGCCTCCTTCCGTGCCTTCTCCTTGCGTACAGGAGACACATAATTACATGCTTTATCAAGAAGGTTCGTTATATCTGAAACTCTTTGTAACCACTCAGTTGCTCTTCGTATCCCTCGATATTTTAAATCTTTTCTAAGAGTAACATCTTGTACTGATTTCATTGCTCTTACAAGATCAGGAAAAGAACAAGCTTTGCTTTCAATGAATGTAGAAGCTCCATTTGCTGCTAAGAGAGGAATATAAGCTAATTCTGTAGATGCAACACCTATTCCGGCCCCTTCTTCAATTAATTCTATGTGTGCTGTATTATTTGAAGCAATTACAGGTGTTCCACAAAGCATAGATTCAAGGACCGTCCAACTCAAACCTTCCTGCAAAGAAACATTCACAACACAATCAACAGCATTATAGACTTCAATAAGAGTTTCCGTAGAATAGTAGTGCCCCTGTTTTTTAACGAGCACATCTCCTAGTTTTCCTCCACAATCCCTTATGTACTGTTCTATATTAAAAATTCCTCTTTGACTAGCAAGTTCAGTGTGCAAATATAAAGCTGAATTAGGAATTTCCTTTTTAACTTCAAAAAATGCTTTTATTACTCGAAGAGGGTCTTTCCTAAATTGATTGTGACCAAAAAAACCAAAAAGCAAAGTGTCCTCATTCACATGTTCATGAAATAATTTTTCTCTTGTTTCTTTCTTTTTTGCATCAGAAAACAATTTAAATTTTTTTGCATCAAAAAGAGGGGGTCTAAAATAATAAAGATTTGGAACACTCTCTACTAACATCTCATAGCCATATGCTGAATATACACACGGAATATCAATTGGATTAAAAAGAGATAGCCAATCCTGTCTAACAAAATGTGCATCATAAGGAAAAATTGAAGCCCAAATAAATTTATCTCTTCTTTTTAGTTCAAGTAACTGAGGATAGACTTTAGAATAGGTCCAAATATCTAATCCGATAAAACAAACAACATCAAATTTATTTTGATTCAAAAAAGAAACAAGCTGTGAAGCACCAAAATCATCATAAGGATTATTCCCTCCTTCAATGATTCTAACTTCAGAAGAAACAGGACACGAAACGGGAAAAGCAGCAAAAACTGTTATATCATACTTAGTTAAATCAATTTGTTGTAAACAAGCGTTAATCATATGGGAATTTCCTGAATGGCCATAAGGATGATCCCCCACCAATAAAAGTTTCTTCATAGATTGTTTTCTCCTATTCAATTGTATTTAAAACATTTTATCTTGTATCTTGGCTCATCTCAATAACACTAATTGCAGGATAGATGCTTTTCTTAATCACGTCAACTTGATAATATTCTCCAGAACGTGCTTGGAACCTATCTAACAATTTTATGTTCTCTCCGCTCGCTATGTACATCTCTATTCTCGATACTGTCAGCAGGCCAAGCTCATCTCGGTCTGATAATTGATTGCCGGATACCTCAACCAACACACTATTAATTCCGGCTTTAATAGATTCCCATATTTGAACTTTATGATACGTCTGATCTTCCCAAACTTCACCTGATGATCGTAAAATCTCACCACTAACAATATTTGCTTTAAGAAATTGTGTTTCGTAAATAACAATAGAATCCTGAAACATATCAGGAATTTTTGAAGCAACAAGAACCCTTTTACTATTGCTAAGTTCAAGAACATCCCCTTCTACAACTATTGTATCATACGACAATGCCCCTTCAAGTATTGTCTCTTTTGCAAAAGCTGATGGATTTCCAATTCCTGAAGAAGCTTTTGGAATATCATAGATTAAAAATTCCCCCGAGAAATTGCCTGTGTCTCTCCTTGTGATAAAAGAAACCCCAACATCTTCTAAGGCTTTTTTTACATCGGCTCCAACAGACACTTTTATTAATCCTCTTCATTTGGATGTACACTTACTAAAATCTCAGAACAAGAAGAAACATCTCTTCCTAAAGCATCATAAGCAAATCCTGCTCCTACTACATGCGAAAACATTTGATATGCTGATACATTTGCAAATTTATAAGGATCATCATCCATTGCCTGTCTAAACTCATCATCCATTGCCTGAACAATGGATTGAAGATTTTTAAACTTGTCTTGTAATGAAAGTTGCTTGAATTTAAAAGACAAAAGATTTTCTGCTAGAAGAGCAAAAAATAAAGCCCGCTTAGTTCGCTTAATCAGCCATAGGATTTGAAAGTCGTCAGATGTAGGGAAAATAAACGGGCTCAATTCCCTTTGAGCATTTGAAATTGCATCAGTATAATCATCCTCAACAAAATTGGAAGAAAGAGCTTTTAACTCTCTCTTAATCAATATAACAGCATCAGAAGAAGTCATCTTACTTTACTTTCTTCTTTAATTTAACAGCAGATTTAACACTTACTTCTTCTTTGGCTTCTTGATTACTTCCTTCTTTGGCTTCTTCCCTGTTTTCTTCTGTCCCATTAACAACCTCCTTATCTATCTCAAGTATTCGCACACAACGAACATCCTTCAATAAACCTTGCAGGTCAGCGGGAAAAGGAGCAGAATAAACTCCTCCTTTTTCCCACACCTGCCCACCTTTGACTGTCACCAGTAATTGTATCTTTTTAATATTCATTTCTGATTGCCCTCCTTCTTTAAATATCAGGCTCTACTTCAACAACAATACCGGGACTCTGAATCTTTTCAGTAGGACTTCCGCTGCCTGAATAGATAGCTGTCCAATCTAAAACATCCCCGATAACAAATGAAGCAGTTGCCTGATTTATAACAGGTTGAATTATCCCTGTATCCCCTGCTTCTGCCCACGTAGTCTTTTGACCTATTGTAGCAGACTCCCCTGAAACATGACCAATAGATGGCTTCGTTGTGAAAATTGAAACCTTATTAATAGTCACTTCTCCAGAAAATCTAGGAGTATCAGCAACAGAAGCAGACGATCCGTCTTTAGCAACAGAAAGAATTACATTTGTAACTCTGCCCTTAAATCGAGCAATTCCAAGAGGTCTGCTAACAGAAGCAGCAAACTCACCTGAAATTATATCAGTAAAAGGAGTTAAAACTTCCGTTGCCACCTGTTTTCTAAAATCAGAAGAAGGAAGTGGCCCTTGATAACCTTTTCTTGCCATTTATCTACCTCCTTCTATTAAGTTACCGTCAGAACATAGATTGCATCCCTATTAAGCAGAACCGGCAAACCCTTATTCTGAACACGCAGCCAAATGCCATCTGGATCCCAAGTAGTCTCAGTATCAATTTGCATTCCCCTTAAACGATTAAGACCAAAAGGAGCCCGAATAAACTTAGCTATTTTCTGTCCTTCAACCGCAGAAGCAAACATACAAAACTTTGTTTTATCAAGGAATTTGCGAGTCATAGTGACCTTATCTTCCCCTGATTTGAAAGACGCTGTAGGAGCAGACGACACAGTAACCGTTCCAGCCTCAACATCTATAGAAGCAATCGTTTCATCTTCATATGTGCCTGCTGAAATGTCATGAAATCTCAAAGTTTCCCCTACAACAAAGTCCGTAGCATCATCTACACTTACAGACGTGGTAGAAGCTCCTGTAACTTTTGCAGTCAACCACGCAGAAATTACATACTGCTCATCATAGATCATTAGATTAGGAATATTCAGCAAAGAACCAAGAACTGCCACCGGACGGGTAAACAAATCCCCCTGACCGAAAGTAGATTTTGAGAGCAAGGTCTGAATTCCCTTATCCATAATCAACATCTGTAGAACTTCAGTCGTACACAAAGCATAATCAATCTTTGCCCCTATCGAATTCTGAAGAACTAACTGAGCATCCATGATGTCCTGAAGAACATTCACAGACGAACCCGTATCCCACTGATATGCAGCAGCAAGAGTCACAAGATTTGCAGAAGGAACACTATAATCAAGGGAGATTTTTACTCCGCCGGGAGCGGAATAAGTCATTGTTCCGCCTGAAAGCATTTGAGCAAACATCCACTCTTTACGACGATCACAACGATTCCGCAACATCAAAGTCTCTCTTGCAAGACGAGCCTGAGAAGAAAAATACTGATCAACAGTTCCCTCTTTGCGAAGGTTATTCAGGAACACTTCATCAAAGTACATCTTCTCTTTCCAGTAAGCTGTCATAGCTGATTCCTGTTTCACCCCTATAGGAGCAACAGTTTGAGAAGGAGCACCAGGAGCAGCAAATGGTGTCATCCCTCTATTCCCTACCTGACTTTCCCACTTAATTGTATCTGAATCTGCATCTTCTTCAGAAAACATATTCATCAAAACCAAATTGGGAGAAGTCGTGAACGCGGTTATTAGTCCCTGAAGTCGCTCAAGTCTTAGATCAGGAATATCACTTTTACCTGTCGGCATGTAGAATTCACCTCCTTTTTATTTAATTACAAGCAAATTACCGTTGCTAGTAGCAGAAATATCCGTCTTAGCAGCAGCATCAAGTCCTTCACAACTTCCCTCATACAAAATAGCATTGGACAACAGCATTGGAGCTAACGCCCCTTTAGCATTTACACCTGTTCCAGTATCAACTGAACTCATTAAAATGCCTGCACAGTCACTCCAACCATTCGTATTGTCAGCACCCATTTCAACATGAACAGCACCGCTCAAAGCAACAGTGATGCCCGTCGTAATATTTGCTGTTGCAGTGATCTTTGCCATATGAACATGCGTTGTCCGGTCGATTGCAGTAATTGCACCCATGTTTACTGCACTTGACGTTGCTGAATCAGTATCATATGCAATCAGATCATCCCCAACAACAAATTTGTAGCTATCCTCCATCGTTACATAACAAAACAAAGCAGCAGTTCCATCAGAAACAATGAAAGCATTTGCTTTCTGAATCTCACTAGAAGAATCAGGAACAGAAGGAGCATAAGGAACATACTTCCCAACATTACCGGCAGCACTCACATTCTTTGCAAGAGGAGTACCTGCCCTTAATATACCATATCCCGCTGCAATAGTTACTTCTCTTATCAAAGCGTTTTCGGGATTAGAATAAAAAAGTCTCTTGTAAGAGCCTTCTGCACCCTGAACCTGATAAGGAGTTTCTCCATGTATCGTCATCTAAAGCTCACCTCCTTTTTATATTATTGAATTGTCTGACCAGCTAACTTAGCCATGTCCTTTATCCAAACATTATCAGCTACGAACTGAGCAGTTTGTCCCTCTACTTCTTTTTGAGTAAAGCCCATCCCAATGATAGATTTGCTCACTCCGCCCTTCGTCCAATCTGCAATCTCTGCATCAATAGCAGCAGCAAACGCAGTTTCATCAAAACCCGCCTCTGAAACAAATTTCACATAAGATACATGTGCCTGTACCTTAGCAAAAAGATGTTCAGGAATATCAGAAGAAGCAAGTTTGCTAGCCCAAATAGAATCAGCCTTTGCTTTCCTCTCCCCCTCTTTCCGAATCAATTCAGTCTTTTCAAAAGAAAGAATCTTCTCGGACTGCTGAGAAACCACTGTGCTCAATTCCGTCAATTTAGCAGTAAGAGGAGTTTCAATCTCCGTCTTAACTTCCAGCTTAACAGAATCTCTTGCTTCCTGCATCAATGCAGAGTAAGCAGCTAAATCTTTTTCCTTCAACTCTTTTAAGTCCACTCTAGTCACCTCCTTTGATTTATTATTCTCCACTTCTTCCTCTTCTGAATCAAAGAGGTCTTCTTTTTTCAGAAAATCAACTTCAATCTCTTCCTGTTCATCAGAAAGAGCTTTCGATTTTGTATTAGGATCAGCTCCGAACACACAAACTGAAGTTTCCATATAAGACCATTTACGCCAAACAGTACCCGGCCCCTTTAAAGTATGCCCATTTACCTCAACACTTTCCCCTTCTGCAATATCCTCCAGAATTGTAGGTCTTCCCTGAATACTTGCCTGGTAAGGAAAGCCCGCTTTACTATTTTCTTGAAAAGCTAAAGATTCAGGAGTGTTTAAAAAAGACATACTCTTAATAGAAAGTTGACCATTGTCGATCAAAGGCTTCGTTGAAAAACCAACCTTTGCCATTACACTGTGTTGCTCTAAAACAGGATAAAATTTTTGTGCAAACAGAGCTCCACTTACATCAATTGCAAAATTTCCCCAGTACCAATGCTGAAAGGGCTTTCCCGAATAAGCAAGAATGTCAACATTCCCTTCAGCATCTACCTTAGCAAAGGCGTCTGAATCCGTAAAACTAAAAGCGGAAACAGGAACAGTTTGTTTTCCCTTTTTGTCTTTGTTCATGCTCTCTACCCCCGTTGATTATTCTATTACACTTATTTAAAACCACTGTCAAATAAAATTTTATTTTAAGACAATTCAGTAATAAACAAAGTTCCTATTTCTCCAGAAACAGAAGCCTGTGCTCCGATTCTAGTATGTTCCCCAACATTAAATAATTGAGGAACATTTGCAGCTAGGTAAAAACCTTCCCCGCTCTTTGCAACAATGGAAGCATCTCCTATATCAAAATTGCAAGCTACTGTAGGTGTTACCTCCACAATCATTGTTGTTAAGTCAACTGATGTTCTTGCGTTTGGAAGACCGCTAAGTGTCATTTTCTGTGCAACTGTGGGTTTTAACACTCCTTGAATTGCTTCCCCATGTCCATCAGCAACAAAACTAGGTCTTATCTTACTCATTTGCTCCTCCTTTTGCTTTTTTCTTCAATGTGGGTTTTATTGCATTTGGTTCTAATTGCTGATTACCTGCATCCACAGGAGGAGCAAGTTCAGGGTAGATTTCTTCTTCTGTCTGTTGTTCTAACCTCATTTTCTTATAATTGCCAAACCCAAGTTTCTTAGCAATCCTTTGATTAGGTATTCCTAGCGTATCATAAAGAGAACCGTGCTTAACTCCGAGCAATGCAGAAGCTTTATCAGCCGAATCATTAATTTCAGAAGCAGGAAATTGAATCTCAATCAAAAATTCAGGCTTTTTCTTTACATTCTCAAATACCGGTTCCCCTCCTTTCTTAAAGTCAATTGCTTCTCTCCTCTTAAACTCAGAAGGAAAACTTCCAACTGCTGACTTCAAAAAGAAAATAGCACTAAATAAATCATGCTTCAAATATCGTTCAAAATAAGATAATTCATCAGCAGTACGATCAGACATTGGCCCTCTGCTTGCTTTAACAGAAGCAAATGTGCCTTTTGATTGCCCGGTAGCAATATCTTCAGGTTCATTTAATCCTGAAGTTATCATATGAAGTATGTCTGTGTCTGAATCAGAAATCTTTGGCAGATTAGGATTAGAAGCTACCATTTTCATTCCAGGAGGAAGAATAATAGTAGAGCCAGGAGACTTCTTCGCCATAATCCCCGTCTTCCGTCTATCCTCATCTGTCATGCCCAACCAAGTTCTAAATGCTTTTGGGTCTTCAATTGTTACAATCCATAAATAAGAACCAGAAGACTTCTTATGATCAATCTCATACTTCTTTAATTGCTCATAAAAATTCAACCATTCAATGACTGTTCTTAAATAAGGAATGTTTCGATCAGAAATAAAAGAACGATCCCAAGAAACAATAAACCTTTTAAATCCGCCTATTCCTTTAAACTTTGTTTTTGGGGTCTTGCTGTTCTGTAATAATTCTTCACTTATTGCTCCTGCTCCTACAGCTCCTTTTATTTCACTAAGAATATTAGGATACCGAGCAACATTTATAGAGGGAATTTGTTCATTAACTGCCAAACCATTAACATCCTGTCCATTTACATTATAAATAACAGGCATTAATGTTTTTGAAGGATGATAAAGAATACCGTCCTTACATCCTGTTCCCCCCGAAATAACACCGGGATCAACAAAATCTATTTCAATAAATGAATCATCATGGACGGTCAGATTAAGAAAAAGCTCCCCTTCAATGATTGCTCTTCCAACATACTTAGGAAGAAAATTATAAAGCCTATTTCTCTGATCATAGTATTCTTCATCAATAACATCTTGAATCTCTCGTAACTCAGAAGTGATTTCAAATCCGAATCCTGCATGTCTTCCCACTTCTCCACGAACAGCCGTATTTAAATGAGGAGAAGTATTGAATTTGTTCCAACACTCTTCTTGTAATTGTTCTCTTGTGTATTTTATGTACTTATCTTTTCCGGAGATAGAAAAACCATCTGCATCTTTAGAACTATCCACTTCTACACCTGAACCATACTGTAAAGGCAAAGAAAAAGAAAGTAGAGCTAGATCATCATCAGAAAGCTTATTGAGAGCTTGTAAAGAAGAATTTACTTTTTGTTTAACCATATTGTTTCCTCTCAAAGTCTAGTGAGAAAACAATAGTAGGGTTTGCTGCCAAAGTCAAGAAAAGATTGCTTTTTCTTAAAAAATCTTAGTTTTACCTATTTTCTAAGCCTTTTTACCTTAAAATAAAAGGAATTTTCTTTCTTTTAACAGGCCCGCGTTTCTTATACTGCCAATTGTAAATTAAGAAAAAACCTAACAATTTGATTAGAAAACCCATCTTGTGCCTCCTTTTACCATTTACCTAGTAATTGTTTGTTCTCTATCATACTTCCAAACCAAACATTCCCTTTTCGTACTCTAAAATTATCAACAAAGAGATTTCTCCCTCCATACACAGTCCAAGCAAGAGCAAACATTGTATCATCCTGCACACCATATTTTTCATTCTTCTCAGGACTTCCAAACCATCGTTTATCAGGATCATGGTAAAAAATAGTCATTTCTTCCCGCAGGATGTCTTCTTCTTTGCTTCCAGAAATATAAACTGTAGGTGCTTTGAATCTTCCTTTTGACACAGCAAGGAATAAATCCGAAAAAGCTGATTTCTGTTTATCATAAACAGGAAAAATAATCTCAAGGGGAATATCCTCTTCCTTACACCAAGGATCAATGTCCCAAGAAGCCCATCTTTCAGAACACATTGAATCAATCCCATCATACTCCTTATGGCAAGTTTCAATCACTGCTTTTAAATCTTCAGAAGAATGAGTTTCCACATTAACCAAATGAATCAACAAATATATATAATTTGGTGTCACTCCCTGTTCATCATAAGGTCTATAATGAGTTCTGCTTCCCGGAAGCCCTTTAGCAACACAAGTAAACATTGTTCTTGCCCCGTGTTTACTTCCCTTCATAGGATCAGCTCTATCAAATCCACATAATATAGCCCAGTTCGTATCAAATAGATCGCTCATTACTTGAAGATCAGAAACAGAAGCAAAGCTAGGAGAGAACCCGTCTGTTAATTTATAATACTTTTCAATTGGAATAAGTCCTTGGGTTGTTTCCTCAATTACTTTTCTATTGGAAAGTAAATAATCTTCTCCTGCAAAAGCACCTTGCGATTCCATAATAAGCATTTCCATCTGCTCTCTCGTTTTTGATCGAGTAGTAACAGCTTTATTGATTTCTTCAAAATTCCCGACTCGATTATTATACCCAGCATAAGCCATAGATTCAATTATCTCTTCAGAAAATATTTTATCAGCAACACTACCCCAGGTGTTCTTAAAGTACCTTTCAAAATCACCTAAAGGAAACTTTATCTTATAATCATCAAGCTGCTTCTGGGTCATATTGGGTGACCAATAGTCTTGATAATTTGCTTCCCGACTGTACCGATAACTAAAATACAATGTCTTGCTCTGCTTCTTAACAAAAGAGGTAAACAGAGAATAAAGGATATGAGTTTTAGTTGATACTGTAGAATCAATTACACCTAACGAGTTTGGGACGTTTCTCATTGACCCGTCAAGCTGTACAAAGAACTTTGGGTTCTTCATATCAAACATTTCCGAGAAGGTGTATCCTGTTATATTAGAAACAATACCCGAAAAGGAAGATATTGCCCGAATAACAGAAGATACATTTCCTTTGCTGTCTTTAAGACGAATTTCTTTTTCTAAGATATTTCGTTTCCCAATAACTCTCAAAAGAGGAGGACTGTTGAGAATAATATCTTTGATTATATCGTAATGGACAAATTTAGTTTGTTCCTTAGAATTAGCACCCAAAACAATCTGCTGTCTAGGCCAGTTACAAAACTTCCAGAGTTGAATTAAACAAGCAATGAGGGACTTCCCGTCCCCACGAGGCCAGCATAAGATAATCAACTTATAAATAAACCTGCTATCAATCATTCGCAAAGCTTGACGGAAAACAGGTTTTTGTGAGTTCCAAAAGCCCCAATAGCTTCTGCCTGTCTCAGTACTAAGCTCTTTAGGCAAATCTTTCACAGGAGTCCAAACAGCAATGTCATTTCCTTCAGGATAAATAGGAATAGATACATTATCTTCAACCCAGCGAATAAATCCTTCAGGCCCATCTTTATAATTCTCAGGTTCATATATCTCATAAGGAGGAAGAGTATCAATATCAATCCCGTCAGCAACAACTGAATCAAGAACGTCAAGAGAAGGAATATCATCAATAGGCAGGTCATCTACTGCATTTTCTTTTTCAAGAGCTTCCGTGTGCTTCACCTTTGATTCCAAGACCTCTTCAGCTACTCGTTGATCATGAAAAACATCTTCAATAGACTTACCTTTCAAAACCCGCTGTTCTTTAGTTCTTTTCTTAAGCACAGGTTTTCTTATACCTTCAGTGGGACTCCAAAGAGTCTTAGCAATTGTCATCGAATCTTCCTTTTCCGCGTTCCGTCGGGATTAGTTTCACTTAATTGAGAAATCCGCTCATAATGTGTCCCGTCTCCATTCAACATCATATCCTCTTCGCTTTTCAGATGATCGGATTCCATCTTGCTAGAAGAAAGAGGAACTAATGAAGGGTCTGCTATGTGTGGAGTTATTTCCAAGTCTTTCCACATCATATGAATTGTGATTAACGTCTGCCTTATCTCTTTATACACAGGATGAATAAACTTAATCCCTTTATTATTCTCAAACACGATTTGAGATAAAGACATTTCGAGTAATTTCAATCTAAGCAAATGGGAATACAAAGGAACTATCTGCATCCCAATCTTAAAATACTGCATCTCATCAAGGTATTTATAAGAACAAGCAATTGTGTCTGTAAGTTGACGGATATAGTTTACATGCACTGCACACTTCCCGCGTTTCAGAAACAAACACTTATCAAAAACACAGCAGAGGACAGCAGAGCAATCTTGTATCCCATCCCAGGCAAACAACTTCATCCCTTCTCGGATGTCCCCTTTATTAAAATCAAAACTGTTTTTAGTTAAGTCCATTCCCATAATCAAGATTCCTTTTCCAATAAAAAATTTATTCACGAGCAAGATAACACAACGGACACTTAATGTCAAATCTTCCTGTAAAAGCATTATATCATAAAACTGCATTTCCGTTAAAATTAACGATAGTGAAAAAGGATAACAGGTAAAAATGACCCGTTTGTAAGTGCTTGATTTAAAGAAATAAAATTTTGCAAACTACAGAGGGGAAGGTTGAGTATTTTAAGCTCTTTTATTTTATTGTCTTTGGGTTTCATTTTTAAGTGTTCTATGCAATTGGAATATACATTGTTCCAAACAGAGCAGTAGAGGAGATAGAAGCAATTGTTTCTTTTCTGTTCTGGGAATCTTATATTGAGTCGGGAATAGATGTATTGCTCTAGATAGTAGAGTATGGTTTTACTCCTTTTAATAGAACGGAATAGGTAAGAAGGGCTAGTAGTAATGGGAAATAAATTGTGGGGTGGTCCCTGTCTGAAAAAACTTCCGCCCCCATATCCAGATAGATCGAGGGGGGTGGAAAGCTAATGATAACAGATAGTTAGATACGAAGGGAATGATAACAGACAGTTAAACACTAAGGTAATGATAACAGGGACTTAGATGTTGCGTCCTATAAGATACATTATGTAAACTTCATTGATATTACTAGGTTTTTTGTTTTTTACCCTGCCTTGACTATCAAATATATATCATTATGCTATTCTGGAATGAAGAACAGGATAAAAGAAGGGGAAAAAGACTCTCAAGCATTTTGCTTAGTCATTTCTCTTTTACATTTATATTTTCTCTTTTACATTTCTCTTAGCATCACTTCTTCAAAAGCTTTTACGATCTTTCCTTTTCTTCTCAGTATCTATTCCCTTTTACTCTTATGCTTCCCCTTTTACTCTTTTCCTTCTTTTAGACCTGAGCTTTTCTCTATTTTCTTTGCAGCTATCTATTAGCTATATTAGCCTATCCCGCGCCTTAAAAGTGCCTTTAAGAGGGTAGTTTACTGTTTTAGGCTGTTTTAGGCTGTTGATAACTCAAATTTACCTCGTTTTTTACCTTCTACAATCCTTGCTATCACTGCAATACAGAGGGCAATCAATTCTAATGCCCCTTAAAGGCTTTATTTTTTCTTACCTTTGTCTTCTATCGTTTACCCTGTTTTATGCTTAGGTTTGTTGTCAAGAATTGCTAATTTTAGGTGTTTATGAGGTCTTCTTTTCCTGTTTTTTAGGCAAAGAAAAAGGGCAATATCATTTATCTTTGATATTACCCTAGTTTACTCTATGCTCTCAAATCAATTCCCCTTGCTCTGCTTGCTGCTAAGTGCGTGTTGACTCTTTGCACGCAAGCTTTAAAAATCCTTGTTTCTTCCTGCCCTTCGTACTTTTCAGGATTAGCAGGGAATAACTTCATACTGATCAATTTTGTTGCAATCTCAGAAATTTTTTTCTCAGCCTTGATCATGTTATTAATGACACTGCATTGGCTCACTTTAGAGGTTTCTTTGAGTCTATAGTTAGTAACAGACGCTTTAGAAAAAAACGCTCTAATCGCATTATCACTAGCATCACCTGATACGACAATCAAATTCCCTTTTTCGCCTCTTTTTACGATTTTTGTCATGATTTTTCCCCTTTTCTCATAGTTTGTTTATACAGTATCGTAAAAAGGCTTTTGCAAGCATTTAGAGCTTGCTTGTTTCCTTTCTCAATATATCGTTCTGAGTGCAGTTTCTTGCAATCAAAAGCTTATTGTCAAAGATCATTATTTTTTACGCTTTTCCTTTATCATGCTATTATATAGGATGTCAAGCGTTTTCTTTGCATTTTGATATATTTTTTATAGCTAGGGGCTATACTGGACATAAGCTGCTAACTTATTGATTTTATTCATAAGCTGCTAACTTATTGATTTTGCTATGCATTTTATATCTTAGCAAAATCAATAAGTTAGCAGCTTGCATTTTCAGGTTTTGGAGCAGGAATTCAGGGCCGAGAAGTGGAGCAAAGGGTAAATTGTGTAATTTTGCTGGGGTTTTTACGAGTTCGGAATTTGTTATATTAGAAGCCCATAAACCTTGCTATGTATAGGAAATAATTGAGCTCCAAAAGAAATACTAAGGAAAGTAAAAAAAACGCTTGACAACGAAATAGACTATATATATATAGGGCGTATATTAGATAGGTAATTGATAGTCAATATTTTAAGAGGTTATCAATTATAGGACGTGCGATTGACACGTTCCTATGACACTTTATCCGTGTCATAGTCAAGGCTCTTTAGATTATTATCAGCGCTCATGAAAACATGAGATACAGGATAACACTTTCCCATGTAAGTAAGGGTGAAACAGGTAATAATCGTGCTGCCCACTTCAATTGTCTTTCTCATTCTGTAAGTTGTCAATAAGGATTTTTTCCTGAATAAACAGCTTGCACCCATAAGGGGATGATGACATTGTTTCCCTTTTATGTCGTCAGGCAGTAGCCTCCAGTGAGCCTGAGTCCCGTCCTACAACAAAATTGATCCAAAGCAGGGAAGGGTAGTTTCCCGAGAATGCGCCTGAATTGACAGGATTTCCAAAGGTTTTCTTAAAGTTTTTGAGCTTGCAGCGAACCGGAAGGAAGGAACAACATGATGGGTAGGGTTTTCTCTCTCTTTTTTCTTTGGGGCTGAAGGGTATGAACTGCTTAGATAGAGTTCATATCCCAAGTTCTTGAATATACATCTTTTCGGATGTCTATTGAGGTGCTTGAATCCCAAAAGGACAATTACAGTAATTGTCCTGGGAAACTTATGAAAAAGAAAAGGAGAGAAAAATGGAATACAAAAGTAATAATCCAATGTTTCGTAGTTTGTCGAACAAAGAGGAAAAACAATTCAGAATGTGGGCTCACAAGGAATATGTCGTTGGCTCAGAAATCAATCCTGTTTGGCACCCTGTTGTTCAAGAAGAGTGTCGGAAAATAAATGGCCTTGCACAGACCCTGGGAGAATAGCAATGGAAAACACAATGCTTTGCAGTAAAGTGATTATGGGCTACAGTCTTGCTTTTCTGGTTCTGTTTGGAATCAGCTATGTACTTGCATATTTCATTTACAAAATCATCCAAAAGTAATCATTGCGGAGTTGTTTCATGCTAAGGTATGAAGCAATTCTGGAACGATTATGTTCCACTAAAGAAAAGGAGAGAAAAGATGGAAAACAAGAAGCAAGAAATGATCCAAAAGGTTTTGAAGTTGTTGGAGCTTGGGAATGATGATAAGAATTCCAATAGCAATGAAGCTGAAAGCGCAAAAAGAATGGCAGCAAAGCTTATGGCTGATTATTCCCTGGAATTTGCTGATCTCAAAGCTAATATCAACAAATCGGAGAACTTTGTCAAAATTGATGTTGATGGAGCTGAGGGTGTCAGAGTGAATTGGGAATTCAATCTTGCAGGATGTATTGCAAAAGTTTTTGATTGTAAGATTGTTGGAAGAACTGAATGGGTAAAAAACATTTGGGGCTTCTCCTTTCTGGGAACGAAAGGTGATTTGGATGTTGCAATCTTCTTTTTCCAATACCTGAGAAGGACTGTTGGAAAAATGAGTGAAAGCAAATATTATTCCAACAAAAATTCTGCTAACACTTACGCTTTTGGGATGACTATGACTTTAAAGGATAGGTTGGATGATCTCTTTGCGCGTAGGGAAGAGTTTATCCCGAGTGATTGTAAAGAGTTGATGGTTGTCAAAGGTAAGGAGTTGGATTCATTTATGAAGGAGCAATACCCAAACCTCAAGATGACAAGTATCTCTATCGGGAAAGATTCGGCTGCTTATTCAAGAGGTCGAGATGATGGACACAGAGTTAATTTGTCACGTCCAATAGGCAATGGAAATTCAAAGTCTGCTGCACAGCTCGGAGCATGAAGATTGCATCTTTTCCTTTATCCTTTGGGATAGAGGAATTGATGGAGTAATTATACTCCAAAACTAAAGAAAAGGAGAGAAAATGGATGAAGCGAAAAAGAAGTTGATGGATCGTGCAGATGAACTTGGAATTAAAGTCAGTAAGTTTTGGACTCTTGAGCGGATTCAGCTTGCAGTTACAACCGCTGAAAATGCTCTGCCTCCAAAGGTTGTTGACGAGACTTCCTCGGAAAATTCTGCAAATCAGGAATGCCCAAGTAATGCTTGTCAAGAATTGCAGGATGAATGGGGTAAGGATGTTAAGTGTTATAATCCTGATTCTAAGTACTGTTCCGCCTGCGAAAAAGATTTTCCTGATACGACGGCTGTCTGCAAAGCAAAAACTTCGGAATGTGCTTTACAATCGAAAGCAGCAAAATCAGCTCCGAAAGCGTCGAAAACAGGAACAGGAAGACCTTCTGGGCGTGTTAAGGTAGGATTTGGTCATGTTGAAGGAACACAAGCGGCTGCTATTGATGTTTGTTTACAAGCAGGGATGTCCAAAGTGGACATTCTAAAGCACATCAATGATGTTGGGTTGAATAAGAATGCTTTACCTGATTATGACCTTTGGATGAGAACTATGCGCCATTTTGATGATCTTAAAAAGTTGCATGGAATTACGATTGTTAAGGATGTACATGGGATTTACAAAGGAACGGTTGCATGATTGTTGCTTAAATGCTCCTTCTCGGAGGAGCATTTGCTGGAGCAATTCTGCTTCATAAAGAAAAGGAGAGAAAAATGGAAAACAAGAAGCACACGAATCCTGGTGGAGATGTAGTAGATGTTAAGCTTGGCGAAGGTGTTAAGCTTGGCAAAGGTGTTAAGCTTGGCAAAGGTGTTAAGCTTGGCAATTATGTTGAGCTTGGCGAAGGTGTTAAGCTTGGCAAAGGTGTTAAGCTTGGCAATTATGTTGAGCTTGGCAATAATGTTGAGCTTGGCAATAATGTTGTTGTTAGAAAAAACAACAGCATATTAGTGAGCAGTGGAATATTCATAGCAAATGAATATTCCCAAGGGTTTGTGAAAATAGGGTGTGAAATACACTCAATAGAGGAATGGGATTCCTCTATTGAGAAAATACTCACCCCCCACAACACACCAAAAGAACGTATTGCTTTGTATTTACTGTTTATCCAAGCAGTAAAGGAAAAGCAAAAACATTTTCCAATCAACAAATAAATAGCAGATGGGCAGGCTGTGGAAACAGCCTGTTAATGCACAAGCAAGTCCAAAGTCTTGCTGGAGGTGTAAAAACAATTTAAAGAAAAGGAGAGAAAAATGGAAATCAAGCATAAAAATACTGGAGCAGTGCTTTTTAGTGTGCCGGAAGCAGACTTGCGGAATGCAAACTTGCAGAATGCAAACTTTCGGAATGCAAACTTGCAGAATGCAGACTTGCAGAATGCAAACTTGCAGAATGCAGACTTGTGGGGTGCAGACTTTCGGAATGCAAACTTGCAGAATGCAGACTTGCAGAATGCAAACTTGCAGAATGCAGACTTGTGGGGTGCAAACTTGCGGAATGCGGACTTGCAGAATGCAAACTTTCGGAATGCAGACTTGTGGGGTGCAAACTTGCGGAATGCGGACTTGCAGAATGCAAACTTGCAGAATGCAAACTTGTGGGGTGCAAACTTGCGGAATGCAGACTTGTGGGGTGCAAACTTAGAAAAAACCTGCCTTGATCCGAATAATATTCCAAATGCTGATGTTTCTGATTTCAAAGAAGTGGATGATGCTTATGTGTTTGGATATAGATTAAGAACTTCTCCAATAGCAGGAAAATTTTTAGTTAATGATCGAATCTACGGATGTGAAGTATTTTCCACAGCAGATACAGAATGCCATCCCGGTTGGTACCTTTGGCCTTCTTATCAAGCTGCTTTTGACTGGAATAGGGATGAAATTATTAAAGTAAAAGCCAGAATAATTGATATTCACAAAGCAGGCAACAAATGGAGAGCAAGAACAATTCATGTACTTAGCACAGTAACTGAATAGCAGATGGGCAGGAATAGCAAAATTCCTGCTAATGCACAAGCAAGTCCAAAGTCTTGCTGGAGGTGTAAAAACAATTTAAAGAAAAGGAGAGAAAAATGGAAAGTTTAACACAAGAACAAAGAATGGAAGTAAGAACAAGGTATGCAACACTAGAATTTCCTGATCCTGTATTGGAGCCTGTTTGGTTTGGGAAGCGTCCTGAATTCAGGATTGATGGAAAGAAAGCTATTGTAGATCAGAACACAAACACTGTGTTTGGAATTTGTTCTGATCAGTACAGAGTTGTCCACTATGAAGATATTATCAAAATGGTGGAAGATTCTGTAGCTAAACTTCCTGAATTTGGGACAATCACAGTTGAACCCAATATTATTGCTGATGGAGGCAAGATGTCAATCAAAGCTTTAATGGGTGATACAAAGTATGAGATTAAAAAAGATGATTTTGTTAACCCCCAAATCACAATCCGGACATCCTACGATTTAGGTTGGAAATATATTTCGATGTTTGGAGCTTTCAGGATTGTGTGTTCAAACGGGATGGCAGTAGGTAAAACTTTCAGCAAGTTTGCCAAGCGTCACATCCTATCACTTGATCCCGAACAATTAACAAAAAGCATACAAGACGGAATGCAATCCTATTCCGATCAAGTAGGATTGTGGAAGCAGTGGGCTGAAAAGAAATTGACGGCTGATACATATCAAGCTATGTGGGAGGCTCTTCCCTTTTCTGGAGGAGAAAAGGAAAAAATCGAAAAATTGCCGGAGATTTCTTCAAATCTGCTTTTACCTGATGCAATTTCTCAAGGTGAAGCTACAATGTGGGATTTCAATTCTGTTTTAACACAGTTTGTAACCCACAATGTTACTTCAGAAGTAAGAAGAGCTGAATTGGAACCTGCTATTGCAAGAGCGTTTGAGATGGTTCATTAATTGTAGTGTCTTGCTCTTTACTTGGAGGAGTAGAGAGCTTGATAGTCCAATTAAGGACTAACTAAAGAGAAGGAGAGAAAAATGACAACCAAGTATGCTGTAAAGTTGCAAACAAGAATGGTTAGGGAGCAGGATTTTCCATACAATCGAGAAACTCTTGGAACTACTAAAGATACACTAAACTTTTGTAGATCATTGCAAGATTCTGATGTAGAAAAATTCATTGTTCTCCATCTAAATGCACAAAATGTGCTGAATTGTGTGCAAGTGGCTGTTGGTTCATTAAATCAAGCTGGTATTTACCCAAGAGAAGTCATAAAAACAAGCATTGTTTCCTGCTCATGTGCCATGATCCTTGTACACAATCATCCTTCTGGTCACTTACGCCCATCTGAATCTGATATTCGGATGACCAAACAGATTGCGGATGTTGCAAAAGCACTGGATATTAGTGTGTATGATCATATCATTTTGGGTTTAGATGATGCAGTTTTTAGTTTTCGAGAAGAAGGTTTGATGCCATAAGGATGTTATTTAGATTTCCCTGGGAAATTTATGATTCAAGAAAGGAGAAAAGAAATGTCCATGATAACCGTTATTCCTGCTCCTGATGGAAAAAACAAGTTCATTACTCAGCAGTATGAAATGGGATTATACATTGCTGTTTATCAGGAAGGAAGTACAATGCCAATACAAACATCTTCCTCGATGAAAGAAAAAGCATTCCACAAGAAGCTTAGAAAACAATGTCCTGATTTTATTTTAGAAGAATCGTCAGTAATATAAGTGCTGCGGGTTAAGCATATCAAGAAACAGATGTGCTTTTCCTGGAACACTTATGTTCCCAACAAAAGAATAGGAGAGAAAATGCTAAAACAGAGAGTAGCATGGAACAGAAAGAAAACAGCCAGTGTTGTTCTGGCAAAGCTCAAGGAGTTTACTGTGGAAGAAAGTGCCGCCTATCCCGGAATCTGGAGTGTTAAAGGTTGGTACAATGAAACTAACAGCTTCAATTTTGGGGGTTTTAATTCACAGCAAGAAGCCCAGGACTTCCTGGACCTACTTCATTCAATGTTTTAAAGGAGGAGAGGAAAATGGAACATAAAGCAAGAAATAAAAATTGGCATAAAATAAGTTCAGCTCTTTACCCAAAAGGAATGAAAATAGTTTTACATGCAAACCACAAAAAGATTTACTACGGGAAAATCTTGTATAGGTATTATACACTCAACAAAAATTATGCTCTTTGGAAGAATTATTCAACTGCTGTACTTTGTCATGATGGAAAAGTAAGAACAGGAATAAGTGTTTCTGCTCCAAAAGGTTTTGAGTGGCTCAAATATTTCCTGTCCTGGGTTCTAAAGAGTCTGTAAATGTTGCTTGAATTGCAAAGGGAAACTTTTGCAATTCGCTGGAACATTTACGTTCCCAATAAAGAGAAGGAGAGAATAAAAATGAAAAAAGAACTTGTAGATCACTATGGAAATGGAACAACAAATGTAGATGTAAAAACAGGAATTATTCATTATGGAGTTATTAACCAAAAGGAAGTTCTTCAAGTGTGGGCAGATAGTTCAGAACCTATTTACATTTGTGGAAACTGTGAACACAAGCCCGACAGTAGTGGTGATGTTCAATATGACGAGTGTCCTGATTGTGAAGCAGACGGTTTTCAGTATGAAAAAGAAGGCTACATTTGCACCCAGGATTATGATGATATGGATATTTTCATACTCAGATCACCTTTCTACACCCGTTGTGCTTATTGTTCTCCCTGTGCTCCTGGTGCAGGGGATTTAATGTCTCCTGATAATCTTGGGCCTAAAACTTATTGTTTTGGTGATGATTGGTTTGAAAGTGGGAAAGCTCCTTATCCTATTTTCAAAGTAAAGAAAGGAAAAGCCAACCTTAAAGAGAAGGAGAGAAAAATATGAAACGCCATACTGTAGAAGTTCGGAAAAAAGGAGAAAACTATTTTGAACCCGGAGAACTCATAAAAACAATAAAGCGAGTGCTCCGAGCAGAAGCGATCGGGAATTTTAATCCTGTCTTTTGTCAATATGAAAAGAAAAATGCCTTGTCCGATCAAAAGAGGGTGATCTGTCTGATCCATTCAGAAGAACTGACAGCTATTTAAAAACGCTTTATATTGAGATGTAAAAGGAGAAATGAAATGGAGTTTGTAACTATTGATACTCTTGTGAGATTAGCAAAAAAGTCCCTAGAAATTGAAAAATCAGAAGAACAAAGGGAAACGGAATTGCTGGTTTTGCAACACATTCACACTCTGCTCCAAGAGGGAAAAACATTGACAATGGATGAGAAGGATGAAATCAAATTGTGGGATGATACCTACTGCTAATGAAAGGAGAAGAAAATTATATATAGAGTTTGGACAAAAAACATGAATGAGAAATATTCTATAATGACAGATTGGCAAACAAGGGGTGCTTGCTTAAAAATGATTTTAGGAAGGTGGAGGCATTGGCCTCCTTTTGCTTTTATTTCCCAAGCAAAAACACAAGAAGCTTTTGTTAGATATAATGGAGAATGAAAATCAAACGATGACAAGGAGGGCATACCATGAAACATTTTATTGATAGATTGCGGGACAGGACACAGGAAGAATTACAGGCGATGATAAGGCGGCAGAAAAATCAAATCGAAATAGCGCAGAGGGATCTTGAATTAATGGAACGGGTACTTGCTGAAAAGGGGGCATACCAATGACAAAAAATGAGCTAAAAAATATGAGGCATCCGTACATGGACCCCTTGCCAAAATACTCGTGGCGGGACATTGCCGGGGGCGTGATCTTGCTCCTGGGGGTTGGTGCGTTGGCATATGTGGTGTTGTTTTTTAACTCGTAGAGGGGCATACCATCAACCAGAAAGGAGGAAAAGAAAATGAGCAAAAGTTATTCAGCAACAGGAGTTGTTTATGGAAATTGTTGGGGAGGAGGAAAGTGTAGATATGCAGCAACAGAGCTGTCTGGGTTTTCTTCTTTAAGAGCATTAAAAACCGAAGCAAAGGAAATGCTCAAAACGGGTGCTTTAGATTCAGGAATGGGTTATGAGTCTTTAATTGGAGCTCTTTTGTATATCAGAAAAGAAACAACCATTACCTTCAAAAAGAAAGTGTTTTACAATGTGGAAATTTTTCCTTGGTTTGTAGGAAAGCTATCAGTAGAAGAAGGAGATTTTTTAGCTGGATTAATATACTAAAAAATAAGGTGAAGTCTATGAAAAAAGAGTATACAAATAGAAATCCAAATGAAGCATTTAATCAAGCTATTGCAGAAGGAAGATTAACAATAAATCTGGAGGATAAGAATTTTGCCGGAGATTACATGTATATGGGAACATATAATGGGAGAGATTCTTTCAAGCATTGTGATTCCCGAAAATACGATGTTTAAACCAATTAAGAAGGAGAGGAAAAATGACAAAATTTAAAGTGGGAGATAAAGTCACAATAACAAAGCCGATAACTGCATATTACTCCTCTTATGGAGGAAACCCAGAAGTTGTTATTCAGCCAGGAGAAGTAGGAAAAATAAAAGTAATAAATGTTCCATCAGTAAATTCCCATTCAGAATTTAGTTGTGTTGACTTTGAAAAGCCCGGTGTATTTCAAGGAAGTCCTAAACACAATAACTGCACCTGGAGAATTGCTGCTAAAGATAATGAATTGAAAAAGTACCTTGACAATTGATAGCTAGTAATTATATTCTTGATTACAGGTGAAGACATGAGAACCAAAAGAATACTTGAAGAAGAAGAAAAGATTGCTTTTCAGCAATTAGTTCCCGGAACGAAGAACTGGTTTGATTACTGGAAGAAACATCCGTCAGAACAAAAAGACATGATTGCTTTTATGGAATCAAGAAAAGAAGTTAAACCCACATTAAAGAAAAGGGGAAGCTAATGGAAAAAGAAATTAATTTTAAAGAGCATTACAAAAGCAAAACCGAAAGATTCATAGCTTTTAAAACCCATGTATATGATTATCTTAAATACACAATAGCCAAATCATTCACTACAGAAGAAAAAGCCCAGCATGAAGCAATTGAGTTGAACAGAACTGAAAAATCTATCATTTGGGCAAAGGGGTGAAATATGAATTTAAAAGAAGCTGTTGAGATCGTTTTTAATAAGCTTGCTATGTCTAAAGGTGTTGAAGAAGTGCCTTTTACAATCCTTTACCTTGCCTTAAAACAAGAGTTTCCTGCTTTGATGCAAGGTGTGACAGAAGCACAGCTTGAAACCATTTGTAATGAAGAAGAATAACTTACCATCAACTACCTTAAAAGGAGAACCAGATGAAAAGCACAGGAAAAAGTATTTTTTTGAGATTGCCAGAAAGCTTAGATGATCGACTTGATCTCCAAGTTGAAAGAATGTCCACAAGCAAATCAGCCTTGATACGTCAAGGGATAGTTAAAGTGCTGGAAGAGCTTGAGAGCAATGAGCCGACAAAACGATTTGTTCAAGGGCGAATTTAACTACCAAGGGGAAACTCATGTCTTATATAGACATGCCCCCGAAGGACAGGAATGGATGACTCTGACAAACGCCTTGGCAAAAAAGCTGGGTGTTATTCACTGGACAATCAGAAATTATTTTTCAGGTGAGAAGGACAACTTTAAAATCCAAAGGGAAGTGCCAAAAATTCCTCGGAAATTTAACAAACAGAAAAATTATGAATTGGAATAGGAGGAAAGGAAATGTCCTGTCAGTATTGTAAGAAATTCCAAGAAGCAGAACTGCGAGAAAATAGCAGGAATGGGAAAGGAGCTATTATCTATCAAACAAGATATTGTCCTTCAAAAGACAATATGTTTGATAAGCATAATAAAAGATGTGAACATTTTTCTGCTGCAACAATCTTTTGGTGTGATATATTTATTTGTTGGAAAGATATAACAGCTTGTTTATCATCCCAAAAGCATGAGTCTATTGGATGTAAAACCTGCAAGCAGAAAAAAGCAATCAATGATTTTGCTGTCCCAAAACCTGTGTTGAGAAAACGTGCAGAGGCAGAAGTTAAATCAATCATTTTGAAGAAAAGGAGGACACTATGATGGATTTAGAAATGGCTGCTAATGTTTATTTTGGAGAATTTGTTCCTATCGAAGATGCTAATTTAGTTTCAAATGAAACTCCGGAATCAATTCTTATTGGAAGTCAAATTTTGCAAGGTCTATCTGAAGATGCTAAACAAGCTCTGGATATTTTCATTGAAGCAGCAGATGATTGTTTTTTAGGAAATGGAAAACTGCGACATATGAAAATCCGTCAAATGCTTCGAGATCAAGGTTGGGCATTTAAAAAAGTATTTTCTGTAATAGAAGAACTAAAAGAATTCTCTCGGAGTTTCTAGCTTTGAAAAAAGAGGTTATAATATAAAAGGAGAAATTGCCGTGATTCTTTTAAAAGATATAACAGTTAAAACCATATTTTTTGAACATGATATATTTAGCGATCCTATAAAAACTGTAGCTGCTATCATTCCAAAAGAAAAAGACACATTTTCTATCTTCTTCCCTAATGGTAGTTATGATACAGATTGCATTTTTGACAAACACCGAAAGGTGTGGAAAGGAAAACCATGAATAAATCTAGACGTTCACAGCTTCAACAATTGAGCGATAAACTTGATGAAATTAAAAACCAATTGGGAGAGATTAGAAACGGGGAACAAGAAGCATACGATAATCTTCCAGAAGGACTACAGCAAGCGGAACGGGGGGAAGAAATGCAATCTGCAATAGACAGTATGGACGAAGCAGAAAATTCCCTTGAAGAAACAATTGATGCCATAACAGCAGCAAAGGAGTAACAATGATTAATTATCTTAATCCAATAGAATGTAAAGTAGATGCAAAAACAGCAACTTTAATCCGACCCATCTTATCTTACACATCTGTTTTTTACCAACAAACAGCTTTTAGGAAAATAAGAAAAGAGTACCAAAAATCATCTTTAACTAAAGATGATAGTGGATCATATTATTTCCTTACAGGATTGCTGCCTAGGGTCATTGCTCATTTAAAAAAGATAAGCCCCTTGCCGACGCTCTCAGTTGAAAGTTTAGGCATATCTGCACCTATTCAGCATCATAAGTACAAAGTAAAAAATCTAGTCCTAAGAGAAGATCAGGAAAAGTTAATCCAACAAGCTTGTGTTGCCCAGAGAGGAATCATACAAGCACCCACAGGCAGTGGAAAAACCATAATAGGGATTGCCCTTTACTCCTGTTTCGATAATTGTAAACTCCTTTGGCTTTGTCACACAAAGGATTTAATGATCCAAACAGCAAACGAATTCAAGAAGTTTGGTTTCACTTCAATAGGTTTAGTAGGTGATGGGAAGCTAGAATTGAATAAGCAAATAACAATTGCTACCCGTCAAACATTCAAGAAGGTCAATCAAGACGATTATGATATGATCATTGTGGATGAAGCCCATCATTGTAATTCCTTTAAATCGGATTATTTTGACATACTTACGAAATTGCCTGCACCTTTACGATTTGGTTTAACTGCTACTCCTATTGATACAGAAGAAGGAAAACTTGCCTCGGAAGGGCTTATAGGGCCTCTTGTAGCTTCTTTATCAGTTCAAGAAGGCAATGACTTAGGCATTATTGCAAAGCCTGTTATAAGCCTTCTCAGAGTGCCTAAAAATCATTCTGTTAATGAACTGCGACAATATCAAGACGTTTATGCAGAAGGGGTTGTCCACAGTTCAGTAAGAAACAATCTGATTATTGATAAAGCTCTGGAACATGTTAATAAAGGTGACAGCGTTCTCATTCTTGTTAATCACATTGAGCACGGAAATAATTTACTTGAAATTGGGAGAGAGAAGAACCTACCTATCCTTTTTGTTCAAGGGAGTACAGGCAATGATGTGCGTGTGGAAACTAAAGAAGCACTAGATGCTAAACATATCAAATGCGTTATTTCGACAGTAATATGGTATGAAGGAATTTCTATCCGTTCTCTTAACGTGATTATCAATGCTGCGGGAGGGAAATCAGAAATCAGAACGCTCCAAACAATCGGAAGAGGCTTACGAGTAACAAAGGATAAGAAAGATGTTATTATTTATGACCTTTGGGATGTTAGCCATAGATTTTTAATTGAGCATTCAGGAGAACGTATTTGCACTTACATGGATCAAGGTTGGATGTAGATGAACCTGGAATCATTTGACACAATTGCATACCTTGAATCTCTTGGAATTGAATATCGGGAATCTGGAAAGAATATCAGCAAGAACTATATTGGGGTTTGCTGTCCTTTCTGTGATGACAATTCCTTCCATCTAGGAATACATAAGCAGTCCAAAACCATATCCTGCTGGAAGTGTGGGGTGAGAAGCAATGTGCTTAAACTGATCCAAGAAGTATCCCTAGTTTCTTATAACCAAGCTATAGCCATCTTCTATAAATTCCAAGACTCTTCTTTGGCTTATTTGAACCCAAAAGAAGAAGTGAGGCCCCAAAGTTCAGTTGATCTACCCAAAGGAAGCAGTAAGAATTTTACTGGAGTTTTTACGAATTACCTTTTTAAGAGGAATTTTCAACCTGATACAATCATTAAAACCTATGATTTGTATGCAGGAGCAATTGGAACAGATTTTGCTTATAGAATTATTATTCCTATTTATCAACAATATGAACTTGTTGCCTATTTGGGCAGAGATGCCACAGAAAAAAACACTCTAAAATATCTGAATTGTCCCGTTGAGTTAAGCAAGATTCCAATTAAAGAATGTCTTTATAATCTTGATGCTGTTCGAGACAAAGCAATTATTGTTGAAGGTGTTACTGATGTTTGGAGATTGGGTGCAGGAGCTATTGCTACTTTTGGTGTTCAATATACTCGACAGCAACTATCTTTATTGATTGGGTTAAAGAAAGTGTTTGTTCTTTATGATCAAGATGCTGCTGCTCAATCTGAAAAACTTGCAAATGAGCTTTCTTGCTTTATTGGCTCTGTTGAAATTCTGTCGTTGGACAAAGGCGATCCTGCTGATATGTCCCCTATTGAAGCATTGAAATTAAAAGCATTTTTAGGATTTTAAAAATATTTGCTTGACAATCAATTTAAACGTAGGTATAGCTATAGATAATGAAAGGAGGAGCTAACACTATGAAACTACGGACAATCAAAGAAATGAAATGCTTGCAGTGCACTCACAAATGGCTTCCTAGAAAATATGAGGTTCACATGTGTCCCAAATGTCACTCGGTTTGTTTCGATTCAACGGAGGATAAAAGCAAATATGGAAAACGATACCCAAAAAACATTTAATCCTTATGGCACTTATAATAGTTTTAATCTGCCTTTTTGTCTTACAAAATTTCCTGGTTTATCTTCATCAGCAAAAATCTTATGGTCAATTTTAGTGTATCATGCAGGAAGGGACGGAAAATGTTTTCCGTCCCAAGAGCTACTGGCTGAAGAGATGAGTTTATCCCGACAACAAATTAACAATTTAATTAGGGAGCTTGTCCAAGCAAAGTTTATTAAGATTAATAAACCTCAAGGACAAGAAGTTCTACTCCATTTCAATAATTCTTACTCTTTTCTTCTTCATCCCATTCTTGAAATCTTACCTGAGAGTAGTGTTTCAGATGTAAAGTCCATTTTACATCAGGAAGACAAACCCATTTTACACTCTAATGACAACTCTGTTTTACATCCTAATAAGAATATAAATAATAAGAATATAAATAATCTTTCTTCTAAAGAAGAAAGTGTAAAGAAACAAGTTTCTTCCAACACTTCTTGTATTGCTAATATTGCAAGACCTATATTAATGAAAAGAAAAGAAACACTTGTTAAATCTAAACCCACCCCAAAGAATAAAGTTCTTGTTAAACAAACAAACTATGCTGCTGAAGTAAAATCAATCCTTGATTATTGGGAAAACAAAGGTTTGAAGGTTCCAAAAGAAACTACAGAAACATCTAAAACAAACCTTGCCTCTTGTAAAAACATCTTGAATGGGAAATTATTTGATAAGCAATATTCAAAACAGGACATTTTGAAAGCAATTGAAAATTATAGTTTGGCAGCATTGAATTTAAAGTTTCAACCTATGAATAAAGATTTCTTGCAAAAGCAATATTTCCATCAGTTTGTTTGGAACAACTACTCAACTAATGGAGATAGATCATTGTTCCAGAAGTATCTTGAAACTGAACCTCAATTGTTGAAAAGCTTTGACAACAATCTAAAACCCATCAATCCTGTTGTTCACAAAACAATTGTTGATTGGTACAGACATTCTGTTCTAGGCGGGATAGGAGGGAATTTTACCGCAGAACAAGAAAATCAGTTTGTTAAAGGAGCAAACAAGGTAACAGAATTTTATAAAGAATATAAACATCAATTTACTTCAGTGGGATTTACTGAAGTAAGTCTTGCAAGAGAGCTTTGCGAATATTTCCAAAAGAAAAGCAATACAGGAATGGAAATTCATCCGGTTTACTTTGTAGATAAAAAAACCTATGAAACATACTTTCCACAATATTTACTACAGCAACGATCAATAAGAGAAATTAACTAATCAGGAGGTTTTTGAATGGTTATTGCTAGAAAAACAGTGGAAAAATCATTAGAAGACAAAGTCATAATAGGCATGATTATGTCAACAAGGTTCTTAAAAGATATAGTTCCATTATATAAACCCGAATATATGACTAACTCCTTTGCAAAGATTATTTGTAATTGGGTTATAGAGTATTATGAAGGATATGAAGAAGCTCCTAAATTCCACATCAAAGATGTTTTTGAAATTGAACGAGCAGGAATTGAAGAAGCAGACGAAAAAATAATTGAAGTATATTTGTCCAAGCTGTCCAAACAGTACACAGAAGAGCAAGAAATTAATGAAGAGTATTTTATTGATAAGGTTATTAGTTTTTTCAAGAAAAGAGAACTGGAAATTGTAAATGATCGAATGGGCAAATTCCTGCTTAACGGGAAAATTGATGAGGCTGAAGCAGAGATTGTAAATTTCAAAAAAGTAGCAAAACAAGTTTCTATGTGGATTGATCCATATACACCTGAAACTGTAAAAAGAGCATTTGATACATCATCAGATGTGGTTTTACAGATGCCGGGCAGATTAGGAGAATTTATAGGCCCTCTTGAGAGAGGATGGCTCATTTCTATTATAGGAGGATTTAAAAGAGGCAAAAGCTGGGGTATGATGGAACTTGCTTTTAGGGGAGCTATTCAGCAAGCAACCTCTACATCGAATATAAAGGTCGCTGCTGTCTCTTTAGAAATGAATGCTACGAATGTTAATAAAAGACTATATAAACGAATAACGGCCTTCTCAGACGATGGGGGGGATACTGTGATTCCTTGTTTTGATTGTCAAGCGAATCAGGAAGGAACTTGTGATCTTCAAATAAGAACTAATTTTCATGCTTTAGTTGGAACAGCATACAATCCGACATCAATTTATAAGCCTTGTACAGCGTGTAGAAATTTGAAAGATTATGAGCAACCTGGTAACTATGAACTTACAACCTGGTGGGAGACTGTTGTAAAAGAAAAATTTACTGAGCAGAATGTTTTAAAAGCTATAGAGGGCTTTAGAGAAATGCGGGGAGATAATTACAGAGCTATTTCCTACCCAAGATTCTCAGCAACAATTTCAGACATAAAACGTGACCTTGATTTATTAGAATATTCTGAAGGGTATGTTCCAGATATAATAACAATTGATTATTTAGGAATAATTAAGCCTGATAAGAAGTATTCCCAGGACTATCTAGCCCTTGATAATATGTGGAAAGAAGTTGCTGGATTAGGAGAGGAACGTCATGCTTTAATAATTACAGGTTCCCAGATTAATAGAGGAGAATTATCAAAAGGGAATATTGAAGAAGGAGGATTAGCAGGATGGGTTGGACAAGAAGGACATGTGGATAAATCTTTTGCTTTGAATCAAAAGAAGGATGAAAAAGTAAGGGGTTTGTTGAGATGGAACAAACTTGCTGATAGACACAATGATTTTAATGAACTGGAAACTTGTTATGTGTTACAAAATTTAAGCATTGGGCAATCTGTGTTAGATTCAGAAATTGTAAAAGCAAAGGGGGGGAGATAGTGAAAGTGTAAGAAAACTTTAATGGGTTAATTTACAGTTTTTAGGAAAATGTGTTATATTAAAAATAAAAGGAGAGCAATATGTCAGTTCATCTTTGTCCAAACTGTAGTTACGAAATAACTGAAAAAGAGTATGAACAAGCGGAAGAGAATTTTCTTTGTCCAAAATGCTTCACAAAAAGAATTTCTGTTTTTAGGGAAAAAGGAGAAAACTATGCTTTCAGTAACAAAAAGATTTAAGTTTGATGCTGCCCATCATCTTCCTTATTATGAAGGAAAATGTTTTAGACCACATGGACATCGTTTTTTTCTTGATGTGTCTGTAACAGGAAATATTATTAAAGAAGGACATAAACAAGGAATGATCATTGATTTTGTTGATCTTAAAAAAATTGTAGCGGGTATAGTTGGTAAATTAGATCATAGTGACTTAAATGCTTTTTTTGACAATCCCACAGCAGAAGAAATGCTTTTATTCATTGTACATAATTTATATGCGGAATGTATAAAACACAAAATAATACTAGTGAATGTTAAGCTTTGGGAAACAGAAGATTCTTATGCTGAGTGGAGAAATAATGAAATTAGCTAATACTTTTTTATGCCCCGGTTGTTCAGAAGTTTTTGATTATTCTCAAACAAGATACTGCCCTTTCTGTGGGAATAAAACTAATTTATTTCTAGGCAAAATTCTAAATCGTAAGGAGGGAATAGATGAAACCCATTTTGGTAATAATTCTATTAACAGCCCTACTCTATCAAACACACATAATGAGTGTGGCAATAACACCAGTAATGATGGCTGTGAAAACAACAGAAACATTGAGACTAGCAGCAATCAAAGCGGGATTGCCCGATCCAGGAGAGCGGATAGCAAAAGCTGTATCAATCTCAGCAACTCAGACAGGAATTTCAAAAGAACTTATCCTAGCATTAATGCACTCGGAATCAGGATTCCAACCCAAAGCAATAAGCAGCAAGAATTATCGGGGATTGATGCAGATACCGGCAAGACTCGAATCATTGACAGCCAATACATTAGAAGGAAGCCATATCCTGGCAAACAAACTGATCCAAACCAAAGGAAATTTAACATTGGCGTTAATTCTTTACAAGGGGTGGCCAATAACTAGCCAAAGAGGAAAACAAGAAGCTCAAAAAGTTTTGAGCTTAACAAGAAAACTAAAGGAGGTAATATGAATTTACACGGCATGAAACTAACATCTGAAATAGTTCATAAAATATGCTTCTGGTTTTTATCTGTATTTTTACTAGGCTGTTTTGTTGGAGGATACGGAGCAAATAGATTTATTATCGAAAAGAGATTGTCTGATTCTGTTAAACTCGGAGGAGTTGTTCTTAACGATAAAGTTTACGATTTAAAAGAAAGACCATAAAATATGTAAAGGAGTAGGAAAATGAGAATTAACAGCATTTTTAAATCAATAAATGGAGAAGTATCAAGCAATGGACAAGGAAGAATGACAACATTTATTCGGATGCAGGGATGTAACCTTTACTCAGAAGGAAAAAAATGTAGTTATTGTGATACACCTTTTGCATTTGATCCAAAAGAAGGAAAAAGTATGTCTCTTCCTTCAATTATAAAAAAAGTAAAACTATTGAATTGTAAATATATCACGATAACAGGGGGAGAACCATTATTCCAGAGAAAAGAACTTGAAAATCTTGTAAAGAGTCTAGAAGGACAAGGGTATTCAGTAGTAATTGAAACAAACGGTACTCTTTTTCCTGCCCTTTTTTTAAGGAGCCGTTACGTTATAGATTGGAAATTAAAAAGTAGTAGTGTTTCTGCTCTGATGAAACTTGCATCTTTTTCTGAACTTCGCACCAAAGACACTGTAAAGTTTGTTATAGAAACAAAGGATGATTTTGCGGAGGCTCTTACAGCTATGAAAAAAATAAAATATACTTCTTTTGGTTATTGTGATTTTTCATTTTCTCCTGTATTTGGAAAAATAGAGCCTAATGATCTTCTAAATTGGATGAAAGAAGCAAATTTAAATGATGCAATTTTAAATGTCCAATTACATAAGCTTTTGAATATTGCGGAACCTACATGATTTCAATACATTATAAGCCCAAATAAATCTTTACAATTTTGAGTGGACTATGCTATGATATAAGTAATCAAGAAACAGGAAAATAAAAAATGAAACTAATTCCATTAACACAAGGAGTATTTGCTCAAGTCGATGATGAAGATTTTGAATATTTGAATCAGTTTAATTGGTTTGCTCTTAAAACAAAATACACATTCTATGCTTCTAGAAACATCCAAATAAAAGGAATGTGGACAACTATTCGTATGCACAGAGTTCTTATGAATACTCCGAGGAATCAAAAAGTGGATCATAAAGATCATTATGGATTAAATAATCAAAAATACAATTTAAGGCGTTGTACTGATCAGCAAAATCAAGGAAACAGAAGAAAAACAAAAAAAGCAACATCACCTTTGAAAGGTGTTTCTTGGCATTTATTCTCTCAAAAATGGAGAGCCCAAATTAGAATAAATAAAATAAAAATTCATTTGGGTCTTTATACCACAGAAATTGAAGCAGCTTTAGCATATAATGAAGCAGCTAAAAAAGAATTTGGTGAATTTGCTTGTTTGAATTTCAGTCAATAGATTTCCTAGAAATCTAATTTTATTAACAATTTTAAGGAGGAAAGAACAATGGTAAATGCAGAAACAGTAGATTTGAGTGAGGTGAGAAGCACCATCAAACTTCTTAATGAAAGTGGCCTTGCTGAAAAGAAGATCATTGTAATTGGTAAAAAGAAAGAAGATTTGTTGTCCCTTTTTGTTTCAACAGTAGAGAGCATTCCTGATGAAAAAGCTAATGACCTTCCTTCGGAAGTTATTGTTTTCTACAATAAAGTTACTGCTGATGATGAATCTGCTGATGATGAATCAGCTAATGATGAATCTGCTGAAGAGAAAGCTCCGACTCCTGCTGCAAAGAAGCCTGCTCCTAAAGCAAAAGAAGAAGCAAAAAAAGTTGAGCCTGCTCCTAAAGCAAAAGAAGAAGCTCCTGTTAAAGAAAAGAAAGAACGTAAAGTGCCTGCTCCGAGAGTTTTTGAAAAGGATGAATTTGGTTATGTTGTCGGAACAGGAGCAAATCTGATCAATAGGGCAATCATTGATTCAGGTGATGCAGGAACAACAAAAGCCGAGATGGAAGCAGCAAGTGGAAGAACTGCTAATTCTCATTTATATGCTATTATCCACCTGAAAAAAATTCCGGTTGTTCAAAGAGAAGGCAGATTTTATTATGAGCCTGAAGGAATGAAGAAGAAAGCAGCTCTAGCTCCGAAGCCTGCTCCGAAAGGTAAGAAGTAATGAAACAACAACTAATTGAAAAATCAATTAGTGATGCTTTACTCGCATTGGGTTTAAATCTTGAGGATGCAAATCTAAAAGAAACCCCAATGCGAGTAGCAAAGATGCTGATCGAACTTACTAAAAACATTGATGCAGATGAGCCGACGGAAGAAGAAGTTACAACCTTCTCAAATGATAAAAACTATGATGAAATTATAATGCTAGATAATATTCCCTTTACTTCTCTATGTTCTCATCATCTAGTTTTCTTCAGTGGCCTTGCTTATTTTCTTTATCTTCCTAACAAACTGTTGATAGGTGCTTCAAAGGTTGCAAGACTCATCAATTTTTACAGCAGCAAGCCTCAAATTCAAGAGAATTTAGGAATTGAGATTGTTGATGCCTTTGAAAAAATAATTGCTCCTAAAGGCTGTATGTTAGTTATGAGAGCTGTTCATTCGTGTATGTCTTCCAGAGGAGTAAAAACAGGATTAAATGCAGGATTAACTACATCAATAACACGGGGAGTTTTTAGAACAAGTCGGGAACTTGAAGCAAAAGGTTTAGCTCTTATCCAAATGACAAAATAACAATCATCTTACAGGTGAAAAAGGAAAATGTATGCTACTTCGGCCTATGAAAGCACCCACCGATCCAATTACAGATGCAGAACTCAAATCAATCAAATTTCCCGTTGTAGGAAGTCCTAAACTAGATGGATTCAGATGTCTTGTTGACGAAAGAGGAGGATTAACTTCTTCCATGAAACCATTTACAAATCGTTTTGTAGCTGAAACACTAAAAAATCCTACCTATTTAGGACTTGATGGGGAGATAGTAGTCGGTGCTCCATATAAAGAAAATGATGACGATGATGTTTTTCATAGAACATCTGGCCCTATTCGGAGATTTGACGGAGAACCTAACTTCAAACTGTTTGTCTTTGATAATTGGAAGTATGGAGGATCATCTTATAATGATAGATGGATACAATCTCTTCCTACTGAAGAAGGAAGAATAATTGTATTAGAACAAAAATTCCTTAAGAATGCTGATGAAGTCATAGCTTTTGAGCAAGAAATGGTAGAAAAAGGATACGAAGGAGCTATGATCCGTTCTTTATGGGGAAAATATAAAGAAGGGAGAACTACTCTGAGAGAGCAAAATATTTTCAAACGGAAACCCTTTGAAGAATGTGATGCAGAAATAATTGGTTTTGAAGAAGCAACGGAAAATCTTAATGAGAAGATTACTGATAGTAGAGGATTAAGTCATCGTTCTTCCCATCAAGAGAACAAACATCCAAAAGGAACTTTAGGCAATTTTATTTGTCGATCACCTATGTGGCCTACTGTTGAATCATTCAAAGCAGGCCCAGGTTCAGGTTTTACTGATGTTCTGAAACAAGATATTTGGAATCATAAAGAAGATTTCATTGGTCGTATTGTATCCATCAAGTATCAAAAGTACGGAAGTATTGATAAGCCAAGGATGCCTAAAGTTCTTAAAATCAGAGAAGGATGGGATTTGTAATATGCTTATAAATATCCCGATCGAAAGTTTAGAAGAACGCTATTCCCAACAGTGGAATTCATGGTTTCCAGAAGAATTTACAAAGCATGATTTTCCTTTTATTACGATTCATCCAACTCCACTTACAAATAAAATTGAACGCGGGAGTTTTTTAGATGTAGCTGCAACAAATTATTTCAAGGCAACTCAGAATGCCGTCATTGCATCAATGTTCTATAAAGATGAAATTACTGATGGAGATGTTCTTTTCTTCCACGATATTTGGCATCCAGGACTTGAAGCAGCAGCTTATATGAGAGACGGATTAAATCGAGATGTAAAGATATGTGGATGTATTTTTGCAGGAACTTATGATCCCTATGATTTTACTTTCAAAAGAGGAATGGGTTATTGGGGGAAGGACTTAGAAAATTCCTGGTTTAAAATCCTTGATAAAATATTTGTTGCTACTGAGTTTCACAAGAGATTAATACTTGAGCATAGAGATTGTGATCCGAAGAAATTAATTGTAACAGGACATCCTGTGTATTGGGAAGTTCCTAACAGAACAGCTCCTAAAGAAAACATTGTTGTTTTTCCACATCGACTTGATTCCGAAAAGAACCCTCATTTGTTTAATGAACTTGAAACGAGTTCTCGAATGAAAGGAACTGATTATAAATTTATCAAAACAAAAGAAGTATGCCACAATAAAAGAGAATATTATGATCTGCTCCAAAAATCTAAAATTGCGGTTTCCTTTGCAGAGCAGGAAACCTTCGGGTTTGCTATGATTGAAGCTGTTTTTGCTGATTGTCTTGTTTTAGTTCCTGATGCTCTTGCATATGCTGAACTCTATGAGTCTGTTTTTAAATATACTTCTAAACAAGAAGGTGTTCATCTTTTATCTACAATGATGGAAGCTCCTTTTGCTTTTGAAGAAGCACGAGTAAGACAAAAGAAAAAACTTGAGCTTATCGGCTCTTCAGCAATTGGAAAAATGATTAAGGAGATAAAATCATTTTGAACATATATCAAGTAGAAACATCAGCTCACTGCAATGCCGCTTGTTCTTATTGCCCACACAGTAAGATGACAAGAAAACAAGGCAATATGCCCCATAAAACTTTTCTTCAGGTTTTGAAAGTCATGGACAATGATTATTTTGCCTTACATCATTTTGGAGAACCTACTCTGAATTCGTTGCTTCCTGATTTTATTCGGCTAGCAAACAGGAGCAATAAAAAGGTAGGGTTTTCTACAAACGGGTCAAACCTTTCAGCACTAACTAAAGCTATCTTAGCTCACCCTTACCTTGTCCAATTAGCTACAGACTCGTTTGAAACAGAGAACATCATAAAAACCTATTCAGCAATATGTGAAATTGAGAACGTAAAATTTCGCTATCACAGTGTAGATAAAGGCAGTAAACCTTTTATAAACTTTGCAGGAGCTATTGAAGGCAAATCTGAAGTATCTGGAACCTGTTATTTCAAAAAGTATAATTATGTATGTGTGCTTTGGAACGGAGATATTGTTCCTTGTTGCTGCGATTATGATGGGAAAGAAATAATAGGCACTATTTGGGAAGGGGTTGCTCCTAAAGGTAATTATGATCTATGTAAGAATTGTGATGGGTTACAATTTGCTGACGAAGGGCTTTGGACAATATGATTATGTTAGACAGTGGAGCACATAGTCTTTACAAGGAGTTCACAAAAACAGCTTATAAGAATGACTTTAGTTTTTATGAAACTGATGCCTTCTGGAAATATGTTGATGAGTATGCAGAATTTATCAAGCTGCACAAAGACACAGTCACAACATATATCAACATAGATGTAATATTTAACTCCGAATTGACGTGGAAAGTACAAAAGTATTTAGAAAACACGCATAAGCTTCATCCTCTTCCTGTCTTTCATTCTTATGAAGATTTTAAATGGCTATATAAATACATTGATAATTATGATTATATCGGAATAGGAGGAATTGGACAAACTGTAGGAAAGAAGACTTGGATTAAAACTATGGGTGATCCTATTTTCAATATTATCTGTGACACTCCTGATCGACTTCCTAGAGTTAAAGTTCATGGCTTTGCAATTGGAGCGCCTGAATTGATTGTTAAATACCCATGGTGGAGTATCGACAGCGCAAGCTGGGTCATTTATGGGAAATATGGAGGAATTATTGTTCCGAGAAAAACAAAAGGAAAATATGATTACTCAATACCTCCTTATTTAATCAAAACATCTTGGAGGAACTGGCATATCAATATTCCTGGAACTCATATTGATAACGTAACAGCACTTCAGAAGAAAGAACTTGTTTCCTATTTTGAAATGAGAGGGCTGTCTCTTGGAATTTCTGAATACAAAAAAGTAGAAAAAGGTTATAAACTGCAAGAAAATGAAAAATGGCTTGATTTTAAAAAGAAAGATGAAGTTGAGATTATTATAGAAGCAGGTGTTTGTAATGATTATCGGAAACGGGATGATGCCAATCTTTATTTCTTTCTTGATATGGAAAAGCAAATTCCGGAGTACCCTTGGGCATATTATAACAAAACAAGGAGGTTGTTTTGACTATGAAACAAATTAAATTAACTCAAAATCAATATGCTTTAGTAGATGATGAAGATTATGATTATCTTAATATTACTCCAACCCAAAAAGTGAAAAAAGAATTAATCAGAAGCAAGACCTTATTTGACTGACAAACGGATTTTCTAATTTTTAGAAAAGGATGTTATAGTGTTTTTATGAAAGATGAATATGTTGATCGAGTAGTTCCTTTCGGGCAGTGGAAAGGAACTTTAATTGCTGACATTCCTGATTCTTATTTGAACTGGCTTTTAGAACAAGGTTGGTTCAGTAAAAAGTTTAAAGATTTAGTTCCTCTTGTTGACAAAGAGTTAAAATATCGAAAGGATTGGGATTTGAAATTATGACATGGGGACAATTTAAAAAAGCTCTTGAAGAAAAGGGAGTAACAAACGATATGAAAATTGAATATATTGACATTAATTGTGGATTCGACACAGACGATTTAGAAGATGCATCAATTGATATTAATCACAAAAATAATTCATTTTCTATTGTTTAGAAAGGAATATATGAGCACTTTTATCTACATCCAAACACAATTCATTGCTACACATTATTGGAAAGATGCTCCTGATGATGTTGCTTTCCTTAAAAACCCTCATAGACATATTTTTCATGTACGAGTTGATTTTGAAGTCAAACATAATGATCGGGAAATTGAGTTTTTTCAGGAGAAAAAACTTCTTGATTGGCATATCCATTACGAATACAAAAATAATTTAGGACAAAAATCTTGTGAAATGGTAGCTGCTGAAATCTTTTATTTTTTACAAGTATGTGATATGCCTGTTGTAAAAGTTGAGTGTAATGAAGACGGTGAAAACGGAGCATACGTTACAGGAGATTAAATATGAAATCTGCTCAAATTGATATAATCACACTTGATGATGGACGAACTATTAATAGGAATAAAGCTGTTTTCCTTATGAAGCCTTCAGAAAAAGATCCAAACATGTTAATAGCTTCAGATCGAAATTATAAAGTTGATGAAAAAGGAACGATCAGAAGATTGTTTCCAAAAGTAAAGAAAACTAAGAAAGGAAGGTGATTACAATAATTTTGTTATAAAATAGGTAATATTATTTCTTGACAAACAATTTTCTTTCCTGTATCATTTTTCATAAGGAGGAATTTTCTTATGAGAGTATGCATAGTTGAAGGATGTAATGAAAAACATTTAGTTCATGGTTTTTGTAAAAGACATGCAAATCAATTTAAAAGGTATGGTGAAACAAGAACAAGGAACAATAGAGATCCAAACGAATTTATTATTGAGGGAGATATTTGTAGAATTATTTTATATGATAAATATTCTAATCCAAAAGGTGAAGCTATTATAGATGCTGAAGATTATGAAAAATGTAAACCTTATAAATGGTGTCAATATACAGATAGTTATGGTAATGAAAGAGTAATGAATAATGAAGTAGGTCATTTAAATACATTTTTAATGGGTTTTAAACCTTCAAGAATGATGTGTGTTGATCATATTGATGGAAATACGTTAAACAATAGACGGAGTAATAATTTACAAATCTGTACTATGCAACAAAATCAACTAAAAAAGAAAATGCAAAATAATAATACATCAGGACTTAGAGGTGTAACATGGTATGTAAACCCTGGAAAAACAAGTAGATGGATGGCACAAATCTATTTTAATCATCATAGGTTTCATTTGGGTTATTTTGATACAAAAGAAGAAGCCGGACTTGCTTATAATAAAAAAGCGAAAGAGTTATTCGGAAAATTTGCTAAGCCTAATTTAATTAAAAGGAGGTGAGTAAAATCATCCTGTTTTTGTCCGGCAATTTCCCCTCTCTTTCAAATCCTGCTGAGGAAAAGAAATTGATTAAAAAGATCAAAGATTACGGTTGTGAGTATCATAGACTTGTTACTTTCTACCATCGAGAAGAAGCAGAAATCGGAATTGCTTTACAAAAGAAACTGATTTTAAAAAAGAGGTTAAATAAGTAAGTGAAGTTCTTACAAAAATTCGAGGGTTATTAGAAACCGCAGAAGTTGATAATTTTATAGTTGCTGTAGGAATAGACAAAGACAATGATACATTTGATGTTTATTCAGACGGATACTTCAGCCGTGAGTTTATAACTAACGTAGCTCATAATCTCATTGCTGATTTAGTAAAACAAGAAAATGACGTATATGATGAAGAAAATAGTTCTGGAAATCCTACACTTAATTAAGGAGAACAAATGAACGCTTTTAAAATTGATCGAAATGAACTATTTGGCACATTACAGAAATTAAAGCCTGGATTAGCTTCTAAGGGTATTGTAGAACAATCAACTCACTTTATGTTTCTCGGTGATGATGTTGCTACTTTTTCAGATCAGATTGCAATTATCCACCCTTTTGAAATAGGAAAAGATGCTGATGAAAGAGTTTCTTTTTCTGTTAAAGGAGATGAATTCTACAAGATCATATCTGGTACTGAAGCAGGTGAATTGAATTTCACACTTGAAGATGATCAGCTCACAATCACTTCTGAAAGCACAAGTGCCGGTATGCCTACCTTGCTTGATGATAAGGATAAAGTTGAAAAACTTGTCAACAATCTCAAAAAGGAAATGAATGAATGGGCTGAACTTCCTGAAGATTTTATTCAGGGCTTATACCTGTGTATGTTTTCTGCTGCTAAAGATTTGTCAATGGGAACTCTCTCTTGTATTTATGTGAAGGAGGAAAATATATTTTCCTCGGATAGTATTCGAGCTTCATGGGCAGTTATTTCAGGTGAAATGCCTGAATTCCTTATTCCGGTAAAAGATGTTCAAGAGCTTGTCAAATTTACAAATCTAACTCATTATTGTGAATCTGATAATTGGATACATTTTAAAACAGCAGATGATGTAACCTTCTCAGCGAAGAAAATACTAGGGACTTTTAAAAACCTAAGAAAGAGGTTCAATATTCAAGGAACTCCTATAGAACTGCCCTCAGAACTCGCAGAAACGCTAAATTCTATCACCTTCCTAAGTGATGGAGATGTTGATATGAATAAAACAATCTCTATTAAGATTGACAAGAACAAAATTATCTGTAGAGCAGAGAAACAAACTGGATGGATTGAAAAGAAACTTGACTTCAAATATAAAGGGGCAGCAATTCAATTTCTTGTTAATCCGATATTCCTTGCTCAAGTTCTCTCAAAAACAACCTCAATGATTTTGTCTGATACTTGTGCTTTATTTCAATCTGACGGGTTTTCCCACATAATCATGTTGCCCTTGGAGGATTAATGACAATTGTTAGAAGAGGCTTTTTTGACAATGATGATCTTGCTGAAATGAATGTCGGGAAGAACATTGTTGAAGATGCTTGTATTAAATGTGGAGCTTATAAAAGCTGTATCAATCCTAGAATGCCTGTATCTGGAAAAGGGGCTAAGAAAATCTATATGCTTTGTGAAGCTCCTGGAGAAACTGAAAGCAAGCAGAACACTCAATTAGTTGGGAGAGCAGGTCAATTACTAAGAGAAAGATTAGCTGAAAGAGGAATAGATTTAGATTTAGATTGTTGGAAAGACAATTCCATTCGCTGCCGAGTCACAGAAAATGGAGAGAATAGAAAACCAACAAAGCAGGAAATCAAATGCTGTAAAGATAAAATTGATAAATCTATTAAAGAACTGAAGCCTGATTATATTTTCTTGTTTGGGAAGTCTGCTTTAGAATCTACTTTCCTAGATAGATTTTCTGATTTGGAAGTTGGGAATTGGAGAAATCTTTGTATCCCTGATAAAAAGACAGGGGCATACATTTTCCCGATGTATCATCCTTCCTATTTGCTTAGGAATGAAAATGATCCTGTAACAAATGGGGTATTCAATAGAGATTTAGATTTTGCTGTGAGAGGAACTAAATTAGAGCCTTTTGAACACAAGCCTTACCTTGACTACCTTTTCCCTTTAAAGTCCTTTGCTGACATTACAGACATCCTAGAAATCATATTAAAAGAAAAGCCTGAACACTTTTCTTTTGATTATGAAACAACAGGGCTAAAACCATTCAATGAAGGACATACAATTGCTGCTATTTCAGGTTGTGATAATGACGAGTATGCTTTTTCTTTTCTCTATGATCATTTTAAACATCCTTGGCACTTTAAAGAATTTAAAACTATTACTGATCTTTGGATAAAAATACTACTTGATCCTGATATAAAAAAGATAGCAGCCAACAGTAAATTTGAATCTGTATGGAGTAGATGGGTGTTCAAAATTCCTAAGATAAGCAATTTGGATTATTGCACAATGAATTCTGCTCATATTATTGATCCTCAGAAAGGAACAAGTTTAAAATTCCAAGCATACATAAACTTTGGGATTGATGATTATAGTAAATCAATCAAGAAGTATTTGGAAACAACTGATACTAAAGGATTTAATAAAGTAATGGAAGCTCCTGTTGATGAACTCTTGCTTTATTCTGCAACAGATTCATTAATGACTAAATGGCTTTTTAATAAACAAAAAGAGTTTTTTGAGAGACATCCGAAGCAAGAATCAGCAAGGCAGTTTTTCCAGAAAGGTTTAGATTTATTTGCAGATATTCAAATTACAGGCATAAATGCAAACACAAGATATTACTCCCAAGAATTTCTTGATTTGACTGAACAGCTAAAAGAGAAAGAGCAGGAGCTAAGGAAATTTCCTGAAGTTCAACAGTTCGAAACAATGCTTCACAAAGAGCTTGATTTTGAGTCAACAACTGATTTACGAAAACTTTTCTTCACTGTAATGAAATTAGCTTCCAAGAACAAAACAACAACAGGCTTAGATGCAACAGATAAGACAGCAGTCAATGAAATCAATCATCCAATTGCTAAAATAATCCTTGCAAAGCGTAGAATTAAGAAAATGAGAGACTATGTAGGTTTATTCCTCAAGGAAATTAACGATGATGATCGAATCAGACCTTTTTTCAATCTGCATATTCCCATTACTTTTCGCTCAAGTGCAGATTCTCCCAACTGGCAAAACATTCCAGTAAGAGATGAAGAAGCTAAACAAGTTACTAGGTTAGGGATTATTCCAAGTAAAGGAAATAAATTATTAGATTGGGATTATGGATCAATTGAAGTCAGGACAGCAGCATGTTACACGAAAGACCCAACATTAATTGCTTATATTAATGATCCTTCAACAGATATGCACAGAGATACGGCAGCAGAATTGTTTAAACTCAATCAAAAGCAAGTTTCTAAAGACATAAGATTTTATGCAAAGAACGGATTTGTATTTCCTGAATTCTATGGATCATACTATGTTAGTACAGCCAAGACTCTTTGGGCTGAAGTTCCTAAGCTTAAATTAGTTGACGGAACTTCTCTTTTTCAACATTTAAATTCCAAAGGAATTTTGACTTATCAGCAGTTTGAAGATCATGTTAAGAAGGTTGAAAAAAATTACTGGATTAAATTCAATGTGTTTAAGAAGTGGCAAGATCAGGCAATAAAAGAGTTTGCTAATACAGGTCTCGTTGAAATGTTTGACGGATTCAGGGTAGGAGGGTATTTAGGTAAAAATGAAATAATTAATTACCGTTTTCAAGGCACGGCCTTTCATAGACTGCTTTGGTCTATAATTGAAATTGCTGAAGAAATAAAGAAAAGGAGGTTAAAAACTAAGATAATTGCACAAATCCATGATTGTTGTATTTATGATTTAGTTCCAGAAGAACAGGAAGAAATAGTTGCTTTATCAATAGAAGTAGCAACCATAAGGATTAGAAAAGTATTTCCTTGGATAATTGTACCTTTAGAAATTGAGTTTTCGATCACCGAAATTGATGAGAGCTGGTACCATGAAAAAGAACTTAAAATGTAAGTATTTTTACAGTTTTTAGGAAAATGTGTTATATTAAAAATAAAAGGAGGAAGCTATGACTAAAAAATCAAATGTTATTGAAGTTCCACAGTTTCAAGATGTTACACTAACAAAGGGAGAAGTTATTGCTTTAATGAATAGCAGGGGATTTAATTCTTTGGTTAACAATGAAGTAATTCCTGCTTCTATTAAGTATTGGCTCAGACGTTTTAGGAATGAGTTAATTTCAATAACAAAAACTATTGAAGAATTACGAATGGAACGATTAAACATAATTTCAGAAAAAGACGAGAATGGAAAACCTAAAAAAGAAAAGAACGGCTCTTTTGTTATTCCCGATGCAGAAAGAATAAAATTTGAAGAAGAATTTACAGTTCTTTTAAAAGAAGAAGCTGAACTTCCTTTCAAAAAGATCATCATTGATCTTGCTACCTTTCCTGAAAACACTCTTTCCGCAGCGAGTATGAATGAGGTTGAGTGCATTGTAGTGTTTATTGAGCCCAAAGAAGAAGAGGGAAAGTAATATGCCTTTGCACATTTCATTACGTCCTTCTTCATTAGAAGAAGTTTATGGAAATGATTCAATCAAGACTTCCTTGGCTTCAATCTTTGCAAGGAAGTCAGATTTCCCTCATGCTTACCTGTTTACCGGCCCAAGTGGGTGCGGGAAAACTACCTTTGGAAGAATCATTGCTTCTCTTTTAAAATGTGGTCCTGATGATCTTTTTGAATACAATACTGCTAACATGAGAGGGATTGATACAGTTCGGGAAATAGATCAGAATTGCAGATATGCTCCTTCTTCAGGAAGTGTAAAAGTCTATATTCTGGACGAAGTTCACAGAACAACTGTTGATTTCCAGAACTCTTTACTCAAACTTCTTGAGGATGCCCCGTCTCATGTTTTCTTTATTCTTTGTACAACGGAACCTGAAAAACTCTTAAAAACAATCCATACACGATGTTCTACATATCAAGTTCATCCTTTACTGAATAACACAATGAAACAATTTCTCAATGATGTTGTTGTTGGAGAAGGAATTGATGATTTTTCAGGAAAAGTCATTGATAAAATTATTCAGGCTTCAGAAGGAAGTCCAAGACAAGCATTGGTTATTCTAGATCAGGTTATAGATATTACTGATGAACAAGAAGCTGTTGAGGCTGTCAGTTCCTTTATTGCTGATGATATTAAAGAGCTGAAAGAAGTGTTTCAAATCCTGCTTGAGACTAAATCAACAGGGAAATGGGATAGAATACGAGCAACCATTAAAGAAATTGATCTTGAGCCTGAGAAAGTAAGGCGTTCTACATTAGGATATTTGGGTGCTGTTTTACTTAATCGTTCCTCAGATGATCGGGTAGCTGAACTGTTAGGATGTTTCACTGATTCTTGGTTTTATTTAGGAAAGTCTGGAATGATCAGATCGTTTTACTATGCTTGTAAAATATGAGGTAATTATGCTTCATTGGAACTGGATGATACTTGCATTTTATTTAGGGATGGGAATAGGGATTTGTATAACAGCTCTATTTTCTGTGGGGAAGGAAAAATAAATGTTCTTAATAAAACCAAATTATAAGATTTTAACAGGCATTGACTCTTCAACAATTCTCGAAAATATTGAAAGAGCAGGAAGGATTTGTTATAAATCTGAGAAGAGTATAACTTCTAGTTCTGCAAAAGAGTTTGTAAGAAAAATAATTAAATCAGGACATGAGTCTGTAATTGAACATGAATTTCTTTCAATCAAATTCATTTGTGATCGTGGAGTTTCACATGAACTTGTGCGGCATAGACTTTGTTCCTTTTCTCAGGAAAGTACAAGATATTGTGATTATAACGGAGGAGTTACATTTATTATCCCTCAATGGAGTAATCTTTCTGAAGGTCTTTACAAAAAAGATTTCTTACAAAAAGTTCCTGAAAAAGAATACAGCTCATATCCTACATATTTTCAAGATTCTATATGGTTAGAAGCTATGGTTAAAGCGGAGGAGCTTTATTTATCTCTTTTAAAATATAACTGGCTTCCTCAACAAGCTAGAGCTGTTCTTCCTAACTCATTAAAAACAGAACTAGTAATAACGGCAAATTTAAGAGAATGGAGACTTATTCTAAAACAGAGAACTTCAAAAGCTGCCCATCCTCAGATGAGAGAATTGATGATTCCTTTATTGAAAGAATTAAAAAGTAGTGTCTCTGTTGTGTTTGAAGACATAGAAGGAGGAGAATAAATGGATTTAAAAGAAAGCCTTAAACTTGACAAGGGCAACCTTGATGATCAAGCTTTAGAACAAGCAAGTCTTTATTATGAATGGGCGGAAAAACATGCTCAAGCTGTTCTTGCTAGAGATAAAGCAAAAGAAAATTTAACTGTAATTACTGCTGATGCTTCTGCTGATATTAGAAAAAATGCAGAGAAGTATGGATGGGATGCTGATAAAGCGCCAACAGAAACATTTATCAATTCTAAGATACCTCTTCATAAATCGGTATCAGATGCACAACTTCACTTAATTGATCTTCAATATGAAGTCAATCTTTATCAAGCTGCAAAAGATGCTATTGAACAAAGGGGAAGAGCTTTGGATATTACTGCTAAACTCTTCACAGCAGGATATTTTTCTGCCAATAGAGGAAAAAGTATTAGAGACAACATATCAGAAAAATCAAGGGAAAAACAGGTTGAGGCTTTAAATGCTGAACCTCTCAAACCTTCACTGAAAAGAAAGGCATAAATATGAAGTGGGGCTATTTTTTCTATGCAATTGTAGGAATATCTGGTTTTTATCTAATTATCAAAATAGGAGCATGGGCAGTATTTAAAGCATATTTTCAAGTAAAAAAATTAGAAGAAAAGGAGCATAAAAAATGAAATCTAAATTTGACAACAAAGCTTGGGATCAGGGAACAGCAGAAAGCGTAAAAGAATCCCATGCAAGAAAAGAAGATGCGGGAGGGATATATAAAACTATTTTCAAGGATGATGCTCCAAAAGAAAAGATGATCAAAAAGTTTGCAGAAGATGAACATCAAATAAATATCATTCCCTATATTGCAGGAGCATTTGATCCGATTCATTCAGAAGGCAAGATTGTCCATTATGTAGAAGTTCCTGTTCATACAAATATAGGCCCAACAAAAGACTCCTACATTTGCCTTGCAAGAGCCTATAAGAAAGCATGTCCGGTTTGTGAATACCAAGCAAAACTTAGAGAGGACGGAGAAGATAATGACATAGTAAATGCTTTCTATCCTAAGAGAAGAATGATTTACAATGTTGAAGTTATTGACTCTCCGAAAGAACAAGCAAAGGGGGTTCAGATTTTTGAAGTTGCACAATTTTCTTTTAGTAAGCCTCTTGACGAAGCAGCAGAACTTCCTAAAGGCGGAGGTGTTGTTAATTATGCAGGCAAGACAGTCGGAAAAACAATTTCTTTTAAAGTAAAAGGAGGAACTTTTAAAGACAAAAAAACAGGAAAGACAGGGAATAAAGTTGATTATACTTCTTTCCACTTCCTTGATAGGGAGCCTCTTACAGATGAACTCCTTGAGTCCGCTCATTGCTTAGATGAGCTTTTCTACATCCCGACCTATGAAGAAGTTTACAAAGCTTTGCATCAGGAAGAGCCTGAAAGCACTGTTGTTCGTTCAGAAGAAGAAGAAACAATTAGACATGAAGATAATGAAGATGTTCCTCCTTTTGAACCTGACGTAAAAGAAGAGGCAACAGAAGAACTTCCGACAGAGTGTATTTTTGAAGGAGTTGAGTTCGGAAAGCAATTTGATGAGTTTGAAGATTGCAACACATGTGAAATCCGTCTTTATTGTGAAGACAAGCAGAAAGCATTGCTCGAAGCAGCAAAACCTAAAACAAAAGCTCCTGCTCCTAAAACAAAAGAACCCGAAACTACAGGGCCAAGAAGAAGGCCAGGCCGCTAATGCCTCTCCTACTAAAGAAGAAAAAATCTGACATTGAGCAGATCAAAGAAAGTGCCAAAGAAGAGAGTAAAACTGATTTAGACTTTAAGCCTAACGAGGGAAACTTTGATTTAACTGTCTCAACAGGCTCCACTCTCCTTGATCTTGCTATCTCAGGAAAGAAGGTTAGAGGAGGGGGAGTTCCGGGAGGGATTCTTGTTGAAATCTTTGGTCCTTCAGGTGCAGGTAAAACGGGTGTGTTATCTGAATTATGTGGTTCAGCTCAATTGAGAGGAGGTGAAGTTAGGTTTGCTGATCCTGAAGCAAGACTGGATCAAGCTTATTCTCAAATTTATGGGGTAATTGTTCAAGAAGACTTCTTTGATTACAGCAGACCCGATACAGTTGAAGAAATCTTCAGTCTGATTGAAACATGGAAGCCTAAGAACCCAAAAGTACTTAATCTTTTTGCAGGAGATTCAATTGCGGCTCTTTCTACTGAATTAGAAATGGGAGAAGGAGATAAGATGGGCATGAAAAGAGCAAAAGACATATCTGCTGGATTAAGAAAAAACTGTAGATTGATTGCTAATAATAATTGGGTTATAGCTTTTACGAATCAAATCAGACAAGGAACAGACGGAAGAAATGTGACTCCGGGAGGTTTAGGACTTCCTTTCTATGCTTCATTACGAATTCAGATTACCCCACAATTTCAAGGAAGTAAAATAGAAAAAGAAATCACCCTTGAATCAGGAGTAAAAGTCAAACAAGTGATTGGGATTAAAAGCACATGCACAATTGCAAAAAGTTCCATTGATGAGCCTTATCGAACAGCTCCTATTTCTATAATTTTCAACTATGGATTAGATGATGTTCGATCAAATTTACAATATTTTAAAGATATGACAAAAGCAGCAAAATACAATGCTTTCACAAAAGAGTTTATGTCAATGGAAAGTGCAATAAAACATATAGAAAGTGAGGGACTAGAAAAACAACTGAGGGAGCAAACAATTGATTTATGGGAAAGTATTCAGAAACAATTTAATCAAAACAGAACATCAAAAAGGAGGCTGTAATGCTTGAGACGATTAATGTAATGATAGACATTTTAACAGAAACAAAAGAAAATATTGAAAAGTTTGAGAGGAAAGGCAATAAATCAGCAGGAACAAAAGCAAGAGTTGCTTTACAGGATGTAAAAAGACTTGCTCAAGAAGTGCGAATTAAAATCCAAGAAGCAAAAACAAAATAACTTAGAAGAGGAAGGAACTGGCGGTGTCTGCTGAAAGGCAAAATCGAAAGTATGTACCAGCCTTCCTCTTCTTTAAAAGGAACATATGACAATCATAGTTGACAGCAGTTCTATTTGTTACCAAGCAAAACACACGCTTGATCTTTCTTACGAAGGAAATGAGGTAGGAGTTGTCTTTGGTTTCCTTAGAAAAATCATTTCTCTTGCTAAAATATTCAAAACAAATGATTTTATATTTACTTGGGACAGTAAAACATCTATTCGGAAAGAACATTTTCCTGGTTACAAAGGAAAAAGACATCAGGAAAGAACAGAACAAGAAAAAGAGTTTGATGCTCTTTGCTATCGACAATTCAATGAGCTGAAAGAATCAGTTATTCCAAATATAGGTTTTCTTAGTTATTCCCAAGAAGGATATGAAGCTGATGATTTAATAGCTTCCATTATCCAAAACGAAAAGAAAGACATTCCGTTCCTTATTATTTCAACTGATAATGATCTTTACCAATTATTATCAGACAGAGTTTCTCTGTACAATAAAGTAGAATTCTCCAAGGGTAATTTTGAAGATGAGTATAATATTCCTCCTAATCAATGGATTTATGTTAAAGCTATAGCGGGATGTGATAGTGACAGCATACCCGGAATTCCTACAATAGGAACTAAAACAGCAATCAAGTATCTGAAGAAAGAGCTGAAAATAACTTCAGCAGCACATCAGAAAATAGTATCGAACAAGGAATTAATTGATTTTAATTTACCTTTAGTTTCTCTTCCTTACCCTGGAACAACAGCAATTAAACTTCCTGATAAAAAACCTGTGCTCTCTTATAAAAATTTTGTTACTATACTTGCTCAATATGGTTTTCGATCAATGCTAGAAAAGGAGTATTTAGAAAAATGCAAAACAATTCTATCACTTCAGTAAAAACTCGCTTGTTTGAATTAAGACAAATTCTTTCTTTGACAAAAAATTCTAAAGCAAAGGTCACTTTGGAAAAGAAAATAAAGGAGCTAGAGAAGGAATTGGGGAAGGATGAAACTATTTATCAACTTTAATTTGGGTTTTATTGAGGATTGGATAATTGGAAAAACCCATTTTAAGAAAAAGAAAAATAGTTCCTGCCCCTGTTCTTAGGAAAAGAAAAAATATTCCTCCTATACGAAGATGCCAAAACATAATTGATGATGGTTTTTACACAGGAAAGGAAAAAATATGTTCTCGTTTAGTTCGTCCACCAAACAAGTTTTTATGTCAAGTTTGTTTAAGAAGTATTCAATCAGAATCACAAATATTGGGGTATGAATTATGAAAATTGAAATCGGAATTGAAGGCAGGAAAGATGACGAGGGGAAATTAAGATACGATCTGCTCCCATTTGATGCCCTTGAAGAACTTGCAAAAGTATATACAAAGGGGGCAGAAGAATACGGAGACAGGAACTGGGAAAAGGGAATAAAGTTCTCAAGAATCATTGCAGCTATTTTTCGACATATTACATCTTGGATTCTAGGAGAAGGGTTTGATAAGAAGAGTGAGTTACATCACTTAGCCCATGCTGCTTGGGGATGTTTGGCTATAGTTGCTTTTCAAATAAGGGGAAAGAATAGTTTTAATAACATTCAAAAAGATTGGTTGCAGCTAGACGGAGATGCTCCTAGAATAAGAAAAGCCTCAATTGTAGGGAGCATAAAAAATGAGTAGTTCAGGAAAAGGACATGATTTTGAAAGAGCTATAGCAAAAGTGTTGTCTCTTTGGTTTAGTCAAGGAAATAATGATAATGTTTTTTATCGAAGCCAATCTTCAGGAGCAAGATTTACATCAAGGAGAAAAACGGGGAAAGATACTGTTTTGCAAAGCGGAGACATTACTTGTTCAGATCAAGAAGGAGAACTTTTAATTAAATCATGGTCAATAGAAATAAAAACAGGGTATGGAATAAAAAAGAAGAAAGAAGAAAAAACAGAAATAGTTAGATGGGATGTTTTGGATTTCCTTGATTCAACACAAAAAAAGCCTGTTTTACAAAAGATGTGGAATCAATGTAAACGAGATGCTGATTTGACAAACAAAATTCCTGTTCTTATCTTTAGAAGAAACAATAGAACACCTTGTATTTGCTTTACTGATAAATATTTTTATGTGTTACTTGATTTCTTTGGAGGTCAATGTCCTGTTTATATTTGTTCCATGAACCTTGTTATTCTGTCTCTTACTGACTTTTTTGAATGGATTGTGGATATTAGACCTGCATTATTTCTTCATTCCAGAATAGAACAGAAAAAACCTGTGCTGTTGAAAAAACAGCAAAAGCTATTTACTTGAGGAAACAAAAATGATTAAGACCTGCGAAATATCAAATTTCCAAAGTCATAAAAGCACATTCCTTGAGTTTGTTCCAGGAGTAAATATCATAACGGGTGCCTCGGATTCTGGAAAAAGTGCAATCTTTAGGGCTTTATTTTGGGTTTTAAATAATAGACCTTTAGGAAATGAATTTAATTCTTGGTTTTCTAAAGATAAAGAGTCCGTCAATGTAGGAATAGAGTTTGCAGAAGGAACTTACATTTCCAAAGAAAGAAAAAACAATAAAAATACTTACGATCTAAATGGTACACAATTTGAAGCATTAAAATCTGATGTTCCTGAAGATTTAAAAAAGATCACAAATATTGTGGACTACAACATTCAAACCCAACATCAACCTTATTTTCTTCTTCAAGACACTCCCGGAGAGGTTGCACGAAAGTTTAATGAGTGGGTGGGTCTTGATATTATTGATCGAGCTTTTTCCAAGATAAACTCAATTGTAAGCATAGCAAAAGGAAAAATAACTGACTATGATATTGAAATTACTAAGTTAAACACTAAAGTCGAAGAATTAGCCTTTTTAAATGAAATAAAGGTCATTGTAGAGAAACTTGAACTCCTGACTGCAAATCAGGAAAAGAGCAGTTCCGAGTACCTTAGAATTGATGGGACAATCAAATCTATAGAAACTCTGCAAGGACAAATTGAAGAACTTATTTATGATGAAACTCTTGAAAATGAAAAAGACTTGATTTTGAAGTTAATTTCTATTCGAACAGATAGTCAAAAAGCAATTTCTACTCTTGATAACCTTCTGATGTCAATTTCAGAATCAGAAGAAACTTTACAGGCTGAGTCTGAATGGCTTCAAATTGAAGAAGAGCATAAAAAGATTTCTTCTTTATTTCCTCTTATTCAAGAAAAAGAAAAGAAAAATGCAGTTCTATTTAAAACTCTTATTTTTTTAGAAGAAACAACTAAAGCGGAAACAGAAGAAGAATTGAAATTGGAACGATTTATTTCCCAATATAAATCACTGTTAAGTAAAGCTGACGTTTGTCCTATCTGCTTTGAACCCATAACACCTACTTCTTTAAAATATATAGAGGCTAATATATGAAATATCTTATTGCAGGTGATTTACATATAACTTCTAAAAATCCAGAGAATCGAACAGACAATTATTTTGAAACCCAAATCCAAAAAATAAATTATATTGTGGGTTTAGCTGTTCAGAACAAAGCTACTTTACTTCTTCCAGGAGATGTTTTTGATTCTTATAAGCAATCAAATTTAGTTCTCCAAACATATATCAACATATTTTCATGTTCAGAAGTTCCTATTTTTACTGTGCTAGGGCAGCATGATATGAAATATCATTCCGATGATACTGATGACACTCCTCTTGCAGTTCTTGAAGCTGCAAATGTTTTAAAAATCATTCCAAACAACACTCCTATTTATGATGGGTTGCATATATATAGGGCTTCATTTGGAGAAGAGATTCCAGAAATACTTGATTTCCATATGTACAGTATTCTTCTTACTCACAGAATGATTATTCATAATGATAAGATTTGGGATGCTCAAAAAGGTTTTGATTATGCTGAAAATCTGCTTAGAAAGCATGAGTTTGATTTGATTGTTTCAGGTGACAATCATAATTATTTTCATGCTCAAGTAGGCAATAAACATTTATTCAATTGCGGAAGTTTAATGAGAGCAACAACAGCTCAATTAGAACACATCCCAAAAGTTGTTCTGTTCGACACTGAAACAAGCAAATATAAAGAATTTGAAGTACCAATCAAACCGATTTCAGAAGTTTTTAATCTTGAAAGAATAAAAGAAAAGAAGGAAAGAACAGATAAATTTGCTTCTTTCATAAGCGGATTATCAAACACTAAAAGTATGTCCTTATCTTTTGAAGATAATTTAACTCAGTATTTAAAAGAAAATAAGGTTGAAAAAGGTGTTGCTGATCTATTAAAGGAGGTTGTGAGTGAATAATATTATAAATGATTTGGAAAAGTTATCAAAGCAAATTGAAAGTTCAAAGATGCAAAAAGCTTCTTTGACAGGGAAATTGGAAGAGCAGATGAAAACTCTCAAGGAACTAGGGTTCCGTTCGATTGTAGAGGCTAAGAAAGCTCTTGTTTCTCAGCAAGCAGAACTCACTAAGCTTGAAAAAGAAATTGAGGGAAAATACTCTGTATTGAAGGCTCAATATGAATGGTAAATTACAACTAATAAAAAATAGATTGATTGAGGAAATGGCTAAACGAAAAGTTTATCAATCCCAAGCACAAGAAGTTTTTGATAAACGAGAAGAACAAAACACACGCTACGAAAATGCCCAAAAAGCAAGGAGTGTTATCCAGGCAGTAGCAGAACAGACCCAGCAGCATATTGAGATACAAATCAGCACAGTAGTTTCTTCTGCTTTAGCTGCTGTATTTCCTGAGCCTTATGAATTTAAACTCAAATTTGTTCAGAGAAGAAATAAAACTGAAGCAGATTTGCTGTTTATTAAGAATGGGAATGAGTGTGATGATATACTTGCTGTAGGAGGAGGAGGAGTTGCTGATGTAGTAGCAAATGTTGCATTTCCTCTTGCTATTTGGAGTATCAGAAAAACAAGAAATACAATGTTGTGGGATGAGCCAAGCAAGTTTCTTCATAATCCTGAGTACCAAGAAAAAGCATCTTTATTGATAAAAGAAGTCTCAGAAAAATTAAATCTTCAAATAATAATGATTTCTGATCAAAAAAACATCCTAAAGAAAGCTGATAAAATATTTTTTGTAGAACAAACAAAAGGAGTTTCCGTTGTTTCATACTAGGTGTGAGGAAAGCCACTATGGATAAAGAATGTCATGATAGCACTGGTCTCCCGGCTACCCGATTTGGCATTTTTATTATTTTACCACAAGGAGGACGAGATGGGAGCAAAATTAAGGGATTTGATAGGCAAGACGATGGCAAGAGTTGAGAACAACCATAATGAGGAAATCATATTCACGACAGACGAAGGAAAGAAATACAAATTGTACCATGAACCGGAAGGCTGCGAAAACGTCTCTGTTGAGGAAATCATTGGGGGCCTCTCTGATTTAGTCGGATCTCCAATGATTGAAGCGGAAGAGGTCAAAAATCCCAAAGGAATAACAAAAGAAGAGCAGAATCGTAGTTTTACTTGGACGTTTTACAAATTTGCCACGGTAAAGGGATTTGTGACAATCCGATGGTATGGCGACAGCGGATACTATAGCGAGGGCGTATCTTTTTGTGAGTGCTAACGCAGTAATAAAGCACGAACCAATGCCTGTGCCTGAAATGCGACGGAGGAAATCCCCGTCGCCTTGATTTTATTGTTATCTGTTTTGCTACAGGAGATCGGAAATGGACATAGGGGCGGGATGGATTATCTTTATTATTTCAGCAGTGTTGTATGTAGCCCTACTAATTGTAGATCACTTTAATGCGGCAATGCACGGATTTAATGAGGACGGAACATACGGAGAGGGGCACCATGATCACAGTTGGCATTGAAGTTAACGCAAAGGTAAGCGGCGCTCCTGGGCGTCCACTATAGTGACTGGTTATGCGAGGTAATTTTATGAAAAATTCTTGCCCGATGACTGATGCTCGCTGGAATGTTCTCAATAAAGTCCATGGCCGCCTTGAGGAAATGGATAAAAAGGGAATCGACTTCTTTGACTCCATAGACGAGTTGAGAGATGAGTGGAAACGGTTCAAACAAGAAAGTAAACTCATAAAAGATGGTCAGGGTAGGGATTATTAGTGGCACATAACAATGAGATGAGGCGGTGGGCCTCATACTTTCAATGAAAACCACGGCGGCTATTCCTGTCGCCTTCATTTAATTGTGTATACGTTATAGGAGGATGGGGAAATGATAGTACGATCAATAACCGGTGAAGACGAAATAAACGATCTTCTTACGGGTGCTATGACTGCAACCATTGGGACCCTTGTTAAGGAGCATTGTTTGACAGAAAAACAGGGATATAGTTTCTTAGACCATCATCTGTGCATGTTAGCACCTGCCGATGGAGGATTTAAGTCGTGGTTTAAACGCATGTGGCCAGGATTCAAAGAAGCTAAAATTCTTGTAGCGGTGGTATAACGCAGTAATAAGCGGGCGGCCACGAATATGAATAGAAATGCGACCAGCGACATTCCCACTCCGCTTGATTTAATTGTTATGGGGGTTTTATTGTGATTGATCCCAGAAAAGGAGCGAAAATGGAATACATGGTTTTTACAGATGTTGAAGGTCGGCCTTTTACCGTGGAATGCCTGTCCCTCTACGAGCAGTTGAAAAGGCATTCGTTCAAGTTGTTCGGCTTTGATATACCGTCCATACTTGAGCTACGGAGACAATATTGCTTGCGCCTGGGGCCACTGGAAGCGACTCTGGAAACAGTAAGAGAAGCATTTAGAGTCACGCCATAGTTGGAGTTAATTGATTGTTATATGGTTTTTTCGGTACTTGAAAGATAGGGAGATGACTATGAATATTTTATGCCGGATAGGGATACATAAATACATATTGCGGGAACTCCAGTATGACGAGAAGCCCACAGCAAACCCGACGCACCTAATGACCATACTGGAAAGGTGTCAATGCGGTAATGTACGGATAGCTCCACACGGAGACAGCCTTCCGACTACGATGGTTGCCAGTACAAAATTTATAGACAGATAACAGTGCAATAGGCATAATTATTGATATTGGGATATGATAATTCTGCCTATTGCGGGGGCACGGTTTTTGAAAGGAGAGGAGGAACTAATGATGGACTTTACAAAAATGTCTCTGGAGGAAATCGGAAACGAATTAAACAGGATAAACCATACAGACCGCTGTACGTTTGAGGATCGGGCAAGGAAGGCCATGCTCGATGCTGAATATGCCAGGCGGAAATCGGAGGAGTTGAACAGTTCGCTGGTCAGCAAGAACCCATCTATTTAGCTGCTGCGCCTTTTAGCTTATCAAAGCTACGCAACCCACCCATACCGACCATCCCCAGCGTGAATCCAATCATCTGGCAACACGGCAACCTTGCCTGTCTTAGCCATTTTGATAATTCTCCTTTAGCTTATTTTAACCATTACCTTTAGTTTTGCCGTATTCTCTTGCGGCCACATATCCGAGGTATCCGACACCAAATGTTTGCCACATAATATCAGGGATAGCCTTAAATCCGTACTGAACATTAGCATAAAATTTTATCATCTGTGCAGGGAAGAATACCCCTACGAATGGAGCTGCTAATGTCAGACATAGAACAACTATATAAAAAACGTACATGAAAGATGGTCTTGCGCGGGAGGTAAATTTATCACTTGAGGAAGCTTCTGCGACGAGAACGGACACCCTGCCTTCCTCTATCTTGCCTTCCAGCTCCGCGAGCTTAAGGGAAATTTCGGCTGCTTTATCGGAGCTAATCGGTTCTTTGCCAGTTATGGCGGTACGAATATCTTTTGCCAAAGTTCCTATGCCGCTAAACAAACCGCCAATATCTAAATTTGCTAATGATATTCCCATTTACTTGCCCTCCCCGTAACTGTAATGATTGCCGTCGGCCCGTTTAAAGCGCCCGCCCCATGTACATTTAGGATCAAGACTTTCCCAATGCTCTCCAAGGAACTTATGTGCCTCAGTTGTTTGAAGCCATACGCCGTCTTTAAAGAGATTTAAGTCAACGGCTAACCGAGAATAATGAAAGCTGCCCGCGACGTGCCCGGTCTTGGCCCAAGCATCACCGAAGGTTAGCTCATATCCTTGCTCGTAAGCCCACAGAATCATTTTTCCTACAAGTTTAGTGAACACTCGCTGATCATTCCCTATTGACATCTGTCGCCTCCTTTTATCCCGTTCGCTTCCTGCAATATTTCTAACACTGAAATCTTTATTGATTTACATCTTGCCTTTGTACATTCCGCACACGAACACATGGCGCCACCAAATCCATCCGGAGGTGATGGTTGGTTTGCGTGTATATTGTTCAGCCACATACCGAATTCTCCTTATCATTCTTGATTTCGAACCGCTCAACCCACTGGTACTTACAATCATGGCATTCATAGGCCACGAAATACATGCCTATGTTATGGCCTATGCGGTCACTCTGGCAGCGGGGGCAACAGGCCTTGTTTTCCATTTTAAGGCCTCTCCCACGCAACAAACGCCTTGATGGGCGCGCATATATTGGTTGTTTTTATGAGACTAGAACTAAGGGTCTTGTTGCTATAGGTTATAAATACAACCTCGTCTCCATTCGTACAGAGACGCCTGTTCCACTGCTCGCTCCACGGTTGGTTATGAGTTGTAATTTCCACTTTGGCCTCCTCTACCATTTCCATTGTCCAAGGTTTGTGAAAAGGATTTTCAGCGCCCCAAGAGTTATCACCCCCAAGAGCAGCCCGACTATGTACGTCTTTACCGTACCCACATTAATTCGGTTTCTTAGTTCTACTGCCTTGTTTTCTTCATGGATTTTCAAGGCATTAGCTGTTGCCGTCGCTATCCCTTTTCGGTTAGCCTCGTCTAAGTGAATTTCCTCAAACAACTTTGCGCAGGATAGCCGATGATTATTGAACTCAGCGTTAAAGGCATCTATCCGGTTGTGTACCCCGTGAAAGCCGTCGTGCATTGTGCTTAAAAGTGTCTCGTATTCTGTCGCCATTACATCGTCCTCCTCAAGTCAAAGATGTTAACTCAAAACGGGTGAATCCCCTTTCCCTGATTATGCAAGACCATTGTGCCTTCAACTGCTGCATTGCCCCCTATGATGTATCGTCTCCAGTTCGGTGGGCAAAAGTAAAGCACGATGGGTTGGAGAACAAATAAATTAAGGGCAAAGTAGGTGTTAACCTGGCCCCTGGATGGGTGCCCATTCCCTCCCATGAGCGTGTTCATTTCCCTGTGATCATTGGGATAGTCCGCTATGTGCAGGGTCTGGCTCCAATCCATAGCAGAGACGATAGTGCCAACTACGAGAACAGTTGTGTCTGCGTGCGTCCACGTGCCTTTCTTGTTTGCTTCCTGCATTGTTGCACAGGAGGACAGCAAACACGCACAAATAATGGCAGTAACCGCATAGGGTTTTCCATTGTTGAATAATCTGCTGAATAACTTCCCTAGCCAGTGGTTGTATTTATCCATTATTTCCTTGCTTTCTTTAGTGTCGCAACTTCAGCGGCCAATTCCTGCACAGCCTTCAACAGGATCGGGATAAGAACAGATTGCTTAATTGCCTTCGTTACCGTTCCAGTAGGTCTGAGAATCATGGGTCTGTCGGATTCATCTTCAGTATATTCTTCCGTCCGAGGAACTCGGTGTAGTACAGGGGTAATGACATCCGGTGTTACAGGTTCAAGAACATTTCCATTTTCATCAAGCACTTCGGGCTTTCCCGGAATCGTGTCGAATATCTGATTGCCTTCTTCGTCGTAAAGCGGAAAAATATCAAACAGAGGAGTTTTCTTTTCTACTGTAGTTGTGATGGTCTTTCTGACATACTTTCCCTCAACCTCAACGATCTCGGTCTTGATTTTTTCCACCTCAGAAACTTCTTCCACTTGTCGGGTCTTAATGGACGGCTTCCAGTCGGGGTCGGGAACACGCTCCATATCAGGGGCACTTTTGACAAGGCCGGGGAATACTGTTTCCATCTCCTGCGCTACCAGGCCGATCTGCTTAAGATCGCTACCGATAAGGTTGAAGTTTCTAACCTTGAGTTTCAGAATGTCGGATAACTTTGCGGTTGCATCCCTGATGTTGTCCTTAACCTTTTCATCTGAGATGGTTCCATACACGCCAGCAGAGTTGAGGATGTCTCCATCAGTGTCGATGGTGATTACGTTAGCTTCAGCAGAATCACGACCTACGAAGATAAGAGTAGAGCCGTCAGCGGTGGCTCCCTTGACAGTAAGTTGACCCACAGCAGGTGTTCCGTCTAAGTCCGTCGTCCCGACGGCGACATTGCCGCCGAAATAAGATGTTCCCTTAACCACATCTAACGACAATCCTCTTCCGTCATTATCTATCCATAGAGCATCGCCGCTTGCAGCAGACCCATCCTGATGTATTCTCGCTAACGGGACAGTATTTGAACTATTTGAGTAGACGACAAAGGCTGTTTTATTTGTTGTTGCTGTATGTACTTCTAACTTTCCATCCCAAGCATTTGCCGTCGTCCCGATGCTGACGTTGCCGGTTGTTGGTTGTAAGATTACATAACTAGTCGTCTTCGTTGCTGATGATGTCCCTTCAATGGTAATATCTCCATCGGCGGCAGATGATCCATAAACTACGGGAGTGGTAATCTGAGTTGTAAATGTGGGACTCGCTAATGGTGCCTTCAGTGCCAGTGCATCAAAGACAGAATTCCCATCCGGAGCATGGGTTGTGTCGCCGTCGGAGATGGAGGAGGCGATCTTTGCTTGTACCCCAGCAGCAGTAACAGCCTTTGCTGTGTCTGTGCCGGTAACAACCTCTGCGGTTGTGGCTAAAGCAAGCACGCCTTTGGCTCCTTCAGTCCCAGCGGTGCAATTTGATAACACGCCTGACGAAGGGGTGCCAAGGGCAGGAGTGACGAGAGCAGGAGAAATAGACATTACAACACTGCCTGTTCCTGTCATAGGATTAGAAACAAGGGCTTTAGAAGCATTAGTAAATACAGGAAGAGAAGCTGTCAACCCGCTTAAAGTTACTCCTACATATGTGGGGGAAGAAGAAGTAAGCAATGATTGATTTATCCTTGCATCAATCAAAGTAATTGCATTATTAAGAAAAGCAGGCCAATCAATATCTCCTGCACTTATTAAAGGAAGATTTAAATTAGGAGTAAAATCCCGATTGATTTGATATAATTCCCCTGATCTTGTTATTCCTGAATATGGTGTTGACAATTCAAGATTTGTGTTGTTTGTAACTGATGCTACTTGATAAATGACATCCTCATCTTTTGCTTTAAAAAGATCGGAAATGTCAATTTCTCCAGACCAAGTTGTTCCTGTTCCCTCAACAGTAGCATCACCATTGATCATCTTTATGGTGCCGATTCTATATTGGCTCATGTGATTCTCCTTGTCTTTTATTTTACTTTACTATAGCACCATCGTCAAGCTTCTTTTCTTTTCTTTTTTAGAAAAAATACTGTAATAAATCAAAAAAGAGGTGTTATGAAAAAACACTTATTTGCAATTGTATCAATTTTCATCAGCCTTTCTTTGGTTAGAAGTTAATGGTTATTCTTAAATCTTTGATAGTAATACTTCAATCTATATGGCGCTAAACTCATAACCGCCGTAATTATGAAACCAACCGGATGCTGGATTGCCGAGTAACTATTTGCTTTGAGTTCTCGCCACAGCCAATAGGTTGATTTGTCTGTGATATGATATGTTTCGTGCTCCAAGACGAACTTCTTCGCAGGACGGGGTAAATCTTCACGGATTTTAATCGTGCCATTAGAAGAACAAATACCAAAAGCCGGGTAGATTGCTTCTTTTTTGACATAAATAATCATTGTGATAATTTCCCTTCTTTTTAGTTTATTTCAAAAGTTATCTGACCAGCTACAGTTGTAAGGTCTGTACTGGCAGAATAATTACTTGCATCAAACAAATAGACTGACAAGCTTGTTGCTCCTGCTGGCGCAATAACAAACCCATGAGCAAGGGTCCCATTGTTGCTTATCCGACAATAATTCCGCATTAGCTTCGTTGCAGTTTTAGAATTTGGTATTTTGATATATAAAATATTGCTTGGGGTGCCACCAACCGTTGTTGTCCCTATTTCGAATGAAACGGTCATCATTTTATTTGTAGTTGTATAAGCATAAGTAGTTACATCCCCCGCCGCTACCGTCCAAGTCATGGCTCCACTTGCCGTGAAGTCCCCTGCCACAAATGTGGGTGTAGTCCAAGCACCGATTACATCGCTACCTAAAGTTATTCCTGCGAATGTCGGCGATGCCGCTTGTTTTACTGATTGATCGAACCAGTCATTAAGAGTAGGATTTCCTGATAACGTAATTGTTCTCGCCGCATCACCCGTTGTCAGGGTCAAGATACGGTCTGATGATAAATCAGAACCTGGAGTTATGATTAAATCGTGAGAGGCATTGGTGTCGAGGATGTGTAAGCCGGAATTGATAAATGTAGCAATTCCAGTAAAGTCTGATGTACCGTCAACGAGGAGATTATCTGCACCAGGGTCTGAAATCCCGCCAACGTGGATGCCACCAATCGTTGAAACTGCTCCAGAAGACGCAATCCTAACTTGTTCCGTACAGTTTCCATTTAGTGTGGTATAAAAAGCCATGTACGAATTTTGAGTTGATGCTGTTGTTGTCCAGTCGGTTTCACATGCTATTACTATTGCACCGCTATCTGTATGATTATACCAAAGATTTCCGTAGGCAACTTGCCCGAATGCCAACTTACAACCGCACCCATCCATATCTACTGCATTATTAGTATTTACAAAATGCGTCATTAGCCCAAGAGCCTTTACCGTACCACCAACGTGGTATTGATAAATCTCTCCGTACTGATTGATGTCCCACAATCTATCAGTTGCGCCATTGATAAAAACGTAATCAGCATGATCCAAAATAAACCCACCGTTGTCTAAATGAAGATGGAATGTGGGAGATCCACCAGCAATAGATGACCCGCGAGCGTACATATTTATGTCTGCGACTCCGCCACCATCAAAACCATCAGCAGTAAAATTTATTTTGGCGGTTGATGAATAGTTACTATTAAATCGTAATACAGGCGCACTCCCGTATGTACCAAGTGAAATCATCTCTACAATAGACGAACCGTTTGTATCGTAAAAATGAAGCGAATTGTCGGAAGG
>Ga0209323_10000030_pt1 | contig 82576 bp, 76 predicted proteins | sample Rifsed19ft2_FD_184014 | JGI IMG/M metagenome (GOLD analysis project Ga0209323, IMG submission 184014) | Soil microbial communities from Rifle, Colorado, USA - sediment 19ft 2 (version 2) | ecosystem: Environmental > Terrestrial > Deep subsurface > Rock core/Sediment | place: Rifle, Colorado...
TTATCGTGGTTGGTCTGCCGAACTTTCTTGTTTCGAGTCTTATGCGAATCCTCTGTTGCTCTTTTTCGATTTCGCCACAAACGCATAAGTCCTTTGGAAGCCCGCATGTTGGACAAACTTCAGCCATGTCGCTCACCGTAACATGAGCCAAGGCAGTATATAAGATTTTCAAAGAGGTATCAGAAAAAACCTTGTGCTGAATGTTGTGTTTTGTCTTGACGGCTCAAGGGCTACGTTATTACGCCCATTCGGGAAAGCTCCTCTCTGAGGCTATCCTTGATTTGTTTCAAGCTCTGCCTTTTTTGAACGTATTCGTCTCCGCCCATTCTTTCGCTTCTAAAATCCCTGTCCAACTGCTCCAGCTGAACGTTTATTTCTGAGATTCTTGCCCTCAACTGATCGACGTAAGAAACTGTCTCCTCTTTGCCCATTACTTCTGAAGGAGTCAAAGCCATTTTTATAACACCGTCTTCAATGCGCAGTATCCTGTCGGCGGCTCTGGCGACGCTCGGGTCATGGGTCACCATTATTATAGTTTTTCCCAACTCTTTGTTCACTTTAACCAAATAGTCCACGACGATTTTGGCGTTCACAGTGTCCAACTCGCCAGTCGGCTCGTCAGCTAAGAGAATCGGAGCGTCGTTGGCAAGTGCGGTTGCGATGGCTATTCTTTGTTGTTCTCCTCCGCTTAATTCGTCGGGCTTGTGTTGAGCGCGTTCTCCTAAGCCAACGATTTCAAGTAGTTCGTGGACTCGCTGTTTCCTTTTTCCCCTAGAAGCGCCAAGAGCAATCATGGGCAATTCGATGTTTTCCTCAGCCGTCAAAGTGGGCATCAGGTTAAGCGTCTGGAATATGTGCCCAACCGTTTTTCTCCTGTATTCAACAAGCTGTGTAATCGAAAGAGAAGTCACTTCCACTTCGCCAACCTTCACGGACCCTGCTGTAGCCGCATCTAGGGCACCGATAACATTAAGCAGAGTGGTTTTTCCACTCCCGCTTGGACCTATGATGGCTATTAGTTCGCCGCTGTTGATTTCTAAGTTTACGCCCCTGAGCGCTTGGACTTCGATCTTGCCACTTTTGTAGACTTTGACCAGATTCCTAATTTTTATTTCCATACTGTTCATCGCAACCGAACCATCCTTTCAAGTTTGGTAACATACCTTCTTGACATTATTATGATTGGCAGAATAGTGGCAGCCAAAATTAAGGCAATACACGAAATCACTAACAACGTTGAATCAAGAGGGAAAATGAAGTGTCTAACGACTAAACCTGAGGTCAACGCGTTAGACGAGGCTACGTTTCCATAAACGCTGATTAGTCCAACCGCGATTCCCAGCGTTGTGGCAAACGTTACAAGCGCTATGTTCTCGGTGAGGAACATGACCACAAGCTGCTTGTACGATAACCCCTTGACGCTCATTATAGTAGCTTCGCGGCTTCTCTCTTCCATCGAGACGGTGCTTATCAACGCTGTCCCCACGGACGCTGCCAAAACAGCGAAAATGATGCCTAACTGCTGAACCTCCAAAGCGCCTGTTGTGATTGTGTTTGTCTGGGATTTTTTCAGCTGCTCGGCGAAGGAGTTCACGTAGGTAACACCGACATCAAGGTCTCGAATATTCTTGGCAACAGTAATTCCGTCTGCTCCCTCGTCTAGTTTTGCGAGTATGCTGGCGGAAACATTAGTTAGGTTACCAAGGTCCGCGTAAAGGCTCATCGGAATGAACGACCAATAAGATGGACCACTTGAAATGCTACCCGATTGACCTTGGGGTTGAGGACCGAAAAACCCGACGACCCTTAGCGATTTCGTGCCGTTTTCAAACTCCACGGATTTTTCGTCTCCTATCATGAGGTTGTATGACATAGCTATGCTACGGTCAAGTATGATTGTGTTATTGTCTGCCGCTAAAGCATCAAAAGCATTCTGTACGCTTGTTCCGCTGAACCACTCGGCTTCATAGTAAGCAGTCTTGAGCCACTCTTGAGGGTCGACGGCTTTCAAGGTCATGGCGCTCTGCCGCGCGGAAATAGTGTATTCTATGGTTGCATCCTTAACTCCGGAAACGTTAGCAAGGATGTTGTTTAGAACGGTCTGTGCTTCAGACGCGTTCGCAACGTTTGCTGCAATGTCTGCGCCAACGCTGGCGTGTATCTGGCGTTCAGTGTAGTCCCTCTCACTTGCCAGTTGGCCAGTGACTAGCACGCTGTACCACACGATCAGGGCGATTAGGAATGCGATTGCCGCCGCGCGTGCTGGTTTTCTTCTGACGTTTTTTGTGGCTAGCGTTCCTATGTCACCTAGAAACTTTGAGGCTCGCACTGTGAGTTCTTGGAACTTCAGTGAGCCTTGAATGAACAGCTTTGTGAAGCCCCAGAAAAACAATAGAGGTCCGATGTAGTTGAGTACGCCGTCAATAATCATCCAAATTCCGCCCAGCACGGAAAGAATCAAGTTTCCGCCGGAAAACATAATCCTGTTCAGGATTGCTTGGACATTGATGCCAGCGATGAACACTGTTATTTTGTATGCTCCGAGGATGAATGCCAGCCAGGCTATCCTGTTTCTGTAAGGTCTCTCAGGCTCAGTAGGCAAGTATTCCCTTAGAGCGTCAACGGTGGAGAGTTTGGCGGCTCTTCTGGCTGAAGAGTACGTTGAAAGAACAGCCATAATCAACCCAAATATCACCGTAAAAACTACCGTGTAAGGATTGATTGTTTGCAGATTAAACTGGGCACCCATTGGATTGGATGTGAAAAGCGGAACCAAGAAAAACCCGAGGAGCACGCCTAGGAGGCTGCCTATCGTGCCTATCAGTATAGTTTCAGCCAGGAACATTCTTGAGATTTGACCTGTCGAGAAGCCCTTTGTTGACAACAAGCCAATCTCACGCCTTCTTGAGCTGAATGACACGTCGGAAACCGTTGTTCCCATGTACCACGCCATGAAGAAAATCGGTAGAGAAACAACGATGAAACTTGCCCTCAGTGCAAAAGAAAAGTACTGAAAACTCTGAAGAGAATAAAGCAGATTGTTTTGAACGCTGACCTGAAACCCAAGCTCTGAACTTATCTTGTTTTCAATATTGTTCTGTAACACCTGCAGGTTGCTGGTGGAACCTTGAATGTCCCAACCGCTGATTAATGATTCACGGTCTACGTAAACGAGGACACTCTGCAGAAAAACCTCGTTTGATGTTTCCAGAATAGGTTTGACAGTCGTCTCCCAGTCCACGATGAGAAAGTCTGTTGCAAAGAAGAATTGAGGCACCGAGACCTGCAGATTTTGGGTAGTTACACCAGTTGGAGAGACGTAGAATGAAGAACTGGTAACTATTGAATATGCTGCGTCATCAAGTTGAGCGAAGCCCTTAACAGTCAGATTAAGTGGCAGCCAAATCTGTGACATATTCTCGGTATTGTAGATCGAGAAATTAAAACTAACAACGTCGCCAACTTTTATCTGGTCTGATTCAAACCCATTCGGGTTCTTGGCAAGGTAGGTTTCATTTTCGCCCAAGCTTTCTGCTGGTTTGTTCAGCCAGCCGTCGTAAACCTTCGAGTTCTCAGTTAACCCCACTACTATCGGATACAATTCCGTTGATTGTTTTGCGTCGTCGTTCAGGTGCGGAAGTTGCACTCTGGATGGTTGCGTTCTGGAAAGTACTTCGAAGCTTTTGACTTTTTCAGTTGCTGAAAGCTGTTCTTTTATCGTGTTCAGTTGCGTCAGGTCAAACGGGTATGGCACGAGTTCAAAGTCCTTGTAGACTGAAGTTAATTGTTGGTCAAGCGCTTGTTCGATGGTGACGTTTGCCTTGATGTCTGTGCCTGCAAAAAACGCGGTTGCAAGAATGATGCCTAGCAAAAGAGCCACGAACAGGTGCCACGACCGCACAATGTGTTTAGCGGCGTACAAAAGCGACATTAGGCATCAAACTATGATGTTTACTTAGTCCTTTTAAATTTTTTTAAACGCCATCTACAGCCTTGCGGTCACATTAGAAAGGATTAAATTGCTTTCACCTTTAAGTATAGCGCATGAACTCTTTTCTGGATTTCCTAAACGAAGAAGACATGAGCCTGTTCACCGACCTGTACGAGCTAACCATGTGCGCCAGCTACTTCGGCAACAAAAAATTTGAGCCCGCCACCTTTGATCTGTTCATACGGCGGTTGCCAGAAAACCGTTCCTATCTTCTGTTCGCGGGACTGGAACAAGTCCTCCTCTTCCTCGAAAGCGTAAAGTTCACTGAGGAACACCTTGCCTACCTCCGAACGCAGGGATTTGACAGCAAATTCCTCGATTACCTCAGAAACTTCAAGTTCACAGGCGATGTGTGGGCGGTTCCCGAAGGCACCTTAGCCTTTCCATGCGAACCCCTGATCAGAGTGACCGCGCCGATAATAGAGGCTCAACTGGTTGAAACTTTTCTGCTTAACACTGTCAACTTACAGACTACAATCGCCACAAAAGCCTCGCGCGTCGTGAACGCAGCTAAGGGCAAAGCCATAATCGAGTTCGGCTTAAGAAGAGAACACGGCATCGACGCGGGAATGAAAGTAGCCCGCTGCAGCTACATAGCAGGATGCCAAGGCACTTCTAACGTTTTGGCGGGACTAAAGTATGGGATTCCAGTCTTTGGAACTATGGCGCATTCCTTTGTCATGTCGTTCGAGAAGGAGATAGATGCTTTCCGTGCTTTTGCTAAGACTTTCCCAAACAAGTCAACACTTTTGATCGATACTTACGATGACATCGCAGGCGCAGAGAAAGCCGCGGTAGTTGCTAAAGAACTTGAAAAGACAGGGGGCAAGCTCGGCGGAGTGCGGCTGGACAGCGGCGACTTGGCGGAGATAAGCAAAAAGGTCCGAGCGTTATTGGATGAGAAGAGTTTGCGGTACGTCAGCATTTTCGCAAGCGGCGACTTGGACGAATACCGAATAGCCGAGTTGCTGAGTAAAGGCGCGGAAATTGACGCGTTCGGCGTTGGAACCCGAATGGGTACTTCAGCGGACAGACCTTACGTGGATGTGATCTACAAACTGTGCGAAACGATGAGCGAAAGGGGCAAATTTTCGCCCATAATGAAGTTAAGCGAAGGCAAAGCCACGTTGCCTGGACGAAAACAAGTCTTCAGATTCAAAGATGAGAAGGGCAATTTTGCAAAAGACGTGATCGCGTTAGCAGACGAGAAAATGGAGGGTGAACCGTTGCTCGTCAAAGTTATGGAAAATGGCAAAATAACATGTGATCTTCCATCCTTAGGCGAGATTCGAGCAACAGCTTCAGAAAACCTGTCAAAGCTTCCTGATGAATACAAAAAGTTGACTGATGCGCCGACATACCTTGTGGAATTAAGCCAAGCCCTCGAAAATTTGATAAAAAAGCTGAAAAGAAAGCTAACGAAAACTGAGATTCTGAATTCCCCTTAGAGACTCTTAAAGCGGCAAAAAATGGCAAGCGCCTGTTTTGGGCAAATCTAAAAAGCCTCATTATTACACTATGCCACTGGTGATTGTTTGCCTAGAACCCTCGGTTTCTACTTTGGTTCAGTAATATTCTTTATTGGTGTGCTGCTGATGGCGCTTGGAGCCTCAAAGGTGATTGCTGGAACCTTGGACCTAATGGCGTTTGTGGAATTAGTTAGTGGCGTTGTCCTTATCATAATTGGCTCCCGTGCGGTTCGTTCAGCCCAGCGATGACTTTTCCGCAGGAAGCAACGACATGCCGAAAATGGCAAAATTGGCAAACACTTAAAAGCCTTTTTGGAAAAGGATAATTGCTATAAAGAAGGGAAAAATGTCATGCAAAATCGCCCAGCCATAGTTGCTGTTGGCAGAACCAAGTTCGGAGAGCATTATGGAAAGGAGCCAGAAAAGCTTATCGAAGAAGCTTGGCTCGCCGCCTCAAGAGAATGCGACATAGAACGCAGAGACTTGGAAGCGTGCTATCTCTCAGACTGCTTCCTGCCAATCACGAACAAGCTAGGGTTAGAGGAAGGTTTCCTCTCAGAACTCACAGAACTTCACGTTCCCATGGAAGTTACACGTTCCGTCAGCGCCGCTCTGCTAACGGCGTGCCACGCCATACAAGCGGGCGCATACAACACGGTTCTAGTAGGCGGCATAGAAAAAATGACGGACCGCTGGGGCAAAATCCGCGATGATTTAATGCTTCTCGAAGACCCATGGAGCTACTACGCTGGCGGCACGCCAGAAGTAAATCATGAGCTGATGCTTCGGGCATACGTGCAGAAGTATGGCGTAACAGGCGAAAACCTTGAAAAACTGAACATTGCTCTGGCGCAGGTCGCCGTGAAAAACCATGCCAACGCAATGAAAAACGAGTACGCGCAGTTCCAGAGAAAAATAACTGTTGACCAAGTCCTGAACGCGAGGAAAGCAGCGCGGAAACCATTAGGATTTTACGATTTTGCGCCAATATCCGATGGGGCATCAGCGTTAATCCTCACAAGCGAAGCACTTGCCAAAAAGATGACTGCCAGCCCTGTTTACGTTTTAGGCTGCTCCTCAGCAACGGACTACCTTGACTTTCCAGCAAGAGAGGATTTGACACACTTTGTTGCGGTCAAAATCGCCATGGAAAACGCCTTGAAAATGGCTGGGATAAACCTGTGGGACATTCAAGTTGTCGAGCTATACGACCAGTCTACGGTGTTGGAGATGGTGTCCCTTGAAGACATGGGCTTCTGCGAACAAGGAACAGCTTGGAAAAGCATACATGAAAGCTGCCAAGACTACAAAGGCTATTATGAGATAAACGGCAAGAAACTTTTCACCAACATGAACGGTGGGTTGAAGGCGGATGGAAATCCCCTAGGGGCTACTGGAGGCGCGCAGATATTCGAAATTTTTAAGCAGTTACGAGGCGAAGCGGGTGAAAGGCAAGTTAAAACCGATAAGACACCAATGCACGGCTGCTCACTCGAGCTTGAAGGCTTCGGCACTAAGGGGTATGTCTGCATTTTAGGGAGAGAATCAAGATGAGTAGTGAACCTATAGAGCGAAGGGTCTCTTACCTTGGCGACAGGCTGAAAGCGAGCCGCTGTCAAATCTGCGGGAAAGAGTATTTCGAGATTAGAGACTACTGCGGAAACTGCGGAAGAAAAAGCTTCGGAAAAATGGACAGCATAGACCTCTTCTACGAGAAAGGCAAACTCGAACTATGTACGTTAGTCACTGAACCGACGAACAAGTTCACAAAATTAGGAAGCTACGTTTACGGTATAGTTTCCTTTCACGATGGGAAAATCCGTGTTCCAGGAAGACTCACCGACCACATAGTAAAAGATGGAGAAGTTATTGATTTTTCAGCCCTTGAGGGGCGAGAAGTTATTCCGAGATTCCGAAGACGATATTCGGTTGATAAGAGCGATGTCATTCCCACGATTTCTTTAGCGTTCACTTTAGCCGATGAATATTATCCCCATCAAGAATATGCTGTTGCCCAGCCTGACAAAGAGTACGATGTGCCTGGCATCGTGGGCTACGGTGTTTACACTTCACGGTTTAGGATAAAGGAAGAGGGTCTCGAGCGTGCTGTTCCTTTCATTGACGAAGACGCTGTAACTGCAGCGGTTGAAGCTGGGAAGCTGGCGTTAATACACTCTGGAGTGGACAGCGCCCTAGTCGGTAAAATCTATGTGGGTTCAGAATCCAATCCGTACGCCGTTAAGCCCATAGCGGCAAAGGTTGCGCAGGTTCTGAAACTAGGCGAAGAAGATGAAGATATCCAAGGAGTAGATGCGATAGACACAGAGTTTGCGTGTAAAGCCGCCTCAAGCATGTTTAAGGATGCGGTTTCTCTTGTCAACTATCCGAAATCAGGCATAAAATACGCCATGGTTATTGGCGCGGATAATTCTCAAGCAGCGCCCAGAGGCTGCCCCGGCGGCGAGCTAGACCTCTTCGTAGGGTTTGGCGGTTCTGCCTTCATCTTTGGCAAAAACGATGTTATTGCTGAAATTGAAGGATGGTACTCGTGCACTTCTGATACGCCTGACTTTTGGCGCAGAGATGGCGAACTGTTTCCAATGCATGGCGGAAGATTCACAGGCGACCCAGCGTACTTTAAGCACATCCGAAAGGCAGCTACAAGGCTTATGGAGAGGCTTAACTTGCGAGCAGGCGACATTAACTATTTTGTTACTCATCAGCCTAATCCGCAGTTTCCAGTAAGAGTCGCCAAGGAGCTTGGCTTCAAGGATGAGCAGTACGCGGTTTCGCTTCAAGTCAACAAGTTCGGCAACACCTATTCTGGAAGTTCGCCTATAGGCTTAGCCGCAGTGCTGGACGTCGCCAAGCCTGAAGAGCGCATTTTGATCACAAGTTACGGCTCGGGCGCAGGAAGCGATGCTTATCTGCTCAGAACAACAAGCCAAATAATCGGCAAGAGGCCGCGTCAGAAGATTACTGTTAAATATCAAGCTGAAAACCCGTTTGTGGAATACGTTGATTACCCCACTTATAGGCGGCTTAAGCTGGGAATGTAACGAACATTTAATAAACTGGAAAGTTGATGTGATAAAAGGAGCCTAACCAAATTGGTTGCTAATGACATCCTAAAAGTCTTGTACGCGCCTCATAAAGTGTTCAAAGAAATAATACAAAATCCCCGATACTTGGGACCTTTCATTTTGTTGATCATTTTTGTAGTAGCGCAAATAGGCGCCGCTTACATAGTTGCTTCCAAGTCTTTTGTTGAACAAACCATGCCAGTAAGTGACCAAGGCGACGCGTGGACGCAGAACGCCGCATTGTGGCGAGCAGATGCGACTGTTAGCAATAATACCGCTGATTACATAAACAGCACTTACTACGGAAGCACCAGCATCGAGTTTGTCGCCTCCAATGCTAGTAGCGTTTGGATGGAACTCAATAACTTGGACGGGTCAGTGGATTGCGGCGTCGACGGCTTCAAGAACGTTTCTCTCAGAATAAAGATAGTGACTCCTGACGTCAAACCTGAAAACGTGTCTCTATACTTGTACTCATTAAGCGCCTCCAACTTTTATTATGATTTAACCAACGCATTCTCAGATAGCACAGTGAACGTTTGGAACAACATAACTCTTCCAGTCGGCTCGGGAGACTGGTCGAACAGCAGCGCTGATGCCAAATGGGAAAACATCACTGGCTTGAAAATGGAGTTCACATGGTCCAGCAACTCAAGCATAGATTTGCGAATCGATGGTCTCTTTTTCAGAGGTGTCTTCAAAGATCCGCTTGAACTCTATGGCATTTCATACTTTGCCTCCTCGGCGTTGAGCGCTGTCACGCCGTTTCTTTTTCAATGGCTCCTGTTAACAGGACTCATGTACGTGATAATCAAGGGGTTAAAAGGCAACGTCGTCTGGAAACCATTAATGGTGGCTGTAGGATTTGCATTAGTAATTGTGGTCATACAAGCTTTAATAATCCTTGCAATTTACACGACATCATTGCCTAATCTCAACTATCCACTTGAAGTGTTGGCTGGTGTTCCTGGAGAGTTTGATGTGGCTTACCAAGTCATTGTAGACGCAGTAGCCACAATCACTCTGATTGGCGGCATCATTCAGATAGCTGTGTATGTATGGATTGTCGCTTTGGGCGCCATAATCACTCGCGCTATAACAGAGTTCGGGTGGCTGAAGAGTATTCTAGTGTCAGGCGCGAGCTTCCTTCTGATGCTTTTGATCCTAGGCTTTCTGGGCATATAAATCCGTTGATCGACCGTGAGCGTCTGCATGGTTAGCAAGATTTATATTATTGAAGGACTTTTCTGCAAGTGAAAGTTAAAATTCTTTCAGTCGCAGACAAAATGAATTAGGGAGAGTAAGAAAAAAATTGAACATTAAAGATTTACGAAATGGAATGAAGCGAGTAGACGTTAAAGCAAAAGTTGTGAGTAAAGGCGACACCCGCGAAGTCACATCCAGATACAAAGACGAAACCTACAAAGTAGCTGATGCAGTAGTCGCTGATGAAACAGGAAGCATAAAACTGACACTCTGGAACGAACAAATAGACCAAGTGAACGTAAACGATAATATTAAAGTAGAAAACGGTTACGTGACAAGCTTCAAGGGTGAAATCCAGCTTAACGCTGGAAAATACGGAAAATTGACAACTGAATAAACCGTCCGATAGAAAGCGGTTTTTTATCGCTATTAATGAGAGGTGAAAATATGGAAGAACGAAGAGAAAGCTTCAGAGGAGAAAGAGGCAGGTTCCCTCCCAAACCAGTCGAAATTGACAAAGAATACGAAGTTGACATTCAAGAGACAAGCAGCAGAGGCGAAGGCATAGCCCGAATACAAGGCTTAGTAATTTTCGTTCCGAACACAAAAACTGGAGACCACGTTAAAATACGAATAAAAAGAATAAGCAGAAGATTCGCCGAAGCCGAAGTCGTGGACAAAGAAGAAGCCGAAAGTTAGGCAGAACTCATTTCTTTTTGAAAAAGAGCCAATTTTTCTCACCCTTAAATCGTACCAGCACATAGACGCCGCTAAGCCTGGTGCCGTTAATTTCCACGATGAGTTTGTTTTCTTTCCGCTCAATCAGCTTGTAGGTTCCTCTGTCCCAAATCTCCACTTTGCCCGCGCCGTATTCGCCCTCGGGTATAGTACCCTCAAAACTTGCGTATTCTACAGGGTGATCTTCCACCTGCACCGCCAGTCTTTTCACATCGGGCGAAGTTGACGGCTCTTTGGGGACAGCCCAGCTTTTCAGCACACCATCCATTTCTAAGCGTAAATCATAGTGTAAATGTGTCGCGTCGTGCTTCTGAATCACATAGACTCTTTCGTCACTCAATTTTATCTCGCCCTTTGGTTCGGTTGTTTTCTGAAAATCGCGTTTTCTCCAATACTCATTTAGGTTCAATGTTTCTCCATAATCAGCGGAGACTAACAATTGTAATATACTTTTCTTTCCTACAAATCTGTGGACACTATAAGTGTCTGATAAAAAATGGAGTTTCGCTTTTTTCTTAGCTTGTTTTTAAGTCTTCAATGAATTCTGTTAAGTTGACTTTGGAAAATCCGTTTTCATCGCTGAGCTCCTGTTTTGCTGGCGGATTGCTCAAGTAGAAGGGTATCCTCTTAGAGAGGCGGTCTTGAAGCGTTGGTTCAAGCTCGTTCTTGTAGAAAACGCCTATTGGAATTCTGTCTCCCCATTCGCGAGCTTTGTCCATTGCTGCCACTTTTTTCTGGAAGTCTTCAGACCAGTCACGCACGTTAGGGTCAAAGCCTGTTTCCTCCAACTTGTAGAGTCTGGATTGCGGTTTTCCTGTTGTTGGGTCTTTTCTGTCTTCTCCTGCGTACCAGTCTTTGGTGTTTATGTCGTTGTACGTGGGGCACGGTTGCAAACAGTCAATAAACGCTAATCCTTTATGCTGGATTCCCTGTTTTATGATTTCTTTCAGATGTCTAACGTCGTAAGCGTATGATCTTGCCACGAAAGTGTAACCTGAAATGACTGCCAGTCCAATGGGGTTCACTGCCTCGTTGATGTTTGGTTTTTGAAGAGCCTTTGTTTTCATGTCGCGCTGCAGCGTGGGCGAAGCTTGTCCCTTTGTCAATCCGTAAACGCCGTTGTTGTGTATGATGTATGTCATGTCCAAGTTTCTTCTTCCCGCGTTGACAAAGTGGCCCGCGCCTATTCCAAGGCCGTCACCGTCTCCTCCGATGGCTAAAACCTCCAGATTTGGGTTTGCCACTTTGATGCCCAAGGCGAAAGGCAATGTTCTCCCATGCAGCGTGTGGACGCCATAAGCTTTGACGTTGTGGGGCTCTTTCCCTGAGCAGCCTATGCCGGAGACTATCACGATTTGGTGGGGTTCTAAGCCTAACTCTGCAAACGCCATGTGCAAAGCGTTCATTATGCCGAAGTCGCCGCAGCCGGGGCACCAGTCCGCAAAGACATCTGCTACTCTGAAATCTGATGGTTTAAGATCCAAACATTAACACCTGCCTTTCAGGGGCTTTATCGGTTAAAATAGCCTTAAGCGCGTCGTACACTTCCGTGGTGGTCATCGGTCGTCCGGTGTATTTTAGGATGTGGAAGTTCGGGGCGATTCCAGTTTTTTCTTTTATTATTCCGCCCAGCTGCCCAGAATAGTTGTCCTCGATGTCTATTATCCTCTTCTTGCCTTCCAACGCCTTCTTTACGTGGTCAGTAGGAAGTGGATGTATCATGCGTACCTGCATAAACCCTAAGCTGAAGCCTTCCTCTTTTAGCATGTTGAGCGCCTCGATTATGGCTCCTTTCGGTGAACCCCAACTCACCACTACGTTTTCAGCGTCTTTGTCTCCGAAGAAGTTCAGTTTCTCCTCGATGGGCACTTCCTTCTCGACTAATTCAAGTTTTTTCATTCTCTTCTCGACCATTAGTCTTCTGTTAAAAGGTTCTTCGCTTATGTGACCGATCTCGTTGTGTTCGTCTCCCGTATACCAGTGCACGCCGTTTTTCGTGCCTAGCACAACTCTGGGAGAGAGTCCAGTTTCTGTAAAGCGGAAACGCCTGTACTCTTGACCTTCGAGTTCTTTTTCCGTAAGTATCGCGCCTCGCTCAATTCTGAATTTGCCATAGTCAAAAACTGGGTACGTCTGTGAACAATTCGCCATAGCTTTATCGAGCAGGTGGATAACGGGCATCTGGTATTTTTCAGCGAGGTTGAACACTTTTGCTGCATCATAGAAGCACTCCTTAATGTCCCCTGATGAGAGTATTATTCTGGGGAATTCTCCGTGGCCTGCGTGCATGACAAACCTCAAGTCAGCTTGACCGTGTCTTGTGGGCAAACCTGTGGCGGGGGCTCCCCTTTGATAATATGTTATCACCACTGGGACTTCGTCGTTTCCTGCCCAGCTTAAGCCTTCCACCATGAGCGAAAAACCTGGCCCAGAAGTTGAAGTTGCTGCTCTCGCGCCAGCCAACGCGGCGCCTGACGCCGAGTTTATAGCTGCAATCTCATCTTCAGTTTGGATTACGATAATGGCTTCGTCTTCCCCGCTTGTTTTCAGGATCTCGTGGGCTTCCAAGTATTCGCTTTCGTCCGCTGCAGGAGTGATGGGATAGTATGTTTGCACTCTGCATCCGCCCAAGACTTTGCCCATGGCTACTGCCTGGTTTCCCGTAAGGAATATGCGTTCTTCATGCACGTCGGTTTTTTCAAGTCTATGTTTGGAGTTGTCTTTGAAGTTTTCTTCTGCATAGTCGTAAGCGTGATTCAAAGCCATGATATTCATGGCGGCGATTTTTTCAGGAAAAGTTGCTCTCACAGCTTTTTCCACAAGACTTCTGTCATATTTGAAAAGTGCAAAGGAGACACCTATCGTCAAGACGTTTATCATTCGCGTAATCTTGCTTATTTTCTCTATTCCCAGTTTTTCTCCAATTTGATTAAGCAACTCCATGTAGGGCACTGGGAAAACGTGAACATTTTTCTGCTTGGCGTAGTCAAGAAAGTCCTTTAGGGTTTCGCCGAGGTTTTTTTCATTCATGAACTTGATGAGTTCGTCCTTAAACTCTGGAGGTAACGTTGGTATATCGAGGACTTTCATGTTCATCTGCTGCGAGTCTACGATTATCCCGCCCTCAGAGACTACTTCCTGCATGTGTCTGACTGCTGTTTCAGCGTCGAATGCCGCGAGCAAGTCTACATCGTTTATGTTGGCTAGCGTCTCTCTTGAGGATATGCGTAGGTGGAAGTAACTGTGAAGACCTTTTATGTTGGAGTGATACTCCCTTCTTCCAAACACGTAAAGACCGCCGTAGCCACATGCCCTTCCCAAAATGTTGGCTGCGGTGTCCACGCCGCTTCCTTGTGGTCCACCTGCCATCCAATTTATGCTATCAATTACCATTTCTTTTCACAACCGAATAACAGTGGGCGAAGAATGACGTTCTATCCGCCTGTTGCTCTGCCGTAGCCTGTGCAGCAGTCGCAGCCAGCAGCTTCGCCACAATACGGGCATGCGCATTGGCAATCGTCAATGAAGTTGCCGCATCTGTCGCAACGGGGTAGCTCACTCTCTTCTTTTGCCATTCACTTCGCCTCTGCCATACTCTACTTGCAGGCGCTTCCGAATTAAGTTTTCGGAAAAAGCAGCAACCGCACTACGGAGATGGCAATAGACGCTTAAGCAGTTTAAGCCAAGCGTCTACCTCAAAAGGGCTCTGTTAACTCTTCGGCGCTTAAGGGTTTTGCTGAGAAGTCTGTCAAATATAGGCGATTGGGTTCTTCGCTTGCGCGCATCTACGGTTAGCGTTTGTTGGCTGTTCTAAAGTGTAGTATTAAATAGGAAGTTACTAATAGGATTGAATAATGGTCACGTGCCTAACATGAAATTGAGCAAAAAAGTTCTCTTGCTCTTACTTGTTATAGTCATCATCGCCTTCGCACTATTGGTAATGACTTTACAGTCACCGTCACTATCGCCATCACCTTCGCCATCACCGTCACTATCACCGTCACCATCACCTTCACCATCGCCGTCGCCGTCACTATCGCCGTCACCGTCGTCACCATCGCCTTCACCGCCATCATACATAGATAACAGCAGAATCTTTCTATTGTCTTCGAATTCACGTTATGGCTACTACTATGGCAGCCCTTGCTTCATAATAAGCGTCACAGTTCGAAACGACTATAATGCTCAACAACCCGTTCCAGATGTCTTGTTCGGCGAGTACGCTAACAATACAGGATTTGCGTGGCTTATCCTAAATGCTGAACTATATGATAAAAATGGCACCAGGATTGATTCACAACGCCTTCGTCCACCTATCGTTGGATTTAATTATAATCAAGTAGGTTTGGATAGTGGCGAAACACTATCGCTGGACATGTACATGGAAACTACGCGGCAAGATGTTGCCCATTATGACCTGTACTTTAGTTACCTTGGCGCTACACCAGCACCCTAAGGAAACTTAACCCTATTCAACGCTGAAAATTTGCATAGAAGAACTCTTTTGTTATTGCGTCTTGGTATGCTCTCAGTCCAAACAAGCGCCGAAGAGTTAACAGACCCCTCAAAAGTTCTACACTATACTTCAACCTGCACTTCAGCCTTTATATAAGGGGGCTATAGTCTTTTCCACGCGCTAGTTCTCAGCAGTTCAGAAAACGTTAGAGGGATAGAGGCTGATTTTCCATAGGCTACCTACACAATGCAGTCTGCAGAGAGCACTAGCTCCGAAAAGCCAAAGATATGAAAGAAAAAAAAATTGGTTGTCTGTAAGAAACCTATCTTAGGAAGTCATCGAATGTCCAGTAGTGATCTTCTTCTTGGCTTACTATTTCTTCGAACATGCGACGTGTCTTGCTGTCGCCGCGCTTCATTGCCTCTTCAATGATTTTTCGGTACAGTACCAGCGCATAGTTTTCAGCTTCATGATCTAGCTTTAGGAAGTCATCAGATGTCTCGCCGACCTGCGGAATCGGATATGGCTCAGTTGTGGCTTCGCCTTCAAGCAAATAAATCCTTTCGGAAATCTTCTCAAGATGCTCCATCTCTACCAGAAAAATGGTTTTCAAAAGGTCACTAACAACCTTGGCTTTGTTAGCTTCAGTAACCACTTCAAGCGCCGTGTTCTTTTCTCGCAAAGCAAGCAAAGCGGCTTTCTCATGCTGATTCGTGTACTGTATAATAGCAGAGATTTCAGCGGCAACAGCCTTGTTCAGCCAATCAAAATAGTCGTCAGTGAATATCTTGCGCCATTCTGATAAAGGCGCTTGTTCTGGTCCTTCCGGCTCATCTTTCATGTTTACGTATTCTTGGAATTTGAACAGGTGCTTCTCTTCTTCTGAATAGATCTTTTCGAATAATTCGCGAGTTTCCCAATCCCCGATTTTTCCAGCAGCCTCAATAATCTGGCGGTACAGCACTAGTGCCTCCTCTTCAGCTTTCACACCCAACTTTGCAAATTCACTCAAGGTGTTGCCAATACTCGGCTTGTCCGATTTTGTCGTTGCCTCGCCGCCGAGATAGTAAATCCGTTCCATCGCCGCCGCCGCGTGTTTCATTTCTTGAATAGCGATTTCTCTCAAGAATTTCCCCACTGCTTCGTATGTAGTCTTATCCAAGAGAATGTTCTCGGGAATAACTCTGCGAATCAACTTTTCCATCTTTGCGTGTTGCAGCATGTATTGGATTGAAACTTGGATTTCTCTTGAAACTGCACGATTTAACAGACTAATATAGTCAGACGTCACTTTGACAGCCATAACTCTTCACATCTCCCTTAACACGAACCAATCATCACCAAAATATAAAAGATTATCCTTTTTCCCAAAATTGGAATGAACAACACTTCGACTCCATATTCCATCCCTCACAAACTGGCGCATGCAAGGAACACTATACATAAGGAAGGCAACACAGACGCGTTAACACTGAACTCGCAACCGTCAACTGTGGTTACCCGCTAAAATTCAATGTATAAATAAGGGGGCTATACTCTGTTTTTGCGCGCTAGTGCTCTCTATACTGGAAAAACGATAGAGGGATAGAGGCTAGGAGAAACTATAGCTACCTACACAACTGCGATGTTTGGGCTTTAGCGTTTCTTGCTCCTTCAGATTGGCAAATGTTTTGCTTTTTCCTTTATCTAACATTTTGCTCTGCGTCAAAAGTAATAGCGCAAGCAACCTGAACAGCAGCCACTCTTCTTATTGGAAAAATAGAAAAATGGGAGATAGAGAAAGCTCTAGAGCCGCTTTATTTCTTCTTTCCGCCCTTTTTCTTCTTTCCTTTGGAAGCTTTAGCCACGATATTAGCCTCGAAGCTATAATTGTCTTCAATTTGTATTTAAAATTTGCTAAAGCCTTAGCTTTGTGACGCCTACACATGAAGTCATATGAAAACGGTTTTTGCTAACGAAACAGGCATTTTTCACTCTAATTATCAAAAAAAGACGCTGAAGCAGTCATTTAACGATGTTTTAAGCCCATCCGCTACTTTAAGAATGATTTACGGTTTTGGCGGAGAATCGTAAGAATTGTGCGCTTAAGTGAATTGTTGTTTCTGGAAAATTTTTTATAGTTGTTGTGTAAAAAATTACAAAGCGATGAAAAGTTTTACACAGGAGGCAACGATAATGACTGAACCAAAAGGCAGAAAGACAGTTAGCAGCGTTTACCTAGCCCTAATTGCCGTTTGGACTGCGCTTCTTCTCGCTAGCTCCCTTTTAATCGTTTATCCTATTCCTGGAACCCCTGCATCAATCACGTTTTCCAGTGTTTTGCTTTCAAGTTTAACGGCACCGTTACTGGGTCCCTTGTACGGAATGGCCTCTGGTTTCATTTTCGGGTGCCTCGTTCCTTATGTTAACCCTGCGACTTCAATTGGCATATTAACCTTTCTCGCTCCTACACTTGCCACCTTAATGAGCGGTTTAGTTTTATTCAATCGGTGGAAAGAAGCCACATTAATATTCCTCTGTCAGATCGCTGTATGGTTAGCTCATCCATTCGCTTGGTATCAACTCATGCCACTCATCCTGTGGCAGTATGTGCCCGTCTTAACGTTCATCCTTGTGCCTCCGATACGAAAATGGATTATCCATTCAATAGTTTCAGGTGACCCGAAACGTCTACCGATTGCTCTTTGGTGTTTGGCTTGGATAGCCCGCATAGGTGGTGATGTGGCTACTGGTAATAACATTGCAGTTTGGATACTGAACTGGACAGGACCAGATTTCTATCCTTGGTGGGCGCCTATGACTTTGTACTATGCGATAGCGGATTCGTTGAACTGCTTTGCTGGAGCAATTATCGGTACTGGTGTCCTTACGGCGTTGAAGAGAAGCGGCATAAGAATAACGGCTTTAGACAATCTGAAATCTAAGTTAGTTGCCAAACAGGTTTAAGTGTGTAAATTCTACGCGCGTAGGGAAATGCGCCTTCTTTTTTATAGTATTGTCTTTCCTTAAGCGCTGTGTTTGTCTATAGCCAATGGCAACATTACAAGCCGCCCTTGATCCATGTTTTCACGGTTTCGTAACAGAAGGCCAGAGCGAATACAAAAGTCACGATTGTGGAGAACACGTATCCGCTTGTTAGGGTTGCTGGTCGGAAGAGAGTTAATTCAATAACGAGGGCTGAAAAGGCAAAGATGGAGTAGAAGAGATATCTGGGAATTAAGAAACGTCTGATTCTGATCATGCTCTTCAGGAAAACCTTATCAACCGAATAGTCGCCCTTTTCGCATCTCAGTAAACCCGCTTCCTCCAACCTGGATAGGTGGTAGGCAGCCAATGAGGGACTGCTTAGGTTGAGGGCTCTTTGAACTTCTCTAACGCCCACAGGTTTACTGGACTTTAAAAGAAATCGGTAAACCTTGAGGGTTGTTCCCTTCAGCACCTCTTCAACTTCGTCAGGTACCAATGTTTCTACCTATTCCCAATAAGCTGAAACTCAATTTAAGCGCTACCGTGTTCAATTAATTTGAACACCTGTTCAAAAGATTAGGACGGCTGTACAAAAGTATAGGATTAAATAACTTTTTGTTTAAGATTTTATAGGGTGGAAAACTTTGAGTGAGCACGAAAAGGGAATGATTTTCTCGGTGGTTTTCGCTTTGATTTTGGTTGTGTCACTTGCCGGAGCCAGCTATTATCTTCTCCCTCCAGAAGGTAGCCCCTATCCTTCAGCAGCTCCTTCTGCCACGCCGTCACTCATCCCTACGTCAACTCCAATATCTACTCCGATGCCCTCTTCAACGTCCACTCCGATACCCCCTTCACCCAGTCCTACACGCCCTACTTTCTTTCCAGAAATAGAAGTAGCCTCCCTTGAGGGTTTCGATTGTACTGAAATGGAATACTCGGTTCAACCGCAAGTTCTAGTGCTACATCAAGGAACTTCTGCAAACATAACTTTAAACATATATTCATATTTTAATGAAAGCCTTCATGTCTCTCTTAGTTTACAGCCGGTGATGGTGAGCGTCAACTGCGAATATCCTTCGACTTTGGATTTGCCTCCATATGGAAGAGCAATTTCAACCATCGTATTAGAAGCCGCTGCAGATGCCCCTAGCAATCTTTACAATCCACAGTTGGATATCAACGTTGACGGTTACGGATCCATGGGCTCTGGGTTGGGTATCCACATTTTGGTGTTCCCTTCCACCCCATCCTACATATTTCATGTATTCGCTCAGATGGAAGAATCGCCATCTCCCAGCCCAACACTCAGCCCAACACCCAGTCCAACACCACTACCAACTCCTCCCGCAACGCCTCTCCCAACACCAATACCAACACCTCCACCAGGGGCTACACCTCCACCGTGGCCTTGGCAACCAGAGTTGCAAGTTGAAAGAGGAAAAGGAATGCAAATATTATTTTATATACACACAGAGGTTAAGAACCCCTCTCTGTCGCTAAACTTAACCTATCAGTCAGGTCCCTTACCGGCGGGAATAAACGCCCACGTAACACTGAACCCCCTCCCAAGCGCTGCCTTCCAACACCTTCTCCTAACCATAACGGTTGACCCAGAAACTCCGGAAGGAACATACGAAATTACCGCAAAAGGCAGCGTAAACCAGATCACCTACGAGAGAGTCTTCCACCTAAAAGTAACGAGCAGTGAGTAGAGCACCCTTCAAAACTGTAAGATGGCAGTTTTTTGCCTTCTTACAGTTTTGGAAATTCTGGCGGGCAAAACACCAAAACTCAAAATTATAAGCGCACGGAAATCCCGTATATCAAGAAAACTTAATTAGTCAAAAGCCATTTTATCCCTCTCAGCGCCTTTGGCCAATGATAGCCTTGGTAGTATAGTCCGGTCACAACGAGGCTAGTCCTCGATGCTGGAATAGTATAAGCGGCTGTCGCCCGCTAGACCCGGGTTCGAATCCCGGCCAAGGCGCCTAAATTCCATTGTCAGACTACTCTGCTCGATTGCTGTTGGCTTTTGCAGAAAGTTTGTTCTACCCAGTCTCGTATTTCGTCTCTTAGCTCTCTAACTTTTTCCATTATCTCCGCTTCGGTCCCCTTGAACTCTGATGGGTCTGGGAAACTCTTGGAAATCTCCTTTTCTCCAGGGAAGAATGGGCAGGCTTCGCGTGCCGCGTCGCAGACCGTAACCACATAGTCAAAGGGTTTTCCTTGAAATTCCAATATACTCTTTGAACGATGTGTTGAGAGGTCGATTCCGATTTCAGCCATTGCCTTGACAACGTAGGGATTAAGCCCTGTGGGCGTGATTCCAGCACTTTGGGCTTCGTATTTGTCTCCACAAAGCGCATTCAGGAAAGCTTCTGCCATTTGGGAACGCGCCGAGTTGTGCGTGCAGATAAACAAAACCGTCTCCATGCGCATCCCTTTGATAGAAGTGTGCGAGTTTCAGAATTTAGCTCTTGCCTATAGGTGCTTCTTTTTTGACAGTTTTGTGTGCAGACTTCCCTCAAAAACCGCTGAAAACGCGTTAATTTTTGAGCCTTTCCACTGCGGAAAGCATATGAAGCTGTTGCAGCCATTTCCAAGACAACAATGACTCTCACGTCTGGACTCGCCAGTGCAACCTCGCAGGACAATTGGTTACTCGACATTCTGAAACACAGTAACAGTTCCGCCGTGGAAGAAAAACAGATAGTCACTCGTGCTTCACGAGACAGCTTATGCGTCGTATGCAAAGGCTCAAGGTTCCTCTGCGGCAAAACCCGCTGCCCAATAATGGTCAAAGTCAACTACTACCTCAAAAGCGTGTCTTTAATGGCAAGCGAAGACATTTCAGGTGTTTCGCCGCCCAGCGTGTTCATCGGAAGAATCGGCTACCCCCATGTTTACGCTGGTCCTCTCGTGCCGCCTGTTAACGAAGACACGAGCCTTTATGATTTGCCAGAGCTTTGGTTCGGAAAGTCAATAGACGAAATCGTGGGCTTCCGCTCTTTGCTCGTACGCGGCAAGCACCCTGTTCACGTGCAGAAGTTCATGCAGGCTGGCAAAATAGTTGAGCAAACCCGCGAGTTAGCGTTAGCTGAGAACAGCGTGGACATCGAGTTAAACCTCACCAAAAAACCCAGAGGCTCAATATTCATGGACGACAATGTCCAGCCCTTCGGGCCTTCAGCGCCCATAAGAGACTTGCATGTTGGCAACGCACGGTTCGATAATAGACTAGAAAAAGCGTACTGCGACACCGACTTGCGAGCTGTGCCCGCTGTTCTGGAGCTCTACAACCGAGGCGTCATGGTCACAAAGATTCAAAGAGCCTTCAGCGTAGGCGCCTTCGGCATAGAAAAGAACAGACGCTTGGTTCCAACACGCTGGAGCATCACAGCCGTGGACGACATAGTCTCCAAAAACTTAATGGAAAAAGTGCGGACTTTCCCCGAAATAAACGAGTACCGCGTCTACGAGTCACAGTACCTCGACAACGTTTTTGAGGTTTTAATGATTCCAGGCACGTGGAGCTACGAATCCATGGAAGCATGGTACCCAGGCACGGTGTGGAACCCAAACGGCAAGAGCACGGCGATATTCTCAGACTACGAGGGCAACAGTGGACGGACAACTTACGCGCAGATAGGCGGCTGCTACTACTCCGCGCGATTAGCCGTTTGTGAGCAACTCGTCAAAGAAAAGCGGCAAGCCACGGTAATCGTGCTGCGTGAAGCTCGTCCAGGCTACATAATGCCCGTGGGCGTCTGGCAAGTGCGGGAAAACGTGAGAAACGCCATGCGCCAGAAACCCTTCCTCTTCAAAACAATAGGCGAATCCTTAAAATTCATCAGTGGCAGATTTGAAATTCCGCTGCGGCGGTGGATACTGCAGAGCGAGCTTTTGAAGAGCGCGCTTTTCCAGAAGAGGATAACTGATTTCTTCTCAGGCAATCAGGCGTGAGGTGCCGCTGGCGTGTTCTCTGTGCTGAGCGCAATTGTAATAAGGGATTTCGGCTCTTGAGAAACTAAGGTGACCGAGATGCCTTGTTCAATTCGATATAGTTTCAGTCAACGTTTCTCTGTTCCAACCAGTAAAGCTTACAAGTGGTGCACCGAATACGACCCACAGGACCACGCGTTAATGGGCGAAGACGACGCCGCGGAACGCCAGATAACGCACCTCACTGACGCCACGATAATCCTCACAGACACCTTTCACACCAACAATGGCCGCGTTGAGAAGCAGAAGCTCGTGCAACTCTATCCAGACCGCTTATCTTGGATTTCCACTCACTTGACGGGTCCGAACAAGTACTCGCAGTTCATCTACGAAATTTCAGCTGAAGGCAACAGCATTTCTCGTCTGGGCTTCACTGCCCTGCACCTCGAGTATGGAAAAGAAAGCTTGGACAGCGAGGGCATCAAATCGCTTGCTGCCAAGTTGCAAGAAGCGGATTCTGCGGTTTGGAAGCGTTTAGCCAAAGCGATGGCGAAGGAGCTTGGCACGTGACGACCTGAATAGACGATGCGCAGTGCTATTCGGTTTCCTCTTTCACGTTTAGTTCGCGGTATTTTTTCATGGCATAGCGCACGATTTCCTTGGCTTCCTTGGCGTTTTTCCACTCCTTCGCTTTGGCCCACTTGTGCGGTTCCAACCGCTTGTAGGTTTCAAAGAACTCCTGAATTTCTTTCAACTGGTGCTTGTGGATGTCAGCTATGTCTTTGTAGCCTTCAAACCTTGCGTCGTTTACGAGCACTGAGAGTATTTTTGGGTCAACGCCTGCCTCATCTTCGATTACTAACGCGCCTATAACTTTGACTCTGACTATGCACCCGACTTCCAGTGGCTCGTAGCTTAGCACCATAATGTCCAATGGGTCTCCGTCATCAAACCACGTTTGCGGAACAAACCCGTACTCAACTGGAAAAACCACGGATGAGGGAATTATCCTGTCCAAAACAAAGGCTTCCCACTTTAGGCTGTACTCGTACTTGTCTCTGGAACCGCTTACAACTTCGATAACCATGTTCAGCAGTTCTGGGGGCTTATCGCCTGCTGGGATGTCCCTCCAAAAGTTCACGTCCAATTTTCACCTTCGAAAGGCAAAAAGAAACGCGCTGATTTAAGCTTTCGGAGAAAAGCCATCAGCTTCTCGGCTGGTTTCCTTGAAAAAAGCCTCAAGCTTCGTAGTTTCCGCTTTCTTCAGCACTTCGGCGCATTTTTTGGGGTCTAACGCTTTAAACTCCAACCCAAGCGTTGCCAGCAGTCTCTGCACATCTTTGCCGAGGCTCGGCGCGACGAGAATTCCGCGTATTTCACGGTTCGCCTTGTTCTTGATTGAGTCGATGTATTTGGCAAGCTGAAACGCTGCTTCTTTTCCAGCAGTTTTGCGTTTAACCTCCACGACCACGAGTTTGCCGTTCTTATCCACGCCGTAGATGTCCACGAATCCAGGCTCAACCTTCTTCTCATAGCTTATGGGTTTGAAGCCTTCCTCAAGAAGCGAGGGTTTCAGAAGAACCGCCCTATGCATGTCGTCTTCGCTGGCGTGAAGCTGGAACTCTCCAGCGTCCACGAGGCTTAAGGCGGAAACCATGAAAACCGTGGTGAATGTTACTCTTACGCTTTCTCGTGGTTTCTGCCTGACCGCGTGAACCTCCAGCGTGCCCTCTTTTGTTTGGACGTGAAAGACGCTGCCTGGCGGCTGCCAATTGACGGGTTCATAACCGACTGGACGGTGAACGAGCAGCGAGCCGTCTTCTTTGATGATTAATATGCGTTCGCCAGGCTCAAGCGTTGACCTCGCTCTGCCCATGTAGCGCACTTGGCACCTGCCAGCAACGACAAGGGTTTTCCTCTGCACGAGCGCTTTTTCAATTATTGACGCTGCTTCCGCAAGCTTTGGGTTCACAAGAACCGTTAACTTGTTTGGCTCTGGCATTTGGTTTCAGCCAATAGTTTAAGAAGGCTCAATGCGTACATAAGATTTTTTGAAGGTACCTCAGTGAACGCATGGAAGCAGAAGCGCAGCGTTATGCGACGTTACGACTCGACGGCACACTTGTATGACATGCGCTACGCTGAGGAACAAGAAGCCAAGTACAAAATAGCCCTAGAAGACTTGAGTCTAACCTGCAACAGCATTATTCTGGATGTTGGCTGCGGTACGGGTCTGCTGTTCAGCCACGTTGCCGCTGAAGCCGAGTTGGTTGTGGGCGTCGATGTTTCCAAGCAATTGCTGCTTCAGGCGAGGAAACGCGCAGGAAAACTCCAAAGTGTTCACTTGGTCCAAGCTGACGCTGACCACTTGCCCTTAAAGGACGCTTATTTCAGCGTGGTTTTTGCTTTCACGATGCTTCAGAACATGCCGAAGCCCTTGAAAACGTTAGTGGAGATTAGGCGAACCGCAAGGCAAGACGCTTCAATTGTGGTTACGGGTTTGAGGAAGGCTTTTTCTTTAAAAGCGTTTGAAGAGTTGCTGCAGCAAGCTGGTTTGCGCGCGGTTTCCCTTAAAGATGATGATGCTTTGAAATGCCATGTGGCTATTAGTGTTAAGAGTTCATGAGGCTTAGTGTGTTCTTTCATACTCTGTTTTTCGCGAAATCCATGGGTGAACCAGTGTTATTCGCAAGCAATATTTATATCATAAATTCTGCACTGAAACAGTCTAACAAGGTCTCAGCGTTTGACGATTTGTCACGCGCATGTAACCTCTGCTTGGTGGAAGACAGGTGCCGTTAAAAACTCTGAAGAAAGATACAGCAGACACATTAACTTTAGAATGGATTTTACACGTGAAGAACTACAAGTTGACGCTTGATAAAGCGCGGTGCGTGGGCTGCCAAATTTGTAGTTTAGCTTGTCCGAAAGATGCTATTAAGCTTGAAAAACAGCCGAGGGCTATGGGCGAAAAAGCCAAAAAAGCGAAAGTTGACATTGACTTGGCAAAGTGTAATTTCTGCGGAATCTGCGATGTCTCCTGCCCCTACGGCGCAATAAAGTTCACGTTGAACCGCGAGCATGCTCTTTCAGTAATCGATAAGGAGAGTTTTCCCGAGTTAGTCCGCGACATAAAAGTGGACACGCGCCAGTGCCCCAAAGACTGCGCTGAATGCGTAGACGCTTGTCCATTAAACCTGATTAAAGTCACTCGATTAGGTTATGACGGGAAACCAGTTGAAAACCTTGAATTGTTGACTCCGAGCCAAAGGAAACGCGTGCAAGTTAACCTTGACATTCAAAAAGAGTTTTGTCCCACCTGCAGAGTGTGCGAGTTCAAATGCGCCCCCGGCGTAATCAAAGTGCGGAAGTTCATGGAAGGAAAAATCTCTATAAACCAAGCGAAATGCCCTGAAGGGTGCACCGACTGCTTGGACGTTTGCCCCATAACTGGCGCCCTATACTTTTCTGGCAAGGACAAGAAAGTTTACGTTAACGAACTGTTCTGCGACTATTGCGGCGCTTGCAAAGTCGTTTGCCCCGTTGATGAAGCTTTGACGCTTAAAAGAACCAAAATACACCATTCGCCTGTTCGTTCTGGGGCATGGAACAAAGCGCTGGAAAAACTCACGTCGCCTATTGAGATGGCTAAAGAGTTGAAGGCAAAAGGCTCCCAAAAGGCAAGGGAATCGGTGAGCAAACGATTCGTTTTTGAGGAGGCTGTGAAATGACTCAGGCAGAAGCTCCGCAGCAGCCTGAAAGAGAGGAACTGCGCATAGGCGTTTTCATATGCCACTGCGGTTTGAACATCGCGGGCACGTTAGACATAAAGGGACTCGTTGAATATGCCAAAACCCTGCCCGATGTTGCGTACGTCAAGGATAACCGCTACACCTGCGCTGACCCAGGGCAAGAGGAAATCAGAAAAGGGATAAAAGACTACAAGCTAAACCGCGTTGTCGTTGCTGCTTGCTCACCGAGAATGCACGAACCGACGTTCAGGCGGACGGTTTCTGAGGCGGGTTTGAACCCGTTCCTTTTTGAGATGGCTAACATCCGCGAGTTCTCTTCATGGTGCCACCCGAGCACTCCGAAGGAGGCTACGGAAAAAGCCAAGGACATAATCCGCATGGCAGTAGCTAAAGCCCGATTAATGCTGCCTCTGCAAACAATAGAAGTGCCAGTGACCAACAAAGCCTTAGTCGTAGGCGGCGGCATCGCAGGCATCAACGCCGCTTTAGATTTGGCCGAAATGGGCTTCAAGGTTTACCTACTGGAAAAAACCGAAAGCATAGGCGGCCACATGGCTGCGCTTGATAAGACTTTTCCAACACTTGACTGTTCCATCTGCATTGAAGGCCCAAAAATGGTTGATGTGGGGCGGCACCCGAACATTCAGATAATCTCCAACGCGGATTTGCTAAACGTGAGCGGCTACGTGGGCAACTTCAAAGTTAAGATTCGCAAGAATCCACGCTACGTGATAGCGGACAAGTGCACGGGCTGCGGCGAATGCAAAGACGTTTGCCCAATCGAGTTCCCAAACGAGTGGGACATGAGCTTGGGCACGAGGAAAGCAATCTCGGTGCCCTTTGACCAGGCAGTACCGCTCATTTACACTATAAACAAGGATTACTGCATCGAATGTTACAAGTGCATTGACGCTTGCGGCGCAAGAGAAGCCATAAACTTTGAGCAGAAGCCAGAGGAAATCGAGCTGGACGTAGGCGCCATAGTCGTGTCCACGGGCTACGACGTGTACTTGCCTTACGACATGCCTTTGCTGGGTTATGGAAAGTACTCCAACGTTATCACTTCCATGGAGTTTGAAAGGCTCATCCTCGCTGCGGGTCCGACAGGCGGCAAGGTTATCAGGGCTTCGGATGGGCAGAAGCCTCACACTGTAGCCTTTATCCAGTGCGTTGGCTCCCGTGACAAGAACAAGTATCCTTACTGCTCAAACTACTGTTGCATGTACACGCTCAAGCACGTTGTTCAGCTGAAAGAGAAGTACAAGGAAGACGTGGAGGTTTACGTTTTCTACATGGACATGCGCAGTCCAGGCAAAGGCTACGAGGAGTTTTACGACCGCGCAAGAGAAAAAGGCGCGAACTTCATACGCGGACGCGTAAGCCGCATAGACGAGGTGCCAGACACTCGCAACTTAATCATTCATGCTGAGGACACCGAACTAGGTCAGCCCATAGAAATCGAAGCTGAAATGGTCGTTTTGGCAACCGCTTCTATAGCCAAGAAAGGCTCAGACGAGATGGCTCGCATTCTCAACCTGACCCGTGGTGCGGATGGCTTTTTCATGGAAAGTCACCCGAAGCTAAAGCCTTTGGAGGCGCCCACTGACGGCATATTTTTTGCAGGGGCCTGCCAAGGACTGAAAGATATTCCCTACAGCGTTTCGCAGGGAAGCGGCGCCGCCTCAAAGGCAGCAACCGTCATCTCAAAACCGAAGTGGAAGATTGAACCCATAGTCTCGGTGATAGACCCGAGCAAGTGCAGAAACGTCACCGCCAAATGCGGCATATGCGCTGACAGATGCCCGTACGGGTCGATAAAGATTGAGGAGAATAAGCCAGCGCAGGTAATCACTGCCATGTGCCACGGATGCGGAACATGCGTTGCCGAATGCCCCTCAGACGCCATAACGCAGATGCACTTCACAGACGCGCAAATCTTGGCGCAGATACGTGCGGCTCTTGAGAAGGAGCCTGAAGACAAGATTTTGGCTTTCCTGTGCAACTGGTGCAGCTACGCTGGCGCTGACTTAGCAGGAACAAGCCGCTTCGAGTACCCGCCATCCATACGCCCGATACGCGTTATGTGCTCTGGCAGAGTTGACCGCGACTTCGTGCTCGAAGCTTTACGACTAGGCGCGGGCATGGTTCTTGTAGGCGCTTGCCACCTGCCATATGATTGCCATTACATAAGCGGAAACTGGAAGATGAAAGCGCGAATGGACGCTTTGGCGCCCATGCTGCAAAAGCTCGGAATGAGCCCTGAAAGGTTCCGCGTGGAATACGTGTCTGCGGCTGAAGGCGTACACTTCGCCGAGTTAATCCGAGAAATAGACGCGCAGATGCACGCGCTGGGCAAGGACAAGATTCAAGCTGAAAACGCAAAACTACGCCCCATCATCGAGAACATGCTGAAGCGCAAAAAGTAACAGCTACTATAGCGCCTATCCTTTCTTCTATCCCCTTTCCCTTCTCTAATTTTTCGAAGGAACAACCAGCAATTCCAGAACTGCCAAGACACCGCGCTACATAGCATATTTGGAGCCTAATAGAAATACAATGCAGAAACCTATAGAGGGTCTATCGCAACACCGATTTCCAATTAGAGACAAAGCCCCCTCAAATTCAATCTATATATAAGGGGGCTATAGTCTCCGTGAGCGCATCGGTTCTCACAATCTTTGAAAGCGTTTTCTAACGCCATAGAAAAGCGCTCCTGCGACTAGGCATGTGACTCCTATCACCCACGCTTGCGTCGAAGCAAAGAGAATGAACACCAACAGCACCAAGCAAGTGATTATTTGCTCCTTGTGGTGGAAGAAAGGAGAAGTGACATGAGGGATTCTTGCTCAACCAGACCAAACGCGCCGTTCCTCGCAGAGAACTCATCAAACTTTTTGACGCCATCAGGCTCCAGAAAGGGAGAATGAATTGCAAAAGGCACAGGTTCTCTTGTATGTGTTCCAACTCTAATCGGAGTTGGATGATCTGGCAAGATAGCAATCGCGTAAGGTTCCTTCAAGCCTTCAAGAATCCTGCCCAATAATCTCTTATCCAAATCCTCTATCGCCTTGACTTTTTGCACAAAATCTTTCGCGTGTCCTGCTTCATCTGGCGCTTCAACGTGGACAAAAACCATGTCATTGTCTTCAAGAGCTTTCAGCGCAGATTCTGCTTTGCCTTCATAATTTGTGTCATACAATCCAGTGGCCCCAGGAACATCAATAATCTTCATTCCCGCGTAAATTCCGATTCCTTTCACCAAGTCCACAGCAGATATGACTGCTGCCTTCAAACCGTACTTTTCCTTGAACGAAGGCATGGATGGTTTTTTGCCACCACCCCAAGGCCAAATCATGTTTCCAGGTCTTTTGCCAGATTTCTGTCGGGCAACGTTGACTGGATGAGACTCTAAAACCAGCTTAGATTTAAGAATCGTTTCTCTTAGCAGGAAAACCATTTTTTCCACTTCTTTCGACTTTGCTCTGGGCAAAATCGCCGAGATATCAGCGCCTACAGCATCGTGAGGTGGAGTGCACTCAATTAGGTTAGAATCTGGAAAATTCCTTAAAATCAGGAAGTGCCTGTAGTCTAATCCGGAAAAAAACTCGATTTCACCAGCTTTTTCGCAAGTTCTCTTCACGGCTTCTATCAGTTTGGCGGATTCCTTTGTCGTGATGTGCCCAGCAGAATAATCAACTAGAAATCCGTCCTTTTCCGTTATCAGGTTGCATCTAAATGCCACATCATCTTCTTTTAGCTGGATACCTCTAGAAGCAGCTTCCAAAGGTCCCCTGCCCGTAAGAAAACGCTTAGGGTCATAACCAAGCACCGAAAGGATTGCAGCATCTGAACCCGGACTCAAATCTTCGGGCACTGTTCTAAGTAGACCACTTTGACCTTTGGCTGCTATCGCATCCATGTTTGGTTTATATGCTACTTGGAGCGGAGTCTTATTTCCCAATTCAGGAATGGGATAATCAGCCATTCCATCCCCAACAACGAGCACATACTTCATTTACTCACCTTACCCTCTTTCGTGGACATCTAAAGCCGACTCCTTTCCTATGTGCGTGTGGCAATTTTCGAGTTAAGTAATTGCCCTTTCTTTTCTTCCAAAGGGTATTTGGAACCCGCATATTTATCTACCTTTTTCTCAGCATACGACCGCGGTTGTTGCCGTAGCTATGGCGGTTGCAGTTTTGCTAGTTGCCAAGAAACTGCACAAATAAATTCAAGCTTTTTGGAAAACACAAATAAGTTTGGACGATTTCCTATAGATTTGGACGATGAGGAAATCGAGGTACGAAGACGCTTTGGCGGATGACATCTTTTTCCGCTCCTGAGTCCACCATTAAGCAACGATAAAATTGAATTTGGAAAGCTGTTCAATAGATTTAGAAAATATGCAAGTCTATGAACTAGGAATTTGCGAATAAAAGAAAGAGGCTGTAGAGCTGTCTTCTTATCTAGTACTATCTTTGTTTCCTGTGAAGTATGCCCATACGCTTACTAAGACAAGCGTCAGTACGGCGCCAGCGAATCCTGAGACTAAGAATCTGACCTGTACGAGCGCTGGTATTACCGCCATCAGCCATGGAATTACGTAGTCTGCTGTCAACTGCGCTATTATTCCAGCCATGAACCCTAAGATCGCTACTAACCCGAATATTTTTACCCTTTCACCCATTTAATTCACCTTTGTGTTTTAGCATTAGACTAAGCTTCTTTTTAGTCTAACTTACATATTTTTGTCTAATATCAGGAAAATGTTCACCTTATCTTTTAATTTTCTAATTAAAGCCTAAAACAAGTTTTGCTGGCGTGTATATCTCTACGTATATACGTGCATATTTTCATCATATTAACAATGTATAAGACAGTTCAGCGCATCTTTTGTTTTTCGGAGGAATTAATTTGTCAGAAAGGTTTGCAAAAAAATGGGAAACTAGAAGGGACGAACAACCTTTCACGAACCGCATAAAAGACGCTGTATCGCCACCAGGTCCATTGAAGCCAAGACTCGACTTTGCCGTCAGACGCATAGAACTTCAAGTGCAGAAACTCGACCAAGCCACAGACAGGTTCAGCCAGAGAGACAAAGCAATCTTCGCAAGAATAGTTGACGCCTACACCAAGCACGACACTGCACGCGCAAACGTCTTCGCCAATGAGCTATCAGAAGTCCGCAAGATGGAACGCTTAATCATAAACGCTAGACTTGCCCTTGAACAGATCGTATTAAGGTTACGAACAGTATCCGAACTTGGAGATGTAGTGTCCACCTTGGGACCAGCCGTGGGAGTTCTACGATCCGTCAGAGCAGGATTGGTAAGCGTTTTCCCAGAAGCAGAAAGTGAACTCGGCGAAATAGGCAACATGCTAAGCGGAATAATGATCGAAGCAGGTCAAGGCTCAGGAATGACGCTGAACTTCGATACTGTAAACGAGGATGCACAGAAAATACTCACAGAAGCTGCAACAGTAGCTGAACAGAGAATAAAAGAGAAATTCCCAGAGCTACCCCCAGGTATGCCAGCAATCTCCACTGCCCAAACAGAGAAAACAGCAAGCGAAGGATTCTAAACTGAAGGTGGAAAAGCATGTCTCAAATCTCCAATCTTTTTCTTTCCATCGGTAAACCAGTTAAAGACGAGTACGGTCGTGCAGTGGGAAAAATTGTCTCTTTTGCGCTGACTCCTAGTGGAAAATTTGACGCTGCATTCATCGAGCTTAGTGATGGAAAATTCTCAAAACAGCCCATAGAAAACCTAACATTTAATGGTGCCGAAATCACATTCATCTCAAAAATTAAGTCTCAGGCGAGCATCTTTTGCGATCAGATTCCCTTTATATGGCGCAAGGATCAAGCCCTTAAGGATTTGGCTGAAAAAAAGAAAATCTCTCCTGACCTCTATCAGGAACTCCACAACAATTTTGACTCCATCCTAACCCAGCTGAAAAAAGACGCGCAGGTTCTATCAGACGAAGTTGCCCAGGAAGTTGCGCGTTGCAACCAAGACATAAAAGCCTTGAGCTATGCCGTTCTCCATCTCGAATTGGAACATGAAATAGGGAAAATCAGTGATGAAACCTATCAGTCAGCCTTCAAACTGCTTCAAGAGAACCTAAAACGGGCCAGCACGGAAAAAAGTGATATGGAACTTACAAAAACCAAACTTTCAAACATATTACTAGGCGATTCTAAAGAATTTGCCCAGAAAACTAAATTGGTTGCCGCGCCAATTAACGAAGCACCCGAACTCCCCGAACCTCCCGTAGTCGTCTATGTGAAAGAAGTCGGAAAGGCTGGAATATAGCCTAAAAAGAGCGAAGTAGCGGACGGAGGGAAAATGCATCAAAGGTCTATTGCATTATAGCCCTCCACCGCTACGGGAAGTTGCCACAAAATCGATACTTACGCTTCGAGTCCAGCAAAACAAGCTAGAACAGGCAAGTTACAGGCTCAAAGAACGGGACAAAATACTATTTGAGTCTTGCATGTACGCTCTGAAGAAGAACAATAAAGAAAAAGCGGCAATATGCGCCAATGAAATTGCTGAAATTAGAAAACTGATAAAGTTTCTTTACAGCGTGCAGTTAGCCATCGAACGTGTAGTTCTTAGACTTGAGACAATAAAGGAACTGAGCGAAATAGTTGTCGACCTCAAACCCGCTCTGAAACTTCTCCAGAACGTTTCACAGGAACTGTTTCAGGTTTTACCTGATGTCTCAGCCGAATTAAACAATGTTAACAGTGCAATAAGCGAAACACTACACGTGACCAAGATCACGGCTGACGAGTCATTGATACCTGTAAACAAGAAGACACCTGGCGGCGAAGAAATACTGAAAGAAGTTTCCAGCTTCCTCGAGCAAAAACTGGCTTATACTCTTCCCGAACCGCCTGCGACTTCTCCGCCATTAGAAGAAACGACATCGGTAAAAGAGCTTGTTGCCTTGTCAACGAACTGCTCGCAGGTGATCGGACGCAAAACTATCGACGAAACTGGCAAAGATTCTTCTCAAACCTTGTTTTCTTATAAAAAATCTGAAATTAAAGAAATTTCCTTGACAGTTGAGAAGCCCTCTATTGAGGACATGCTTCTCGAATACGTAAGAAAAAGCAACGGCGAAATAGACTTAACCCGTTGCTCAAATGACCTGAAAACCTCAAATGAGGAAATTGAGAAAGCCCTTGAAAACTTGGGAACCAAGGGGAAAATAAAGATCGAGTTAAAATCGCCTGAATAGATGTGGAAAAGTCATGAGCGCTTCACAGGAACTTGAAAAAGCTGCAACGGCGTATGCGTTGGATGCCGTGCGTCTGGACAAACAAGGGGCAAGAGGCAGAGCAATAGCCCTATATCAAAAGGCGATAGAGAGCCTCCTGCAGCTCGTCCAACTTTATCCTGAATACAGCCTTAACAAAGTTTACATTCAACGGGCGATTGCCTATCAAGAAAGAATTAAGGTACTGCAAGGTGCAGTTTCGCCCGCGGACATGCGAATGGCCTTTGATAATAAAGGCGAGGGTGAAAGAACAACTGAGGGCGGAAAATCAAGCTATGAAGAGTTGATAGTCAGCGAAAAGCCGAACGTGATTTGGGAAGAAGTTGTCGGTTTAGACACAGCCAAAAAAGCCATAAAAGAAGCCATAGTCTACCCAGTGCAGAGGCCCGACTTGTTTCCGTTAGGCTGGCCAAGAGGGATACTCTTGTTCGGTCCGCCTGGCTGCGGAAAAACTCTGATCGCAGCCGCGGTTGCCACGGAATTAGACGCCACTTTCTTTTCCATAGACGCAGCCTCGATAATGTCCAAATGGCTGGGTGAAGCTGAGCAGAATGTTGCCAAGCTTTTCGGTTCAGCCAGAAAATCCTCGAATGAGGGCAAGCCTGCCATCGTGTTCGTTGACGAGTTAGACTCCCTGATGGGGCAACACTCAAACGAGGTCGGCGGGGAAATTCGTGTTCGAAACCAGTTCTTGAAGGAAATGGATGGCCTTTTTGACAAAGGCAAGAACCTTCACGTCTACGTTATCGGAGCCACCAATAAGCCGTGGGACCTAGACTGGCCTTTTATACGAAGATTCCAAAAAAGGATTCTTGTTCCTCTTCCTGACCATCATACACGTTTGATGATGCTTAAGCTTTACATAAGCAATCTCACGATCGCTCAAGACGTGGACTTGCACGAGTTGGCTAGGCTTTCTGAAGGCTTTTCGGGAAGCGACATTCGCGATGTCTGTCAGTCAGCACAGCTGAAGCTCATAGGCGAATTTTTCGAGTCTGGCAAAGCTGCGGACAAGGAAGCAAAGCCTCGGTCCATAACGATGGGCGATTTCAGGCAGACACTGGAAGAGCGGAAACCAAGCGTTTCACTGGACATGTTGTCGCTGTACAACAGGTGGTTCGAAGCTTTCAAAGCTCTGTAAAAAGGAGGGGAAAACGGGAAAACTGAACTGAAAAGGTTGGGTGGAATGGTTTGGAGAAATCTTTGTTTTTGCACGCTCTCCCTTCTCCCCCCTCAATAAAATCTCCAAACCCCACAACCCAACAACGCGGTTGATGTCTTCATTTTTTGAGGAGTTTTTTCTCAATTATGTTTGCTAGTTTTTCAGGGTTTTTTAGTGCGTTGGCGTATGGGATTTCTGAGCCTAAGGCTTCTGTAGGGTAGGGTCCGCTGAACGCTAGTATGGGTTTGAAGGTTTCTAGTGCGTTTGTGGCTTCTTTCATGGATTTTGTTGCCACAATTTTTGGAACGTTTTTCTTTGTGGCTACGAGTTTTTTTAGACCTTCGATGAAAACTACGTGGTTGCCTCTGCATTTTTTTAACAATGTTGTAAGTGACAAGTTTTTTAGGGGGATTTTTTCTATTGTGGCGGTTTCGTTGGTTGCCACGCTGATGATTGTCTTTGCTCCTGCTTGTGCGAATTTCCATGTGTCTTTCTCGGGAGTGTCGATTGTGAAGTTTGGTTCGGAGATGTGTTTTATGGCGGCTACTTTGTAGCCTCTTTTTGTTAGTTCTTGAATCATTTTTTCTATGGTTGTTGTTTTTCCTGATTTTTTGCTTCCAACAACTGCAATGACTCGCGTTTTCAACTTGTGTGCACCGCTATTTCATTTCTTCTTTGAAGATGTCGGCGAGCATTTTCTTGTTCATGCCGAGTTCTTCTGACAAGCCTTTGACCATTTTTACGTATGTGCGGAATAGGCTTTGGAGTATGTCGGCTTTTTCTTTCTCTGAGAGTTCTTTTTCTTCTGCGAGTAGTAGGGCGAACCATTTTCCGGCGTCTGTGAGTTGGTAGGTTTTGACCCAGATGATTCTTCCTTCTCTGTCGTTTTTTTCCATGTCTTCGTTTAGGATGCCGAGTTTCGTGAGGGATTTCAAGTTCTCGATTATGGTTTTGTTTGAGTAGTTGAGTTTTTTAACGACGTCTCTTTGGTAAATGTTTTTTGAGATGCCTTGTTTAAGCGAAAACCTTAGAAGGTCTACGGCTGCTTTTGAGCCGAAGATTGCGCTTAGTATTTTATCTTTTTCTTCGGATGGAAGAAATACTACATAGGGATGTAACTTTTCGCTCATATGGAGAATCTTTGTGTGTTTGCCTTTTAAGAGTTATGGCTTTCGAGTTATTGCTTCTGGTGTTCTCTAGTGCTCGGAAAAGACTATAGCCCCCTTATATAAAGGCTGAAGTATAGGTTGAACCAGAACGAGAGTCAAGTGCTTGACTATTGGAAGAGTGTTTGGCGAGCATGTCGTGGAGAAAAGAGGCTGTGGCGCTCAATAGCTTTGTAAAGGCTTTTATATTAAGGCAGTTCAGGATTATTTACAGGTGAAAGTTTTGCCCAGTTTTGTAGTGCTTGGAAATTGGACCGAGCAAGGCATACGAAACGTTCAAGAAGCTCCCGAGAGAATCAAGACAACTCATGGCATGATTGAAAAGGCTGGAGGAAAAATGCAACTCTTCTACACGCTTGGAAAATATGATTTCGTAATGATAGTGGAAGTTCCAAACGATGACGCTCTGATGTCATTTCTTCTGCGCCTCGGCAGCATGGGAAACGTCCGCACAACGACAATGAAAGCTTGGACAGAATCAGAAGGAGCCAAGATACTCACAGCCCCGCATCCATAGTTTTTAGGCTGAGCGCCATTCATTGAGCGACACGAGACATCTTCTTTTTTTCCTTTTCACAGGAAAAATGGTGTTTATCTTGTTTTGTCAAAGTGCGGGCATGAGCCGAAACCGTGATACGCAATAGCTTTTTTAGTATTCAGTTTTATTTCTATTCGCGGTGCGTTGAAACGGCTATAACTGGTTGGGTTCCCGTTGATGGAGATACCTTCGTAACCAAAGAAGGCTTCATCTTCAACACTTTCGGGTATGAGCATCCAGACAAACGAGTTTTCGCTTTCCTGAATTATATCCCAGCCGAGTTCAAGGCGCTCTTTCACGTCGACATGTTGGAACGAACTTGGACGTACGGCGAAACACGGCTCTTCCGTGCAGAAAAACTTTACACGGCACAGAATTACCAATCTTTCATAGCGACGTTCCGAAAAAACTTTCCCGACTACATTTACTATTGCCCGTTAAGGCATAAGGAACTGATTAGCGCACCGTTAAGCTCAATCAAACGCGTTTACGTTCCAAAAGACTGCCTACGCACCTTAACAAAGCTAGAGCACCCTGATACATTACAAAAGACGGCTTTGAACCTTATCAGTCTGTTATCAAAGGAATCAGGCGTTGGCATGGAAGATTTTGGCATTCACGGCTCCATAGCCCTAAACATGCACGCGCCAGAATCCGACATAGACTTTGTTGTCTACGGCGCGCAGAACTTTCGCAAGGTAGAAGCTACAATAGCAAGGCTCGTTAACGCTGGCATGCTAAGTTACATTTTTGGCAACCGTTTGGACATGGCAAGGCGGTTTCAAGGGCGTTACTTGAACAAAACATTCATGTTCAACGCCACCCGCAAGCCAGAGGAAGTCAAAACAAGATACGGCATGTTCCGATTCTCGTCCATTGACCCTGTGCGATTCCAGTGCACCGTTAGCGACGACAGTGAAACCATGTTCCGCCCAGCCACATACAAAATCGCCAACTACACGCCCCTAGACTCGGCGTCGGAGCTTCCGCCTGATAAAATTCCCGACCGCGTCATTTCCAATATTGGTTGCTACCGAAACGTCGCCCGTCAGGGCAGCGAAATCAAAGTCTCTGGAAAACTGGAGCGCGTTGAAGAGATTAGGACTGGCGATGTTTTCTATCAAGTGGTGGTTGGCACAGCAACCTCAGAGGAAGAGTACATTTGGCCCCTTTAAGCCTAAGAGACCGCGACGCCATAATCACCAGAGAAGGCTTAATCTTCCGCGTCTTCGGCTACTCCCATCCGCCGAATGCGTTCATCTGCGATGCTGAATACGCCCCCGCGAACATTTTCACGTCAAATGACCCCAGAGCGCTGAGAACTGGCGGAAACCAAGTCTCCTACAAGTTCTACAATGATGAAGGCTGGAAACTCGTCTTCAACCGTTTTCCGCAATACACTGTTTTTCATGAAATGCTCGGGCAGAAAGTCGTAGGCGTAAAACAAGACGCTGTGGCTGAAGTGAGGAAACCCGAAGAGCGGTTGCGCGCTTTGGCTGAAGCCGCTCCCAAGGATGCGCTTCACGATGCTATGCAGCGTGTCTTGAACACAGTCTTGGAAGGTTCCAACTTGTCAGTAGCCGACTTCGGCGTGTTCGGCTCGATGCTTCACGGATTCCACCACCCCAAATTCTCGGACATAGACCTCATAGTGTATGGCAGAAAGGAAAACGCCAAGACGCGCGAAACGCTGCAAGCACTCTACGTGAGTAGCGGTTCAGGTTTTAGGAACGAGTTTGACGCAGACAGCGCTGTGAAGGGCAAGCAATGGCGTTTCAAAAACTACAGCGTCAAAGAGTTTCTGTGGCACCAAAAACGAAAGCTGATTTACGCTCTATTCCAAGACGCCAAAAGTGGCAGAACCATAAAAGCAGAGTTTGAACCCGTGAAGGAATGGAACGAAATCACTTCAGAATACGACTCTAAAACGAGGATTTTGCGGAAAGACTGGGTGAAGATTAACGCCCGCGTAATAGCGGACGATGATGTACCTTTTATCCCGTCGGTTTACATCATCGAGCCACTGGAAGTTTTAAGCGGCACAAAAGAAGCCCTTGAAGCCGTGCGCGTGATTTCTTACATGGAAGAGTTTCGGCTGCAAGCGCAAAAGGACGAAACGGTCTGTGTTGAAGGCAACTTAGAAGAAGTTGCAACTCCTAACGGTAATTTTCACCAGATCGCCTTGACTTATTGTCCCCGCTACTACGAGCAAGTCTTGAAAGTGACTGCCTCAAACTTGCAATAGCGCCATATAATCTGACGGTTTGTTGCCGAGTATTATCCTATAATATTCACTTTCCTTTTTCTTGTCTGTCACACGTTCAACTTTTCCCTGCGCGACGATTGCTTCGCCTTTTTTGGCTTGTGCACAGAATCTGCCGCGGAAAGACACGATTTCCAGTATTGGCTGAAGTTCTGCGCCTTCAACAACCTTGACGTTTTCAATTTTATATGTGCATGGCGTGAAAAGCGCCTCAGAATCATCAGCGACAGTGGCTGTTATTTTGGCGTAGCCGCAGTTCTTGTAGCAAACATCGCCATATTGTTCGCTTATTTGGTTCCAGTCTTTCACGAAGCGGATGAAGTAGTCGGTTTCCCTGAACTTACCCTGAAACGCTTTTCTGGATTCGACCTGGGCGAAGTCTTCGAAGCTCATGATGGTGTCCTTCGAACGGAAATCGAACAGCGTGCGCAAGTCCTCGCGACTGTATGGTTTAAAGTGTGAACCTTCATCTTTCAGCAGGCTTTGCAGTGACGCATAAGCCCTGCGGCAGCTTTCAGCACCGTAAACAACTGGGTCAATGTCAGACTTGAGCGTGTGTAACCCAACCAGCAAAGAGCCTGAAACCCCCATGGAACTCCAAGGAATATCGGCAGCTTCTTTCACAGCCTCAGCAAGCTGCACGGCTTTCCTTTCCAAGCCTCCCAACGTTTTGGATAAGCGCAACTCCCTGAGCTTTCCAATCGGCTTATAGTGCTTTTTGATGGTGCCAATTGGGACTTCGCATAAAACTTCATCAAAAACTGGGTCATGCACTATCAGCTCTGGTGATTTCTGTTCCAGAAATTTGAAACGTTCAGTGAAGCTGTAAACTTTACCGTACAAGTCCTTTCGAAGCCCACGGCTGCCCTGAGGCGAAGGGATGAACCTTGGAAACGCGATTACCTTGTTTGGAGGATGCACCAGCCCTTTAACATCGAAGATTACGTTGTCTTTTGTTTTGATTAAGTCGCCTTCGCGGGCTCGCATGGAGAAATCCCCTGCTGAACTCATTATGTAAGAGACTTCAACTGTTTGTAGTTTTTTACACAACGTTAATAAACCTTTTTTGAACCACCTTTCCTTATGCTCATCCGCGAAAAGGCAAAGCACATCTCCAAATGCCTAGAACTCGCCATACTGCTCGAGGTCAGCGCCGACAAGCCTGGAAACGTGAACTTCGCTGTGGGCTTTGAAGGCACACGGATTGAACACTTTCTCGCTTCTGCTGTGGCTGCAGCACCCTCTTTTGAAGAAGTAGCTAACCGTGGAATCGCCGTGTCAAACAATAAACTGTGCATCAGCGAAGTCAGCCTCGGTCAAATCATAAAAAAATGCGTTGCTGATATTAACGCGTGGCAAAAGGGCGGAAACACTCTGCTCGGCACTGTCATTTTGTTCGCGCCCCTCGCTGTTGCCGCGGGTATGACCCCCACAAAAGGAAACTTTGCCTTTGAGATTCCGCGGTTAAGAGAAAACGCAAAGTTGGCGGTTGAATCGACAACGCCTGAAGATGCGGTTAACCTTTACGAAGCTATAGACATAGCAAAACCAAGTGGCCTTAATGGTGCTCCAGACCTCGACGTTCACGACCCCCACTCTAAGGAGCGGATACTAAAGGGTAATGTTTCCCTCTATCAGGTTTTCAAAATAGCCGCTGGCTACGATGACGTGTGTTCTGAATGGGTTAACAATTACCCGATAACCTTCAATCTGGCTTATCCCTATCTGATGGAGCAGCTCAAGAACAGCGACTTGAACACAGCCATCATCCACACTTTCCTGAAAGTCCTGTCTGAGCATCCAGACACTTTTATAGCCCGAAAAGTCGGCTTTAAGAAGGCAAGTGAAATCTCCTTAGACGCTAAGAAAGTTCTGCAGTTAGGCGGCGTGGAAACCTCAGATGGAAGAAGAAGCATCTTGGAGTTTGATAGAAATCTCAGAGAATCTGGAAACCTTTTTAATCCAGGAACGACCGCTGACTTAACTGCGGCTGCGTTGGCTTTGTGCACCCTCAGCGGATATCGACCTTGATGTTGAATTTCACTGTTTCTTCAAACTTACTCTTAAATATTAGCCGAATCATTAGTGGAATAAAGGTTTAAGGGCATGTTGCAGCAAAAACTGCGAGTAATTTTGCTTACAGGGCGAACAATCGAGCAAGGTGTAGGCAAGGAACGCGGAAAAAGCTCAAAAGAATACTTCGAAGCAGTCTCCATGTGCTACATGGACGCAGGAGACATGAAGAAACTCGGAATTAAAGACAACGCGAAAATTCTGGTTTCGACAGAATACGGCTCGGTAGTGATAAGAGCCATAAAATATCCGAGAGCAGCAACCCCTGGAATAATCTATATTCCATATGGTCCTTGGGCGAATGTTATTTGCAGCAACAAAACCAGCAGCATCGGTATGCCCTCTTTCAAGGGAATCCCTGCCGAAGTTGAACCAGCCCTGGATAGGCCTCTTTTAAGCATGGAGGAACTTCTTAGAAGCGAATTTGGAAGGTAATCACGTGTCAATCGTTAAAGCAGTCGCTTGTCCTGTTTGCGGTTGTTTGTGTGACGACATTGAATTAACCATCGAAGATGGAAAAATAGTTAAAGTGAAAAACGGTTGCTCCATGTGCGAATCCAAATTCCTAGGCTATAGAAACGAACACAGAACGCGCAAACCGCTGATAAGGAAGAACGGCGAACTCGTTGAGGTTTCGATTGAAGAAGCTCTACGCAAAGCTGCCGAAATCCTCGCCGACGCGAACTATCCAATATTGTACGGTTGGAGCTCAACAAGTTGCGAAGCACAACGTGTGGGCATGGAATTAGCGGAAGAAGTTGGCGGAGTTATCGACAACACTTCCGTTGTCTGCCATGGTCCGTCAGTTTTAAGCATTCAAGAAGTGGGTCTTCCCTCATGTACCCTTGGACAGATTAGGCACCGTGCAGACCTCGTTATTTACTGGGGATGCGACCCGTGGAGTGCTCATCCCAGACACCTTGAAAGGTACACCACTTTCACCGAAGGAAGATTTGAAAAGAGCGACTGGAAGGGCTACATGAAAAAAGTCAAGGCCTCTACGGGTAAGAAAAAAGTGCAGAGCGCCCTGAGAAGGAAATTTGTGAAGAACCCGCCTCAGCTTATGCTTCAACCAGAAACTATGAGCAAGCCTCCGCCAGCAATGATGAAAGAAGGACGCAAACTGATAATTGTTGATGTTAGGAAAACGATGTCTGCCGAGATGGCTGACTATTTCATTCAAGTCGAACCCAACAAGGATTACGAGCTGATGCAGGCGTTAAGGGCTTTGATTCGAGATCAAGAGCTTGATGTCGACACGGTTGCCGGCGTTCCTGTGGAGTATCTGGAAGAATTGGCTGACGCCATGATACAATGCGAATTTGGCGTTATCTTCTTTGGACTTGGCTTAACGATGACCGCGGGCAAATTAAGGAACGTCGACGTAGCCATTTCGCTTGTACGCGATTTGAATATGCGAACTAAATTCGCGATCATGCCCATGAGAGGGCACTTCAACGTCACGGGCGCAAATGTCGTTTCCACTTGGCAGAGCGGATATCCTTATGCCGTTGATTTTTCACTGGGCTATCCCAGATATAACCCTGGAGAGACAACGGTTATGGATATTCTCCTGCGCCAAGAATCAGACGCTGCGTTAATAGTCGCGTCAGACCCAGTTGCCAACTTTCCAAAGAAAGCCGTTGAGCACCTCGTTAAGAATCCGTTAATAGTGATTGATCCTCACATGAACGCCACCGCGTTGATGGGCGATGTGGTTTTTCCTTCAGCATTCGCCGGAATAGAAGTGGGCGGCACTGCCTACCGAATGGACCATGTGCCTCTCCCGCTTAAAAAAGTCGTTGAACCTCCAGAAGGAATTCTCACAGATGAGGATATTCTAAAACGGATTCTCGAAGAAACGCGAATAGTAAAATGGCGAATGATGGAGGCGTCCTAGAATGGAGCTGCTGATTAAGAACGGTTACGTTTACGACCCAATCAACGGCGTTGACGGCGAAAAAATGGACATCGCCATCAGGAATGGAAAAATCGTTAAAAGCGTCCGCGGACGTAGAGCAAAGAAAATAGACGCTTCTGGAATGACTGTAATGCCTGGCGGCGTGGACATCCACTGCCACATCGCTGGTTCAGAAGTAAATACAGGCAGAATGTTGAGGCCAGAGGATCACGCGAAGGATTTTGAACGGAAAACGGTTTTAACACGGTCTGGCGTTGGTTATTCGGTTCCGTCAACTTTTACAACTGGCTACCGTTATTCGCGGATGGGCTATACTACGCTGATGAATCCTTCTATGCCGCCTTTGGAAGCCAAGCACACGCATGAAGAACTGAACGATACGCCTATGTTGGATAAGGCGAGTTATCCGCTTCTCGGTGACTGGTGGTTTGTGCTTGAATTCCTTCAGAAAGGAGATTTGGAAGAATGCGCACGGTACGTCGCGTGGATGATGGACACGACGAAAGGATACGCCATAAAAATCGTTAACCCAGGCGGGTTAGAGGCTTGGGGTAACGATTTTTACGTCCACAGTATAGATGATCAAGTTCCAGGTTTCTGCATAACTCCTCGCGAGATAATCCGCGGCTTGTGCAAGGTAAACAAGATGTTGAATTTGCCTCACACAATCCATCTTCACACGAATAACCTTGGAGTACCAGGAAACTACGTCACTACGCTAGAGACGATGAAGTGCGTTGAAGATTTAGCTACTGACGATAAGCCCGTGATGCACGTAACTCACTGTCAATTCAGCGGTTTCAAAGGCGATAGTTGGACAACCATGGAGTCTGGCGCAGAGGAAATCGCCAACTACGTCAACCATCACAATCACCTAACCTTAGACATGGGGCAAGTCATATTCACAGACACGACGACAATGACGGCTGACGGGCCATTCCAATACACGCTTCACGAGTTGAGCGGGCACAAATGGGTGAATCATGATGTAGAAACTGAAACAAGCGCTGGCATCGTGCCCTTCCATTACCGCCGCAAGAACTACGTTAACGCCACACAGTGGTCAATAGGATTAGAACTTGCACTCTTAATCAATGATCCTTGGAAAATCTTCATGACCACAGATCATCCGAACGGCGGTCCCTTCACAGCTTACCCGAAAATCATCGCGTGGCTCATCAGCAAGAAAGCACGGATGGCAACGTTGAAAAGGACACATCCAAAAGCTCAAAAAAGAAGTCTTCTTCCCTCGATAGAGCGCGAATTAAGCCTTTACGAAATTGCCATCGTCACCCGAGCAGGACAGGCAAAAGCTTTGGGACTTAAAGATAAAGGACACCTAGGCATAGGCGCCGACGCGGATGTAGCCATATACAACGTGAATCCCGAGATAGACCTGTCTCGGAAGTACAAGACTGTGCGAAGAGCTTTCACCAATGCTGCTTACACCATTAAAGACGGCAAGGTCGTGGTTAAGGATGGCGAAATAGTGCGGTACGTTGACGGTCGCACCATGTGGCTTGACGTGAAGACGGCTGAGCCAGTGAAGGTGAACGATGAAATCAAAAGAAAGTTTAAAGAGTACTGGACAGTTGAATATGAAAACTATCCCGTGACAGATAATTACCTAAAAGTTTCGAATCCAATAACTGTGAAGGCGAGCGTCTAAGAAATGATTGTGCTAACTCCTTTAAGGGAGTTCCAGTTTCCAGTGATGGCTGAGTGCATCAACCCCAGCGTTTTTCAAGGCAAATCTACCGATGAAATAGTCGCATTGAGCGTTTGGGAAGGAAACAAGCAGAAGAAACTCGGAGACCTCTTCAAAGTCGAAGAAGACAAGGCTGAAAGCCCAAACATAACAATCAACGGCGACACAAGCGAAGTTCGCAGAATAGGCATGGGCATGAAAGACGGAGAAATCGCCATAAACGGCAACGCAGGAATGCATCTGGGCGCAAAAATGACAGGCGGCAAAATAACCGTGCACGGTGACGTCGGCGGATGGGCAGGCGCCGAAATGAAAGGCGGCTTAATCGAAATTCACGGAAACACAGGCGACTATCTGGCTTCACCATACCGCGGAAGCACCGAGGGCATGCATAACGGCAAAATAATCGTTCACGGAAACATCGGAAGCGACGCGGCTGTTTTCATGCACGGCGGCACCATCAAAATCTACGGCGGCGCTGGCCAATTCTTAGGTTTTCGCATGCGCAATGGCACAATTTACGTTGAAAAAGACGCGGGAACCCGAGTTGGCGCCTGCATGACTGGCGGCAAAATAGTTGTTGCAGGCTTTTTGGAAGAAGTCCTTCCAACCTTCACGATTGACAGCGTGAAGCCGAAAGTCAAAGTTGAAGAAAATGAGTCTATCAGCGGGCCTTTCTACGTCTTTCTCGGAGACCTTGCTGAAAATGGAAACGGCAAACTCTTCGTTTCAGAAGCAAACAATCCTCATCTGAGCCGATACGAAAAGTATCTTTAGGGTGCAAACCTATGGATAAAACCTTAAGCGTAAACCGTCTGGCTTGGAAACTCGCAGAAACCTTGCTTGATAATCAGGATTTTTATGGCGTGAAGGCTTCCAAAACGAGCTCTGGCGCCACAGTAGTCGATGCCGGAATAAACGCGCTGGGCGGTTTTCAAGCAGGACGGATTATCACGGAGATTTGCATGGGCGGTTGTGGAAAGGCGGAAATAGGTTTCAAAGCGTACGGCGACTTGGTGCTTCCTTCCATAACTGTTTATACTGATCATCCTGCCATTGCCACGTTGGGTTCCCAGTTTGCAGGCTGGCGAATAAAAGAAGGCGACTCCGTGGCTATAGGGTCAGGGCCAGCAAGAGCCTTAGCGTTAAAACCCAAAGAAATCTATCAGGAAATAGAATACAAAGATGAGGCTGACAAGGCTGTGCTCGTTCTTGAAACGGAAAAGCCGCCATCAGACGCGCTTATAGAACGCGTTGTCACTGCTTGTCAGATTTCGCCTGAGAACTTGGTGGTGATTTTTGCGCCCACAGCGAGCATTGCTGGTTCCACGCAGGTTACGGGTAGAATAGTTGAAACTGGAATTCACAAGCTCAGAACGCTTGGCTTAAATCCCCACTCGATTCGCTACGCGCTGGGATACGCTCCTATTCCTCCGCTGTGCAGGGAGTTTGAGGTGGCGATGGCGAGGACAAACGACGCCATACTCTACGGCGGAACCGTGTACTACACGGTTGACTATGACGATGAAGAGGAGCTGAGGAAAATCCTCGAGCAAGCTCCTTCTAAGGCGGCTAAAAACTATGGCAAGCCTTTCCTGCAAATCTTCAAAGAGGCAGATCGCGACTTTTACAAGATAGACCCAAACCTGTTTGCGCCAGCCGTTCTGATTATAAATAATGTGAAAACTGGTCGGGTCTTTAAAGCTGGAGAAATCAACGGTGAAGTATTGAAGGAATCTTTGGGTCTCTAGTTTGATTTTTCGTTTTAAGTGTTAAAGTTAGGATTTTTGTTTCAGCGTTTTAGCCTTGGTTACGCAGTTTCAGGTTTGAACTAACTACTTTTGCTATGAGCAAACCAATGGGAATTGTGTAAAGCGCCAGAGTAGCGTTGAAGAATCCTATCAAAGGCAGAGAGGCTATTATGGCTTCTTCAGGATATGAGTAGCCGATTGGTGGCGGGTAACGGAGGAGGGCATAATTCATTACGCTCATGATTCCCACCCTTAAAATGATTCCAAGCACCGTAGAAAATGCTATTATTTTGGTTCCATATTGAAAAGTGGAATTTTCCGTTTTTTGTATGCGAGCAATAAGCTTGTAAGCTATGTAGGTGCCGAGCAACATGGATAGCGAAGCGGCGAGGTTATAGAAAGGCCCCGTGGGGCTGGCGCCGGGGAAAATCGCCAGCAAGACTGCGGTGTTTATTATCGATATTGAAACGCCTGCTTTGGGTCCACCTAGTAAAAAGGCTGCAACTATCGGTATCTCCCAGATTTGATAAAAGAGAAATGGCGCGTATGGGGCGGCAACTGCCATCTTTGTAAAAGCGGGGTTTAATGCTACTGCGAGGGCTGCAAAGACAGCAGTTATTGCGACTGTTTTGGTGTTCATTTTCGGTCAGCTTTAGTTATTAACATAATTATTTAAGAGTAGCTACTCAAGAAATGGTACGTGGATTTGCCTAAAATTGATAAATACGAATCACTAATTATATTCCTAAGTGAATAGCTTTGTCCGAAGCCAAGCTTTCTTCTAGCGAAATAAAAGGCTGGCTCGAAAACGAAACCAGCTCAACCCTCACTCCAGTGCATGCGCAAGCCCAGAAACTCCGAGACGAGATGCGCATGGCACTTCAGAGCGTCACAGATGCCAGCAAAATGCTTCTCGATAACAGCGCGAAAGAAATCGAAAAGAGAAACATGCGCGTTTACAACCGTGCCAGAGCCTTAAACAAGCTCGCTCGCCTATTTCTGGACAGAATAAAAAAAGTCAACGTTCCAGACCAAGTCTCTTATGACAGCCTAAACAAGCTCGCCCAAGAAACCCGAAAAGTGTTCACTGTGACAGACATAGACATTAGAAACTGGTTTCCACGGATTTCTCCCTTCTTCATCATGGACAGAAGAAAATTCTTGACGGTTCACGAAAAAGCAAAGATAACGCTGGCGACCCTCAACGATTTTCTAACTGAAGAGTACGTTAAAACCAAAACTTTGGAGGAAACGCTCCAACTCATAAACGAGTTACACACTCTTGAAAAACAATTATCAGAAATCGAAGCACAAAAGGTAAGCATGAAAAACGAACGCCTCCCCATCGAGAAGGAAATAGCCGAACTTGAACAGAAAACTGCGGAGTTAAAGAGCAAAGGACCAATAGACCAGCTGAATCTCGTAGAGGCAGAAGTAGAGACATTAAACAATGAACTGAAACACGCGCTGCGGCATTTGCAAAAGCCCTTCATAAAAATGCAGGCTTTAGCGCTACAAGGCGGAGGTGCGGGCTTAACTCCAGATGAGCTTAACAGGCTCGGCCAATATTTGCAGAAGCCCTTCGAAGCCTTGGCAACCGAAGAGGCTGGGTGCCCACTGCTAAAGCAGATTTTGCAGAAATTGGCTCGCTTGATGGATGAGGGCAAGCTGAAACTGAAGTCGGACAAAGCGCGGAAAGCCGAGCAGTCGTTAGGTGACGTACTCAAGCGAGATTCTTTGGCTGGTATCTACACACGATGCGGGGATACAGCCGCGCGAAAAAGGCAGCTTTTGACTTCAGCGAAGTTGGATGAGACAAAACGCAGTCTTTCCTTGTTTCAGGAACAAATTGAGCAGTTCAAAGCGCGAAGAGCAAGCGTCGAAGCACATGAGACTATCAAAGAGCACGCACACAGCGAGATGCTGGATAGAATCAGCAATTACAAAAAAGCAATAGAAAAGAATGTATACAGTTCTCTGGGCAAAAAGGTTCAAATTCTATAGTTTGCGGTGTGCCATTCCCTTGAATCTTTCATTTGTCGTCAAGGAATCCTCAACTGTTCAAAGTGATGGTTTCGTCAGAATTGTAGAAAGCGCCATCGATATGCTTCGTGAGGAAAACGGAAGAATTGGCAACTTAACCATTTCAGGGCGATTAGTCAAACTTGAACCTGTAGGCGAGGTTGTGGTGGTTGGCGATTTGCACGGAGACTTCGAAAGCCTCATTAGCATCCTAAACAGCAGCGGTTTCCTGCAGAGAATGGCGAAGAGCAAAGATTCAACTCTGATTTTTCTAGGCGACTACGGCGATAGAGGCGCGTATTCAGCAGAAGTCTACTACACTGTTTTGAGGCTTAAGCTCTCTTTTTCAGAACAAGTTGTTCTTATGCGTGGAAACCACGAAGGACCCGAAGACCTGTTGGCTTCTCCCCATGACTTGCCAATGCAGTTCCGGCACAGATTCAAGAAAAACTGGGCGGTCGCGTATGCAAAAACTCGCGAGTTGTGGGCTCATCTGTATAACGCAGTGCTTGTGGAAGAGCGCTACTTGATGGTTCACGGAGGCTTGCCATCGAACATCAGTAGCATCCAAGACTTAGCGTGTGCAAACATGACGCATCCAGAAAAAGAATTCTTGGAAGACCTGCTGTGGAGCGACCCAAGCGACACGGCTCAAGATGTTATCCTGTCACCGAGAGGCGCGGGAAAACTTTTTGGCAAAAAAGTCACAGAAAACGCGCTGAAGAAAGTGCATGCGAAAATTTTGATAAGGGGACATGAACCGTGCGAAGAGGGCTTCAAAATTAATCATGATGGCAAGGTTTTAACTTTGTTTTCCAGAAGGGGCGCTCCATACTTTAACGAGCATGGTGCTTACTTGGATTTGCCGCTTTCTGAAAGATTTGAGAGTGCAGGGCAACTGTTGCCGTGGGTTCGCAAGTTTTAGCGTGGTTTTTCACAGAAACTTTAAGAGTTTAATCCCGTAGCATTTTTTGCAGATTAAACGGGCAAGGATGGTTTGCTTTTGAAAATCGGAATTGTAACTCGAAACATGGAAGCTTGGAGTTCAACCCAGCTAAGGGACGAGCTGACTAAACGCAACATTCCATACGTGTGCTTCACTTTTCCGAGACTGGTCGCGCAAATCGGGTACAAACCCTACCTGAAAGTCGGCAACGTGAGCCTGCTGGAAGAGCTAGACGCTCTCGTAATTCGCCCCATTGGGCGTGGTTCACTGGAAGAACTGGTTTTCAGAATGGACATCCTCTACAAGCTTGAACGCTTAGGCTTTTGCGTCATAAACCCGCCCGAAGCCATAGAACACTGCGTGGACAAATACGACATTCTGGCAATTCTGGAAGACAACGGCGTGCCTGTGCCCCGCACCGTGGCGACAGAAAGCCTAAGCGAAGCGTTGAAGGCTTTCGCTGAACTAGGCGGAGACGTAGTGGTTAAGCCGATTTTCGGTTCAAGAGGCATGGGCGCCACAAGAGTCGTGGACGCGGAAATCGCATCAACAGTTTTCAAGGCTATAACCTTTCATCATGGCGTAGTTTACCTTCAGGAGTTCGTGCCTCATGGTCATTCTGACATTCGCGCTTTTGTTATTGGCAGTCGTGTAGTAGCAGCGATGCGGCGTGTTGCAGAAAGCTGGAAGACAAACTACAGTCAAGGTGCTCGGCCAGCGCCCATAACGCTTGACCCAGCCCTTGAGGAATTAGCCGTCAAATCCGCCAAGGCTGTAGGCTGCAAAATTGCAGGCGTGGACATTCTCGAAGGTCCCACTGGTCCAATGGTTGTTGACGTGAACAGTCAGCCTGGGTGGAAAGGACTACAAATTGTCACGAAAGTCAACATCGCCAACGATATTGTAAGCTTTGTCTTGTCCGAACTCAAAAAATAACATGAAGAGTGAGTATATCATGCACAAAGTAGAAATCGTAAAGCTTGACGTTTCAACGAAAACTTCCAAGAAAGTGACGGATTATGTTGCGGAAGAAACGCCCCTTCACCTGTTTGTGAATACTACTTATTGGGCTACGATTCTGTGTTCGCCCTCAAATCTGAAGGAGTTAGCGGTTGGGCATTTGCTTTCGGAAGGAATCCTGAAATCAATAGCTGAAATCGAAGAAGTAAACCTGAAAGAACGGGAAAGCTGCTGCCACGTTAAGCTGAAAGCCGAGATTAACGTTGATGAGCGGTTAAGCCTCTCGCGGCTTCACCAGCGCATAGTTACCTCAGCTTGTGGCGGTTCAGCGCCTTACCAGTACTCGCGGAAACCCGCAAAAGTAAAGTCGAACTTGACGGTTAAAGCTGAAATCGTTTTTAACTCTGTCAACCAGCTGAACTTTAAAGCTGAACTTTTTAGGCAAACGGGCGGAGTGCACGCCGCCGCAATCTACAAGGCTGATGGTTCGCTGGTTGCCTTGGCTGAAGACGTTGGCAGACACAACGCCGTGGACAAAGTAATCGGAATGGCAGCTCTAAACCAAACAGATTTTGGTGAGTGTTTTCTGGCTTCGAGTGGACGGTTATCAGGCGACATTGTCTTTAAGGCGGCGAAGGTTGGCTTGCCCATCGTTGCCTCTTTGGCTGCCGCTTTGGATTCTGGCATTGCCATGGCTGAGCTTGCGAATCTGACTTTGGCTGGATTCGTGCGAGGCAAACGCATGAACATCTATGGCTACCCAGAAAGAATCATTTTTTGAATCTCTTTTAGGCAACTATTAAAAAAAGGAAGGGCAATAAGGGATTCCCTTTACATGTATATGTTTAGCAGTTTTCTTTTGAGCAGTATGTATATGACGACAGCGGTAATGGCGAATTCAGGGATAAGGTATATTCCATTGTATACTGCTGAGGCAATTATGCCGTCGATGGACGCTGTTGTGAAGAATATTATGCCAGCCGCAAAAGAGCAGAAGAACCTTCCAGCAATGCCTACTGCAACGCCGAGTATGGGAATTTTTTTGAAGGCACCTGCCAAACCCAAAGCGGCGAAAGCCAACGGGTAGTCCAACAAACCTTGCGCTGGATGTATTATGTAGGCTCCTGGAAGGAACGCATGAATCAGTCCATACACGAAGCCTGCGAAAACTCCGTATTTGATGCCTCTTCGCAACGCAAACCATAGCAGCGGCACTAAGCCAGCGATTGTGACGGAACCTCCTTGGGGCATCTCGTAAATGGGTGGCAAGACATCTTTCAGCACTATTGTTAACGCGATGAAAATTGTTGCTTCTGCAAGAATCCGTACTCTTAATGCACTTATATTTGCTTCTGTCACGTTTTTTCCCTCCGCCAGTATTATCTGGTTCAGGTTCTAAGGGTCGACAGCGATTCAGCCGTCCTCTCAGCCGGGTCACCTTTTCCCAGCTCCCCGAAACCTTGAAACGGATAATGTTGTTTAGTTGTATATTAATTTTCCTAAAGCCTATAATGTAATGGAGAATGTCAAATCACGCAGGTCAGGGGCTATGTGGTAGCAAAGATTATAAATTGCCTAACCTATGTTGTTTAGGGAAACTCTCGATGAAGGTCTTCATTTCTTATACTAGTAGCGGAGCCAAACATGCCGAAAAAATCCAAGAAGACTTAAAGGAACAAAACATTGGGCTTTGGATTGACAAAGGCTGTTTAGTTCCTGGGCAACTTTGGCTAAAAGAGATCGACAAGTCATTGTATCAAGTCGATTATGTTTTGGCAATTATAACTGAAGATTACGTCGATTCAATAGGTGGGGTAGAAGCATATGCCAAGATGTCAGAAGGTTTCAACAAGAAAGATATGCGTTTTCTCCCTCTTTTCTTCATGGATCCGAAAAAGGTGCCATCCGTAATAATACCTGCCATTCAGGGGTTCACTTTTCATGAAAGTTACGATAAAGGGTTGCATGATTTAATTAGATTCTTGAAAGAAGAACAACAAGAAGACGCAGGAGAGCTTCTCACAAGAGTAGAAAGCACTGAGTCGAAAAACCCGTTCCGACGAGTTAGAGCTGAATATTTTCATGATGACTACCATTTGTTGGGCATGGCTTTCGCCGAACCTGAAAAGGAAAAGTATGAAATGCTTCAGGAGTCTAAGCCTGTAATTATTTACGGAGGAAGAGGCTCAGGCAAAACTATGATTCTCAAATCTCTGATACCTGACGTTTTGTCTACTCGTCTTGATGTTAAGACCTTTAGAGAAGCAAAGAAAAAAGGCGTGAATTTTCTAAGCGTGTATTTCAAACTCAAGAAAGGTTCACTTCTGATGTATGATTACCATCCTATACTTGAAATGGGTTTCTTGAAAACTGGACTATCTGCGAATTATGAATTGTATAAGAACCTCATGGACAAACTAAAGCGAAAAGAAGTAGAAGATGAACCTGTTCTGACCGCAGGATTAAACGCAGCATGGACAATAAGTCTTAATGAGCTAAATCTAAAGATTCTTAAGACAACCATACAAACCCTGCAGAGACTTCAAAAAAAGAGTTTTGTTGAAATCAGCAGAAAGACTGAGGAGGACGTAATAGGTCTTATAGTAACCAATTTGACTGAGCAAAACGCTAATGTTAGAACTTTTGATGATCTCGAAAAATATGTTAACAAAGAGTTGCACAAAATCGAACTTTACTTGCAGAATCTAGCTATTCCTTTTGCATCACCTGTAGCTGATTGGTGTCAAACAGGTTTGGAATTTCTGGACGGCATCTTTGAAATCTTGGCAAACAACATATCAGACTTCAAGGATATTCATTTCTTCATGCTTTTCGATGAATTTGAGAATCTCCGACCTTTTCAGCAAATCATAATAAATGAATGGATTAAGACTGCTAGCAACTTTACAGTTAAGCTATCAGCCAAATTTGAAGGTATGTATACGAATAGGACCCATCAAGGACAACCCCTGCAAGCCGGGCAAGACTATTTCACTTTTACACTTGATTACGACTTGTTCGACGATACAAAATATGAACTGTATCAAAATCTGTTGATTCAGATCAGCGAAAAACTTCTAACAATCGAAAACTACGCTATAAAGGACATTCGAAAATTGCTAGAAGAATCAAAGGAGAGAGAGCTTCCTCAAGAAATCGTCGATAATGAAATTAAGAATATACGAATAGCTGCAGGTCTAGAATTTTCAGAGAAAGAGCTCTCAGAATACAGAAACAAGTTGGAGACTGCTGCTATTTTCCGATTGTTGCGGAAAAGACAAAAAATCGAAGGGCGAAAGGGCAAGAAAAAGATGTATGATGGGTTTGTAACTTATACATACCTGTCTTCTGGCATAATTAGGATTTTTCTAAATCTCGTTGGAATGGCTCTTTATAAAGCAGAAAATGATGGCATAAACGTTAAAGAAGGAAAAAGCATTCCAACTCAACATCAAACTTGGGCTGCATATGTTGTTTCCAAGGCGTGGCTAGAAAAAATTCCAATAAACTTGGAAGAGTATGGAGAAACGATGTACCAATTCATAGTTGATATAGGTGAAATATTCAGGGAAAGACTACTTTATCACCCAACTGAGCCCGAGACTCTTACCGTAAGTGTCAAAGACCCATATGCTTTAGAGCATACAGGTCTTTTGAAAATGCTTCTTTGTTATTCTGTACAGGAGTCACTACTTTATCCTAGAATGAAAACCAGTTCAATGAAACCCAAACAATCTTTCTGCGACGCGGCAAAAGAATATTGCTTGAATAGGATATACACACCTATTCTTGAAATAAGCTACAGGCCACGATGGCCTAGAGGAGGCGAGTTTGCCACTTCAGAACTGAGCGATCTTCTTAACCCTGAGAAGAGAGCAAAAATAAAAAAGCTGCTACGGCGAAGGCAACATGGTAAAACTAAGGCTCTTGGAACTAAGAGATTGGGTTATTTTAATGGAGAGGTCGACCGAGATGCTGAAGATGACTGAACCACTGGAATGCCAAACAATAACTACGATAGCCCAAGGTGAACCTGATGATGTTTTTATATGTTGTGGGAGCCCAGAAGAAAGATGTAAGGGTGTCACACAAAAGTTAGCTCCAGATTATCACTCCAGAATAGTCCTTCTCTTAAGATACACAAATCATGATAGCGAAAAACGTGAAAAGAATATACAGGAAATGAAAGAGCGGTTGGAGACTGTTGGAAAAATCCGCGAAATCATTATCGACGAAGAGAAACCCATACCTGTTGTCAGAGAAATCATTCGAGAAATTGAGAAATACACCGAAAATCATCAAAAACCTAAAATAAGTATAGATATCAGTACAATGATTAAGTGGCATCTTTTAATTCTTCTAAGAGCTCTCGACTTTGTGAAAAAAAATGGGATTCTGAGATTCTTGTACACTGAACCTCAGGATTATATCACTGATCTCTTTCAACCACTTTCTTTTGGAATACACAGTATCTTTCCAATTCCCACCTATTCTGGCAACTTTGATTTCTCAAAAAACTCGCTTTTGGTGCTTATTCTGGGCTATGAAGGTGATAGGGCATTAGCGCTATATGAAGAGATGGACCCAACAGAATGCCTCTTACTGGTTGGGAAACCAGCTTATCATAAAGAATGGGAAGGAAGAACAGAAAAGATGAATAAGGAAATCATAAACACTGTTGGGGCCTCCAAAATACGGTACATTCATTCCCGTAATCCTCTCGCAGTCTCTCAGCAACTGCGCGAATTACTTTCGAGTCCGACTAATTTGCAGTACAACCAAATCATCTCTCCCCTCGGAACAAAACCCCAAACTTTGGGACTATATTTGTATCTTTCTACAAATCCGTCCAATACCGTGCTAATTTATGGTTCACCAGCAAGACACAACGAATTATTCTACTCAAAAGGGATTGGTCGATCTTGGGTTCTTGCTTACCTTTAAGAAATGGTTTGAGGGAATTAAACCCTCAAGAAATCAATTTCAAAGAAATCTATCAACAAAAGTCTATCTGCTTAGCTCACAGCATACATCCATATACAGCAAAAATGATTCCACATATTTCGCGATACTTGATAGAACGGTATAGTAAGAAAGGTGAATTAGTGCTCGATCCATTCTGTGGATCAGGTACGACATTGCTAGAAGCGTCCCTTCTGAAGAGGCGTGCAGTGGGTATTGACCTTAATCCATTGGCGAGTCTAATATCCAAAGTTAAAACTACGCCTCTGAACGAAAATGAACTTGAACTGGCAATCAATCTCCTGTTAACCCAATTGAAAGGTCATGGTCCAAAAGCATTAGTTTCTTTCCCTAACATTGATTACTGGTTTTGTGAGAAAGCACGGGATGAGCTTTGCAGAATACGATTCTGTATTGACGCTTCGAAAGGAGAGGTTAGTGATGACATCCACGATTTTGTTCTTACCACTTTTTCATCAATAATTAGGAAGTCCTCATACGCCGATCCTCGAATGGCAAAGACATACCGATCCAAAAGAGTGTTGGCAAAAGTCAAGAATGGGTGGGTTTCCCAACCAATCCAGTATTTCGAAGAGGCATTAAAAAAAAACTCAGATAGAATCAAAGCAACTTTCAAAGGTACTACCAACAATCATAAAGTTCTCACTTTCAGTGGAGATGCACGAGAATCATCAACGATACTTGAACGTAACAAGGTTGGTGATGTAGATCTGATTATAACATCACCTCCTTACATCAACGCCCAAGACTATTTTAGAAGCTACAAACTCGAACTTTGGTGGCTAGGCTTGCTAACTCCTGAAGAAGTCAGGGTCCTCAAGAGAAAAGCAATTGGTAGCGAAAATGTCTCTGGTTTTGACTCTCGAAACATGCCAAAAAGTGACTGTGAACTCTTAGACTCGGTCATTGAAGAAATTTGGAATAAGAGCAATCCAATGAGCAAGAAGAAGGCTTACATCATATGGAAGTACTTTGAAGCCATGAAATCTGTTTTCGAAACGTTTCACAAAGCATTAAAAACGAAGGGCGTCTTCTGTCTTGTGACTGGAAATAACACAATTTGTGAAGTTCAGATTCCTACTTGTAACGTATTGACCAAAATAGCCAATGACTGTGGGTTTGTAACTTTAGAGAATTATCATGATGAGATCAAAAATAGATCTTTGTTTCCTGATAGGAATCACAAAGGCGGCATTATCAAAGAAGAATGGATCACGGTATTTCGGAAGCGCTAATGCAGTCGTGGTCATGACGGGGCATCCTCTTCCGCGCTTCATCAACGATTCTGCCTTTATATAAGGGGGCTATAGTCTTTTTCGAGCACTAGTTCAGACGCTGTCAACCTCTAGTTGAATCTATTTATAGAGAGGGTATAGTTTTTTCCACGCAATAGTCTGCGCTAGCCTAACCGCTACGCAACCAAACACAAGTTTCCTCGCTCAGGTTTCGGCACTTTTGGGAAGCACTCTTTGGAAATGGACAAGTGTAAAAACCCTACATCAAAGCTTTGGAAACGGACAAAATTGATTTTCGGGTGAGAAATTATGACTAGCCTGAAATATAAAAAAATCCAAGTTCAGAGCGCATTTTGAGGAAATGGGCGACTACAGAGTTACAATTCTAGAAAGCGTCAGATATGCTGATAAGAAGATAAATTGGGGTTTGGGATGGGAAAGCGAAAGATTAAAAAGGTGAGGAATTTCACTATCCATTATGAAAAGGATATTTGCTCATCCTTTCTTTAGATCCGTCTACAAAAAAGTTACGCATCCTTTCTTTAAATTTATATTCAAAAAAGCTATTTTCTACTTAATCGTGGCATTTATTGCGTTAACCTTCATATTTCTCATTCCGCGACTTATGCCAGGCAATCCTATCGACCAAATGATACCTCCTGGCACAACGGATGTGGGAAGGCTAAGACTTAGAGCCGAGTTGTCGGCATACTTCGGGCTTAACAAAACACTACCGGAGCAATACATTGATTTCTGGTCACACCTTCTGAAAGGGAATTTAGGACTAGGGATGATGCGCCAGTACAACTTCATGCCCGTTGCGAAGGTTGTCATGGAGAAGTTGCCCTATACCATAGCCCTCGTGGTTCCTGTGCTTTTTATCGGTTTCTTCATAGGTAACTGGATTGGGGCCAGAGCTGCGTACACGAAGGGCAAGCTAAGCGAGGCTGGTTACTTCACTTCAATTTTCGTCAGCCAAATGCCGTTTTACTGGTTTGCGATGGTTCTCTTATTCCTTTTGGCGGTGAATTTCAAGATTTTCCCCACACATGGGACGTTCAGTCCGCGATTTATACCCGGTCTGGACCTTACGTCTTTCCTAGATGCGGGGCGTCATTACGTTTTACCTTTCTTAACATTACTTATTATAACTACAGGAGGATGGGCTTCGGGCATGAGGTCGATGACTCTTTATGAATTGGACTCGGGTTACATCCTCTATGGCAGACAGCTGGGCTTCAGAAATAAGAAGTTGCTATCTTACGCCAAAAGGAACGCGATCCTGCCCCAATTCACCGGTCTGAACATAAATCTCAATAATCTCATTGGAATGACAATGATTATCGAAATGGTCTTTCAATGGAATGGTCTCGGTTTACTGGCGCTCCAAGCTGTACAGGCCCGCGACTATTTTATGATTTTAGGCACTTTCCTAGTCACGATGGTTGTCGTAATCATCGGGAACTTTCTGGTTGATATCGCATACGCATTTTTGGATCCGCGAATTCGAACTGGTCGAGGAGGATAAAAATGTTTGATCTACTCGTGAGAAGTCGAAAATTCATAATTGGTACAGCCGTCGTGCTGACTATTGTCTTCTTTGGGATAATAGGTTCCATGTTAACTCGTGATCCGTTGCAGACTAATGCTTACCACGCTGCTGAGCCGCCGAGCAGTGAATTTATTCTTGGTACGGGTGATTTGGGGGAGGATTTATTCGCTCAGCTTTGTGCGGGTACCCGTAACTCCTTGTTGATCGGTGCACTCGCCGGAGGTTTCGCCACGCTGGTCGCCGTTTTAGTGGGGGGCATTGGTCCATACAAAGGGGGACTGATGGATGAAATCTCAAATGCTTTCACCAGCGTTGTCATGGTTTTCCCTATGTTGCCTCTGTTGATACTCCTCTCAGCCATAATCGGTGGTGGTAGAGCCTCCATGTTTTTGGTGGCTGCACTGATAGGCTTAACGACTTGGCCTTGGGCAGCCAGATGTATAAGGTCCCAAGTACTAACCCTGAAGGAAAGGGGATTTATAGATGTTGCTCGCATGTCGGGCATGAAAGATAGAAAGATAGTGATAACAGAGATTATGCCGAACATGCTGGCTTACATCATAGTTGTTTTTGTAGTGTCGCTCAGTATAGCCGTCTTGACGGAGGCGGGGCTGAGCATGATAGGTCTGGGTCCCGACCCCAGTTCAAACGTTACTTTGGGGACAATGCTTGATTTCATTGGGGCAGGCAGTACACAGGTAGCACTACCTTGGACCATGTGGTGGGCCTTTATCCCGCCTGGCCTTATATTGACCATATTCTTAGTAGCAGTTTTCATTATGCACTCTGGCATGGATGAAGTTTTCAATCCTAGGTTACGGAGTGTGTGATTCTGGATGGCCGAGCACCTCCTCGAAATTGAAGACCTCAAAGGCTACTACCGGGGGATATTTGGTGTCGTTCGCGCCGTCGACGGAGTCTCGTTCACGGTTGACAACGGAGAGGTGGTGGGCCTTGCTGGTGAATCTGGATGCGGAAAATCAACCCTTGCACAACTCTGTTCAGGCTCCCCTAACCCTCTCTTACACTACGAGTCGGGCAAAATTCTCGTAGATGGCTCTGACATATACAAAATTGACCCTGAAGTACTTAGAACGCAAGTTAAATGCAAACGCATGTCATACATTCCCCAAGCGTCAATGGACTCTTTAAATCCCGTCAAAAGAATAAGAGACTTCATCATGGATGTCGTGAGGGAGCGCACCGGCAAAAAGCCCTCAAAACAGGAAGTTCTCAAAATGGCAGGCGATCATCTTGAGAAATTGGGGTTGGACAGGTCGGTTCTTGACCGATATGCGCATGAACTCAGCGGAGGCATGAAGCAAAGAGTTGTTATAGGGATATCAACTCTTTGGAATCCGAAACTTCTTATAATCGATGAACCGACTTCTGCCCTCGACGTGACTACACAAAGGCTGGTGATAAAAACGCTTGTAAACCTAAAGAAGGCGGGAATAATCGAAAGCATGCTATTCATTTCCCACGATATCACTGTTCTGGGGGAACTCTGCGACAGATGTGGGGTAATGTACGGCGGGAAAATAGTTGAAGTCGGAAGTATGAACGGCATACTGGAGAACTCCCTCCACCCTTACACCCAGGCGCTCATATCTTCAGTTGTTTCTTACAATCCAAGAAGAATGGGGAAGGGAGGGCTAAAAAGCATACCAGGGAATCCTCCGGACCTGAGAGATCCTCCCCCTGGCTGTAGATTTCACCCAAGATGCCCGTTCGTAATGGATATATGCAAAACCAACGAGCCCCCACTCAAAGAGCCTTCACTCAAAACTGCAGAAAACAGGGGCCAGGTCGCTTGCTGGCTTTGGTACAGGTGAGCAAATGGAAAAAATTTTGCGGTGTGAAAATTTGACCAAGATATACACTTCGGGTCTAATAAGGACGAAGTGTTGCATAGCAGTAAAAAACGTGACGTTCGACATGGAAAAGGGAGAGATAGTCACCTTAGCGGGTGAAAGCGGCAGCGGGAAAACCACTGTGGCCAAGATGATCTTGAGGCTGATCAAACCAACCTCCGGCAACGTCATTTTCGACGGCGAAGATGCATTTTCATACGACAGGCGGGAGTATTACAGGAGGATACAGGCAATTGTTCAAGATCCCTACTCGGCGTACAATCCATTCTACAAGGTCGACCGTGTACTGGAGGAGATATTCAATCTCTACAAAAACGGTCCCTCTCCTGATAAAAGAAAAGAAATCATCCATTCCACACTAACGAGAATTGGAATAAACCCCGAAGAAATACTGGGGAGATACCCCCACCAGCTGAGTGGAGGTCAACTGCAGCGGTTCCTCATCGCGAGACCCCTCTTGATTAATTCGGAGCTAGTAGTGGCGGATGAAGCAACGAGCATGCTAGATGCATCCACTCGAGCCAGTATCTTGAATCTCCTTCTGTATTTGAAAGAGAAGGAAAAAATCTCAGTGTTGTTCATAACACACGATATAGCCCAAGCCCAGTACATCTCTGACAGAGTCCTCATTATGCAGAATGGTGAAGTAGTCGAACAAGGGACTGCCGATGAAGTTTTCCTCCATCCGAGCCACCCATATACAAGAGAACTGTTCGATAGCGTGCCCCAACTCCACAAAAAATGGGAATTTTAAGACGAAAATTTTCCACAGCCCCATTGGTTACAGGAACACGCTCAAGGGAAGAGTAAACCATTATTCTGGATTATCTGTTTGTACCAGTAGAAACTCTTCTTTGGAGCGCGCTCTCGGGTTTCATAATTCGTGTGGACGAGCCCAAAACGTTTACTATAACCTTCGGCCCATTCGAAGTTGTCAGTGATTGTCCATATAAAGTATCCCTTGAGTTTGACCCCTTCTTTGATAGCTCGATATGCCGCGAGCATGTGGTCCCGAAGAAAGGCTATGCGGTCGTCGTCTTGGACTCCGCCGTTTCTTTTCACGTTGTCTTCGAAGGCAGCCCCGTTTTCTGTGACGTAGAGCACTGGATCGTCATACTCCTTTCGCAAGCGCGTTAGTATCTCGTATAATCCGTTGGGATAGATCTCCCAGCCCATTTCTGTTACGGGCGTTTTCTTCTGAACCACCTTAGCCCGCATTAAAGGGTCTGATGGATCGTAAGCTGCGAGCGAGCGCCTATAATAGTTTACGCCCAGAAAATCCAAGGGTTGTTTGATCAAATCCATATCTTCTCTTTTAGGCTCCAACCCAGCTTCCTTCGCCAAAGGAGGATACTCTCCTTTCAAGAGGGGATCGATGAACCAGCGATTCCGGAACTCATCGAGCTTGCTGGCTGCCTCCTGATCCTTCTCATCATCGCTGATCGGATGCACGACATTAAGGTCTACAATTGTACCTATCTGGAAATCTTGGCTAACTTTCCGTAAAGTTTGAATAGTTTTTCCCTGAGTAAGCAGTAAGTGGTGCGAGACTTTTAGGGCTGATTCTAGATTTTTAATGCCTGGCGCATGCATTCCAGTAAAATGTCCCAACCACGCCACACATTGAGGTTCGTTAAAGATCATCCATCGCTTGACTCTGTCGCCTAACTCGCGGGCCATGAGCTCAGCGTAATTTGCAAAATACTGAATGATATTCGGATTGGCCCATCCGCCTTCATCCTGCAGCGCTTGGGGCAGATCCCAATGATACAGACAAATCCAAGGTTCGATTCCCGCTTCTAAGAGTTCGTCCACGAGGCGATTGTAGAATTCGAGACCAACTCTGTTGATATCACCCTTTCCTTTGGGGAGCACGCGAGGCCAAGATATTGAGAACCAATAGGCTTGTACGCCCAGCTCTCTCATCAAGGCCACGTCTTTCTTATATAGATGATAATGATCGCAGGCTATATCCCCGGTATCACCATTCTTAATGTTTCCAGGGGTATGAGAAAAACGATCCCAGATAGATTCACCCTTCCCATCCTCATTCCAAGCACCTTCGATCTGATAGGAGGAACTCGCAACACCCCAAAGAAAACCATCTGGGAAGGTGATCTTTTCTGTGGGCGTGCGCATAGATTTCGTTCTATCCTCTATTGGTTTGTCACATTGGCTTTAACTTTTTGGTTCCTGTTTAAACTTTGGTTGTCTAATTCTTGCTTAAATCCTGATTTGTTTTTGCTATGAGTATTTTTGGCGCATCCAAAAACATCATGCCCAAACGAAGTTGCGTGTTCCAAGTATTTCATCTATTGCTTTCATTTGACTCGGTTTAAGAGGCCCATACTCTAAAGCCTTGGCATTTTCCTCCACTTGTTTTACCGTCTTAAAACCAGGGATTGGAAGCGTCACCGGAGATCTGGCCCAAATCCAACCGAGGGCTCCTTGTATCAGGGTTCTTCCGTCTTCTGTTAATATTTCTTTTATTCGATCTAATTTTTTAGTAAATTCTGGCACTGCTTTTCCATCTTTGAAGTAGACCAGCCAGTCTGGAGAGGCAGTTCGGACATCATTTTCAGGTAATCGAGGTGTTTGTGGTGTGTACTTCCCTGAAAGCAATCCCATCGCTAAAGGCGCTTTATTTATGTTTAATAGTTGCTTCTTTTCACAAAGACTGACGATTTCGGGGGTATCTCTGAAAACATTCAATTCGCTCAAAACTGCTACATAATGCTTACGATCAGAATACGCAGTCGCGCGGCTAGTTGAATCTGTGCTCCATCCGTAGCCTCTAATTACACCGTCGCTGACCAAGTCTTCCAATGTGTCCATGGTTTCAGCTGCTTTGTCAATTGGGTATCCCCAAAGATGAAGAAGATAAATGTCTATGTAGTCAGTTTTTAATCGCTTAAGTGAGGCATCAACTGCTTCACGAATATATTTCGAGGAGGCATCCTCACCAATTTGACGCTTTGTTTTTGGGTCAAAGACATTTCCGAATTTTGTTATAATTATTACTTCATCACGATAGTCTTCTAAGGCCCTTCCCACAAGTTCCTCGCTAAGACCACAACCATAAACGTCTGCAGTGTCAAAAACTCTCACACCGAGTTCAAATGCTCTGTTCAGCGCTCTTATAGATTCTTCATTACTGGTATTGCCCCATCCGCGAGCTTCTCCATCAATCCATGCGAAGGGACCGCCGATAGACCAAGTGCCCATTCCTAATGCGCTTGTTTCAACATTTAATTTTGGGATTTTCCGTTTGTATAAATTAACCATTCTTACTCACATCTTTCCTATTTTCATTTCTTCTTTAAAAAATCTTTCTTTTTTGGTTCCGAAACTTGAGGTAAAAATTTTTGGATTTGGTGATCTTGCTGAGGGATAGCCCTTCGACGAGGGGCCGTTCTCCAAAATCTATGGCTTAGTTATTTAAATCAGCAATCAAGAAGAGCCTGCCATGCAAATCCTTAAATAAAGATAGACATAATAACTATGATTTACAGTCTAAAATAAGAGGAGAGATAGAAATGAAGAAGTGTTTACGAACGATGACGTCTCCATTACTCATTGGCGTGCTGTTGATTGCATCTTTAATGGCAGTTTTCGCAAATTCTGTTGCTCCAGTGTCAGCGCAACTAGTACCGAGAAATGAAACTGTGATGATGGGTGGTTACGAAGGAAAACCAACTGCGCTAAGACCATGGGATATCGATGGAAGTGCTGGTATAGCCTTCTTCTTCATGTACGAGCCATTGTTCGGGGTTAACATTGCAAAAGGATCTGCGCCAGATCAGCTCATAAAGATTCTTGGTGAGAGCATTGAGTGGATCGATGACCTGACTATAGAGGTAAAAATCCGCCCCGAAGCCAATTGGACCGATGGCCAACCGATAACATCCGAAGATGTCGAGTACAGTTACGGGGTTTATGCGCTAGCAAATGACACTAAGGGATGGGTGGCACAGGCTGCGCTACCCCTGAGGGAGAGAATAGACGAATGGGAGAATGTGGATGATAAAACATTCAGGATACACCTACTTGCCGAATACCCGAACAGTGCCGCAGCTTGGACGCACATAACCCGAGCGTACCCGATATTGCCAAAGCACGTATGGGAGCAGATCGAGGATCAATACGGGGCAGAAGACATGCGGACTTTCACCAACGATTGGCTAGACCCTCTCATGCCTGAGGCGTGGAAAGTTGCGTCGGGAATGTTCCTGCCGACATGGCATGATGATTTACATACGCTAATGACAAGAAACGATGACTGGTGGGGCGAAAGTGTCTTCGACAAGCTACCTGCAGTAAAGTACATTTGGCACACAGACTATCAATATTCCAACGCGGCTGCAGCCTTAGACTTTATAAACGATGAGGCTGACTGGTCCGGCAACTTCATTGCAGGCATAGCCTCCATAATGTCAGCCATGCCAACTGCACACACCTACGACCCGAACCCGCCGTACTACGCAGAGACAGCAATAAAGCTGCTGGTTCCGAACCAACGCAAGTACCCGTTAGGTGAAGGCTGGCTCCACAGGGCGATGGCCATGGCGCTGGACTACGAAGCAATTAGTTTGGTTAGCAGCGGCTATCTGAAGCACCCCTATCCCTACCCCTCGCACTTGCTACCTTCAGACGACGCAGTTGCCAAAGCACTGGTGAAGCCGGAGCTTGAAGAACAATACGCCATAGAAAACGACGTGGATGGTGCGATTGCGATACTAGAGGAACACTGCATCAAAGTAGATGACACGTGGTACACGAAGGATGGCCCGAGTGCTGAGTGGATTGCGCTATACGGTGCTGATGCTTTGCCAATCACAGACGCTCTGCCTGACGAGGCTGGCATAAACGTACCGCTCGGCCCGTGGAGCATCATGGACCAAACGGGATGGTCAGATGTACTCGCAATAGACGCGCTAGCAGTCAGCATGATACAGGAAATCGGCATAACGATGACGCAAAAAGTCGTGGACTGGGGAACTAACGATGCAGATGCGCATGCGTTCAACTACGACTTCATGCACTTTGTCATGCACGCTGCCACAGGCAGCATGTACGATCGCTACTACCAGATGTTCGTTGGAACCGACTACTACTGGAACCACTACGGCGACTACAGGAACCCAGAGCTCACGGAGCTCATAAGACAACTCGACATCACAGCCGGAACGGCGCAACAGGCTGTCGCTGACGATATCCTGACAATCATAGGAGAAGAAATGCCAATCATTCCATTCGGAGGACACCCCAACTGGTATCAGTGCAATACGAAGTACTGGCTTGGCTTCTCAAACAAGGAAACCAACCAGATTCTTCCAGCAGGCCCATTCGGTGGCACCGCAACGAGCGCACTTCTGCAGACAGTTGTCTTAGGCCTCACAGCGAACCCAGACGCCCCAGGTGCATCTCCAACTCCAACAGCCACTCCAACCGCTACTCCAACCGCAACTCCAACAGCCACTCCAACCGCTACTCCAACCGCAACTCCAACAGCCACTCCAACCGCTACTCCAACCGCAACTCCAACAGCCACTCCAACAGTGGGCATACCACCGGAATACACCTACGCAGCCGTCGCAATAGTAGTCATAGTAGTCGTAGTCGTACTCGGATACGCGCTGATGAAAAGACGCAAATAAACAATCAACCTCCCTTTTCTTTTTTTCTCGGTTCTACTACCCGATGCCTTATGTTTAATGGAAAAACGTCAAGATTCAGTCAGCCCACATGTGCATCGGCGAGGCTTACTTAATCGGATTACTTTTCAGCCTTTTTCATTATTTAAGTAATCGTTTGGTGACCCGTTTACCCCATTGTAATCTTCACTGTATGTTTTTTTCCATCTGCGAAAGAGGGCAATAGGCTGGTCTTCAATTTCTTGCCGTCTACAGTCACATCCTTGATTCCTTTAGACACATGGCTTGGATTTTCGACTTTTATTTCGTAAATGGCGTTCCTAAAATGACGGGTTACCATGAAGTTGTCCCAACCCGTGGGTATGCATGGGTCTATCAGCAGCCCGTGATACTGCGGTCTTATGCCCAGAATCCAGTTAGTGGCCACTTTCATCATCCACGCCGCGGTTCCCGTAAGCCATGACTGCCGAGCTGCACCGAAGTTAGGGTGGACTCTACCAGCGATTGTTTGGGCATACACGTACGGCTCAGCTTGATGAATTTCCGCTATCCTGTTTTTGGTCGGAGGGGCAAGTTTCTTGTAGTATTCGTGGGCTTGGTCTCCCCGCCCGAGCATGCACTCAGCCAAAATTGCCCAAGCATTAGCATGACTCCAGATAGAAGCATTTTCCTTCAATCCAGGTGCGAAGCTAGTCAGTGCTCCTATCTCAGGATGATACCTTGAGTAGGCTGGAGCGAGAAGCATTATCCCATAATCAGTGTCCAAGTGTTTTCTCGCCGAGTTCATGCATTGTATTCCCCTCTCTTTCGGGGCGATTTGGCTGATGACAGCCCACGATTGAGCGTTAATGTATATCTTTCCCTCATTGCGCTTTGAACTTCCCACGGGATTTCCTGAGTCGTCATACGCGCGGATATACCAGTCCCCATCCCATGCCGTCTCGTTCACGTGGGTTTTGGTTTTATCAGCTATGGCCGCAAACTTTTGGGCGTCTTTCTCTCGTTTGTACTCTTTGCAGAGTTCTGTTAATTCTAGGAGGACTTTGTGAAACAGCATGGCTGTCCACACGCTCTCAGCTGCATTGTTGGGACCAGGCAAGCTTTGAGGATCATTCCAGTCAGCCGTTCCTAAGAGGGGCATGCCGTGCTTGCCCATATTGTTGAGCGTGAAGTCAATTGACCTTTTCAGGTGCTCGTATAGGCTTGCGTTTGAGCCTTCAACGAAGTTGACGTTTTCGTCTAGAATACTCATGTCGCCTGTTTCCTTGATGTACTCGCACGTCGAAAGGATCAGCCACAGATGGTCGTCACTAAAGAATTTCATTTGCTCTTTTGCGTAGGGTGGCCAGCCTCCTTCACCGGTGAGGGGATAGTAAAGGTGGTAGACGTGGCCATTTTCAAACTGGTTCTTGGCGAGTTCTAAAATGCGTTGGCGCACTTTTTTTTGCGACGCGTGAACTACGCCGAGAGTATCTTGGTTGCTATCTCGGAAGCCCATTCCTCTTCCTATGCCTGTTTCGTAGAAGGACACGTACCTGGACCAGTCGAAGGTGGTTTTGCATTGGTACTGGTTCCAAACGTTGATCATGGTGTTGAACTCTTTGTCTGGAGTGTTCACGTTAAGATTGCTGAGGTAGCTGTTCCAGTGTTCCTTTAGCCTTTGAAACTCTGCGTCCACGTTGGACTTTTTCTTATATTTCTGAATGTACTTTTTCGCGTCAGATTTCTTGTCCACCACGCCTAAGATGAAGATAATCGTCTCTGCTTCTCCCGGACCGAGTTTCACGAAGTTGCTGGTTGCCGCAATCGGGTTGCCTCCTTGAGCTTCAGAGTTAAAGCATTGGCCTTTTTCTACGGCTAGGGGATTGGATTCGCCGCGGTACGCCCCGATGAACTTCTCTCTGTTACAGTCGTACCCAGTGACCGTGCCGCTTGAGGCGAAGAAGGCGTAGCCGGTGCTTACGTCGAAGAAGCTGTAGAAAATGGCGTCATCCTCGTATTTGGCTACGCCTAAGCCTTGGCTGCATTGGAGGTCGGTCAGGTCGTTGAAGGCTTGCCAGAGGCAGAATTCGGCGTATGAGAATACGCTTAATTCCTTTTCTTGGGAAGAAGCGTTTTTTAGAGTCAGCATCCAAATCTCCAAGTTCTCGTTCATAGGCACAAAGTACGTGACTTCCGCCTCAATGTCCGAGTGCGAGGAAGATATTTTCGTGTACCCCAACCCGTGTCTGCATTCGTATGCGCTTAGTTTTTCGAGGACGGGTTGCCACGTTGGAGACCAGTATTTCCCTGTCTTGTTGTCTCTGATGTAGAGATATCTTCCCGGCCTGTCTGTTGGCAGGTTATTGTACCTGTATCGGAGAATCCTCCTGTACAGTGGGTCTTTGTGGAAGCTGTGTCCTCCGGCTGTGTTAGAGATTATGGCGCAGTACTCGTTGTTGCTTAGATAGTTGATCCACGGCGTAGGCGTATCAGGTCTAACAATCACATATTCCTTATTATCCTGTGAAAAATATCCGTACTCCATATTTACACCTTTTTGGCGTATAGTATAACGCCCAAGTGTTTTTATGCTTTTTTAGGGGTGGAGAAGAGTAAATTAGGAACCTTGTTTTACCAGCATCACTCAGGGAAATGAAGAGTCTGTAGCCGCAAATAGCGCAGAGAAAGAATGCAGAGCTCTGGACTTGCGGCTTCAACAGTGCCGCAACAGGTGGTTCAACCTATACTTCAGTCTTTATATAAGGGAGGGGATAGTCTCCAGAGAGCGCTAGTGTTGCTTAACTCTTCATCGAACCAATCAATAGTTCAACCTATTTATAGAGGGGGTATAAGTTCCCAGAGAGCGCAAGATAACTTCTATCGGTTGTTGCTTATCTGCTGAAACACGCTTCAACGAGATCGTCTATACGTGCAGTTGCCACGCACTGAACAGTATCCGCACCACCATAGTAAATCTTAACCTCCCCATCCTCCTCAAGAATGGCACCACTCGTAAACACAACATTATCAGTCAACCCAACACGCTCATACGGCTCTCTCGGCGAAAGAATAGGCGCTTTAGCTCTTGCCACAACTTTAGACGGGTCATTCAAATCCAACAGCATCGCGCCAAGATGATAAACGTATTGATACCCTGCCATCACGTGCACACCATGCCAAATCTCAAGCCAACCCTTCTTGGTTTTGATGGGAACCGCACCGGCACCAATTTTCTGCCAGTACCAATGCCCGTGCGCTCCACGTTTGAACACGCACTTCGACTTGCCCCAGAAAACCAAATCAGGCGAATAACTGATCCATATGTCGCCACGGTCACCGGGCAAAATTGGTCTATCCAGCCGAGCGTAAAGTCCACCGATCTTTTCAGGAAACAGTACTCCGTTTCGGTTGTCAGGTTCTGATATGAAACCACACGAGTCAAATTTTTCAAAATCTTTCGTTTTAAGCATCCCGATTCTGACGCCGTATGAACTGTGTGCGGCGAAACAAATGTAATAGACACCGTCGATTTCCGTGATACGTGGGTCGTAAATCATCTCTTCAGTATATTTTTTGAATTCTTCGTCTTTGGGGAGGTTGATGGGTTTTTTACGAACCTTGAAATGGTATCCGTCCTCACTAATAGCCGGTATAAAGTAATTTGATATGTCGATGCTTTCAACTCTGCACAACATTAAATATTTTCCATCAAATTTGACCACTCCTGAATTGTAAATGCCCGAACAAGCGAAGGGCATATCGTCTGCTGTCAAAATTGGATTTTTTTCGTAACGTTTTACGATTTCTTTTTTGGGATAAAGCATGCTTTCACCTTTTGCGTTGAAATTGTGACTTATGATACCCCGCTTTGCTTAAAAATATTTTCTGAGTATTTTTGTGAATTTCTCGTCTGCTAAAATCTGATCGCCCGCGTTGGGCACACGTTATGCAGACTCTGTGCTCGTAGCACCTGATTATTTAAATCTTGAGCCTAGCTAAATAAAACGATACTCGCTATTAAGGAATTAGCGTAGGTGAGGAGTAAAAAGATGGCGAAAATACCTATCGCGTTGCAACTTTATTCAGTTCGTGAGGATTGTGCGCGTGATTTTCCCGGAACTCTTGCGGCTGTGGCGGACATGGGTTATGAAGGCGTTGAGTTTGCAGGATACTATGGTCGAAGCGCTGATGAGTTGAGGAAGATGCTGGACAGTCTAGGGCTGAGAACGGCTGGAACACACATCAGCGTTGACGCTTTGCTTGGGAACGAACTTCAACGGACAATCAAGTTCAACCGCATTCTTGGCAACCACTTCCTAATCGTGCCTTGGTTGCCAGAGAAAATGAGAAGTTCAAAGGCAGAATGGCTTAAGACAGCCTGCCTTATGAACGACATCGCTGAAAAAATAAAGCCTGAAGGAATGCGTGTGGGTTATCATAATCACGCAATTGAATTTCAGCCGATAGATGGGGAGATGCCTTGTGATATATTCTTTGGAGCAACCAAGCCAGATGTGGTGATGCAGCTGGACACGGGAAATGCGATGCGTGGTGGAATCAATCCAGACGGAATACTGGAAATTATTAAGCATTATCCCAATCGTGCGGTTACTGTGCATCTCAAGGAGTTCTCATCAAAAAATGAGCGGGCGCTGATAGGGAATGGAGAGATGAAGTGGCGGGAGTTTTTTTCGTTATGCGAGACTATTGGTGGCACGGAATGGTACATCGCCGAGCAGGAGAGTTGCGCCTTCCAGCCCATCGAATGTGTGAGACTCTGTATAAAGAATCTAAGAAAAATGATGCGATGAATTTCATGGATAAACACAATGTTAAAAAGTCTAAACGCCTAGATGAGAATTCATGAGCAAACTTTGGCATGGGTTCAACTTAGGAAACTGGCTTTCTCAATCTACGTTAAAGCCACCTCACATCGACACCTTTTACAAGGAAGAGGACATCGCCCTAGCCGCGGAGTGGGGATTCAATTTTATACGTTTACCCGTGGACTATATGCTCTTTGAAAAGGACGAGGCTCTAGGCATCTATGATGAAGCTCGTTTGAGGTACGTAGACAAGGGTATCTCATGGTGCAAAAAATATGGATTGCATGTTAACCTTGATCTCCATCACGCGCCTGGATATGGAATATCTAATATGTGTTCGGCGACTCTCTGGACCAACGAAGATCAGCTTAAACGCACAGAGAAAATTTGGAGGATGCTCGCTAAACGTTACGCTGGAGAAGGAGATTACCTCAGTTTTAACCTCATTAACGAACCCTTTGGAGTTGACATGCCCACATATCAGCGATTCGTTAGAAGAATGGTTAAAGCCATTAGGGAGCAAGACCCTGACAGATTTATCATAGCTGACGGACACACTATTTCAACAATGCCCGTGCCAAATATTGAAGACCTCGGGATTGGGCAAAGCCTTCATTGTTATGAGCCTTTATGGCTCACTCACTTAGGAGCAAAATGGGTACACGCCGCCTACATTTATAAGGAAAACCCTGAATATCCAGGCAAACCACCAAATATGGAGAAATATGCCAAGAAGATGCCCTTCTTCTTTTCATTTGAAAGCTGGTTTTTTGAAAGGTATACGGACGTCTACTGTGACAAGGCATGGATAGAAAAACTCTATGAGCCTTGGTTTAAACTGAACAAAACCACTGGAACGTTCATCCACTGTGGCGAGATGGGAGTCTACACCAAAAGAATTTCACGCAAATCCCAGTTAAACTGGTACAGAGACGTCTTCGACATATTCAAAACCCATAACGTTGGCTGGGCAGTCTGGAACCTCAGGGGACCATTCGGCGTCATCAACACGGAACAACCAGGCATACTTATGGAAAAGCTTCCAGACGGAAGCCTCCTAGACAGAGAACTCCTAGAACTATTCCAAAGCTACCTATAAAAGTAAAGGACATGCGCGCGGTGCCTAAGGGAAGGCGAAACCATTATTCGCGATTACCTGCTTGTACCAGTAGAAACTCTTCTTGGGAGTCCGCTCCAAGTTTTCATAATTCGTGTGGACGAGCCCGAAACGCTTACTGTAACCTTCAGCCCACTCGAAGTTATCAATAATTGTCCATGCAAAGTATCCATTGAGCCTCACCCCGTCCTTGATAGCTCGATACGCCGCAGCAACATGGTCTCGAAGGAAAGCTATTCGATCGTCGTCTTGGACCTTGCCATCCTTTATCACGTTGTCTTCGAAGGCAGCCCCGTTTTCGGTGACGTAAAGCAATGGATTACCATAATCCGTTCGTAAGCGCATCAGCATCTCGTATAATCCGTTAGGATAGATCTCCCAGCCCCTTTCTGTGGTGGGCGTGTTTTTCTGAACCACCTTAGCCTGCGTCACAGGGTTTGACGGATCATAAGTTGCAAGCAAGCGCGAATAATAGTTCATGCCAAAAAAGTCCAGGGGTTGCTTGATTAGATCCATATCTTCTTGGCTATGTCTTAATCCAAGCTTTTCTGCTAAAGGAGGATACTCCCCTTTCAAGAGGGGATCGATGAACCAGCGATTCCGGAACTCATCGAGCTTGCTGGCTGCCTCCTGATCCTTCTTATCGTCGCTGATTGGATGCACGGCATTAAGGTCTATAATTGTGCCTATCTGGAAATTCTGGTTGAAATCCCGTAGAGTTTGAATGGCTTTTCCTTGTGCTAGCTGTAAATGATGCGAGACTTTCAAGGATAATTCCAGGTTTCTTATGCCTGGTGCATGGATCCCAGTGAGATGCCCCAACCACGCTATAGGTCTAGGTTCGTTGATGATTAACCATCGCTTGACTTTGTCGCCTAACTCGCGGGCCATGAGTTCAGCGTAATCTGCAAAATACTGAATGATATTCCGGTTTGCCCATCCTCCTTCATCCTGTAGCGTCTGAGGCAGGTCATAATGATACAGACAAACCCAAGGTTCGATTCCACTTCCCAAGAGTTCATCGACAAGGCGCCTGTAGAAGCTGAGACCAGCCCTATTGGCATCACCTTTTCCCTTAGGAAGCACACGAGGCCAAGATATGGAGAATCGGTACGCTTGCACGCCTAACTCTTTCATTAAAGCTATATCTTCTGTATAGCGATGGTAATGATCGCACGCTACATCTCCTGTATCACCATTCTTGATGTTTCCGGGAGTATGAGAAAAGCGATCCCAAATCGATTCACCTTTCCCATCTTCGTTCCAGGCACCTTCAATCTGATAAGAGGAGCTTGCAACGCCCCAGAGAAAACCATGTGGAAAAGCGATTCTCTCAGCAGTCGCACTCATATAATTTCACCTTTTCCTTTTGATATTTGCTGCTTTTCTATATTTGTGTTCTGCTTGCGTCAGCAAAAAGCTTGGGAAAGGAATCTTTGAGTTTCTGGGTGGATGTTTATTTCATCGAGGGCGCAGATGCTCCTCCAACAGCTCCTTGGGCGATAAACTTAAACCCTCACGAACCCTTAACCACCTAAACTATAGTGTAACGGAGAATGTTGCAGAATGCGGGCTCTGCCTAAAGAATACAACTTTGTGGAAATCGAGCAGAAGTGGCAGAAAAAATGGGAAGAAATGGGAATTTACCGTTTTGATTGGACGGACAACACTCATCCCACTTTCAGCGTTGACACTCCGCCGCCTTATCCTTCCGGCGAGTTTCACATGGGTAACGTTTTGAACTGGACCTATTTTGACATGGTAGCCCGCTACAAGCGCATGAGGGGTTACAATGTTCTTTTCCCCCAAGGATGGGACTGCCATGGGCTAAGCGTTGAATTGCAAGTGGAAAGAGAGCATAATCTCCGAAAAAGGGAGGCACCTCCCGATAAGTTCCGCAAGTGGTGCGAGCAACTGGTTGAAAGGTACATTGTCATGATGAAGGAAGGCGTCGTAAGGCTGGGCTGCAGTGTTGACTGGACTACGGAGTACCGCACCATGGACCCTGACTATTGGAGACGCACTCAGCTAAGCTTCATACTCATGCACAAGAAAGGCTTCGTGTACCAAGGCACGCACCCGGTGAACTGGTGTCCCCGCTGCGAAACAGCCATTGCCGATGCGGAAGTAGACTACGAAAGGCAGGAGGGCAGTCTTCATTACATACGTTTTCCGCTGGAAAATAGCAACGAATACTTGCTGATTGCCACAACGCGCCCCGAGTTTATTCCCGCGTGTGTTGCGGTTGCAATAAACCCAATAGATGCGCGGTTCAACAAGCACATCGGCAGAAAAATCGTTGTGCCAGTTGTTAACCGTCTCGTAGCGATTATTCCCGATGAAGGGGTTGACCCATCCTTTGGCACTGGCGTGGTTATGATATGCACGTACGGCGACAAGGAAGACGTGAAAACAGTGATCAAGCACAAGTTGCCCGTTATAATGCTTCTGACCGAGAACGGGAAGATCAATGAGAACGGCGGCAAGTACGCGGGCTTGACGATAACCGAAGCCCGGAGAGCCATAGTCCAAGACCTCGCAGATGCTGGATTGCTGGAGAAAACCGAGAGGCTTACGCAGGAGATAGGCGTGTGTGACCGTTGCAAGACGCATGTCGAGATTCTTGAGCGTAAGCAGTGGTTCATGAAAACACGCATCCTAACTGACAGTGTGGAAAAAGCCGCCAACGAGGTGGTTTGGTATCCCGACTACATGAAAACACGCTTGATTGACTGGGCGCAGTCCCTTGATTGGGATTGGGTGATAAGTCGCCAGCGCGTCTTCGCAACGCCTATCCCCGTGTGGTACTGCAAAAGCTGCGGTGAGGTAATCCTTGCTAAAGAAGAGTGGGTTCCTATAGACCCTAAACTGGAAAACCCCAGAATAGACAAGTGTCCGAAGTGCGGCGGCCGCGGGTTCACTCCTGAACGTGACGTGTTTGACACGTGGATGGACTCTTCGATCACTTGCGCGGTGCACGCTGGCTGGCCTGATCGCAAAGACTGGCGGCGTCTCTTCCCCGCTGATGTGCACCCGTCGGGCATCGACATCATCAGGACTTGGGCGTATTACCTGATGGTTCGGCACTTAGCCCTGTTTGATGAGAAGCCTTACAAGAGTTGCCTGATCAACGGCATGGTTCTGGGTTCAGACGGCCGGAAAATGAGCAAGTCGCTCAAGAACTATGTTACGGCGCCTGAAGTTTTGAACAAGTACGGCTCGGACGCCACGCGCCAGTGGGCTGCGGGAGGAGGCGCCACAGGCTCAGACATTCCTTTCCGATGGCCAGATGTGGAGTACGGCAGACGCTTTCTGGTTAAGCTGTGGAACGTTTCGAGCTTCGCGAGTAAACTCTTGAAGGACTACGCGCCCGACAAGGTAGAGTGCGCGCTTCAACCCTTGGACAAGTGGATTTTGAGTAAGACGGCAAAGCTGACGAAGGCGGTGACTGAAGCCATGGAGAAATGCCAATTCAACATTGCCGTGGAGGAGACTCGCAATTTTACGTGGCATGTTTTCTGCGATTGCTACGTGGAAGCAGTCAAGGACAGGCTTTACAGGCCAGAAATGCACAGCGAAGCCAAAAAGGTGGCGGCGCAATACACTCTTTACGAGGTCTTGTACCGTGTTTTGCAACTTCTGGCGCCCATGACACCGCATTTGACCGAGGAGATTTACCAAACAATGTATGCTCAGAACAAGGGTTGCAAGAGTTTGCAGATTTCGCCTTGGCCAGAGTTCAAGCCGTCACTCGCGGATGAGAAGGCGGAGAAATACGGAGATTTGATAATGGCAGTGATTAGCGAAGTTAGGAGGGAAAAGGCGGAGAAGCATATGCCTTTGAACGCGCAGGTTAAGAAGTTGACGGTTTACGCTGGAGACAACATAGAGACTGCCAACGTGATCCTGTCTGGCAGTGAAGATATTGCTGGAACCTGCAAAGTTGCCCGTCTCGAAGTTCTCGCGGAAAAGGGCAGCGGCAGAGAAATCGCCCAATTCGCTGATGTTCATTTCGTCACTGAATACTGAAGGTGAACCGTTGGAAAGACCCAAAAAAATTAGAAAGGTCGGCATAATAGGCTGCGGCGCCATCGGTACCCTCATCGCAGAAGCCGTCGAACGAAGACTTGTAATGTGCGACGAGCTGATTCTTTATGATTATGAATTGGAAAAAGCCGAGAAGCTCAGGAGTTCATTGCATTTTCCAACAACGGTCGTCTTGAATCTTGACGAGATGCTTAGGCTTAAACCCAAGGTTATCGTGGAAGCGGCGTCACAGCAGGCTGCCAGAGAATACGTCAGCAGGATTGTGGGTGAGGGCGTCAATTTGATTGTGATGAGCAGTGGCGCCCTTTTAGGCTTGAATGTGCAGAGCAACAAGGTTCACGTGCCTTCTGGCGCGATTGGAGGGTTGGACGCGCTTTCCAGTGCGGCTTTAGCTGGGATAGATGAGGTAGTCTTGACTTCGCGGAAAAATCCTAAAGCCTTCGATATGACTAACAAGGAAGCAAGAATCGTTTACGAGGGCAGCGCCGAAGAAGCGGCTAGGCTTTTCCCGCGAGAAATGAACGTTGCAGCTACTTTGGCTTTAACCGTTAAGCCAGCAAGAGTGAGGGTGCAAGTGCTCTCTGATCCGACGGTGCATCGTAACATGCATGAGATTCAGGTGAAGTGGCGATTCGGCGAAATGTTTTTGCGTTTTGCGAATGACCCTCATCCACAGAACCCGCGCACAAGCGCGCTTGCTGCATGGTCTGCGACAAGGCTGTTAAAAACGCTCTTGGAAGCATAGTTTCTTTTCTTTTGCCAACCGAAAAACGCAGTGTGATTTTTCACATTCCCAAAAAAGAAAAAGAGAGATTTGTTACTTTTTTGTGTTTAAGCTTCTTCTTGATTTTCAGCACTTTCGGCTGTTGTTTCTTCTGCGGGCGGCGTTTCTTCGGCGCATTCTGGCTGGTCTACTATAGATTCGACGACTGCTTCCTGTTGCGCCTCCTTGGGCGCTCCATGAGGGTGGGCCTCTTGTGTGGTGTCCTCTATGGCTTGAGGCGTATCTTCTACGACCTGTGGCGCATCTGCTAGCACGGTATCTACACTTTCAGTTGAGGGCTGTTCCGGCACTGCCTCCTCCACGGTTATAACTGGCTCTTGAAGGATTTCTTCCGCGGCCTGTGGTGTTTCAGCTGGCACAACTTCTGCGTTTTCTACTGGTGGCTGTTCTGACACTGGCGCTGTTTCTTCAATGGTAGCGACTGGCTCTTGAGGGCACGGCTCCGTTGCAGCTGACTCCGCCGAAATAGGCTCTTCTACGCTTGGTTCTGCTGCAACATCAGGCGCCGCTTCCTTGTTTTCTTCTAAGGGCTGCTCTGGCTCTGGCGCTGCTTCCTCAACGGGCGTAACTGGTTCTGATGCCGCTTCCTCAACGGTTGCAACTGGCTCTGGAGGGCTTGGCTCCGTTGCAACTTCAACTTCCGCTGGCACAACTAGAATATTTTCTGCAGGTTGACTTTGGACGGCTTCACTTTCCTGTGGTGGGGAAGGCTCTGCTGCTGGCGCAGGAGCAGGCGGGCAAAGCTGGTTTGCGGCTTCTTTGATTATGTCTAGCTCATGCTTGGCCGTTTCAAGTCCTGTGGCGAGGAGGTTTACTTCGCGCTGGTAAATTTCCTCATCAATTTCGCCAACTACATGTTGTATTTCGTAATTGGCAAAAAGCATCTCCAACGTTTTAATTTGGCTCTCTAAGTCCTGTACTTTAAGTTGCATTTTCGCAAGGAGGTCGTTCTGCTGCTTTTCGATTTCTGCTATGGCTGCGATTATTTCGTTGTTGAACGAATCGCGGGTGGACTGAGAAATTCTGCCAGTTTCAAATAAGTTGTCCAGTGCTTGCTTCTTTTTCTTCGCTATTTCATATTCTTCGTTTAATCGCTTAAAGGAGTGTTTCCACGAAATCAATTTTAGCACCATGGATTTTTAGGCACAAAAGAAGAAATAACGTTTGTTAACATGCACGTATATCGCTGAGTGTTAGAAATGACCGTGTTTGCCATCAAAAAGGAAATTGTGCGTTTAAAATTTTGTTCACTCCACGTTATTTATATAATTAAAAATTGAAATTTTTCTCAAACAAAATTTACAAAAACCATTTCTGCAAGGGAAAGTGTGCTGGTGAACTATTTGTTTTCAACATCGAAACTTAAGGATTTAACCTGAAAGGAGACGCCAGAGTAAATTGCGGTTTGGCATTATTGTTTTCCGCATGGATATTTTTGTATATACATGTTAGATTTTATTTCAACATCAGATTCGAAATTCGAATAAAACTTAAATATCTAAACTGAATTAAACTTCTACAATGTGAATAAACATGGTGGCTTTGACCGTAATTCTCAGCAATGAAAGATTAGAAGGGAGAATCCTCAAGAAGATGCATGAACGCATAATAAAAAACTTCATGGATATTATCATAATGGCTGAATTGCGGGACGGGTCCCTCAGCGGCTACGATGTCATCTCATACATTCACAACAAGTTTAACCTCCTCGTAAGCTCAGGCACCGTCTACTCGCTCCTCTACTCCCTCGAAAGAAACGGTCTTGTCGAAGGAGTCTGGGATGAAAGAAAAAGAACCTACAAACTCACCGAGAAAGGCAAAAAAACAATAGAAACAATATTGAATGCTAACGACAAAATCAAAGGTTTACTAACAAACATCCTAAAGATATAAACATCCTCATCCTAATTTTTTTAAGTTATACACAAATCGAAACGCTAAAAAACCCCTTTCATGTTTTCCTATGAGCAGCATGTCTAGTGGAAGGGCCCGTAGCTCAGTAAGGACAGAGCACCGGACTTTTAATCCGGTGGTCACGGGTTCAATTCCCGTCGGGCCCGCCAAATTTTGTTACCCTGCAGTCTATAGCAGGTTTGATTCTGCTTCTTTTAAATATCATAGTTACATGTAATATCTTTAGCGTAGAGGATTGTGTCTTGACCGTTCATTTTGTTCAATGGAATACCGGACGTGACTTGATGAAGGAGGCTAATCGCCTCTATGATGCAGCGGGCACTTTTGATTGCGTGGAAAAGGGCGACCTTGTAGCCGTCAAGTTGCACGTGGGCGAGTTGGGTAACCCGTATTATGTGCAGCCGTTTTTCGTGCATGACATAGTCCGCAGGGTCAAGGAGGCAGGCGGCAAACCGTTCCTCACCGACTCCAACACGTACTATCACGCGCAACGTAACAACGGGTACGATCACATGGTCACGGCGGTGATGAACGGGTTTAACATGGTCCCGTTCATCGTGGCAGACGGGCTTCGAAGCGAAAACTACAGGATAGTGAATACGAAGGGCATATTAAAGGAAATTGAGGTAGCGGGCGTTATTGCCGAGGCTGACGCCATGATTGTCGTGTCGCATGACAAGGGTCACGAGCTCAGTGGCTTCGGTGGCGCCATAAAGAATTTGGGGATGGGTTGCGCGTCGCGAGCGGGTAAGCTGCGGCAGCATAGAACAGTGGGCTTGGAGATAGATGAGTCTAAGTGCATCGGTTGCGGCAAGTGCAAGCAGACATGTGAACTAAGTTTGCCCGAGATTATCGGCGAGAAAGCTAAGAATGTTTCGCCTTTGTGCTCGCGTTGCCCCGCATGCTCGCAGGCGTGCCCCACAGGTGCCATAAAATTGACGCATAAGGCAAATCTTTGCAGGGCGCTTGCGTCCGCAGCGTATGGCGTACTCTCCACTTTCAAGAAGGGTAAGGTGTCGTACGTGAGTTTCGCTAAGGATATTACGCAGTACTGTGATTGTTCGCCCAGTCCCGGCGATGTCATTATGAAGGATGTTGGCATCTTCGCGGCTGACTCGCCGGTTTCTGTTGACGGCGCGTTCCTCAACATGGTTGACTATAAGGTTTTCAACGATGCGTATAGTGTAGATTGCATGTTGCAGGTTCAGGAAGCGAAGGATATTGGCATTGAGGGCGAAGTGAAGCCGAAAATAGCCAGAATAAGTTGAGCGTGCGGAGCGCGTTTTTGCTGAGGATGCGGTTCTGCATCATCTTGTGTTTTGATCTTACTGCAGAGAATAGCCAATTCTTGTTAAGCCACAAAAGATTAACTGGAAAAGAAAGTTGTGATGGAAGCCTTCTCCTTCTTCCATTTTCAGGCTGAAAATAGTGTTATGTTGAATCTTTATAAAACGTTTGTGTCGGCATCGGCATATATCATATCTGACAATATGCTTTAGCTTAAGCTCATTGCGATACAGCAATGTAATTGTGGACAAAGATTAAATGATGTTTCGAGCTTCAGGGGTTTCTCCAAATGTTGTATGGGCACTGGTTCCAGCAGTAAGGGCTTCCCTTAAAAATGCAGTTCTTGCACTCCATTCTGTCAAAAAGCCTGCCTCTGCTCAAAAAGTCCACTACTATTATTTGATTAGCAGATAATCATTTTAAGTTTGTGCCTAACACCCGAAAATAAACCCAAAGGGTGCTATTTGGGTTTCTGAACCGCTACCTTTTCATGTCTCTTCAAAATCTTAGCGTATCTTAACAGTTCCAGCGCTGCGAGAAGGACAATAACTATTAAGGCTATGACTGCAACTGCGTAGACGTATTGTCCTCGCGACATAAAGAAAAAGAGAAGATATACGCAAACAGCGAAAATGCCAATCGCCATAAACGCAAGCGAAAAGAAACGCACTTCAAAATACTTCTTTACTTCCTCTCTGCTCAATGTAGCTTGCCCTCTGCAACTCTCTCTAATAAATCGTTTGTTAGCGCTGGTTTGAAGTTATTCTTTCCATTTCATCCAGCGCTTTTTTGTATTTTTCGTGAATGAGCTTTCTGTCAAAGTCCCAAAATTCTTGTAACATGGCTTGTTGTTCTTGCGGTGTAAAGTACTCCATGGATGGATAGAAGAATCTTTTGTCTTCTTTTTCAATGTGTTTGGGGTAAAATTCAACCAAGTCATTTAGAAACTTCAAAACATCTTCTAGTGATTCAGATTTGCTCTTGACATAGCTCTCTTTTGCTTTTTCAAGATTGCGTGTAGTGGTTCGGGCATAAATGTGTTCTCTGATTAATTCTCTCATCATTGTGGCGTGTTCGTCTGACAGTTTTTTCTTGGCAAGTTCTCGAAAGAGTATGCCCTCCTCTTTACCGTGATGGCAACGGTCAGCATAAGTCCTGATGAAATCTACTACAATGCCAATAAAATTTGAATCAACTTCTTTCGTCTCGCTCATTTGAGATAGTTCTTTCTTCATCGGCAAAATCATACGTTCAATTGACCTGTGCTCCCAAATTAGGGCGTCAACGGGCAGCATTTCTCAAAATCCCTCGTATGAAGGAGGCAGGGCTTTCTTTATAAAATTAACCGTGAATCTCGCTTCATTAGAGCCTTCTTCTTTTACATCACCTATTAGTACCTGTCTTCAGCCGCTTGTAACTGTCTATACCGTCAATTGCGCAACAGCGCGCGTTCCATACTGCCTGTTGGGCAACATACTTAAGTGTAACATTGTGCCATTGTATCATTGGTGATGAGGGTGAAGAGGCTTTCAGCCGTAGTTTCAGATGAAGATTACAGGCGAGTTGAAAAGTTGGTTAAGGCTGGCGCAGCTGTCAGCATCGCCCAGCTAGTTCGGGACGCCGTAGATGAGTACATCGATAAACTCGACGCAGGCAAACTGCTCAACCTGCGAACTGTTCCGTTGGAGCAGGCTCGGAAGGAAGTGGAGAGATACCTTAAAGAGCATCCTGGACTGGTTTGGCCTGACGAGATGGCTGAAGAACTCGGGTTAGACTATCGAATCGTGCTCTCAGTAGTCCAAGATCTGTTGCAAGAGGGAAAAGCGGAAGAGGCAAGGGCTCAGGTGGTTGAGGCATGACTGTTCTCAGCGGCCAAGGAGACGGCATAGTCGGCGAAAGGATTGTCGCCTATGCCCGCAAAATCGAGTTGATGAAAATTCCCATTCCTAGGACTCACAGGCATAGGGCGCAGGCAGCTAAACTCAACGATGCTGAATGTTACGTTTTGAGGCCTATCCGATGGAAATCTAGAGAAGGGTAACCAGTCATAACCGTGACACGGTACTACTATTTTTCTTTGAATTTTTCGTCATTAGAGATTCTTAATCTTAAAGCTGAAAATAGGCTAATAGGCTTAGTATTCCCTTTCGACTTCAATGGGTAAGCAGCGGAAATCTTTTGTGAAACCAAAACAAATAATCAGTATAGCGCATAAGAATTGCATAGGGAGATGAAAGCGAAAATGACTGAAAAAACGGATAAGCACCATATTCAGGAATTAAAGGAAATGATCCAAGAAAAAGAACCAAAAGAACCAGTGGAAAAAGTCCTCGTCAAATTCTGCGAACGCCACGCCGTCTCCTTAGATACGTGCAGAAAATACTATGAGCGGTTAGTTGCAGAAGGCAAAGTCAAAGAAAAATAGCGCCATTATTCACCTTTTCAGCCCTCTACTGGAGTCTACACAAAAGTTCAACCTATATATAGAGGGGGTATAAGTCAAAAAGAGCAGCTAGTCCGCCACTGAACGAACGGTTTAAGTTAAGATATTCCGAATTTAACTCTCGAGGAATAAACGATTTGAAGGAACTCGTCTTCGTAGGTTTAGGATTAAACGACGAGAACGGAATTAGTCTTCGCGGACTCGAAGAAACCAAAACTGCAGACCACGTCTTTATCGAGTTATATACAAGCCTGCTGCCAGACTTCTCGCTGAAACACCTAGAAGCCCTAACAGGCAAGCGAGTGCGCATAGTCTCAAGACGCAACCTTGAAGAGGAAAACGGAGCACTCATCCTAAACGCCGCAGAAAAGGGCAAAACTGTCCTCTTAGTTCCTGGCGATCCGTTCATAGCCACGACTCACGTGGCATTGCGCATCGAAGCTGAAAAACGCGGCATCAAAACGCGCATCGTTCACGGCGCCAGCATAATCTCCGCCATAATCGGTTTAAGCGGCTTGCACAACTACAAGTTCGGAAAAACCGTCACCATATCCTTCCCCGAAAACTTTTCAGAAACCCCCTACAACGTCATCGCCCAAAACAAGAAGCTTGGGCTGCACACGCTTTGCTTGCTGGACTTGAAAGCGGATGAAAAACGCTTCCTAAACATCAAACAAGCCCTAGAACTGCTCTTAGAGATTGAGCAGAAAAGAAAAAAGCGCGTAGTCACGCCGAACACGCTGGCTATCGGCGTCGCAAGAGTTGGAAGCGATGCGCCAACGTTAAAGGCGGACTTCATAAAAAACCTGTTAAACTACGATTTCGGAGAACCACCGCAGAGTCTGATTTTTCCGGGAGAACTCCATTTTATGGAAGCCGAAGCGCTAATAGCATTTGCAGGCGCACCCAAAAAGTTAAGGAGCATGACCAAATGAGCTTGGAAGCGCTCGTGTCAAAATACATATTTTCCACAGAAAAGGTTCTGAAGGAAATGCAGCGAGTTAAAGGCGCCATAACGGTGAATGAAGAATGCGTAAACAGCATTATAGGGTATGTCACAGCTTATTTGGCAGACGCAAAGTATTATAAGGCTCAAAAAAGGTTTGAGACAAGTTTAACCTCCATCGCCTATTGCGAAGGACTGTTGGACGCTCTAAAACTGTTGGGAGCCGTGAAATTCGGATGGCCATCAAGCACAAAAAGCACAGAATAGTCTTGGCTTCAGGCGTATTCGATCTGCTGCACTTGGGGCATGTGAAGTTCTTAGAGGAAGCCAAGAAAGCTGGAGGCAAAAGCGCGGAACTCATAGTCATCATCGCCAGAGACAGCACAGTGGAAAAAAGCAAGGGTAGCAAACCCGTCATGTCTGAGAACCAGCGCCGAGCTTTGGTGGAATCCTTGAAAGTGGTCGATGAAGCTGTACTCGGCTTTGAAAAATTTGACATTGGCGATGTCATTGACCGAATTAAGCCTG
>Ga0209323_10000033_pt1 | contig 77039 bp, 109 predicted proteins | sample Rifsed19ft2_FD_184014 | JGI IMG/M metagenome (GOLD analysis project Ga0209323, IMG submission 184014) | Soil microbial communities from Rifle, Colorado, USA - sediment 19ft 2 (version 2) | ecosystem: Environmental > Terrestrial > Deep subsurface > Rock core/Sediment | place: Rifle, Colorado...
AAACTAATAGTTTATCAGAAGCTATTAAATACCTGATAGAAAAACACAATGAATTAGTACGAGCGATGGCGGACACTTCCCGCGAGAACAACGGCTTACATAAACACATTGTTAGCAATAGTGCTATTGACACTAAAGAGCTACGAAAAGAGTTTATGCGAGGAGTACACAAAAGAGGGGTTTAGCATTATTGCTAACGTTTCGCATATTGCCGAAGGTGGCAATTACGAAGCATTAAACTTGAATTAAAAACAAATGTATAATCGAAGCAAAAATGTTCACTTAACCACAGACCTGCCACTTTTGGCAATATGTTGTTATGTGCCGTTAAATTTAGATAGATATGGCTTATTATGACTACTCAGCAGCAATGAGAAAAAAAGAGTGTGCCGAAAAGTATGCTGAATTGAAAAAACACATTACATCAAAAGATGAAAGTGGTAAATTAAATGAATGGTTTTTGGCACACGAACATATAGTTGATTTAGAGAACCAACTTGAGCAGCAAAAAAAGCAAATTGAAGAATACAGAAGTTTTTTCTCATTAATGCGGAATCTATTACCAAGAGAATCGTCAATTCACGATGTTATCGGTTAATGGCACATAACTATTATATATAAAAACAACCTAATAACTAATTTAATTATAATATGAAACGAACAGACTATTACGAAATTTGTAAACAAAAAATGAATTATCTTAATTATTCGGAACGAACAATTGAAATGTATCTTCATTACATTGAAAAGTTTTTGAATAACAATTCAATCAACCCATCAAGGCTAACTGCAATTGATTTCCAAAGATACCTTGATAATTATAATTTCAAGTCAATTTCACAGCAAAATCAAATCATAAATTCCATTAGGTTTCTTTACAAATTCGGATTAGAACGTAAATATGATAAGGTTTCGTTTCAAAGACCACGTTCTGATAAAAAATTACCGCAAGTGATTGATGCTGATTATATCCGAAATAAGCTAAAAGAAACTGAAAACATAAAACACAAGGCAATAATTATGCTGGCTTTTAGCGTTGGACTTCGTGTGTCAGAAGTAATAAATCTAAAAATATCAGACATTGATTCATCTCGCATGGTCATTACGATAAGGCAGGCAAAGGGAAGAAAAGACAGAATTGTACCACTTTCAGAATCAGTGTTAGTTACGCTTCGTAAGTATTACAGAGAATACAAGCCAAATGAATATCTATTTAACGGACAATTTGGAAACCAATATTCATCCACTTCTTGTAACCAAATCGTAAAACAAATTTTAGGTCAACAATATCACTTTCATTTGTTACGACACTCTTGTTTTACCTCACTATTGGAATCTGGAACTGATTTGCGTATTATACAAAAAATAGCAGGTCATGCGTCCTCTAAAACAACAGAGATATACACGCACGTAAGCAATAATCTACTATCAAAAATATCATTACCAATTTAATATGTTTTTAAACACCGAACAAGAACAGCTACTCAGCACCATGTCCAACATTGTAACACAAACGTATTACAAGAACGGCAAGAAGTACACGGCTAAGATGATACTACTTGGCGAGAACATTGTCAAACTTGAATCGTGTGTGTATAATATATCAAAGATAGGTAGTGCGTTCCTTATGTTATCATTCACACGCAAACCAACTGATATAATCGGCTACAAAACAAAAATATTATTCGCACCACACACTGAAGTTATATTCAATTATGAACGTGCAAAAGAGTTGTGTAAAGCCTTTGAATGGGACTTAAAAGAGAAGCCCTCAGAGATGCCCTTTAACGACTATTTTAAGCACGTTTACAGGCGGGTGAATACTTTTATAGGTCGTGAATTAAAAGTGTCTGTAAGCTACTATAAAGAGCTTAGAAAGGACGAATACGGATTCAATGCACAGGAGATTGTGTACTATGATTTAACTAAGGATATTATTGACTGGCGTGCAAAAGTTGTGTTTTATAACATAAATGAACAGATTTATTTGGATTGGTGCGATATAAGTAGTAATTTTGTATCGAAATAATAAACTAAATGGAAACTATCACAATTACAAAAAGGATTATCAACGGCAAAATAGTTTGTAATAAAAGGTTTGATGATTATGATAGTGGTTTTTATGGTAAAAGAATTTCTTATAATGAATACAAAGAAAGCGCAGACACTAATAAGCCCATTAAAGGAATGTCTTTTACATCAAAAGCACTGTGCATAGTAGAAAGGATTACTTATGGAAACTAATATTGTTATAATAATTCCTATAAAAGAAGACATTATAAAAGAACTTAACTCAAACGGATATGAAAGACGTTCTGGAAATCCGAGCTACCATAATAAAAACACATTAATACTTCCACATAAAAAGTGGTATTGGTTAACAAATGATTCATGTGGTATATATTTTAGCAATCAATACGATTGAAGTACAATCTTAAATAGTTATACAGTGGAAAATAAAACAACTTGGGAATTTAGGCTACAAAATGCAGTAAGATGGTTATCTGAGGATGCAATTGATGATGTGGTTTTTTTATAAGGAATAATTTTTCAGAAAAGAATGAATTAAGTCATTCTGATAAAGAAAAACTACTCCATATTGAAATAATAAATGGCGTAATTAATCCTAATTCAGGCGCAGACCTACATAAGGAACTAATGAAATTAAATAAATGGGAATGGATTGACACAAGCAGAAGAATGTTTTTGCTTGGTTTGCTTCAGGGGGCTTTAATGCAATTTAAAAAAGAATTGTCGATTGAAGAGCTAAAAGAAATATTTTCAATGTAATTTATAAGCAAATAAAAACATTATGAGTTGGGGAATAGAAATAAAAGACGTATGAAAAAATTAAACAAAATAGACAGCGTGTGTTGGGATATATACAGAGAGTTGTACAAACACAGCACACCCGCAGCAGACTTCGATAAACTTGTTGAAGAAGCATCCATTAACGAGCGTGGACAGAAAGTAATCGACTTCATGGCGTATGAAATAAGTGTTGATGAAATGGATGCCATTATCGAAAGTGAACTAAACAAACACAAGTTTACAAAACTTGACAGGCAGATTGTACGCAATACAATATATTTTGGGTGTTCACCAAAATCAAATTATGCGTAGCTGGTATATAAACCACCCACAAGCCAAAATAGATGCTAAACAGGACATTGACAAACTACCATTCCCATATCGGTTGATGGCTGTTAAAATGAAACCTGAAGGCGGTGAAGAGCTTGAAAAGTGGAAAAGGATGAACAGCTACGTGCATAGAGCGATAGTTCCTACATACGCAGAAATGGGTGGGCTTGGTGAAGATGAAGCGAAAGAAGATTTGCAGAGAAGATTTGCGTGTGTGGTAGAATACGAAGATAGCTACGAAGTGGAGAGTATAGGTGGGATGAGCAACGAAAGATTAAGTTCTTTTATAGAAAGTTGCACACAGTTTTTGGTGCAGAATTTCGGTGTGATAGCAGATGAGATGTTATTAAGTAATATAAACAAAACAAAAAGTATTAAGAAATGAGTTACACAAAAGGAAAAGTAAGCAGGGTTTCAATTAAAGAACCGAAAGAAGGGCAGTACGGTAAGTTTGCCAAGTATGGAATCGAAGTCAATGGTGAGTGGTACAATGGACTTTGTAACGAAGACAAAAAGAGTGGTAAAATCGAAGTAAAGGATGCAACGTACAACAAAATTGAAGAGGGTACAGAGGTTGAGTTCATGTTCGAGAAAGACCAATACGGAAATCAAATCGACAAAAAGACGTTGAAAGTAATCGGATCGGCAGCACCCAAAGAAAAGGTAGCCACACTACCCCAATCGGGTGTAAAAAGTGATAAACAAACGTCTTCATTCTTGTGGATTTCGTGTTTAATGTCTTCCATTAAAACATCTCAGGAACTTACTCTTTTAAAAGAAGGCGAAGAAGTTAAACTTTCCACTAAAAACGTTATAGACATCGCTAACATATACTTTGAAAAAGCAACAAGTATGTCAAGCGAAATACACGCAACAATGTGGATACCGTGTCTTGATTGTGCTATTTTATCTGCAAAAGGTCATGTATTTGAAGTTGTTGGTGATGCTGCTAACTACATATCAGAACAAATGATTAAGATGGCAGACGTGTTTTTACAAAAAGCAAAAGAGAAATGAAAAGATTAACAGAAGACCTATATCTCGACAAAGACAGCTATCAATATATCCTATATCGAAAGGGTGTGATAACAAGGGGCGACAACGAGGGCAAGGACAAAATGGATGAGATAGCTTATTTGCCCACCATTGCCGCAGTAGCACGAGAAATAAGAGAACTTGCAGTTGGCGAGTGGGTGAACAGTGAGTTGGAAGAGTGTAAAAAGTACGTTGATGAGGCGTATGAAAATTTATTAAAACAATTATGACATTAATACAAATAGCAAAGAGTGTTTGCATTGAACTTGGTGAGAAATTCGAGGAAGTATTTTCAGAAGTTCAAAAGGAATCACTGACACGGGCAAGGCATATCTTTAGGACAATAGCACACAACGAATTTAAGTTCACACCTACCGATATCGCTAAGTTTGAAATGAAGGAAAAAGGTCAGGAGATAACGGCAGGTGGAAGCAGGATACGAAGCACCGTGTATCACTCCATGAAAACCATCAATGATGGCGTGTGGGAAAAAGAATATGTGATGGTGCTGAATAAACTGCGTGAATTATTTCCCGATTCTCCTGTAAAAGTGAATGAAATAACAAAAGACGGAAACATTATAAGGGTAACACAAGAGGCGTTTGATTCAAGATTCTACGGTTCTGACAGCAAGATAAACACACGCACAGGCAATAAGTGGTTTCCGTCTTGGCACTTCTTATTTGGCACAGCATCGCCAACTGATGACTTCCTTGTAACTTACTATAAGAGCAAGGGATTCTTTTCAGACTTTGAGTTTCATCGTGCAGAGGTGATGGGGTCGTATGTACATAATAGGATAGAAGACATGGGAAAACACGGCATAGACACCACCACCGAACAGATATATAGGTCGTTTCCTAATCCAAAAGAAGCACGTAGGGTAGAGGAGTGTCTTATGGCGTGGATAAACTTTGTGGTTGACGAAGAACCACAAGTTATCTCTTACGAACAAATGGTGCTTGCTGATGATTGGGGTGGAACAGTTGACTTGCGGTGCAGGATAAAATCTGATAACTATGAAAATTTGTGGACAATAGACTTCAAAACGTCTAAGTCGGTTTACGATTCACACAAATCACAGGTAGAAAGTTATCGCAGGGAGTTTAATGATGACAAGGCGGGTGTGTTGATACTTGGAAACTCAACCAAAAAGAGATACACGTTTACCGAAGTGAAAGCTAAAGAGCGTGATTACTTTTACAATTACTTTTTAAAAGTGAAAGATTTAGCATATCACATTTTGGAACACAACAACAGGCTACAACCACACCAAAAGGATATGCCTGAAGTGTTTACACTAAAAGGATTAAACATTACAAGAATATGATTTTTCCGGTTAAAGCAATATACAGAGAAACAAAGGTGGTGTTAGTTGACCCTGATAACGAAGACCACGAAAAATACTTAGCCAAAGGCGAAATAAGTTTCAAGGAAACAACAGACTATCACGGCATAGCACTTGGGTATGATAAGTTTGACGTTATATCACACGGTAATACGGGTGCAGAATATGTAGTTCCAAAAGAGTACATACTATTTGCAGAGAATAAAGATGGTTACGTGCTTAGTTTCGTGCCTATGGAAGATATGATCATTCCACAATCTGACTTCGATAACGCACTAAGAAGAATTTATGCTCATTGATTTCAAACAGGAATACGATTCCAAAGAGGAATTAATGTTTTCATTTTACCTTTCTGAACTGATAAGTGGTGGGTGGTTAAAGAGCGCAGAATATCACCCGCCACACTTTCAGCTATCTGAAGACGTTAAAGTAGGTGTGTTTATAAAAGGTAAAAACGAAAACAAGTTCACTGACATAAAGCTGTTAGGTAGTCATATCTACACAGCAGATTGGCTACTGAAGTGGAATAAGAAATCACACGGCATATTCTATTGGTTAGGTGGCAGCGTGTACAACAAGGGCGTGTATCCATATTCGAAGGCTAACAAAGACAACTTTGTTCCTTTTAAGGCGGCAAACAGCGATGAGCCATACTCATATATTGACGTTAAGGGGGAATCAGTTGGACGAAATAATAGTTCAGCAATAACATTTCCTATCAACCAAAAATATGTTATGCAACAGTTTGACGTGTTTATTCAGAAAATTACAGTATCTTTGTCCGAAAAAGGAATATTTGCAAAGACGTTTACACCACGACAGGTGATAATAGACGAGGTGTACAAGGTGAATTGCAAGACAGGAAAGATAGGGGAGAGTAAAATTAAATATCAACCTGTGCTGTTAGAACAATTTTTAAAATTAAAAAATAAAACGACATGAAAGAACAGATTGAAAGACTAAACCTATTAGCACTTGACTTTGTGGATTATGGTATTGGAGTTGGGTTGCCTGACGGACATCATAATATAACGCATACACACGAAATGGACGGATTTGGTATTGTAGTTAATCTGTACTTTAGCAATAATGCAGAAATGTGGAGTGTTATATTTGACGATATTGAGATTAAGGGCTACAACAATACGATAGAGTTTCCACTAGATTCTACCGCTGAATCATTAGAACGTGTTTATGTTGATTGTAAAAAGTACCTTGACTACCTTGTTGAGAATGTTGCTAAAGTGAAATATGCAACACTTAAAGAGAAAGCAAAGAAGATTCAGGATTTAAAGAAGCAGATTGACGATTTAAGGCGTTATTAACTCTGTGTGGTGTAATATGTCAGAAACAGAAAGAAAGTCGATTGTAGGGCATGAAATGGGGCTTAAACAGGCACGTAGTATGTTTGACTTTATCAACGTTGAATTATACACCAACGAAAAGCGATACAGCGTGAAACAGGAAGACTATTATATGTGGAGTGAAAGAAATCAGTGTATGCAGAAATACGAATTTACTGAGGCACTGTATTACAGGGATATTGAAGATTATGTAAATAAAGGAATAGTATATGTCAATAAGGGGTAAAGTGAATTATTTCACCACACGCGACATAAAGCGTATCGACAGAAAGTTCAACAAAAGTAATTACACAGCCGAAGCGATATATGACGTTTTGGAGGAGTGGATGCTTGAAAACGGATATGTTCTGTTCGATGATGACTTTGAGTTCGTGAGGGAGATACAGGTGGGCAGGACGTGGGAAATACGCTATACGTGCATGGTATTAAGAGGTATTAAGCGTGGTGGAAAGTTTTATTTAGGTTCAGTAGGAATGGGTTATCATCATATAAAATGAGAGCAAAGACAATACAAAAATCGAAGTACAAAGGAGTGTCCCTGATGCACGATAGAAAGCTGAAAGAGTTTTGGGGGTGTAGGGGAAACATTAACGGACTTAATCACTTCAGTAAGCACGAAACAGAGATAGAGGCTGCGAAGATGTATGATATAGTTTTAATAAACAACGGGCTTGAACCGTGTAATATAATTAGAAGAAAATGAGCAAGTGTAGCTTGTGTGGAAAAGAAGCCACCGTTCCCATCAATATCTGTGCAGTACAATATTACCTGTGTGAGCTGTGTGATAGAAAAATGTACTACCACTATGTAGATAAAGTAATAAAGAAAATTAAACATCCTAATAACAGTTAAATGGAGTTAAACGTAGAGATACTACGAGGGATATTAGTAAAAGACAAAGTTCCCTCACGACAAAAGATTTCAGAACAGTTTGAACTTAGCGACAGGGTTGCAGGGTACTACCAATTTGCAGCAGAGAACGCTAAGTTAATCACAGGTGCTATCCGCAACGGCACACTGACAGTTCCCGATGACATAGTTGATAGCAGCGAAAAGCGTGTGTTGATTATTGGGGACTTGCACTCACCATTTATCAAATATGGTTACTTACAGTTTTGTCAGGAAATGTACTACAAATATAACTGTAATACGGTTGTGTTTATAGGGGACTTAATAGACAACCACTATTCAAGTTATCACGAGGCTGACCCAGATGGACACAGTGCAGGTGCTGAACTACTGAAAGCCAAAGCAGAAATGATGAATTGGTACAATGCTTTTCCTGTTGCTAAAGTGTGTATGGGCAACCATGATGCCATACCCGCAAGAAAGGCTATGACAGCAGGGCTATCGGCTTCGTGGATTAAGACCATGCAGGAAGTCCTTGAAGTGCCTAAATGGGAGTTCTCAGAGGAGTTCTTTATTGACGGTAATCTATATTGTCATGGTATAGGCAGAAAGGCTCGTGCAAGGGCTAAAAGCGACCTTATAAGCGTAATACAGGGACACTACCATTCTGAAAGCTACATAGAGTATTTTGTCGGATTACATTATCGGATATTTGCTATGCAGATAGGGTGTGGAATAGACAGGAAATCTTATGCAATGGCATACGGTAGGCATTTCAATAAGCCACACATTAACTGTGGTATAATAACAGAAAACGGACAGTTACCAATATTAGAATTTATGAAGCTATGAGAGAACCGGAATTAGAACATATTTCACCACGCACAGGGTACAATGCAGCCTTTGTTGCATCACAGGGATGGAACGTGAGATTGTGGAACGCAAAAGAGGACAGGATGAGGGACGTGTTTTTGGTATGGAATCACAAAATTCAGCACTACATACAGCGCAGTGAGTTCTATGGCTTTTGCAGGAAACGCAATAAGCTACTTAGGTGGCGTGATGAACCGACTAAGTTTAGCGATAAATATGATGGATTTTAGTTAATTATTGGGGCAATAGCCCCTTTTTTTATGTTTTACAACACATTTGCTTGTTTGGTAACGAAATAGTTTTTACCTTTGTACAGAAATTTAAAACAAATTAATTATGGAAAAGACAATCATTTGGGAACTCCCACGAAAAGTTGATGCAACCTGCCCTGATTTCCGTGTGTACAAACCACGTCGGGAATATGCGAGAGATAAGTTTAAATGTGGTAAGATAAAATGCTTTTAGGTATGAAAAAAGATGATATTGGAAATAGAATGAAGTCTTATTACGAAAATAGAACTAAGACGTTTTTACCAAGAAGGACATACACTATAATTAGAATAGATGGTAAAGCATTTCATTCTTACACGAGAGGACTTGTAAAACCTTTTGACGACAAACTTATGTCTGACATGAATGATACAGCCAAATATCTTTGCAGTAACATTCAGGGGGCTAAATTAGCCTTTGTCCAAAGCGATGAAATATCAATTTTGCTTACAGATTTTGATACATTTACAACAGATGCTTGGTTTGATGGTAATGTGCAAAAAATGGTTAGCGTGTCAGCAAGTTTAGCCACCGCTAAATTTAATCAGCTAAGACCCGATAAGATTGCATTATTCGACAGCAGGGTGTTTACCGTACCAACGAGTGCAGAAGTTGCTAATTACTTTATATGGAGACAGCAGGATACAGTTAGGAATAGTATTTCGTCATTGGCTCAATCACTATATTCGGCAAAAGAATTACATGGCAAAAACACTTCACAGATGCAGGATATGTGTATTGCCAAAGGACAAAATTGGAACAACTTGCCTGTAATGTGTAAGCGTGGCAGACTTATAATAAAGATTGTTTACACAGACATAAACAGGTCGTATTGGGAGTTAGCAGAACCACCTGTGTTTACTAAAGATTTCATTATTCACGACATGATACCACAGATTCCATGAACTACACCCACGACAACCTAATAGAAGCCATACGGCAGCTTCCTTTTGATGAGGATACAATACACATGGAAGAAAAACAATTCGATTATGACGACTGTGTGGCTGTTGTAACGGGGCGTGTGTATGCTGACTTCAGGTACGAACAGGGTGATTACTTCGTTCCACCGTCAAGCACAATGATAGGCATATCAGCTTTCATTGATGATATATACCTTAGATACGAAGAGAACGAAGAGTTTATGACAGGGGAAGATATTGACTACATTCAAAAACAATTAAACAGATGGAGATTGTGGTATTAATATGGGGAATCTTAGCAGTGTTAGCTGTACGTTTTATTTATGGCTCATACTACGGAAATAAGCCACTTTCTAACGTGGGTGGCACAATGTATCGGGAAAGTAAAAATAATGCCCACACGGGCTTAAAAAACGTGTAATATGGAAGTTTACAGATATGATTTAGATGGAGAAATGTATCCACTGCCGATAAGGTTTAATCGGGGTGATTGCGTGAACATAACAGAACTGTTCGGTGTGGAAGGAAACGCTGCAATAGTCGATGAGCTTATCTGGAGAGCAGATAAGTTGGGGTTGTATGGTGAAATATATTTTAGAAGTTGGAAATGAAATACGATAGAGTAAAAACATTTGCGTGGCTACCAACGCTTGTCAACGGCAAGTGGATATGGTTTGAATATTATTACGACATTTATGTATTCACACTCGACAAGTCAACAGACGAGCTTGGGTGGGTGTTAGTTGGAAAAGAATTAATAAATTATTGATATGAAAACAATAATCATCATCATCCTATTGTCAGCCGTGTGCCTTATCAGCAACGCACAGAAACACGGCACAGCCTTCCTTGTTACCTACAACAACGTAACAGAGTTTAAGGGAACTAAGGACTTCAAACTTTACACATTCACACAAGTTGACAGTTTGGCAACAGAGGTATTTGACTATCCTATCGACGGTAAGGTATTGATGGGGGGTACAAACAGATTTGTTGTTGAAAATGGAAACAAGACGTTCTATTGCGAATTGAAGTATCTGAACAGAAGGGGTAATTTTATACTTAACAAGAGAGTAAAATGAAAGCACTATCACTACTTTTTGCACTCATGTCTGCTATATGCTTCGTGGTTGGATTCTACACAGAACCTTACTACTTTTATTTGGCGGCTATGGCTGCTATTATTTCGGGTGCTATTTATGTAGCAGAGAAAATTGATTTAAACTTAAAATAAGAAAGGGGCTTAACGCCCCTTTTACTTTACTCTTTCATCTTCTTGTTGACTGCCGTGTAAACCAACACAGCCAAGAACCTAAACAGTTCAATAAACGCTATCGCTTCTACGTCATCTGCAAGCAATGGAACGTCTATCTGTTCGTCAATTACTTTAGCTGCAAAAGCACCAAGTTCCAACGCTTCTTCTTCAGTGATAGTTCCGTCTTCTACAATCACAACGGCTTTTGTTACCAACTCTTCAGCGATTAGCTGCCATTTTTCAGGTATCCTCTCTGACACTTTGTTGTCGATACCATCAATGATTCCCGGTGCAATGATATTCACCAACGGTTTAAACACTGCGGGTACTCCGATTTCCCCTGATACAATTCCCCACAATACTTTTATTTCTTCTTTTGTGGCAATTCCTTCTTTTGTTCCTTTAAACATAATTCCTAATTTATTTGTTTATACTCGTGCCTTTCGGCTTATCTTTCGGGTCTTTACTGAACAGTAATAACATAGATGATATTACCGTTCCTAAATTTAATGCTAATGTCTGCGTGTCCATTCCAACAACGCTCCCTAAATCTACATTAAATCCTTTCAATATAAGTATCGCCAACATTGCCAACCCTGTGCCTGTGGTGTACTTATTGTTTTTTATGTTATCTAATAGTTTCATTTTTTTAATCGGGTTTGTAATTATCTTGTTATCCACTGTCCTATTTCTATTTCGCTTAATGTTGAATCAAAAACTGAAAGCTCGTAAACGTCTGCATTAATAAACAGACCTGTTACACTTAGTATCTGTCCGAATGTTAGTTAGTCCATACTTGGTTTCTTTATTCAATGTCATGCCACATTAATTTTTATTGGGTTTGCAATTATAATCCATCAAAATAGATTCTTGTTCCTGAATTATATAAGTCAGCTATTTCTGCATCGGTTAAACTTGCATCGAATATTATAGCCTGTCCTAAATATCCTAATACCGAAAACCCTGTTGGAACTGCGCCAAGTACAAGTGGATTTGCGGTATTTCCAATGGATACAAATGTTCCTGTATCACCGCTTGTTAAAGCAGATTTCACACCGTTTATCCAAATTTCAATATTACCTGTTGTAATATCTTTTACATTTACAACTATATGATAATCTGTATTTGTGGATAGTTTTGTATTAGAAGTCCTTTTCTTATATACAGTGCTGCCACCACCTGAATAAATAGTGATAGATACCGCACCGTCTGTTTCTATTGCAACATTATATTCCACTGATTTTGCTAACAAAAATCGTCTTACTGCATGGTTTGTGTGCCTTGACCAAAACCCAAATGCAAAACTATTTTCATTGGAAAAAGTGAAATTATCATTGTCTCCAATTGTATTATACGAATTTTGTAAAGTGTTGAATAAATGACTTGCCCCGAATGCTTGAGTTTGATTTATGGTAACTTCTGCTCCGATTGAACCATTATATGTAGCTGTTTCGTCAACCAATGTACTGCCTTCTGTTTCCTTTAAGTCATACCATGCCATCGCCTTAACTGATAGTCCAGAGTAGTTCACCTGAACAGTGTCAGATAAGTATTCTGATATATTTCCTGCCAAATCCCGGCAATAAGCAAACAATACATTTTGCCCTTCACCACTAAATGTGTATGAAGTTGGTACTGTTGAACTCCAATTTGCATCCGTAGTTTCAGGTGTTGTTGCCGATTCTGTAACTATATATTGTCTTGCATCGGTTGATGCCGTGAATGTTGATATTGCCACAGTTAAGGTTGTGATTGTATCTGGGATCACAAAAGCAATCATTGTTGGCGGTATAGCATCTGGATATGGAGTAATACCATATAGCTTACCATTTAAAATTATGCTTGTAAAAGGTTGCAATGTAAAATTACCTATAATAGTATCTCCTGTAACATTGTTTTTAGCAGTTGCATTATTTAGATAGTAAGTCAAAGGGGTTGTATTTTTATTGAAAAATATGTCCTCCGTTTCATTTGGGTATAGTGCAGTTATGATATTACTACTATTTGTATCAAACCCAAATTCAGTTTTCCATTCTGTAAAATCTAAATATACCCCTCCTGCGCCAACATCTCTAAACACATCTGTTCTATGTCTGTCAATGTAAATATTGCTATCTGCTGAAAATGTATTTATAAAACTACTGCTCCCATTTGCCAACGTTGGGTTTATGGGCGTGGTCAGGTAATAATCCTGCGTTGTACTTTTATTGCATACTGTGTTAAAATTAAATAAATTACCATCGTATTTTTCGGCAATTCGCATTGATTTAGGACTATCAAATATGCTATTTCCTCTTACAATACAATCTTTTGTAAAGTGAAGAAATATAGCAATGTCGTTTGGCGAAACAACAGTATTATTTAAAACAGAAACGTTTGTAGTTCCTTCGTCAAGGTAGATGCCAATATCAGTTGAATTTTCTATAATATTATCCCGTATCACCGTTCCGCTATCCGTCTGCAATGCAGATGATGACGATACAAACGTATATATACCACCACCGTCAGGTAGTAAGCTCCCTGTCCCATAAATGTAATTCTTTTCAATAATAGAGTTTTGCCCTGAAAAATTAATTCCATTATATGCGGTATTTCGTATAATATTGTGTGATACTAAATGATTATTGCCACTAAATGACAACCCATAACAATACCCGTTAATCATTCCATTAATACCTAAATCATAAAAATTAGCAATATTGGAAATAGTGTTTCCTTTTATTTTTCCGTTTAAAGAATTTGCAGCTATACCCACAAATTGAGTATTGTCAACTGTATTGTAATTTATCTGATTATAATTACCTGCACTTCTAATCCCGTATTCCTCACATCCATATATTTCACAATTTTCAATTGTTATATTAGAATTGCCAGTATATGCCTCTATCCCTGTTGATTTAAAATGTAGCAGACTAATGTTTTTAATTGCAATATAATTTTTACTTGCAATCACAATTCCATTATCAATTACCGAACCTCTCACATTAACAGGGCTTTCTCCATCCAATGCCCAAAAATAAACCGAATCTTTTGCGGCGTCGTAAAACCATTCACCAGCTTCATCCAAAAATTCATATTTATTCGTCATAAAGAAGTCTGCACCTGCCGCCCATGTTGAATAACCCAATGCGCTGTTAAATGTAATTGTTTGACCTGTTGATGCTGTTATCAATCTTGTTTCATATTTCCATTTATTTGTATTAATTATAATATTTGCATCCTTATAATAATCTGCTGCCTGACTTGCAATTTCGGTAGAAGTGAAATTAGTAGCATCTACTTTTGTTGTTACGTTAAAAATGCCTTCATTCGGATAACGTGCAGCCCTCATTTTAATATCTTCATCAAATAATTGCGTAACTATGTCAGAAACGTATGCCCTGTAAATATTACCACTATGCAACGTCCAACCCGTTATTACTTCCGAACCGTAAATCTTTGGTTTTGCACCCGAACCATAAGCCCCGATTAAAATATTCAATCCACTTGAACCGCTTTGACCGATTGTAATTGTTCCGTACCATTCCCCACCACGTTTGAAAAGGATTGCATCTCCTGCGCTAAAAGTAAATGAGTTCACCTTATCAATCGTCTTCCAAGCCCTTGAATTTGTTGAACCTGTACCATTATTTGCATCATTTCCCGTTGGGGAAACATAGTACGTTGTTGCGAATGCCTGAATTATGAGTATCAGGATTAAGATTGTAAATAGTATCTTTTTCATTATTCGATTGTTAAACTTATTAAAATGTTGTCCGTAATTACAGCGGTAAAATATGTACTTGGTAGGTCTGCAATGTCTTGCAATGCGAAAGGTCGCGGAATACCATCTTCATCGTAAAATCTGTTATCCGTATCAATTGCAATAAATGCCGCATCGTCGGCAGGAGCTAAAAGAAATTGTTCTGCATCGACATGAAACGGTTCACGTACTAAATAAAATGCTTCATAATCCAAATCAGCATAAAACCCATTTTCATCTGCTGGGTATTTCACGTCATTTTGCAAGGCAAACCCGTATAAAAATTCAGGTTTCAAACCATCAACCAGTGTAATGTGGTGTGCTTGCCCCGATTGGTCGAGTAGTTGGGTTTCATTCATTCCCTCAGAAGTAAACAGGTAGCTTGCAGCAAATGCAACTGGTTCAACAGTTATTGTTATCACACAAGTATCAGTAAAGCTACCGTCATCTGTTGTTACCGTAATAGTAACTTCACCGTCTGTTATAAGCGTAACTAATCCTGTTGTTGATACAGTGGCTATTGATTCATTACTTGAACTCCACACCACTACCTTGTTAGATGCCTGTGGTGGAAGTACAGTGGCTATTAACTGTATTGTGTCATCAACGTATCCTAATGCAGTAGATTGGTTAAGTTCTACACTCGAAACAGGTACTACTACATTCGTTGGGGCTATTACTCTCTTTTTCTTTTTTAAAAATACTGCTGTATTCATTTGTTTAGTGTTTTATGGACACGTTATTGTATTAAAATCGTTATAATCTAATCCATTGCCGGAATTATATAGTGCTGATATTTCACCCACACACAACGCTCTTGACCATGTGGTGAATTGTTCTATGTACCCACTATAATATTCACTTGTTGTATTAGGAATAGCACCAAATCCTGCATACCCATTATTTATAACAAATCTTCCTAAATTAGTTGAAGTAATAGACGTGTCAAGTGTTCCGTTAAGATATAATTTAATATCGTATCCGTCTCTTACTATTGCAACATGATACCATGTTCCGCCAGACACAGAAGTTGTACTTAAACAGGTGTCTGCATTTAGCTTCGTATCTGTCATATACAATCCTATTTTGTTGCCAACAAGTTTGACCAATATTTGTGCGCCAGATGTAGCCCTTACACCACCGAGCGTTTTAGTTCCAGTTGTATTATTTGCGTTAAACCAAGTTGCAACAGTATATTGTCCGTTGCTATTAAGCATTGATCTTTGAGAACTATTATATATTCTCGCAGGTGGAAAATATGCTGCTTGTTTTATAACTCCTGTTCCATAAGATACAATACCACCTGTACTCCAACTACCGCCATATATATTTCGTGAATCATTCTTGTTGCCATTAAACTCATAACACGCCAATAGATTTCTAAGCAACGTTGGACTGTCTGGTACAGCAGGGGTTGTAACTGTTCCGCCGCTTACTTCATATACAACAGTACCAGCGGCATCTAAACAACGATTTTCGTCTCTAAGGTCATATATCCGAAAATTATCAACCCTGCTTTCATAATCCCCCGTTCCCGTAAATAAAATTCTTTGATTATGTAGATATAAATTACCTAACGGAAATGTTGTTCCAGATAGACAATATCCCTTGTCGGTAAGTGTCCCACAAATACTATCTGCGTTAACTGTATGAAGTTCATTTCTCGTAAATCCTGTTTGGTCTTTTTCCGAAACAGCAGAATAAGCTAAATATTGTGCGCCAATAGCACTTAAATTCTTACACCCTGTCGTTACACTATAATCTGCTTCTGAATATCTTGACAGTATGCTACTTCTTACTGTTTCCGCTGTTTCATAGGTATCATTACATTCACTGTCCGTTAATCCGTTGGTAATAGTAGCTAACGTGAGTGTTATAACATACCCTGCATCGTTGTAATCAATATTGCCAGATGGGTGATAAGATATGGATTTAGTTGTCCAGTTATCTCCACAATTAACACCTATTCTTATGTTTCCGAAAATATATTTATAATGATTTATAGTGGTGTTATCGGAATCATAGTTGGTTATGTTTGCCCCACCCAATGCAGATACAAATTCATTTTTATACAACAAATAATCTGCCTCGTGAGTAAAACTAAAAGTTACAACATTAGACACTTTAGCTAAAGTCAATGTACCTGTTAAATTAACACAGGTACTTATGGGCTGTTTGCTATACGGTAGCGTAGCGTCTGTGTTTTCCAAGAAATCAAGTGTCATAGACGCAGACCTAAAATCAAGCCCTGTATATGAGTTTTGATTTGAGGTTGTGTTTATGTTTTCTAAATATGTATGAAAATTATCGGTAAGAACACATTCTCCAACATTTCTTGTCCTCAAAACATATACACAATTCACTTCATCGTATAGTAATTGGGTTTCGTATGGGTCTATGTCAAATACAATAGGGTCACAAGTGGTACAATCAAATGTGTCAAGACATTTTGTTTTAAGCAACCAGTTTGTATTAGTATTTGTTGGTTGGTTATATGAAGGTGATATTTCTATTAAAAGATAGTTTCCTGTCGTGTAAGGAAAAGAAGATACATCTATAACATAGTTGAATCCAGCATATTGGTCTATTGCAACTGGTGATACTGAATAATTTGTGGAAGTATTGTCTTGCCCTACCACAAAATCACAAAGCTGAACAGGACTTTCTTCATCAGATATATCAACATAACTTATCTTTATTCTGTCAGACACAGTATAACCAGTGTATTCAAAGGCGAAATAATTTGTTGTACTGCCAATATAATAATTAAAACTTCTCGATGCAAGTGATGGGTTTGGATTTGTACCATTATAGTTTACTTGATAACTGTAATCACCCGAAATATTACTTAACGAACAGTCCAATTGCAATACAGTTATTTCAGGAAGTACAGTTAAACCTATTAACTCACACCACGGTGCGCCCTCTGATGGATTGTTGTAAATCGTTGTATCGTTTATAATTATATATTTTATTTTTGGTTGCCACGTTCCTTCCGCTACTACCAGCTGGTTATCTCCTGTTAGTGGGTGTACAAAGGCTATATTAGGGTCTGTATTACCTGCATTTCCAGTAATAAATTCTGGTGTTAAACCACCGTTATAATACCACTCAATAGCATATCCTGTTATTGCACAACTCGTAGAAGTTAGACTTCCAACAGATATTCTCGCTATTTGGTTGTTTGTATAAGTGTCAAAAGCAAGGTCGTCACACCCACACAAGACTTCTGTTGTATCTGAAGGTATAGTATCTCCCATCCAAGTATAAGTACACCAAAAGTTCTGTGCATTTATGGTGAATACTGCAAACAGTAAGACTATGGATGATATTACTCTATTCATAATCTTTTGTTCCGTTAATTATTATATAAGTACCATCATACCAGTAAGAGTACACGTCGATAGCACCCGCTGTTGCCGTTGTAGTAATAACCCCACCTGTGGCAAACACAAATGGACTTGTTTTAACCGTACCGCCAGTGAATTGCAGGGTATATCCACTTGCATCACACAATACTGTTATATTACCCGTAACACCTAAAAATAGGTTATCTAAATGTATTGTGGTGTTTCCAGATATGTCAAGAAATCCGTTTAACCCATTATCCGTGTTTAGAGTATCTGTTGTTCCCGATAGTGTTTGTACGATTGCATTATATTCGGCATATATTGTGTCGTTGCTTATAGTGGTTTTCACACCGCGCACACCAACCACCTTTGCTGCTTCAATTGCTATTTGTGTTAAATCATATTGAGTAGCGAGTACTGTTGTATCTGCCTTAAATTTCACACCACCGTACCCTATTCCTTCAATGTTAATCGTGGTGTCGCTGACAAAATTAAACGCACCAACGTTTTCTTCTATAAGTTCGTATTGTACATATAAATCAGGATTTTCATAATCTACCAAGTCGCCTGTTGTTACAAAGGTGTCGCACTCTACCATAAAAGTATCTACGCCAAAGGCTAATTCTGTATTATCTTCGTAGGCACACAACGCACCTGTGGTAAGTGCAGCCCACGTAGCATTTGCTATTGGTGTGTATGTTCCTCCGTCATATCCTGCTATGTAATCACCGTTGCGGTATTTTGTTTCCATGAGGTTGTCTGCAAGCCAAGTTTGTGTTCCTATTGTTACTACACGGTATTCGTGTCCGTCATTGCTAGTGTATGAGGTGGGTGTGCCTGCTCCGGTGTAAAGTAGGCGAATAGAACCTGCGTCTTTTAAAAATTGACTACTTATATAAGCAGCTCCTTCTTGTTCGTTTAATGACAATGTATAATAACTGTCTGCATCAACTAATTCGTTTATTATTGCATTATATTGTTCTTTAATAAATCCAAATGTACCTTCTACCCCATATTCCACATCCCCATACCTGTAACCTGACCCTCTTGCATTAAATCCAACATAATTAATTGCCCCTTCATTTGGTGTATTCCAATATTCAAAACCTTCTTCTTTAAGTATTCCACCTGCTAATAGCCACGCTCCACTTCCTGAATCATAAGTATCAATATGGTTTAAAAGTGTTGCGTATTGTGCCGAATCTGGCACAACCCAATCATCTGAACTTGTAATTTTCCTTACATCTGCTGCTGCATACCAATTATATAGCAATCCAAATCCATTGTTTGTGTCATATATAGTATCACACACCGTATAATAGCTTGTAGTGTCTTTCTGTGGTATTAAATCACCCACACACGCAAGTATGTCCTCACAGGTTAATATCAGCGTACTTAAATCTACAACGCTTGGTGGCACACCATCATCAGATAGCGATATTTCAAGTGAATCTCCTACCAATCTAAAAGTATCAACTAACTGTGGTGTTTCGTCTGGCAGTGTCAATGTCTTAAAAGGCTCTCCATCGTCTGTTATTGATATTCGTATTTTATTGCTGTCATACAAATCAAAAGTATCTATCTTTTGAAACTCTATACCACGCAAATCCATTATATACCAAGTTTCTTTTACGTCATTGGAGAATCTCATGTACCTGTCTCCTTCCACGTATTCTTTCTTCCACACGTAAGGTGTAGTGGTTGAAAACTCGTGATATGTTATATCCAACACGGGAATCAGTACCCCTTGATACTTAAACAATGAATCTGTTATCAGCGTATCTCTTGCACGCTGCACAACGTCATAGTCCCCCACATTCTGTGCAAACGTTATTGTCGCAAGAAGTGTAAATAATATTGTCAGTAATTTCTTCATGTAATACGTTTTTTAAGCCTTGTGTGGCATTTTTTTACAAAGGTAATGATTTATGTTAAGGACAGTTTTTTAAGCCTTATTTCTACACTTTTCACCATGTCTGTCATAAATTGTGCGTAGTTTTCACCTGTGGCATATCCTGCTTTTGCAAGTTCTGTTAAGAATAAAACAGGATTGTCTTTCACTTCCAGTGCCTTTGAATATCTTTTGTTTTCTGTTACGAACCTTGCGTGGTCACGAAAAGATTCGTAGGGTGAATCGTATTTCATAAACCAATCTTCTATGTCGTACTTGAACTTGTTTCCTATCGGTGTTATAGAATGTATCACAGGAAACTTTACGTCGGGTCTGTCTAATATCTCTTTTGTTCTTATAAGTTGCCTATTATCGGTTTCCTTAAATGATTTCACACCGAAATACATATTTCCCGGTGGTTCTTCCCACCCACACTCCCCACAAGCCTGTGCCATCATAGCAACAGAGTTGAACCCTGTTTCGGATTCAACTCTCTTTGCGTGTGGATATATTTTAGTTAAAAAACTTAATCTGTCACTATCCGTCATATCAACTTATCTTCAGTACGTTTATCGTTACATTTATCTTACCATTTGCAGTAGGCGTAAACGCATCCACAGCCTCTACAAGAAAGAACAATGATGTGTCTGCACAATTGTATTGCTGAATAATAGATGTCTGTCCTACGACGCTTGTGCTTGAACCTATAAGTGCTTCCATCGTTACATCTATAAATCCTATAAGCTTGTCTTTATTAGCATAAGATGTTACAAAGGCTACGTTATCACCCACAACGCCTGTTGGTGCTTCATTGAATATCCACACCCTGACTGCTTTGGCTGTCATGTCTGTAATGTCTGTTTCTAATTTTAAGTCCATGATATATCCACCACCGCCATTTGTAATGCTCATGTTCTCAAATTCAAATGCTGCTATGGTTGCGTTGGCTGTGGTGTTTACTACTGTTCCGTCTAAATCGGTTACGGTATTGGTTACGACAGGGCTTGAAAATGGTACACCCGCAGTAGCCGCTTCAAAGATTATATCTTCACCTGAACTTGTTACTACAACCAACGGTAGAAAGTCTGCTGCGTAATCGGTAACAAACGCTGCTGCCGTTATAGTTAAACTTGTGTCGAAATCCAAGTCCCTGTTTGCTATATTTGGGATTGATATATTTACTGTCCCTTCTGTTCCTGTTAGCGTTATGGTATCTTTTTGTTTTACGTTTGCTGCTAAATTGGAAATACAGTCAAGTGCTGTATAGGCAGTTGTGTTGTTTGGTCTTGTAATCTCTATTGAATCCCTATGTGGTGTTCCCGATGGGTTCAGCACGTTTCCGCTTGGGTCTGTTATCTGTGTCACACCCGGAAGTGCTTCTGAGGTTACGGAATCTATACTTATAAGCCCTGTTGAACCGAATTGTGGGTACACCCTGATTTTACCGCCACTTGCATTAACTCCCTCTACCACTAAACTCTTTGTCTTGTTGCCTACTATGTCAAATGTTATAGCGTTTTTGTCGCTATCTAACAGTGCAGAGTACACACCGTTTTCACCCGTTACCAAGAACTCTACCGTAACACGTTGCCTGTCTGGACAACCGCTTGTTGTCGCTGTTACCCTCCACTTGTCGTTTATTGCCAAAACAGCAGTTGATAACCCTGTTCCTGTGCTTAAATCATGTGCTGTTAATATTGCTGCCATTTTTTTTTGTTTATAAAATTACTACTATTATTTTTATTCCTATTTTATCCTCACCACGTTGAAATTAGAATGATTGACTGTTAAGTTGCCTGAGCTATCTGCTTCTACTTTCATTTTAAGCACCTGTCCTGCTGTTAAGCTAATTATTCCTGAGTGAGACAGGTCAACTATATCACCACCTGTTCCTATTTTTGTTTCAGTCTGTATGCCTGAATCTTCTACGTCATTTACAAATAATGATATGTGAGCAGTAGTTCCCACTGCCGAATGTGTTAAGCTATACGACGTATTAACAAGGTATATTCCTGCGTTTGTTACTGTAATCGTACTATCGGTTAGCGTTGTGTTATAATAATTTCCAAGTGTGTTTCCTCTTAACGTGTGGTACACACCCGCTGATGGTGTGGCTATTACTGTTGCCGCGTTGTATATCTCTCCGTAGGCTGAATTATTGTCCCTGTATTCTACTATCGCTTGTTCTGTTGGCACTGCTGTATCTGAATTACCGGATAATGTTCCATCAGTTGAAAATTCATCAATATTAGCTCCTGCGTTTGCTTTATACGAAGTTGATTTTACTGAACCATTAACCTGAAGTTTATATGCTGTACTATCTATCGAGGTATTTACTAAAATATTACCTGCACTTGTAATTTCCATCCTTTTCGTACCACTTAAAGTAGTGGTATTTGGCGCAGTGTAAAATTCAATTCCATTAACAGCATTAAATGAACCTGCCCCTCCTCCTAATCTTAGGGCATTTAAGGTAGATGATGATACATTTGATACTGATAAAATATCTTCTTCGGTTGTAGAATAATGAGGAGATACAATAAATGCTGATTTTAAAAAATTATCAGTGCGAGAATTCCAATTCCCATTGTTGCCCCCAATTTTTATAGTCTGCCCAAAAATATCCAATTTAGTGGAAGCAGTTCCTCCTACGCCTAAATTACCAACTATATAACCGCCACCATTAACCTGTAATTTATCAATTCCGTTGTCAGTTGTTGTATTTACTAAAATTCTATCAACATTTGTTAAATTTTTATCATTCAAATTAACATTTGATGCTGCATTATCAAATGGTACATACCCACTTGCTGCTATGTGTCCAAGTGAATCTGCATTTGGACTGTTTATTACATGAAGTTCGTTGTTCGCCACAACCATCGTAGTATCATCTACCTTGTTACTTAAATATCCCAACGTTGGGTCAGATGGTGTGGCTAAAATATGTCCTATATCTTCTATTGAAGTAAGAAGTGAATCTATATCCCTTATTGCTAAATAATGCACGTAGGCACTGTCTATAACGTCATACACGTCGAATCCACCTGCTGTCTGATTTCCATACACCAAGTTCTGCCGTGTGTCTAATTCGTCTAACAGCGCATAAGCTGCCACCACGAAGTAATCATTATCCGTAAACGGTTCATCAAATGTTATCGTGTTATCTCCTGATGGTACTCTTACTTTCCCTGCTCTCCAATAGTTGTTGTACCCCTGTCGTGGGTCTATCGTCAAATCTATTGATACGTGTCCTATTCCATTGTCTGTTAAATGTCCGTTGGTTACTGATATTTTATTCACCGCAAGTACATTCGGTGTGCCATCCTCCTCTCTGACTATTAACGAAGTTCCACCACCGCCTGTCAAATCATCTGCTGCTATCCACTGTTCTAATGTTGAGTTCCACTTTAGTACCTGTCCGTTTGTCGGGTAAGCGTCCACATCTTCGTTGTCATTAAGAAATATATACAGTTGGTGTGTATGCCTTGCCGTGTCCTGAAAGTTGGTTGTAGAGCCTGTAATCGTGTCAGGGGCGGGTATAACTATATCTATCGGTTCACCCGGAGGAATGGTGTCTATATATATCGTATCTACTGAATGATACTCTATAAATATAGTGTCGATTATTCCACCACCGGGCTTTATAGCTCCATTACAAGTACAGAAGTTAAACACCCACCAATCTTCGTGATAACCCGAATATCCCGTATAGGGGTTGGTTGCGTTGGTCGTGGTGTTGGCAAACCTGATAAAGCAATCTCCTTCTACATAGTTTTTTCTCCACGTTACACTGTCTGCACTGAACTCGTGATATGTTATGTCCTTAACGGGCGTATATATCCCTTCGTATATAAAGTGTAGATTGGTTTGTAGCTTGTCTGTGGCTGTTACATACCTCTCTATTTTTCCCTGACCAAATACATTAGCCGATAGGAATAATACTACTAAAGTACCTAATAAACGTATTTTACTCATCATAATTCTATTACACAAAAATATGTTAATACACCCGCTTCAAGAACGTCTGTTACCACGAACCCATTTGCTGTTACCGTACTCACTACCAAGTTGGTTTGCTGATAGCCTGTTTCTCCTATTACATACACCTGAATTGTATAGTCTGCTGATGGTAGCGGTGAACTGAATCCTATTACGTTTGTTCCTACTACTGCTACCTGTGTTCCTGACCTGTAATGGTCTGTTACAGGGGTTACACCCGGCACAACAACATCTCCATCTCCATCGTCAGGTATTATCGTTCCATCGGTGTCTGTGTTGGTCAGATAGTCAGCTAAGTCGATTGCGTATATGCCGTTGTAGTGCCATATTTTATCGAATACTGTTTCTACCTCTTTATCTTCAACAACGGTATCACCCACGTACAGCGTTGTTCCATCCAAGTACACTTCTGATAATATCCCATAAAGATAACTCACCCTTAGTGAATCATAGAATAGTGCATTTTCCTTTCCTGTTCCACGCAACTTTGAATCTAACCAACCGTTTGTGAACTTAACGAAGATTTCCGCACACCCCTCTCTTATATCGTCTAATCTCGACTGTTTCATTAGTAGTTTAGTATTTGTTTTAAATCACCCCACCGTGTCGTGAAATCAACTCTTTTTTGAAGTGATGGCGTTACGTCTTCTATGCTGTTCATTTCCTGATACAACAAGTGTGCGCTATGCAGCACTTTGTCTATCGTGTAATCGGGTGAATACACGTCCACAAATCCCTGCTTTGAATATACTTTTCCTGCTGCTTCAAGTGTTATTGCCACACCCGCTGAATCTGAATCGAGTGTATCTCCTTCCAAGATTATTTTGTACCACTCATCGTCTGTGCTTCCAAGTAAATCTTCGGTGGCAATAGACACCACACCCGCCTTTAAATCGGTTATATCCTGTCCTGAAAATACATAACTATTAACAGGGGTTGAAAGGTTGCTTGTGTAAACATTTGCTGTTACTGACGTTAAAGACGAAATGTCTGTTAAATCTGTTTTCCTGATAGTAACCGTCAGTTGGTCTTTTGACTTGCTGCATTTTATTTTAAACGTTGCCATTCTTTTTTATCACAAAGATAACACAGCAAAGTTTAAGCACAAAAAAAGGGCTGTTGCCCCTGTATTAAAATTATTTAATTGGATTCTTCCTTAAATAGTTTGAACATGATTTAAAACTTCTTGGTGGCGCAACTACTACGCCGAAGTCATTAACACCATTTCCACCAATAGTGAAATATACGGGAGTATTTCTTCCCGGTGTGCTGTTTAATTTAGCATTCTTTCTTTTTTCTTGTCTCTTTGTCATAATTTTTTAATTTTAATGTTATTCAGCAAAAATAAACATTAAAACACAATCTACCAACTATTTTTAAAAAGTAAAATAAGAATTTCGTTATTTAAGTTTATGGCGTAAAAGTAAAATAAGATATGCTACATTAACCGAATCTCATTTACCAACACTTCTTGACACGCTTGTCGGGTCTAACTCTTTAAACACACCCCGCTGTGTCTCTTTTATTAATATTTTCTGTTCCTGATTTGTTATTACTTCTTTCTCTAAGAGTATTCCGTATGTGTCATCTATCACCACACCGAACCCGTCTATAACCTCATCGGTGGTGCTGAAATCTTTTTTGTCGATAATCTCATTTACTTCTTTTACCGTTGGGCGTTGTGAAATCATTGTCCCTGCTGTCATAAAATAAGCTAAACACGCAAGCGATATTGCCACCACCGTTGACCGTATGTGTCCCCACCGCTTTTCTATCGCATCTATCCTCTCTTTGTTAAAAGAAACTGAACTGTCTATTGTACTTTTGTACATGGCAAGCTGCTCCTTGTGCAACTCTTGATATGAACGTGCCTGCTCTAACTGGTTCTCCATTTTGTTCAAAATAGAATTAGCTTCATCCCAAAAGTCGCTCATTGTTTTTCTGTTTTCCATTATCCCCAACCCAATTAAATCTTCCTGAAACAAAAATACTAATGATATATTTAACCATAAAAAAAGGGGCTGCTTTTTTAAGGCAACCCCAAATCAACTAAAACCTATTATTATGAAAAACAACACAAAGGTAAATATTATTACACAATCTACCAAATTTATTCAACTACATTTGCTTTTCTATCGTATTTAACCGGAATATTTTCACTCCAATTATACACCTCGCTCTTTGCATCTTTCTGTATTCTATCCCAATCTCTCCTCATCTTACTCACAAATTCTTCACCCTCTAATCCGTCTGCCTTATTTTCCATAACAGCATCTCTAAACAATTTGCCAATTGCTTGTTCGTATTGATTAAATGCCTCTACTTCTCTTTCATCACTCGTATTCAACTTCCTTATAACAGTGTTTCCCCTGTCATCTTCAAGTGTGAAAGTAGTAGAACGCATTGATACCGCTGGTCTGAAATAGCCTTGCTTTAAGTAATATTGAACGTCTTCGTCTTGTTTAACACTTTCTATTATCTGTGCCGTAGTAAACTTAACAGGTATTGGTCTTCCAAACACATCAAACATTTCCCTTCCTTTTGTAAAGTCTGTAAACGGTAAATATTGTGTTGCCCTTGCCATTACTGTTTCTGCATTTTCTCTTGGTGCATCAGAATCAACTATTAAATCAAACACGTCTTCAATATCTTTTAACACACGCGGGGATACAAACCCTGTTCCCATGCTGCTCAATATCTGCGTTGCCTGTTTTGAACCCATTTCTCCATCTCCCGACATAAACGAACCAAGTGCCTCAAACATTCTGTTTATTGCATACAGGGGTGTCGTTTTAAGAATATGTCCTATTGCCATAAAATTAGCAGTAGCCATTAATTCTAATTCGTTCATTTCTGTATCAGAAAATCTTTGCTTATCCCTAACGTATCCTATTGGCATTAATATCATTGACAACCCACCAAGTATCCTGTAATCAAAACTCCAATCCCCTATTTGTATTGAATATGGTTTCCATCCTGAAGCCAATAGCTGTTTGTTCTTCTCTGTGTTTCCTGTTCCGTTTAACGTAATTCTTATCACTGGGTCATCGTCATCTCCGGGTGCTGTAAGTGCCATTAGCAGACTTTGTATAACAGCAATTTTAACCACTTTCTGCCATGCCTTTGATTTTTCTTCCGGTGTCATTTCAACATAGTACTTACTGTCCTTACCCAATATAGCACCAAAACTGCCAACGGATGCCCTGTATATAGCCACGTATGGATTCCAACCTATATTTCTTGTGGCTACGTTAGCAACAATAGATCTAAAAGGAATTACAAGTGATGCGGGTCTTATTTCTACTGTTTTTGTTTTATTGAATGTAATCACAGGCTTGCCCTTTACTATTATAACCTCTGGTTTGCTAATCTTTACTCTTAGCACTCTAAGCGCACGAGATAATCCATCAACAGCCCATCCTATTATTCCATAAGCATTTATATTACCAATAGCCCTTCCTGCTATATCAAATGCCTTATCTGTTACATCTACACCCCTTGCTTGGTCTATCAGTTCATACACACGCAAATTCTTTTCCCTTCTTGAATAGCCTGTTGGTTCTTCTCCAAATTCCTCTTGTATTTTTTTATAGTCTTCTGATTCATTATCCACCTGTTTCCTGAACGCAGCCATACTTGCATCGTCAATATACAACTTTTTGTCTATCTGTTCTTGCAATGCCTTTTTTTCGTCTTTCGTTAGTTTTCTTCCTTTTAATATTTCAAGTTGTTTTCTTGCCTCTCTTGAAACAATAAGGTCAGAAGCCATTTCTTTTGCACCAGCATAAATCCATGAATCTGTTCCAATAAGTAGTCTTGGTATATGCTTAAAGAAATCTTTATATTTATTCGCAGCCCAAGCTACACCTCTCGATATTGCCGTGTCTTCTTTCGGAAGTGCCTGTATCCTTTCCAATATTGACGGTATTTCAAGTTTCTTTGATAGCGGTGTGTATCCCGTTTTAAATGATTCCACAAGCCTATCACGCCCCTCACCTTTCATCCCCCTTTTGTGTGCCTTAATAGCTCTTCTTATATCTGTTGGATTATACCCCGCTAATCCCATTAGTTCTATCCAAGAAGATATGTAAGCATCAGATACGTTTCTCATGTGCGTAGTAACACCTGACAAAACGTGTGCATACCAGAATCCTGTTAAAACCTCTGCCATGTTAACGCCTTTTAAATCCAATATAAATGACATTAATCTCTGTTCTTCCTTGTGTCTTACAGTAGCACTTTTTATTTTCTGTATCTTTTTACCACGTTTTATGATTTCTTGTCTGTCTTCTTCCTTTAGTTCAGACACGCCATACATCTCTGCGAAAATATTATCAAATTCAGGTGATTCTATTGCGCCTATATTAACAAGCTCAATTATCTCTGCTATTGGTGATTTTTGGGGATTTGTTGACTTTTCTTTTGCCCTTTTATTTATCATCTTTCCAACCAACGAATCACCTCTTTTTTTCATTAAAGAATCAAATGCACTTCCAATCGCGTCAGATAATTTGGCTGCATCTTCTTCCGATAATTCCATCTTATTTAATATGTCAGATATTATCCTTGCCTTTTCTATCAACTTCTCTGAACCATTCTTTTTCACCAACTCGTTCAAATCAATGTTGCGGGCATTAACCGATTCTCTTATAGCATTAAACAGGTCGCTTTCCTTTATTACACTTGAAAACTTACTTCTGTCTATCAAATTAACAAGTTCGTTAAGTTTTGTTATAGCAGATTTCTTAATAGTTCCCTTAACAGTGGTATCGACATATTTTCTAAGCAATGCCTCTCCCTTTTGTATCATTAACGTATTAAACGCATTGTCAATGGCATCTGCAAGTTCTGTGGCTGCATCTTCTGTAAGACCAGACTTCTGAATTAAGTCATCAATTAAATCTTTTTTATGAAGTTCCTTTCTTTCGTAGTGGTCTCTCACAACGTCATCTATTGATATATCTCTTTCCTTAAATGATTCTCTTATTAATTGCTGAACTCTTTTCTCTGACACCGAAAAGGTGGTAGCCTTGTCGTAGGCATCCTCTACTCTTTTCTTATAAACATCTGCCTGTGATTCTGTTAATTTTTCTTCTGCAACCATTTGGTCTATCAAGGCTATTGCATCTTGTCTTGCCTGTTCCCAAACATCCATATAATCAGACCTGTTAAGAATGGCTTCCTTTACAATATCCATATTGCTCTTTGGTACAGCTTTATCACCCGCTTTTGCACGTTCCCTGAACTTAGACACAAGGGTAGATACCATTTGTTTTATGGGGTCTGACTTTGGCGTTTTCTTGTCCCTTACCACACCAAACTCTTCTTGTGCCAATTGCGCTGCTGCCTGTTCAAGTATCTGTTCTTTCTCTAATTCATCAACCGATTTACCACCGATTTCGGGTATCATGCTCTTGGCTTGTTCGTCTGTAATGTCAACGCCTACTTCCTTAAACTTATTCTTTAGTTTTACAACAAGTTTTTTAACATCATATATACCTAATTCAATATACTTCAGCACCAACTTACCACCGATTTCTATTTGGTCGTTGTTTAATCCTATTATAGAAGAGCTAAGCGATTTTTTAGATGCTGCACGAAGCATATCTGTCAGGTCGCTTATGTCCTTTTGTATTTTTGCACGCTTGGTATCTACCTGTTTTTTTGCTTTCTCTTTTGCCTGTTTTACTCTTTGGTTTTTACCTACTTCTTTTAACACTTCACCACGAAGCCCACTTAGTTCTTCCTCTACTATTTTCTTAACCGTCTTATATCCCTTGCTTTCTTTTACCTCTTTGGCGTGTTTACCCATAGCCAGTTGAACCTTTCTGGCTGTTTTATATGGCGTAAGTCTCTCCATTACAAATTCAGAACCAAAGAAAGATATGTCTCTTCCTGATTCGGTTGCTATCTCTCTCTGTATGGTTTCCATTACCATTGATTCCTTGTCTATAAAAGAATCACCAGCAACCTCATCACCGTTACTAAGTGATTCCTCTGCCATTTCAGAATACTTATCAGCTAATAACACACCGATAGCAGTACGAACCCTACGTGGAACTTTTGTGCCATAAAACAAGTCTGCAACATCTTCTACTGAATTATCTGCCACAACTGCCCTTGCAATAGCCACAACTTCTTCCTGTGATTCAGGTTTGTATTCATATAGATTTTCTTCTCTATACTTTTGTTTTCCTTTTTCAGAATAATTATCACCAAAAGCATATCGAACACCAAATCTTGATGAACTTACTTTTTTAGCTTTTTTCCCGTTTTCAGGCTTTGTTTCGTCGATGCCTGACATATCGCTGCTGCGCTTCCCTTCCCCTTTGTCTTTTTCAACTTCTGGTAGCACTTTTCTACTTTCGTTCCCTTTGGCATAACCTCTTTCTTTTATTGTTTCATTTATCAGTTCTTCCGATATGTCAATATTACTTTTGGAGAAGTATTCCTTGATAGCCATAGCTAATTGTTCAAGTTTTACTTCTCCTTTAAGTATTAGTCCTTCTGCTACTTTTGCAATAGCATTTTTCACACGCACACGCTGTTCACCTGTAATGGATATTTTAGCACCCACTAAGTCAGCTAAGTCAGACAGCCCTTCACTTAAAAGTTTGTCTGCTTTTTCATTTTTGGCTAACAGCCCTTCTTCCCGCCCTTGCCCTTTGGCTTGTTCTTTTTCATTTTGTTTTGTTTTTATGGGTTTCACACCCGATTCAACATTACTTTTAGAAACAGGGGATGAAGTAATATCACCCCCGTCTGTCGTACCTTGCTCAGATACGGGTTGCTTTTTTTCTTTTATTCTATCAACTACTCCTATCTTAGAAAAATAAGACCACACTTCATCAGTTGTTTCAAACCCCATATCAATAAGCATTTTTATGCCATCATAATGTGCTTGATTTAAGTCATTTTTGGAATATTTATAATTATCAGGTCTAAAATTAATCTTATCTAATTGGTCTTTCAAAGAAAGACTTCCAACACTCGCAGAACTACCAAATAATCCACGCATCATAGCATCTGCCGCTTCCTTTGGAAATTGTTTTGCTTTTTGAATGTTTCCTTTATTGTCTTTTAAGCCTTTCTTAATTACACCATTTACCACGCTTTTAACATCCGATGCAGAAACATTTCCCGCCGATATTACAGACTTACCGCTTTCTACTTTTAATGGTTTCTTTGAGAAATCAGGTTCTTCTATCTTTGGTTTCGCTATTCTCGTTTTCACCCCTTTTTCACCCACTTTACCCTCTGTTGGTACACTTACACCTTTTTTAGGAGATAGTGGCTCTACGGGCTTAATTTGCGTGTCTGTGGGCTTAATTTCATCATAAAATTTATCAAACGCTTGTCGTGGTGTCAGCTTTTCTTCGGGGTCGTATTTCTTCCTGAACGCATCGCTTACTTCAGCACTTACATTCTTGATTTTACTTACTTTGTCAAAGGCTTCTTTCTTTGTCTTACTCTTTAATACCACGTCCGCAAACGGCTTGAACTCTACCTCCGCTTTGCCTGCCTTTGCCTCTTTGCCTGTTCCCTTTTCACTTCCTTTTGACGTTTCTCTACCGCCTTGTTTACTTTCGATTTTGGGTTCTTCATACAGCTTATCTAACTGTTCCCCTGTTGTGCCGTCAGGTATTTTCACACCCTGCTCATTCAGGTAGTCTATTTTTTCCTGACTGTTGCCTGCTTCTTCCACTTCGCCAATAGTCATTTCACCATTCTCTACAACGGCTGTTTCATCTGTTGATTCTGCTGTTAGTTGGCTTAGCTTATATTGTGCGTATTTCTTTGCATTACCCACAACGGTAGGTATATCACCTTCTATTTCCTTTGAGTTGAGTTTATCGGTTAATATACCATTAATTAAATCTATTTGTTCTTCTGTTGTTAAGTCCTTGCTATCAAACACCACGTCTATCTCTGAACGTATGTCTGACGGTACAAGTTTTTCAAGTCGTTTTACCCTTATGTCGTTTTGCTTTTTTGCTATTGAATTTCCCGCTAATGTTGCTGAACCCATAGCACCCACCATCAATCCTACTGAACCAAGCATTATTTTGTTTTGTTCTAAATCGGTATAGCCTTTCCAAAACTCTTTAAAGCTATCATAGTCTTTTGGTGCTGTAAATATCTCTCCTATCTTTTCTTCTGCTGATTCTTCCAACACGTTCTTAAACACACCCAACGCACCCTTGTCTGCTTTAAAGTTAATGCCTGCTCTTTGTAATATGTTGGCTGTCTTTTTCCCCGCACCACCCGCAATTGGGTTACCCATGAATATTCTCTCCGATAGGTTTTCTGCTGCTGTATCCCAATATGAATTTAACAATGCTTCACCAAAATTATCGCCATTGGAAACGTTTATGGCTGTTTTTTGCCACATTGCAGGCATAGCTGCTGTCTGAACACCTGCCTGTGCCAATTTGACAGTAGCACCCATTCCTATCCTACCAAGTTTGCTTGTGGCTTTAACACCCGCCCCAATGCCTTCTACCAACCCTGCTGTAAGGATATATTCAGACATAAAACCAAGTGAAGTTCCCATTGCTTCACCGATTTTATAAGAGGTAGGTATCTTCTTGTCTAATGTTGTGTGTGCTGCATCGTTTTGTGCCAACACATTTAACAGTAACTTATCGTTTGAATCTAATGTTTCTGTGTTTCCGTCTTGTAGCTTTTCTGTTAGCTTTCCCACACCCTCGTTCTTTGCTAATTCAGCACGAAGTTCGGTGTAGCCTTTTACATAGTCTTTTAAACCCTCAACAGAACCTTTTGATATGTTTGACGATATATCTAAATACGAATCAACTATACCATCCCTTACGCCTGTCTGTGAGAATGTTTCTCTTAGCTTATTGGTATCTTCACGCAATCTTTTTGCAGCACGAATAGTTGGGTTGTTTATCACCTCTCTTTGGTATGGTGTTTCTGCTACACCGTATAAACCAACAGTAGGCTTAAACGTTTCTTTTTCTATTTGGTCTATCGCATCACGAACTTCACTTATGTTTTTTGGATTAGCATTTGCCAACAATGTTTTTAGTTCCTCTGCTTGTCCTGCGTGTTCAGGGAAGTATTTAGGTATTGCATCTATCCTGTTCTTTATATCTGCAACGTCAATAAGATAGTCAAGTGGTGCTTGTGTTTGAAGTATGTTTTCTTTTACATTACTTAACATAGACACGGTTGAACCACTCGCATCTGCCACACGGTAATCGTCTTTCTGATTAAATATGTTTAGGTAGTTTTTCTTTGGTGTTTCTTTTTCTTTAAAAGATAATTCATCACCCGCTTTAGGTGAAAACCAATTCCTACGTTCAAATTCATCCTGTGAAATAAACTCTTGGTCGGGTGTGGAAACTAAATTAGCTTTCTCGCCCGTAGTAATAGGTTCTGCCAAAGATTCTGAAACTTTTTCGCCAACTTCTTTTTTTTTTACTAAACTGTAAAAATCATCTTCCGTTTTGTCAAAAGAATCACCCAACTCACCCTTTAATGCACTATATACTTTTTTGGCATATTCGCTATCGTTATCCAATAAGGAATCAAATTCGGATTCTGTTTTAGTAAAACTATCACCGAGTTCACCCTTCAGTGCTGAATAAACCTTTTTTCTGTATTCTTCCATTATATGCCGTACTTATTAGTTGTTGTTTTGTTTTCAGCAGGTTTCTGTTCACCCGGCTTATATTCATCGAAATATTTTTCAAGTGGTTTGCCGTTAACAGCCATCGTTCTTAGAAATGGTGTTGCTGCTTCTTTATTTTCATATAATTGAGCTTCATACGTTGCCTCTGCTAATGGGTCTGTGAATGTCTTAAACACTTTTTTAACCTTTATTTTTTCATTGCCTGTAAACGGGAGTTTTTTATCAACAAGAACCGTTCCTGTTACAACTATATTCCCATTGTCGTCTTTATTCATAGAAACATTCTCAACACCTTCTATGTCTTTAGTTCCTTCGTATCCACCACGCACAATAGTTTCTTGCCAAGCAGGTGTCATTTCGTTTTCTGTTTTACCCTTCCATACACCATCCATTTTAGCGGGTGATTTTTCTTCATCTATAAACACTGGTTTTCCTGCTTTTAATGCTATACCACCCTTGCCCTTTAACAACAGAACGCCTTTGTTTACATCAAATCCAACAATCTTGGCATTATCTTCTGTTAGTTGGGATTTTTCACCTGTATCCAAGTTAACAGCGTTGTCAATAAAAAAATTTCTGTCTGTTTGCGACTTATCACCCCTAATCTGAACGAAGTTGTCATAGGTTTTATCACCATACTTAAATGATTTTGGTGTATAGTCAATCATGCTACTGTATGGATTAGAACCACGACCACCCGAACTCTGATACCTTGCCTGTGTCTGCTGTGTATCTATTGGACTTATAGAATCTACAATTTCTTTTCTCACACGCGCCCTTGCCTCTGTATTTACATTTCCGTTGGCATCAGTAAACTGGTTTTTATAGAAAGGATTTGTTTCAAGTGCATTTTCAACAGCCCAATTTGCCTTATCATAACTTTCTTGGTCTTCTACACTTAATCCACTTTTCTGTGTGCTTGTCAATATTCCACCACGCAACGCTGCACTAACCTCTGTATTAAGACCTTTTACTAAATTACCATAGTGCTTTGCAAAATAATTACTATTGGATTGTGGTATTAATGCACTCGCAATCTTGGCTGTAAAATCACTTCCTATACCACGACCTTCTTCTATGTTTTTCTGTGCTTCTATAATCGCCTCGTCAATAATCCTATTATCGTAAACACCGTCATACCGTGGGTCTAACCTTAGTTTTTGCGCTTCTTCTATTTTCTTTAACCCATTAATATCATACAGCATACTCTGCTGTTTGTCTATAAAGCCGTCTTGGATTTCACGCTGCTGCTGCATGGTCAACTTACCATTACTCTCCTTGAATTTATTCATTATGTCGGTACGGTAATCTTCTATTTCCTTCTGATACCTGTCACGCACCTTGCCCGTTAGTTCAGGTAGTAACTTTATGGACGATGCTTCTAATACTTTTTTGTAATTATCAGAAACTTGTTCCTTGTTCTCCTTTATCTGACGCAACTTCTCATCTGCTGCCGCCTGATTAAACGCCATAGCACCCGATACGAAATCTATCGGTTTTGCACTCATTCCTATTCCGTATCCTTCTGCCATTATACTAACCCCATTAATTTCATAAAATCTGCCTGTGAACTTTCTGCACCCTTAACCATTGAGTAGTTTGCACCCGTTTGACCAAGTGCTTTTAGTCCCATTCCTATACCCTCACTACCCCTGTCGCTAAACGCCGCTGCCCTGCCCAACATTTGCTGATATGGCATCAATGAGTTATATTGCCACTTCTGTTGTTCCCAATCTGCCATTCTGTTCATTTCACCACGCAACATATCCTGATTTCGGTCGTACCTCTGTGCACCCTGATACATAAGGTCTTGTTCTCCCTGTTGCTGTTGTCCGTAAACATTTCCCAACACGCTCAATAAATCTGCTGAACTTGTTGCCGCATTTTGTGCCGAACCAACTGCGCCACTCGTGGCTTCCTGCATCCTTGCCCTTGTAATGTCTTCACCCGGCAATGTCAACCCGCTTGCCTGCCTCTGTGCGTTGTTAAGAGATGCTTTTGCTGATTCTGGTATGGCAAATTTGTTTTTTTCAAAAAAGGATTGCGCCTTGTCGTATTCTCTCTTGCCTTTTATCTTATCTACAATGCCCACGCCAAGCTGCGTTGCCCCTGCTACCCCTCCTATTATTAATCCTCCTAATGGCATAACTATTTTTTATTAAATATATATACTAACCCACCGTCTTGTTCCGCTATCAGTTTACCACCGTTAGATTCAAAAAATCTTATGGCGTTAATGTTTTCTTTCCACACCCCCGAATAATATTCTTTGCCCAATACCTCCTCTAATGATTGCCAAAACAATTCTTTTTTATCCCTGTGTTGCTTTTTTATCCCAAATGACCTTAGTATCTTCTCATCCCTGTTTACAGCAAAAAATCCGTAGTCATCTCCATACGAATATATTTCCACGCCGGGTATGTCTTTATACAGTGATTCAATCGTGTAATCTACCAACCCATCCAATGTCTTATTGTCAGAATGTTGCCTGCGCAAATAAAGGTCTTCGTCTGTACCGAAAACATCTTTTATTAAGCTCCTTATACCATCACCGTGAACCATCTTTATCATTTACCACAAAGTTAACATTTCTACTTGTTTACAGATATATTAGCCGTCACGAGCCTCAATTGACACTCCGTTGAACCGCTATCTGTAAATTCAACTTCTATATATTTTCCTGTTATATCTGTTCCTGTGTGGATTAACCCTAAGTTTTCACCCAATGTAGTTAGGATATTCTTAAACACGGATGAAAAGTATCCACCGTCTTTTACCTTATATGTCGAAGGATATAATACTGTCTTTTGCCCCAATGTACGTGTATTCGTAATTGGTGAAGTTATTATCGTATTCAGCCCTCTGTTGGAATCCGTTTTTAAGGCTCTCAGGCACTTTTCTTCGTTGGGAAAGGCATTTATAACACCCTTAACCGAAAAAGGCTTAGAATCGCCTAAGAACACGTTATATGAGCTTCCTGCTTCGTGTTTGTATATGCTTTCTTTTAGGAATGAATAATTCTGATTTCCTATCACACCGTAGAACTCTGCTGCATCTCCGTTACCGTCTGTCAGGTCTAAATAATCCATGTTCCACCCGTATGCATCTTTTTTGTAGCTTAAACTTCTTGCGTAACTCGGAAACTCAAATGTTATTACATATTCTCCGTTCTTTTTGTCGAAGTAACTAAACACACGGGTAGGTGATTCATCTTTCAGTGCAAGGAACTCTGACTTCATTCCGTATCTCGAAATAGGGTGCTGTCCGTTGGGTGATGACATTATCACCTCACCCAAATCACCATCCCAATAGAACATATCTCTGCCTACTACTACTATTGAAAGCGGATAGCGTGAACCCCATTCGTCTTCACTTGGGTTTGTCGCACCGATAAAGTCGTTGGATTTTACAAGTTGTAGGTTTCCAGAAGCATCACTTATCTGTGCCTTGCCTACATACATTGACGTTTCCTTATTGTCCTGAATGACTTTTATCACGTCCCCAACTAATCTTATCCTTTGTATCTGTCCGTCTTTTTCGTCTAACTGTTTTCTGTTTAGTGAATTGAATGTGGATATTCCGTTGATTTTTGTGTTATCTAAGTAATTAAAACTCCACACGAAATCTTGTAGGGTTATTTCTCCTAATGTGTCAAATTCTACTACTACACGCCCTTTTGAGTAAGCTCGTAACGCATCATCTACGTTTATATAAAAGTCTTCTACTACTTTAGTGGAATCTCCTCCTGTCCACTCAAATTTCCTTGTTACGTACCACGCATCTTCTCCACCTACATATCCTGTTAGTGTTTGCATTACTCCGTTTGTAATGTTGTAGGTGTTGGAATCTTCAAAGTATATTAGGTCTTGTACTGTATTTTTAGTACGGTATATGTACACGAGCTTTTCTTCATAGTCGGCTGCTAATTCTTCTCCTTTGGGTATAAGTAACCAATATCCTGCTGTGTCTGTTCCGCTTATTTCTACGGTTGTCCGTGTGCCTATAATATTCTTTACTATTGTGCTTGTTATCGCTACGCCTGAATCTACTTCTAATTGCAGGTAATCTCCTTTTTCAAATTCGTATTGTAGATTTGACGGCATATTTATAGCATATACTTCTTGCCCATCTACTGTTACTGTTTCTACTTGTCCCGACACAAATGGATACACGCCGGCAAAGTTCACTGATTCTGTTACTGCAAATCTATAATACTTAGCCCATGATGGTACTCCCGTTGTCGCCACAGGTATTGTAAAGGCTATCCTTGCCCTGTCGAAAGCATCTGTATAGGCTCTTTCCCCTGCGTGTGGTACATATACTGATTGTGGCATTAACACACCGCTTGTCCTGCTAAATTCATCATAAAATAATACGCCTACATTATAATAGCTTCCGCTTTTAAATGTGGATACGCCACTTGGGACTGTCTCTCTTGTTGATGTGCTTTCTACTATGTTAGTAGCTGTTATCCTCGTAGAATCGTGTACTCCTAATATTTCAAGCCTTACTACTCCTCCTCCTAATTTAGTTGCGTTTAGCTGCCATGTATTAATATTTCCATAATACACAGGGTCTATTATAGAATAGATGTCTCTGTATTTAAAGTCATATTGAATAGATGTACACACGGTGTCTGCATCTTCTAAGGCTGCTACGGTGTATGTAAATAAATAATTCCACTCAAACGATACTTCCGGTACGAAATCACGTAATTCAAGAAACCTGTTGAATAAATTTATTGAGATGATTTCTCCTTCTGCTACATCTGACGGTATTGTTATATCTACATAGTAATATCCATTTTCAGGTACTAAGCCTTCTATTACGCCATCTGATACTGCTAATGTATCAAACTCTGCTCCCGGAACTACTGTTTCGTATGTTATGGAATAATCTACATTTGGCTTGGTTTTATTATATCCTTTTTTTACACGCCCAAGTCCGATACGGTTCTGCACCGCCAATGCCGTCCTCGCTGTACGTGGCACGTCACTATATAAGTCCAACGCTGCTTTTTCAGCAAGCCCCTGTCTCGCAACATCATTGTAAAACGGATAGGTTCTGATTGCATATTCTGTTTCTCCATTCTTTTCGTATTCTTCAACTATAAACCAATCGCCTGTGTTTCCTTCTCTTGCAAGTAGCCTTACTGCACGCACATTGTCTGTGCCTAAGTCGTATCCTACCTGTACGTAGTTTCCTATGTTATTATCTTCGTAGGTATTGCTCTCTGCTGCAAACACGGAACTTGATACTGCTAAATCTGAATATGGACTTAGTACTGAATATGTATAATCATCGTAGATATACATACTTGCAAATTGAAATGTCTTTCCTACAAGTTTGTTTACTTTTCTTAATGAATTGCTTCCTATGCTTGTTGTGGGTTTACTACTCGGTGGACGCACCGCTAACTGTATATCGTATGAATCTAACGCTGCTACTGCCACGTCATCTAAAAGTACATTTAGTTTTCGTGGTGGGTTGTAGTCGCTTGCAAACACACAGTAATCACCCAAAATAGTAGCATCTATTATTTCGTCTTCCTGAAAGTTCAACACGCCATCTGCAAAGTTCATGGTGCTTGCAAAGTCATTATAGAACTTGTATATGGCATGGTGTCCTACACTGTTGTACACAAAGAACAACGAACCATCTCTTTCCTTGTCTTCTACGAATCCTATTATCTTACTCACACCGTCAACGGGGAACAATGTAGCCACAAGTTCCATGCTTCGGATAGAACAGTTAACACCTACTCTGCCACCCTCTGTTGAAGTTACCCTGCAATTTTTGCGTGATACTACTTCACCTTTCTCCGAATCTATGTATAGTTGGTTTTTATCCTTGTTGACCGCCCCGTTTAATGGCAATATTACTTTCATAATCTTACCCCCTGTCCTGAAGTTTCATACATTGCATCTAATAATTCCTGCACACTCGGCAATGATAACAGCCTGTATTTCCTTTCGTCTTCCTCAAACTGCATTTTCTTTTCTGCCCTGTATCCCCTGTCATACAAATCAGGGCGTGATGATATTAGCTTCCACTCCACATAGGATATTAACATATTGGCTGAATCACCGTCTATAATGGCTTCTACAAGGTTTTCTACGTTGTTGGACACATATCTTAACAACACCTCGCTGCTGTCTGCCAATCGTGTTTTATCCACGAATAAACGATTGAGGATTATACGTCTTTTTCTCATGTCCACATGGAAATAGTATTCAAGGTTTGAACCTTTTGCACCATATCCTGTTGTGGGTATTCTTACTATATTTCCGTCTTCTCTCCTGTCTGACAACAAATCGCTGTTCAATGGGTCTGACGGTGTTGGCATATCTGTACTTTCTGTGAAAGTAAATATCTCTCCGTTTATAATTAACCCCAACTTGTCCACGTGCAAGCAATCTTCGGGTAATTTTACCGTTCTGTTCTGTGTGTTTATCGTTAACCAACTTTCTTTAAACTGCACCGAATTGAACAACGCAAAGTCCCTGTACCCTCTCATAAAGTACATAGCGGCTACTTGGTAGTTTCTTCTTTCTGCATCTCCAATGCCTACTAATGCTTCATTTATTATCTGTTCTGCTGTGTAATATGCTTTCATTAAATATTATTATTAGCGTTATCCGTTGGAGTTGCTTGTAGCCATGTACTTGCCAATTGTATTAAAAGGTCGCTTCTTCCGTCTGGAATTACTACCTGTTCGTCATCACTATAACTGCTAAACGCCCTTACTATTCCGTAATCCACTTTTCTTATGTCTGCACTTGGACTATCTCCTATGTTTTCAAGTATAATTTGCTTCTTGGTGGCTATGTTTCCAAATCTCCAAAAGGTTTGATTCATCACACCGCCAACAGGCAAACTTCTTATTACTGATATGTTTGGTCGTTGTGAGTACGGCAAACTTATTCCACCACCCGTAGGTTGTACATACCACACGCCATTGCCTACGGGTGCTACATCATCTGACACCCCGAAGTATCTTAATCCGTTTGATTCTGATACAGGTTGATTGTAGTAGTGCTTAACATAAAAAGATTCTATCTGTGACTTTCCTTCTGGTGTTAACTTTATCTGTGATAATATCGTATCAAAGGCATATCCAACAGCCTGTGCCACCCTCTGATAGTGTAACTTCTTTTGGTCATCACCTACTGCTTCTCTTTTTAAGAGAGCCGTTCTCACGAAACTTATTAATGCTGCCTTATTCATTTGTTACTAAATTTTGTGAGTAAGCTATTACGTCTGATTCTTTCATATTCACACCCAAATCACGCAAACACATATAAGCGATTTTAAGTAGTTCGTTTTTCTTCCACCCCGTTTCTGTGCTGTTACCTTCATCATAAGTCTGTAATAAAGTCTGATTGTCGGTGGTGAATACTACTACTGCATCTGTTGGGAATTTATAGTACTTAAGTGTTACCGATGCCATTGACGAAGGATACACCAATATCGAATCACCCGCTGTCGAATACTCTAAACATGGGTCTTTTAACGTTGGTGCTACTACGGGGTCGCCAAGCCTGTCTGCTACCTCTGACGGTTCTAATTCATCAAATCCCCTACCTGTGATTGTCGTTGGTTCTACTGCCAAAAGGTATCCTATATCTTTTGTGCTTAAATCTACTGCACCACCAACTACATTTGCACTTTCTCTCACATAGAATGGTCGTAGCTTTTCACTCACGACCCTTGACACTTCTGCACCACGCCTTTCTACTGCCATGTTTACCTGATACAAATTAGGCACACCAAGCAATGATGCAAATAGATTCTGACTGTTTGCCGTTATTAAGCTGCTCCACTCATCAGCATTTATGTCCTTGCCCTCTACGTCTTTGTTGCGTATCAGGTTTACTATGTTTATAATATCTCCGTTTGTGAACATTTATCGCTATTTTCAACAAAGATAGCAACGTTAAAATTAAGCACAAAAAAAGGGGCTACCCAACGGCAACCCCCCAAAACCATTAACCAATTATTATGTATGAATCCAACGCAACAAAGGTAAGTATTAATTCGCAATCCACCAAACTTTTTTAAATAAAAAAAGCCCCACCGAAGCAGGACTTTTAAAACAACAAAGTATATACAGATTAAGAACCTATATTAAACTTCTCACAATACTTGTCAACAAGGTCTGCCAACTTATCTGTCGTCTTTACCTCTATCCCTTCAAGTTTGCATATCTTTGCCAACGCAGTGTAACCTAAGTCTTTCACTTCGTCTTTTGTTGCATACCCCGTTATTCCAAGTTCTGCATACACAATTGCTCTGAATGATTTATCTTCTATTACCTTTTCAAGTAACACACCCTCTTTGTCTGCTACCTCATTGGGTTTTAATGTCAGTAAACATTCTATGTCCTCACCCGCTGCACAACTCCACCATGATTTGTCTTTCTTGTTGTACCGTAGTGATTCTTCGTTTATTGCTTTCCTGATTGTAGTTGCTGCACGCATCTTACCCTTATTGTCGGTAAGTTCCTCAAATCGTTGAAAGTTTACATACTTGCTACCACTCGCCTCTCCGTTTGTGATTTTGTGGTATAGCGCATTTCTTAATTCAAATACACCCAACTTATTCACGTCTTCTATTCCAAACACCTCTGCTACCTGCCTCAATAATGGAATGTCTTGCGATACGGGTGATTTCTTGCTGTAAATAGCATGCCTAATGTCAAGGTCTTCTACTAATTCTTTTGCTTCTTTTTCTGCTTTGGCTTCGAAGTCTTCAAAATATACTTTGCCACTTTTTACCTGTGGACAGTGTGTTTGTAAGAACCACACCAACTCTGCATCCTTTTCCTCAAACATATAAGGGTCGCTAATCTTTAGGTGGTTCCCATTTTGATACCTGAACTTGCCGTTACGTGGCTTCGCATCACTCCACCGCCACAAACCATCCCAACTCACCAAGTCAAGGAAAAACTGCTTCTTTGGCTCGTATTTTCCTGAAATGTTTTTTACTCTTACTCCATTCGGATACCTTAATTGACAAAATCCTTTTTTGTCCTTGCCGAAGTTGTTTAACTTAAACTCCGCAATTGTTTTACTAATCTCTTTGGCTAACTCGGTATCCTTTTTCTTGTAGTCAACCATTTCTCCATTATAAAATATCATATCTCTGTTATTTAAAAGGGGGCGGCTTAATCACCACCCCCAAGTTTTCTATTTGTAAATGCCTCCCTCGACACGTTCTATCTGTATCTTTTGTGTTGCTGAACTTGTAACAACCTTTAAGTTGAGAATACGATAGTTTTTTGCCGTACTATTGGCTAATGCAATTACTGTATCTGCGCTTGTTCCATGCCATGTTGCTGTTGCAAGTGTAGCGTAAGTATCTGCTGTGGTAAATTTACCTTCCAATGTTACTGTTGCAACTGGTGTTCCACTGATACTATCAAGTGCTACTCTCCATTCATGCTTTACTGCATCAAACAAGTTATCAATTACATAATCTCTGTTCCACGTCTGACTTTTAATCAGGGTGTCAGCAGTTTCACTTCCGTAGAAAAAACTGTATGTTATGTTCTTTTTAACGTCAAACTTGAAGTCATAAGAACCTGCAATACCGTCTACGGTGAGATTCTGTCCGTAGCTTACAACTGCGAACAATACTGAAACGATGAATATTAATACTCTTTTCATTTTACTACCCTCCTGTTATGCACCTCCACCTGAGAGGTCTTGGGTTACTAATATGGTCTTGTGGATATTATTGAAAATAGGTACAATGTGTGTTTTGAAGTCGAATTTAACACCATCAAAAGAGTTTGCTGCTGCACTTCCTGACGGGAAGTCAATATTACCTTTCACGCTGGTTACTGTATATCTGCGGTTTTCACCCTGATTAACAGCATAACCTAATGTTAAGTGTGGAAGTTTCATTTTTTCATCAGGACTTCCATGACCACTCATGGTTACGTTGTGCATACCTTTTGGCATAAGGAATCCCATGTTTCTGTATCCGTATTCAGAAGCACCAAATTTATTCGGATTTGAGAATGAGCTAAGCTCCATCAAATTGAATTTAATACCAGTGATATTAACTTCTTTTGCATAGAACCCAACTGAACGCATTGTTTCGTATAACGAATGTCCTGTTGAATTAGCTGCCAGCCACTCAATATTTGCATCTTCAATAGACTGAATAAGGTCTGTGCCTCCCAAGAAGTCAACTTCACGGTTCATAACACCTACTGCTTCCAAATAACCTTTTACGGCTTTGAATTTGTCCATGTCGAAGTCGGTTGTCCAAGTTAATTCCTGTGCCAACTCTTTCATAATAGGCACTAAACCTTTTGTTGAACGTACTACGTTGCTTCCACCTGTGATAGAAACTGTTTTTAAGTTTGCTACGTTGGTGTTGGCGTTACCTGTTAAAAGGAAAGCGTCTTTCTGTGAATCCAAACGGAATGTTGCATCCATCTGTTCTTTGCTAAATAAGGCATTTGTACCGTATTTAGTTTTTACTGCTTGGAATACTTGTTCAAACACACGACCTCCTTCGATAGCACACGATTCTTTCAAAATACGACCGTTGGTGTTTCTTTCATACAAACCACCTGTCATCGGGTCAATACCGTCTGCTCCTTCACCGTAAGAACTTGCTGTCAGAATAAGTTCTTTTGAAGTAATAGCTGTGTCGATTGTTGCTGTTAAGCTGAAAGATTTACCTTTCCATGTTCCGTTGTCGTCCCAAATACGCAACTCTAAATCATAATCCTGTCCTGTTACATACTGCGCAGGAATCAATAACGACATTCCTTCACGCACATAGTCATCGCTGTTATCAGCAGATGAGAATGTAAGTACGGGGTCTATCGGTGCTGACAATGCCTGTGCCACTGTTACAGTTACCGGACGTTCTGGTACTGATTCTTCCAAGATAGTAATGTTGTTGCTGCCAACATTCATTTCTGCTCCCGCCATGTTGAGGAAGTTCAACACCTTAAAGCCATCGCCATATCTGCTTTGCAATTCTGCGAAGGCTTGTTCTTCAAATGCAACATCCCAAGTGGTTACAAGTTGCCCTGCCCACCCTGCTTGTGATGTACTCTCTCTATAAGCCATTTTCTTTTTTCTTTTTTAATTACTACTATAAACTTTTCATCCACTCAGCACCAGTCATAACACCGTCGCTCGCCCCTTCTGCCCGTGAATCGTTATTAACTCCTGTGTCGTTGTGAACTTCCTTTCTCCATCTCTCTTTTTCTCTCTCACTGATTTCATCTGTAAGGACTTTCACAATCTTGTCAAAATTCTTTTCCAGTATCTTGCTGCGTACTTTTCCTGCAATCACACCCGCAGCTTCTTCGCTGACTTTTGTCTGACTTGACAGGACTTCGTTTAACGCCTCTTCTACCATACCCGCTTTCATTTCTGGGGATACATTGAACGAAAATTCTTCTGTTAACTTTAACTCTGTTATGCCATCTACTAAGTCTTTTAAAGGACTTTCCCACGCACTCTTTAACGCTGCCCTACCTGATTCCCAATCTACCGCCTTTGGTATTTCGATTCCATCATAGAGTTTCGCTAATGTCTTCTTGGCATTGTTGCCGTTAACTTTAATCTTCGCCTTTGCAGCACCACTAAGTTCATCGTCTTCGTTTAATCCATACTCTTCAGCAATCAGTTCATCGACTTCAGATTTCTCCAAGTCTGGATTTTCGACCATCATACTTAGTTTAATGGCTTCTACATGGTCAAGATTCTTAACTTTTTCAGGACTTAAATTCACAAGCAATTTCATCGCCTGCTCACTGTACTCACCAGCTCGCTTTGTTAAAAACTGCTGCCTGATAAATTCATCATCACTCGCAAACCATTCCCTTCCGCTTATGCCTTTTGACGCTAAATTTGTTAGCTCGCTAACTTTTTGCGTTAGACCATCTACTTCTTGGGTCAACTCGTCTGCCTTTTTTGCTTTCTCAAAATACGACACCAAATCTTCTTCAGAATTTATGTCTTTTTCGTACTTTGCCTTTGCATAACTCTTAAAAGAATCAAACGAAAACTCGTCTGTTTTCACTTCTTCTTTTACGGGTTCTTTTACATCTTTTACTTCTTCTGTTTTTACATCTACAACAGGTGCATCCACCACGGGGGCTTCCTCTGCTTTTACTGTCGCTAAAATCTCATTATAATCCATTATATATTTTTTGTTGTTCGCAAATATATGTTAAATAAAATACACCAAATTAAATAGCCTGTCCCTCAACAGGTATCGGTGATTCGCTCACGGGTGCTGACGGTGCTTGCTGTTGTGGTGCTTGCTGTTGCTGCTGTCCACGTGGTATTGGAACACCGTTCAGTACCATTAACGCCTGCATTGCTGTCATCTCTCCTTTTTTGACTGCTTCGTTCAGAATTTGATTAGTCCCCTTAGTCTTTTCATTGGCAATTTCAGACTGTGTTTTAAGCATGAACTCCTGTTGCTTGTTCTGTGCTTTCATTTGTTCAAGCTGTTGCGCACCCTGCATGGTCTGTTGGTTTGCCCTTGCTGCTGCTTCTTCTGCTTCTCTTTTTGCTTTTTTATTAGCTGCACCAAGTAACATTGCTATTCTCTTTAGACTTTCACCCGCATTTATCATCGAATTGAACCTAACATAGTCTGCTTCTGTTATTCCTACCTTGCCATCACGCCCGTTCTTCAATGATAGTGCTATCATTTCTTTTAGCTCTGCTATGTCTTTCTGTGTTGGTCGTGCGTGTGTCCTTATTCCGTACTTCACGTCATGCCCCTCTGCTATGCGCAACAGTTCAAGATTAGATGCCCCTACAACGTCTTCATAAGCCTTTGCAGCCACTTTCTCATCCTTTACGGTATATTGTATCCTCAGACACATATTTCGTGCTACATCGGATTTTAGTATGTTTGCTTTTTTAACGATATTCTTTAATATATCACTCGTCCCCATGATAGAATATTCATTCACCGCCTTGCCTGTTCCGCTATCGGGTGATGAACCCATTGACAAAGGATTTATACCTGTCAGTTCTTCTATCTGTCTTAACGCCCAATCCATTGCCGTTACCTGTTCCTGTAACACCGCACCTGCCCCACCATCTAACTTTTCTATCGGGCGTGTGTTCTGAACCGTGTGTCTGCCTTGTGTGTTTTCTGAACTAAAGAATAATGTTCCTGTTTCCCTGTATGCTTTTAACACGTCCTTTGGGTTCATCTTTCTGCCACCCAAATTAATGTTGTTAATAATTGCCATGTCAATAGCTAACCCATTGATTGTACTCATCCTGATTCCCTGTTGGAACTTCATCCAACTGTTCATGTATAAGTCTAACACGGGGATTAGTCTTGGAATGATTGGTCTTCCAAATACCTTTACCATGTGGATAGGTAACACGGGTTCTGACAATCCGTCCCTGCATTGGTGCTTCATTCTGCCATAATCGTACATTAACTCTGTGTCGATTATCCAATGTGCCTCACGGACTGTTTTTATTCTTGTTTTTAATAATTCATCGTTCTTGCCTAACTTGGCTTTTCCATCGTATTCCCTTGTTCTCTTTTTTCCATACCTGTTCGTGTGTGATACTTCCTGTTTGTAATCTACATCTATCCAATTCACCACGAACACGGGTACTACAAACTTGTCTGTCTGTTCTGCAAAGCCATATTCTGCTCCTTTGTTTATTGAGTTGGGGTCTTCGTATTTATCGTTACCAAAATCTCCTGAGAATTTCTTTGCTACACTTTTTAATTCTTCTTCTGTAAAGCCTTTTTGTTTTAAATCTGACAGCTTTACTAATTTAATAAAGAATCCATAGTCGGGATTTCTGTATGATTCTTCATCTACATATTGCACACCCGCTGTCTTAGCATTTATGTATTCTACTTTGGTTTGTCCTGTAATTGGATTATACACGTCCCTGACTGCTGCAAATCCTACTGTTACCAAATCTGCAAGTACCTTTTCTACTATCACCTCATCCCATGCTGACTGCTCAAAGGCATACTTCAGCAGTTGCTCCATTACTGTTGCGTAGGACGGTTTAAAACCACCCTCTGCTTCGTACAGATTCAGTTCTTCAAGGTTTTCAGGCACGAATCCTTGTTCCTGTTGTGGAAGCACCATTAAGGCTTTTAGCGTGTTTAGTTCATTCCGATATTGTTTGTCTGCCCACGCCCCCCACTTTGCTGTTTCCTTTACTGCACCGCTATACTTGTCTGTCGGGTCAACGGATACCATGTTTATCAGTTCTGACAGTTTGCCTATAAGCGAATCCATCATCTTCGGTGCGGGTGATTGTATTGTGAAATTCAGGTTATCACCCGCTTTTCTTTTCTTGTTTTTTACGGCTGCATCGTCTATCTTTTCAGACACGGTGCTTGTGTTGTCTGTTCCGTAATAGGCGTTTTCGTAAATACTCTGTGGCTGATTTCCGTGTGCATAACTCCTGTTAATATCCACATCCGAATAGGACGCATAATCAACGTATGTTCCACCCCTGCAAAACTCTTTATAAATAGCTTGTGCCATTTGTAGATTGTATGCGGGTTTATCCTTTTCGGCAGGACTTATCTGGTCGTTATCACGGTTGGGCATAACGTACTTTTTGCCCTTAGAATATTCATCGCCTTTGTAAATCATTTCAAAATATTTTTAACAAAGATAACACGTTGATTTTTTAACATAAAAATTGATACTTTATGCAAAATTCCAATAGTCCTCTGCGTTATACGAATCAGAATTATCGCTTAGCATTTCTTCTGCGTATGGAGTTTCTGCACCCATTAGACACATACCATGTGCTGTTAACCTATCATAGTGTCTCATCATCTCCATTCCAGTAATCTCCTTACATTCTTGTAGATATTCAGCAAATGCTTCCACGTGACACCTGTTTTCAAGGTAGTCCCTTGTTCTACTGAATAGCAATTGCTTAGACCTTTCCAACGAATCACACCCCGCTTTTTCCTTGTATCTTCCTGTCTTTAAGTCTATGTCGTAAAGAAGATATGCTCCATATTCTTTTTCGATAAAATATCTAAGCGTTTCATCTAAGTTTGTTTCAGGGTACACCATCGCCCCAAAATATATCGCTGCCTTTAACGTATCTTCGTTAAACTCATTTGAATTTGCGGGTCTATGTCTGTAAGACAACACAAACTTATATGTGTCCCAATCTTTTATTTCCTTACCGCCATCAACTGATGGGTCGTATTTAAGTAGTATAGCTATACCACCGTCAGACAACCTACTTTTCTTGCCAAGTGAAGCACCTGTCCGTGAATCCTGTTTTGTTCCGAACTTAAACGGGTCGCACCCTAACACGTACTTGTTTGGATACTGTGGTCGCCACATTGGAATATGTTTTCCCTTTATGGAACTATATGTGCTTATCTGTATTCTTTTATTAGATACGGCAGGACTTGGAAATTCACTTATCCTAAACCTACCATTTTCTTCATCGTGTACAAATTCAACATCGCTTCCAAACCCGTTTACCCACACTAAATCACCACGCACTGTTTTGTCTTCTCTCCTTAATTCAGCAAGCCTTTCATCTATCCTTTCAAGTGGAAATCCTATTGAACCTGCTTCTCCTAACCAACAGTCTGCATACTTAATAGGGAACAATTTCTTTTCTTCCCTATATGCTCTCATGGATTCTGAATCACCACGCTGAAGTAACACGTCTCTTTTGCCCTGTAAAAATTCAAGTGCTGTCTGTGTGAATCCTTCTTCTCTCTGATAGTCCAATATCGTATCTTTAACCGAAAATCCATAGCTGTCAATAAACCCGTCAAGACCCTCTGTTGCGGGTATAAACAACCTAAATAGTCCAGAAAATGTTTGTCCGCTTGACTTTATCCTTTGATAAAAGTTTGACGTATTTGCCAAGAACCTGTAATCAAAACTACCATCCGTTAATTCATCACTCGTTGATGGATAGTCTAAGTATCCAAATATGATTCTTCCATTTCCTTGTGCGCAACAGTTCTTATTTACGTCATGGCGTTTTAATACACTGACATTGGAAGTATTGTGCGCTACCGTATTGTCTTCCAATAAAAATCTTCTGTTTCCGTCTATAACAAATCCGTAATAATCACCAACGCCAATACTCTCTACCGAAAATCCTGTATGTAACGGATTTCTCGTATTTGGATGATGCGGCTTTCTTTCGTATCTTTTCCTGTTTACCTTACACGGTATTCTCCACAAATCAAGTCCATATATAGAAACACGAAATACCTCACATTCATAAACACTTCCGTCTTCTCTTTTCATTCTTGCAATCTTTGGATACATAGAACAACTAAATCCCAAATCAAGTGCAAGTCTTCTTATATTTTCGGCAAGAACTTTTCTTTTTTGTGTTACTTCATATCCTGTTCTATTGCCTGTATATGCGTATCCATCCGAATCAATTAATCCCGCTAATAAACTAAGTCTGTTTTCTTCTGAATCAAAAAGGTAATCTTTTGGAATATGTTTGTTACCTATAACACCTATCTTTCTTAATTCTTCTATTAAGCTAAAATTCTTTTGTTTAATTATCTCGTAACCACGATAATTGTCTTTTGTTTTTATAGTCCAATTTATAGAACTAATAGTAGTATCAAAATATGACGCTATTTCTCCTACTGAATAAAACACAAGTTCTTCTACACCATTATTAAAAAAATATGTATATTCTGATTTTCTGGATAGATGATATGTTATTTCATCCCTAACCATTTGAGTATCGTTTAATGATGAAAACTCTTTTAAATAATCAATTATTTCAATGTCTATATTCGTAATATTAACACCACCATGATACCCATCACCAAGCCACAATCCCAAAAAATAAGGTTCTACTACGTGCTTGTTCTCTGTGTATTTGACTGGTTTCTTATACATAACAGATGCAAGTTTGTGTCTTGGTTTCATTTTAAGATATTCCTTTATGGTTTTCTTAAAATAATCACCACCTCTAACTCCGGGTATGGCATTACCATCACTTGACTTCAAACATAATATATGCTCGCTGTTACAAGTCCACTCTTTCCCCTGATTTGGAATTATCTTATACATTTCGTCAACACCACGTGCTAACCTTAAAACATTTCTCGGCAAAGAATCATCCCCCATCAAAACATCCCCAACTCGTATATCTTCAACATTCTTTACAGAACCATCAAACATTCTTATTTCCGTTCCTTTTCCAAAACATTTTCCGGCTTCGTCAACAAGTAGGTATGTCATCTTTTTACCATCGAAATACTTCTCTGATGCCGTTGTTGCATACACAAATTTTGTTTGTAAGGAATCAACTGCGTATTCGTTTTTGCCTACATCGAATTTTAGTGAATCAGAAGTTCTACCCGAAGACGTAAACGGTTTTATCCATATAGGAAACTTATCAAACGATGGAAGAAGTTTCATCTTAAAATGTTCTTCTGCGTTATCGTTACTATAACTTTGAATACCACCACCGTCTGTTCCTATCGTCCTTGTAATTACCTCAACTCCATTGCTAATTGACTTATTTGTATTTCCTGAACGCCTGTTCTTTGCCTGATGCTTTCCATAGCATATTCTTCTTGGCACGTGTTTGTTGCCAATCCTATCCACTAAGTTAATCATAGAATAAGTTCCGTCTTCATTAGGTACGGCAAATCCGTCTTTGTCTATCTTTTCAAATGTTTCGTTTGACGTATAGCAATAATCAACAAACAGATACTCTTTTCTATCTCTATCTCTATATCCGGGTCTGTCTTCACCCTCGTTGGTATCCATTCTCCACACGTTCAAATAAAAGAAGTGCTTTCCTGTAATGTATGTTGGTTTACCCATATTGTAAAACCAATATCCATTCATTCTATGCCACCAAAATTTTCTTATGAAATTTATTTCGTTTTTAAAATCCTTATTCCTTTCGGTAAGCATTTCCCAAAACTTCTTCTGAATTTTTAGTAGTGTTACAACATTGTTCTTATTGGTAGCCAATTCCTCTTTAACGGATTGTACCGCTTCTTCTTCCAAGTCAATTAATCTTCTTGGCACTTCCAATCTCTTAAATCGTTGGTCTTTGTAATAATCACCGTACCCATCAATGTATTTCAACGGTGGTGGTTCGGGTAGTTTCAACACGATTGGTCGCAAGTCGGGGTCATTATCATTTAACACCACGTACTTGTCAGCGGGTATATAGTCCTTTAGATTACTCATCAGGCAATTTATCTCCTACAAATCTAAGCTGTTGTATAGTAAAATTCACCCCATAAGGGCAATCTAGTCTTAAGTCATCGCCATCGGCAAGTGCGTGAGCATAGTCCTCCGGTCTAATGGCGAGTCTCGACTGCTCAATCTGATAATAGAATCTCGACACAAAATCCTCTGTCTCCGGTACTGCCTGATTTGACATTTTCTTTTCGATAGCATTTTTCTCACGCCACAAAGTGTTCACCTCCTTGATTGACTTAATGTCCTGCTTTTCTTTCATAGCACTCAGCACGTGTCCTGCCATAGCCTCTTGTAGATACACAAGGTAGTCCCAATCTTTTTTGTTTGTCCACTTTGTATAAAGAAGTATCATGTCTAATACGTCTTTATTTTTTCCTAACACCATCTGTACCACACGCTCGTCAAACCTCTGTTGCCCGTCATGCTTTGACTTTGTCTGTGGAAATCCTGCATACGCAGCCGCTTCCCATTTCTGTCCCCAATAGTCAAGTGAGTTCATTTGATGAATGGGTGAGTTCGGGTCGTACATTAATACTATATAACGTAGCACCTGCGACTTGGTGAACGTCTTTTCCTTGAAATCTGTAAATATTTTTAACTGTGGTATCTCTTTCTCCAAGAACGTCACAAGCTGTGGTGAGTTCGGGTGAATAGACATTTTTGAACAGTCAAGTGATTTTATGTCTCTATCCATATCGTATTATGTTGCACACAAATATAACACGCTGAAATTTAGGCATAAAAAAAGCTGCACCACGAATGATACAGCTTAATACTCATAAGTTAAATAAAGTTATTCTATGTATAACACCTCCCTCTCCCCTATCACCAAATATTTACTTCCGTCAAGTTCTATCTCTGTTCCCCTTGTGGTGAAGATTACGCTATCTCCTACACACACTTCATCACCACCGATAACCACCTCACCACGCTTCTGTCTTTCTTCTACTGCATTGGGTATTATCACACCACCCGCAGTCTTTGTTAACTTGTCTATTCTCTTTACAAGTATCTTTCCTTTTGGTACTTTTCCTTTCATAACACACCCACTATAAATATTTTCTGCACAAACCCCAATTCCCTATCTATCGTCTTAAACAGGCTGTATTCTATCGCTGTCCAAAAGCCACCATCAAACACAACTTCATCGCCTACTTCCACGTCTGCATCATACAGCTTTGAACCGTAGTGGTATTCTGTATTTGTTCCATTCACCACGACCACACCCAACCTCTTATCCTGCTCTGCATCCAAAGTTTTTATTATGCTCGATTGCACACTTTCTTTCATCACCTTTTCTACTAAACAATATCCGTTTAACGGTATCATTTTGTTTCCACGCTTTGTAAACACCAAGTCTGAGTAGTTCATTATGTAATACAACACACCGCCCACAATCAGTTCCACGGCATTTGCAGAGCCTATCTTAGTGAAATATACTGTATCTCCTTCTTCTATCTCTATGGTTGTTTTCCACTCCATACAGCCGTTAAAATGATACTGTGGGCGTGTCTTTAATACTTTTGGTATTTTAGTCACCACGCCATACCTTGCTACGTGTGCTGATTCATTCCACATCACACCGCCAACTCCTGACAATATTATTCCACTGTCTAACACAACGTCTTCCATCGGATTAAAGTCTATCCTGATAAGAACGTTATTGTTCATCATCTGTGACGGTAACTTGTCTGTAGTGTAGGATTGTTTTGCTCCTGCGCTATTGTTCATGCCAATAAAGTATTTTGTTTGTACCTACAATGTAATTACCATCTTTACTAAAGCACCCCTTTGTGTTGAATAGCACCATTGAATCTGTTTTTACTTCTTCGTTGCCTTTTACACACACGCCCCACTGCAAGTCTTTCTTTGTTGCCGTTTCAGGAATGATCAACGAAGTGTTTACATTTTCTTCGATTAACGTTACTAATATGTTATTTCCTTTTGGTGTCACCATATTTTTTGTTTATTTTAAGTTTTCGGTTGTAAGTATCATTGTGCTTAGTTCACACAAAACTCTATTCAAGAACACACGTATAGATTCATCTTTTTCCTGTATAAATCCTTCTGTCCAACCGGGTTCATAATTAAATTCTTTAAACGAAAAAGTGTAATCAACAATCCACCCATGTCCAATAGTATATATAGAAATAGATAAAATCTTTGGTTCTGTTCTACCGCTGTAGTCTGGATGAGCAAATTCATCTTTAAGAAATTTTCCGTCAAGTCTTTGTATTTCAAAAATTAATCCAATTGTGCTTTTTTCTAAAAACGACTTAAAATCAAAATTAAACTTTAACATTCTATATTTGGATGGATAAATAGATTCTTTTTCTCTCCATTCTTTAAGTGGCTTATTCTCATTACCATAAACGGCACGTGCAAAAATAGCATCAAAATAATTATTTAATTCCGTTGAGCTGTCTGGTAACTTACATTTACAGTCGTAGTTATTTGCCGAATATCCGAACAAAGATTTATTTATTCCGTCCCTATACCACCCATATTGATGAGAAAACCCATTGCCTGTTTTAAGCATCCAATCAAGAACTGCCATTTTTATTTCCAAATCATATTCGTGTCCAATCAATTTAGAAAAGGCTATTTTAATTGTTTTCATACTAATTCAAGTTTAAACGTTTCCATCAATTTCCTAAAGTGTTCCGACTGCATGAAATCGTCAAGAACATCTTTAGGTGTTAACATAATCTCTTTTGGTTCAGGCTGACTTACTTCCTCTTTTAAAAAGGTAGTTGGTCGTCTTCCACAGGCTGTAACGCATCTTTCTTAATATCGTTCCACTCGTTCTTGGGTACTCTTACTTCTTCGTTGCCCATATCACGCACAACCTCCGCACTGTACGCTGTTGCGCCTGTAAAGTATCTTCCATTGTATTCCCTGCTCTTAATGCTAAACGCTACTTTAATCACTGTGTCCAAACTTGTGTCGGATATAAACTGTATCAACTCTGAATTGAACGTGTCAAAACATATTTCAGTTGGGTACTTTGAATCCTTCACCTGAATTACAAATGACATTTTACTCCAATCACCAGAACCGTCTTTCTTTGCACCTGATTCAATCGGTAGTTTCTTAATCAATTTTCCTATCTCTTCCATACTAATTTAATATTTGTTGTTTTTTAAATACGTTCTTTCCTGTATTCAGATAGCTTATTGCTATGTCTGTTATGTTGATATAATCTTCATTCACCACGTCTGGGTCTTCAAGTGAATAAGCATCGTAGAAGTTTCCGTCTTTGTAATACGCTAACACGTGTTCCGAGTGATAATGATTGTACGGTACTTCCAACACACACAGGCTACCGTTAACGAGTGCCGTGTCTATGTCCTTGTAGTAAATATTCTTAAACATACTCATTGTTTTTATTCCGCAAAGATAAAACAAATAACGCTTAGTTGTACACAAAATTTATAAATTATTACACAACCACTCCATCGCACCGTTCAACCACCTGTCACTATTCCTAAACAATAGCTTGTTCGCCTTTGGATACATCTCTATCACACCGAACTTGGCTGTGTGGATTAAATAACTGCCGTTCTTTTTGGATTCTACTTTATACACCATGCGAAGTCCATCTAAAACGTATGTCTTAAAGTCAAATAGATTATTTCTTTCTTCTTCTGTAATTATCATATTGATTAGTCTAAATACACATTTGTTAGTCTTTTACCACCACTATGAAAATACCACTGAACATCTCCATCGTTTCCTATTGCAAGTTCTTCCACACGCCCAAACCTGTTGTATGTTTTACACATATCAACAACATAAGCACTTTCTTTGTTTTTGTGTGGTCGCATTGCCCTACCTATCATCTGATAATACAATGCCAATGACCGTGTTGGTCTTGCAAGTAAAATAGTATCTAATTCAGGAAAGTCAAACCCTGTTGTCAACACACCAACATTGGTTACTATTTTTATCTTTCCACTTCTAAAATCAGCTAATATTCGTTCTCTATCATTTTTTTTAGTTTGTGCTGATACTGTTTCGCAAATATCACCCAACTTATCTTTCACATAATTTGATTCTTCTACGAACTTTGTAAATATTAATATGTTCTTTCTTCCTGCTTTTAATAGCCTTTGTGCTAAATTTACTATCTGTTCCTCAAAAGATATTTCTTTATAGTATTTTCTTACAGAATCATCCGTGTAATCCATCTTGGTAGAGTTTACAACAAGTTTATCTGTATTGAACTCTACATTGGCATTGAAATATTCAATATCTGCCAAATATCCTTTATTGGATAATTCTTCTATTTGTGCGTAATATATTAAATCATAGAATACACGAGGTCGTGTCCGTGTGATGAATTTAAGCATAGTACCACCAAAGCCATCTATATTCATTCGGTATGGTGTTGCTGTTAGTCCTAATATCTTTTTAGTTCCTATGCTACTAAGGAATCTTTTATACATACCTTCTTTTGCATTTACAAAATGGCACTCATCAATTATGACGTTGTCAAAATGCTTAAATGCGTTTACTCTGTTTATGGCACTACCAATGGTGGCATAAGTTACTTTTGATATTTGCTTTGAATTAAATGATGCACTGAATATACTCGCATCTATGAATTGGTCGTAACTAAGTAGTTTATTAAAGTTTTGTTCAAGAATTTCCTTAGACGGTTGGAATACAAGCGTGTGTCCTTGTATGTTTTTAACAATATTTGCTATTATAAGACTTTTACCTGAACCTGTTGGTAATACCATTAACGCAGGATTCTTTCTTGCACCACTAAAAAAGTTTATAGCACTATCACACGCTTTTTCCTGATAGTCCCTTAATATATAAGTACCATCTGAATTTGGTTCTGTAATTACTTCGTTTTCTATTACACTTTTAAAATTCTCCATAATTAATATTTTACTGCAAAAATAATATATAATACACTATATTGCAACTATAATTTATATGTTTTATAACACATATTTGTAACTAACTGAATTTTAATGCTTTAAAATTCTTCGCTTGCTTTGGTAATAGATTTTAGATTGGAGGTTGGTGTGGAAAGTTAAGTCACCCCCCTCCCCCAAAGAAGGTGACTTAAATTCACGCTTGCTTCGTATAATGAGTTTTGAGTTCTCGGCAGGCTGTCAAGGCTCATAAGTCGTCGAACGAACTACTTGACATTTAAGTGTAAGATTTAAGGAAATCAGTAACCACCACCTTTGTTCGATTCTAAGCCTTGTTTATACTGAGAGACCATTACCAGTAGTTGATATGTAGATGTTGTTATGGTGGACACCACGAAAAAAGCCGCCCAAAGCGGGCGGCAGTATGATAAGTACATATAGAACTAAGGTTGAAAACAACCCCTGAAAATCCAATCTTATATAATCTAATACCTATCATAGCGACAAAGATAATAATTTATTTTTATCCCCAAAATATATACATAATTATTTCACGAAGATAGTTAAAATAAATTTAGTGTGCAAGTATTTTGTCAACTATTTTGCGCAATATACTATACTTTGTGTATAATATTGCACTTAGATGCTAAAATATTAGCCAAAGTTGGTTATAATTGACAAATTAGCCAATATACTGCATATTTTGGTACATATTTTAGGAACGTGGTGCAAAAATAGTATTTTGCGGGATAAGTTTGTGTTATTTGTCGTATCTTTGCGGTTAAAATTATAACGGTTTGTGTATGTTTTGAAAGCCACAGCACGAACACTCGAATTTAATTTTAAAAATATGAAACGAATAAATAAAAACATTGGTGCTAAAGTACAGGTTAGAGAAATAACAGTTGAAATTAACCCACAAGTTAAGTGGAAAAAACTTAAGAAGGTTACTGGTGTTATTGTTGAAAACGATGGGTATGAGCATTATTATCATACTTGCAGTGGTGGATATACTTATGTAACCAAGCACTTAATTAAAAACGATTGCTATAAAACATACGCTATAAAACTTGATAATAATGTAAAGGACATTGAAGGTAATAACATTATTGTAGTACGAGAGTTTGATACTAAGTTTTTGGAACGAATTGAAGTACCTAAGAAAAAAGTTACAGAAAAAGATTACTTTAATGCTAAAAATGTTATTGAACGATATGAGTCTGAGAATGGCTTATAACGGATAGTGGTATGTTCTGAACCGATAAATCACCACGAAATTTAAGACGAGAACGAATGTTAAATTAAAATTTTATACAATGAATATAGTTGAAAATAAACATGTAAAATTTGATATTGATACAGTTGAAGGCGCTGAGAAATATCTTGAAAGCGAAGGCGTAAATGTTGCCGAATACTTACAAAAAGGAATTGAAGAATTAAAAAATAATACAATGAACGAAAGAGAAGTACACTTAAAATTAAGTGAAGTAAAAATTGACAACGACAACCTTGATTACATAAAAATGACAGGGGAGATATGTGGCAAATTAAGAGACGACATAGTAAAATTATTTGCTATGACTGATGTTACCGGGGAGTGCGAACACCCGTATCGCTCATTAAGCGAAGATAAAGATGGTTTGTATTGTATGGATTGTAAAAAAAGCCTTTCGCCAATTTGAGCATTACCGGTAACGAAAAAGTATAAAAGAAGTAACTATGCAAGAAGAAATAATTAACGAAATACGCAAAGTTAAAACAGGAGAATTAACACCAGAAGAATGTGCTGACAAGCTATTTCTTTTATATGGTATTATGTTTCAGGTTTGCGTTATTCATAATCCACAACCAGTTATGGGGATGGATAATGATATAATAGAGTATAGATGTTCAGAATGTGGTAAGCAAACTTGAACATAACAAGTTTGTAAACGAATAAATTATTGCAATAAAATCAAACTTTAATATTGGATACTGAGTTAAACGTGTGAAAAAAATAACAAAAATAAAAATCATTACCTTTATACATATCTTTGTGACATGAAAGAGGACGAAAAATACAACACCGACATTGAAGTTTACAACTTAGTAAACGACATAAAGAACATAGATGATGAATCGTGTTTCTACTTTAGGATGAAAGGTAACAGCGTGAGTATTGGGTACACAGGACTTGACCACACGCTAATCACAGGCTTTATAACGTGTATGGAACAGTATAAAGAGTTGTATGACATTATCAATTCATCCGTGTTGATTTACGAAGAAGAAAACATTACAAGTGACATACGCGCAAATTAATCAGAAAAATATCCTGCTTCAAATGGAAGTGGATATGATTGCCAACAAGTACGTGTTACTTCAACAGCACTACACGCTGATGTCTGCCACACAAACTTTTTGCGACTTCGACGTATATAATTCTTTTGGTTATCTTGGGTGGTATGAGGACGTGATGAAGTTCATTTGTAAAAACCACAAAGAGATAAAAAGGAAGTTTACGATGGATGAGTTCATGGAATTTGCGTGGCAGTTCCGTGTGAAAAAACTATCGAAGTTCCCAATGGAAACGATGGCTGACTTTAAGAAAATAAAGATAAGAAATGCTTAGCTTTATTGAAACAAACTATCACTAATTTTGCTCAATATCAACGTTTGTGATATTATGCAAACATAACGATATTAAAAATGATAAACTTTTTCAATGTTGACAATTTGGGGTTTATGAAAAGTAAGCCAGATAAGTATTATGATTTGGCGATTGTTGTATCAAAACATTAATGTATATTTGTAATAAATTAAAACATTAATAAATGATACGAGATTCAAAACAATTGCAAATCGGAAAAGCTGGAGAATATTTGGTTTGTGCTGATTTAATTTTAAAAGGATTTATAGCATTTCCAAGTGAACAAGGACTACCTTATGATGTACTTTTAGACACAGGAGAAAAACTATTGAGGGTTCAAGTAAAAACGACAGAAAGACCACGTTTAGTTAAACAAAGAAACACGCCAATACCTGCATATATTTTCAGTATTAAAAGGGCTGGAGCAAATGGCAAAACACGCTACAATGAAAACGAAATAGATTTATTCGCTTTGGTTTGTTTAGATACCATAAGTATTGGTTATTTATTAAATAAAGAAATGCCAACAACAATAAATATAAGAGTTGATAGCGAGCGTGGTAAATATTACGATGAAAAAGGATTATTGGATTACAATCAGGCTATAAAGCTACATGAAAACATAAAAAATAAATCAGAAATAGGGAGAATGTTAAATATACAACAGGCTGTTGTAAGTAAATATTTACAACCAAATTACATACCTTTTAAAACAAATGCAAAGTATTTTTCAGAATTTAAAAAAGATAAATCATGGTTCCTGACTATATAAGTAAATCGGAAAATAATACAATAAATTTTTATAACTGTGACTGTATTGAATTTATGCGGTCTATTCCTGATAATTACTTTTCTATTGCCATTACAGACCCGCCCTATGGATTAGGTAACAAATTGACAAATGGTGGCACTTGGTCTGTAAAATGGCAGGATAAGGGTGCTGATTGGGATAAAACGCCAACAAAAGAATATTGGGAACAATTATTTAGGGTATCTAATAATTGGATTGTTTGGGGTGGAAATTACTTTATAGAGCATTTACCAAATTGTAGAAACTTTATTGCTTGGCATAAACCATATATGGATGGTATGCACTCCATGAGTAATGTAGAATTGGCTTTAACTTCTTTTGATAAAAACGCAAAAAAAGTATCATTCAATAAAGACAAAGGAACAGAATATAGGATTCATGTAACCCAAAAACCAATCTCCCTATACCGTTGGCTACTCCAAAACTACGCAAAGATAGGAGATAAGATATTTGATTCACATGGAGGAAGCATGAGTTCGGCAATAGCTTGCGACATGGAAGGATTCGACCTTGACATCTGTGAAATCGATAAAGATTACTTCGATGCTGGTGTAAACAGATTTAACGAATACAAAAGGCAGTTAACTCTATTTTAGTTCTTCTGAAATAAACTTCTCCTATCTATTTTAATATTTCCTAAGTGAGCATACATAGCACTCTGCATATTCTTTGCAAACTTTCCTACTTCTTTACTTCTATCACGTGAATACTTCACCATTTCATCTTCTATTGCACAGAAGAACTTTAAAAATTCACCAAATTCAACAGCACCGTTATCCACGTCATATTCGAGTAAGAACTTTCTAAATTTCCTTCTACGGTTTTCATTCACCCACGCCCACAGTTTCCTGCAACCTTTCCAACCGTGTTCAATACCGAGTTCCTGCCGTTGGTCGCCATAGAGTTTAATTAAGCGTTCCGCCTCTTCGGGTGTGGTTTCTGTAACGTACTTTGCTAAAAGTTTTGTGTCGCTAATATTCATAATCTTTTTTTACTACAAATATAGTAATAAATATTGCTCGATGTGTTGTAAAACATAAAAAATTATGCTCATTTATACGAATTATTCATTATCTTTGCAGAAAAAAAAGTTATGGTAACGTATGGTGCTATACGATGTGGCGGACTTTCAGCAGAAAGCCCAATACGAAGCACCACAGTTTGAATTAGTAAAAATATTTAACCGAAGCACGTCACCCGCCATATTGTATATCACTTGTTAGCGGATGCCCTTCTTCATAAATCATAAATAAAAATGAAAATAGCAGTAATAGTAACAGTTTGCCATCAAATAGGAATAGAAACTTGGAAAGACTTTCACACTACAAAAGTGTTTGAAGAAAATTCAACCATTAAAGAGATTGATGATTGGATAAAATCAATTAATAAAAATGCAAGTTTCTCAGATGCTAAAATCTCGTTGTGTGTCGATTAGGGTTTCCGCTAACAATCTGCTAAACGAATATTTTGTTATACAAAACTTTGTAAATGTTTGATTATGAAACTATCAGTAATAACAACTTCTTACAACAAGTGTGAAACACTAAAACACGCAATCGACAGCGTGATTAACAACTTAATCGGAATAGACTATGAGTTAATAATCGTTGACGATGGAAGCACAGATGGCAGTGTGGATATAATCAATTCATACACCGATAGTAAAATTAAGAAGATATTCACACCGCACTACGGAATGTTGAACGCCTACAAAGTAGCACTTGATAATGTAAGTGGTGATTACATTACTTTTTGTGATTGTGATGACTACAAGAATCGTGGACTAAAGTTTCAGTTTCTAATGATGGCAGCGTTTAACCATGACCTTACGTGTTCACGAGCATACATTGATAACGGTAAAATAATTAAGTCAGACACACCGATTGAAGTGTTGGAGGCAGGATTGGCTTACGACAATGTACTGAAAGGTAAGGCGTGTGTTCACGCACAAACGTTAATGATAAAAAAAGACTACTTTGACAAGTACATAGACTTCGATAAGTTTTTAGACTTCAACGTGTGGGATTTACCGATACTACTTGAAGCTATACGCCACACCAAAATGGTATATTTCGATTTCTACACAGGAACGTACCGTGTGGGTACAGAAACAGCTACCAAGACAGAAAGTCGCTTAAAAAGGCTAAAACTCGTGTTAGGATACATGAAAATAAAGCTGTGGTATATTAGAAGGTATGGTTGTAAACCAACCACGTTTACCTACATGATTTATAAATTTACAAGGGATATGGTGAGTATAATATTTAAAAGGTGGAATAAATGAACTATCTAATTGAATACACGGCAAAGACCACACAAGGAGTTGTGATAAAGAGTGGCAAGATGCGTGTGAAAAACAAAATGAGTACACTCCACGCACAATTGTCATTTGAAGATTATCTGAAAAGCAAGATGCCAAATTTCGGTGTGTTGATAGTGCATGACTGCAAGGAGGAAATGGATAACGATTTCTTAAATATTTTTAAAGATATTTTTAAGTAAAAAAACTAAAGTACCGTAGGGAGGCTGTAAACGGGCGTGAGTGTACGATGGCTGATTGTAATAATTGTGGTGTTATATAACGTTTTGGTGCTTGTTGTCAGTAGCGGATTTACAGCACAAATGTTTAATTGAAAATAAAAGTTGATATGAAAATAGAAATTAAAATTACCGATGATGCTGGCAATGTTCAGTTATACAATGTTAGCGGTTCGTTGCAACAAATAGTGTGGGACGGATTTCTAACAGCACAATACCAAGATGAACAATGGCATGACCAAGATACTTGTGATTTAATAGTAAAGAAATTAAAGGGAGAAAGTCCGCTTGAATATGCTGTCAGCAATGACCGATAACGGTTTAGCTATGTTTAGTTGCGAACAAATTAAAACGAAATATTATGAATGATTACGACTTATTGGAAAAAATGATTGAGGCATCATCAGCCTACGTTAAAGGTGAAATAAGCTCAAAAGAGTGCAGTGCAAAAATGGCAAGTTCATTAAATGCTCATAAAGAGCAATTAAATATAGCTTGTGTTAACCGCTGTGCTTCTGTTATCCCAACGACATGGTTAGACCCTTTATTGACAGGAAAAGATGCAGCATTAACTGGTGAGGCCGGTAAATGGGGATGCCCTGATATTGAAAACTTACTGAAAGCAATTAAAAACCGTATTGAGCATTGCGGTTAACGGTTTGCACATAGGCAATGTGGCGGACTTTGGAACGCTGAACTTTCTGCAACCACTAAACTTGATTTGAAAACGAAACTTAATATTAACCGAGAACCCGCCATATTGCCTATGTGCTGTTATAGGTAGGGCTTCTCACAAACTTAAATAGAAATGAAAAAAACAATTTGGAAATTTGAATTAGACGTTACGGATAAACAATTTGTTCGTATGCCACAAGAAGCTGAATTATTATCAGTTCAAACACAAAATGAAACGCCTTGTTTATGGGCTTTAGTAAATCCCAATCAAGCAACAGAGGAAAGATGCTTTGAAGTATTTGGAACTGGGCATCCTGTTCATTGTGATATGGGTATTGATAGAAAATATATTGGAACGTTTCAGATGCAAAATGGCAGATTAGTCTTTCACTTGTTTGAACGTCTTTAGCCTTACCAATAACTATGTTATATGTGCAATAAAATGACGGCGATTTATATGTTAATTATTTCATTTACAACCACATGAAACTATCACAACAAATAGCCAAGTACAAGATATACTTTGACAGGTCACGGACTTACTTAGGGTACATACAGCTTTTAATGATAATGAAACTGTTCTTTTCTGACATTAAGTTGTCGTACTTCGTTATCGTAGCAGGGGTGGTGGTTGGTGTGATACTACTGATAGTAATAGGCTATTTAGACACCAAGTTCGGCATCAGGTCGCGTGAGATGGAGAACAACGCATTGAACAACCCTGTGTATGTAGAAATACTTGATAAATTGAATAGAATAGAAAAAAATGTTGTAGAATTGCGATGTAATAACTAAATTTGTAAAAATATGGGAATAAGAAGTAAAATAAGAAAGCGTATCTTCGAGTTAAACGGAATTGAGGAAAAAGCAAAAGAGAACAACGACAAGGCTACGATGATTGAAATGGAGATTAGGAAACACGAACTTAAATTATTATTGTCATGGTTGAAAAAATAGATTCAGGAAGTGAAGTTTGGCAAGACGTATATGGATGGGATTACCCGGATTTAGCAGATGCCTTTGTATCGTATGCTGAACGTGGTGGTGTGCCACTGACAGAAGAAGAACTAAACGAACTAAATGATGACAGCGATTATATTCACGAATTATTACTTAAATATTTATTCTAATGAAAATTAAATGCTACGACGAATGGATTGAAGTGGAAGAAGTTTCTGACGAATCAGTTAGAGAACATTTCTACTCGGACAAAGAAGGTAATATGTACTTTGACTTTGAAATAGAAGGATATGATAGAACTTGATATTTACTACAACACCGATGAAACGTCTAAGCTCGAAGAGTTGGAAATAAAAGTTGACTTGGACGATTGTGAGCTAAAGAAAACACTGTTTATAACAATAGACGCTGTTTCTCCATACGAAGGCAACAGGACACTGATATACTCGTCCGGTGATAGATTTGTGTGTGCTTTGAGTTATAAAGAACTAAAAAAAATATTAAGTGAAATATACAATTGAATTTAACGATACACAACTCCAAATCGTAGCAATAGGGTTAGAGTTCTATTCAAGATTCCTTGCAGGACAATGGGAGATACCCGATGCAATGGAATGGAAAGAATATGAAAACAGAAACAAAGATTCTCAATTTTGGAGTTTAAGGAATCATGTTGAAGAACAACTGAACATACTTAAATCTGTGCTTACAGGATTACAATTAAATGAATCATACGGTATAGGTTCACCACATTTGTCAGAAGATGCCAATATCGCATACGACATATACAGACCAATATGGGAGGAACTTGTTGGCAAAGGTGATACGTGGAACGTGTATTCAAGTCCGGGATTAACTTACAGTAAAGAAGGTAGAATTAAAATAATAAAAGATGAAAACAACATTTAAAGTAACAGTCGAATACGAAGACATGGAACGTGAAGACTTAAAAGCAGAAATAGCAGAAAGCATATATGATATTTCGGGTGTGATTAAAGTAGAGGTAGAATAATCCCTTGTGGGTACGCTACGAGCCGTGTGAGGCATTATCGTACCTGAGTGGGTATAAATGTAAGCTATGAAAAAAGAATCAGTAGATATAACTCAATACGAGCCTGTGTTGGAATACAACAGTTATCTAAAACGCAAAACACAAGTCCCAAAGACTTATGTTAACAAGAAGACAGGAGAGGTGGTGCAAATACAGTGGCATAAAGGTAAATTTGAAATACAATGAAACTAATAGACGTAGCAAAACTAAAGAGCATAGGCATTGCGTGTGCTGACAGTGAACTTGAAACTAAGCCAACTATGAAGCTATTGCGTGAACGGTACATAGAAGGGTTTATGGCGTGTGCTGAATATATGGGTAATACCGTGTGGAATGAAGCAATAGAAGCTGCTGCGGAAGCTGCGTGTGTGAAATACTATATGGAATACGCCACAGTGGATAAAGATTCAATACTTAAACTTAAATTACCCTCATCGAATAAACAGAAGTAATAATTACACTTATGAAAGCAAGGGGAGTAACAGATAAAAACGGAATACAGCTATATGAAAACGATAAATTCATATACACAGCACACAACGGATACTTATTGCCTTCTTTTGAAAGCACTATCGTGTACAATGATGATTCTGCGTGTTGGGCGTATGAATTAGACGGTGTGTATAATAATCTATCCGACATACACGAACTAAGACATGACTTTTTAAATCACATTGAAATTAAGATATGACACCAAAGAGCGAAGCAATATCAATGACAATGAAATACGTGCCTTACGTCAAGGGCAATGCGTGTGAACCCACAGATTCAAACTACGCATACCCAAAACAAGTAATTAGAAACGCTAAGGCGTGTGCTACAATAGAAATAGACAACATGATAAAAGACTATCAGAGATACAGTGAATCAACACAACTCGTTATAGGCGAAAACGTGTATTCGGTAGCTGATAAAATCGTGCAGTTAGAATTAGTTAAAAAAGAAATAGGGAAGTTATGAACGACATAAAAGAATACTTCTACAACAACACCAAACGTAAAATAGACAAGTGGAATCACTACTTCGATATATACGAAGAGTACTTCTCACAGTTCCGCAACACACCCGTCAGAATACTTGAAATAGGCGTTTCTCATGGTGGTAGCCTGCAAATGTGGAAGCACTATTTCGGTGATAAAGCAGAGATATTCGGTATAGACATTAACCCTATCTGTAAAACATTTGAGGAAGACAGAATAAAAATCTTCATAGGCTCACAGTCTGACACCAATTTCATGTCAGAAGTTGCTAAAGAACTTGTACACGTTGATATTCTCATTGACGATGGTGGACACACAATGATACAGCAGATAACAGCCTTTGACGTTATGTACAGCATCGTTGACCACATATACCTTGTGGAAGACACACACACTTCTTATTGGCGTGAGTTTGGCGGTGGTGTAAAAAGAAAAGGAACATTTATTGAATACGCTAAGAGTAAAATAGACGAACTTAATTCTGTACATTACAAGCCTGCTTATTTTCCGTGTGAATCAATACACTTCTTCGACAGCATAGTAATCTTCAAAAAGGGTAACAACATAAACACGGGCAGGGTTACGTCGGGTGTGCCTTCATTCCACGAAACTCAGCAGCGTGATACAATACTGAAGAAAATAAAAAGACATTTAAGGAGGCTTATATAACGTTTTTATCACTACCTTTGCGTGGTGTAAAATAATAATTAATAATCATGGAACTAATACCGAAAGAAAAGATTGAACAGGAAGCAAAAGATAATTGTGAATATAATCCAGATTGGATGAGACAACACGATGAATTTGCAATTAATCAATTTAAGTACGGAACACAATTCGACATATCAGAACTCGAACCTGTGTTTTGTGAGTTCGCAGACTTTGCGAAAGAATACGGATGGAAACATTTCAGACATGATGATAAGAAACCAATTCCAACCAAACAACTTTTTGAAATATTCATTAAAGAAAGAAACAATGACAGCACAAGACCAGTTTAATCAAATCATGTCAGAAATCTACGCTGACAGAGATAACTACTCGCGTGGTAAAATAATAGAACTCGCTAAAGAAGCGTTCAGCCGTGTGATTAAGGATATACTACCACAAGAGGAATGGATAGACAACGAAATAAAGAAATTAACCAAAAACTCTAAACTTCGTAACTATTCAGACCGTGATATAGAACTCGGTGCGCACGCATTTAAACAAGGATATGTAGTTACTTGGCAATACGCAAATGGAATGAGATAGATTAACCGTGTGAATAATATGAAAGACAGAATAAACTTAGAAGAAATAATACTCGAAGCATACGGGTGTAAAGATGCACACGAGTTTCAAAGAGACTTCGACATATCTATGCAAATGATTAAAGAAATCTGCGTAGAGGCGTGTAAACAAACTATCGAACTTGCATCAAATAAAGCAGAAACAGAATGTGACGAGGGTGGTGAAACAGGATTTGTGAATAGGCAATCAATAACCGACGTGATTAACCTTATAGACTGAACGGGGTGAATAGAATATGAGAAAAAAAGCAAAAAACCTTGTCTTTATCAGTAGAATAAAAAGAGACGGCTCAGGAACAGAACCAGTAAGCGAAGCCCTAATAAAACTATTGACAGAAGATAATAAAGTATATAAACTACATACCCTATCCCTGTCTGAAAAAACATTCATAATACATGATTTTAACTCATTTGTCGTGAAAATAAAGACTGAGCCGCGTGTGTAACCATAATTACATATAAACAATGACACAAGAATTATCTCGTATAAAATTAGTAAGACTTGAACAGAAACGATTAGAGTACGTTGGTAAAATATACGGAAGTTGTGAGATAACCGAAATACTTAGGATGCCAGAGTACTACTCTGTAATAATAAAGTGCCATGAATGCGGCGGTGTGTCAAGACTTGAACTTAATAAATTCCTATCTAATCCAATATGCCCAATAAGCCATAATACCTCAAACACACAAGTATCAACTAAGAAAACAAAATTCGTTACGCCAAAAAGATTTAAAAACCTTTCAGGACAAAAAATAGGAAGATTTACCGTGTTAGAACATATAGGTTGGCATAAACCACCAAAAGGAAGACCAGTAGCTAAATATAAATGCGTATGCAAATGCGGTGAGCCGTGTGAACTTACGGCATCAGTACTAAAAGCAGGAAGAAAACTATGTGATAAGGAATTTCAACAGCACAAAATAGAACAAGGCAAAAGGTCTGCTAAAAAAAGAATAAAGGATAAAATAGAAAACGGTGAATATAAAGAACCATCATATAGGGACAGAATAAGCAGAAAACTATCAAAGTTTAGTAGATTGGTATATGACAGGTTCAACGGTGTGTGCCAAAAATGCAAAAACACATTCCCTAAACAGAATACAGCATCACACCACATAATACCAATAAACACAAAACCAGAATTAGCACTTACATTATCTAACGGAATACTACTGTGCAAAAACTGTCACGATAACTTTCACATGATATACGGAAGGATAGACTTCGACCATCTCCAGATATTTAATTATATAAAATCAACAGAAGTAACTCAGTACGACAGATACAGTAATTCCTCTGAGAACGAACGATTAGGTTAGTGTACCCTGCACTATTAATTCACTGAACTACAAACAAATAAGAAACGAAAACTGCGAACCGTACCATCGACTTTAGTTTCAATTTTCAATTCATATTACAAAATAAAGCAGTTTCACTGTGTTACTATCTTCAGACAAAGAAAGTAGTTTAAATCGCTTGTTTGACGTGTTAGAACAGATATTTAAAACTGTGTTGTTTGTGCCGTGTGATTAAAATAAATTCAGATAGCTATTGTTTTATTCAATTATTAGTTGTAGCTTTGTTCTATTATTAATCAATTAAAAAGTATATATTATGGAAACAACATTTAACAGACTGACAATAAAGTCTTTATTACTTGATGCAATTACTTATTATAAGTTCAAACAACATTTAGCCCCTGGTTGGAAACAAGCTAAAACAATGCTTTGTGTTCAGGCAGGTCGAAAACCGACAATTAACAATATTCAATTCATTCGGTTACTTGGATTAATATATCAAGACAACGGTCTTTGTGCTGAATTTGACGAAATAATCGCAAAGAACGGTTTATCCAAGGTAGTTTATAATTAGTTTACCTGGTTCACGGTTCAGCCTTAAACCGTGTTAATTTATCTATTAATCAATTAAATATTTATCATTATGAAAACAAAAGTTAATACAGTTATTTCAACAATTATCGTGGCAGTTGTGTCGGGTTGGTTCTTAGCCGTGTGTCTGATTATATCCATCTCATAAAGCAATTTCACACTGATTGATTTAAAGCCCGTTTAACGACGGGCTTTTTTATGCTTATAACTGCACACATTCAAAAAGATAGTTGATTTAAAACAATGTGGTGAAGTCTGGGAAAGCATTATTTATCAGTGTTCAGTCAAAGAGTACATTTCTGTTTATCATAATAGCAATTATAAGACACGCAATTATTGAAACTACCGATTTTATTGAGTAATTATATATATTTTTAGAGAAAAGAAAAGTTTTTTAATTAAATGTACTTTAAGCACGTTAATTTTTAGTTTAATTTACTACTTCAGCTATTTTGTAGAACGCACCATTTTTATATTGTATTTGTATAGTATTCCCTTGTTCGTCTTTATAGATATTTTTATCCACACGCGAATAATTAGTAATATCAATAATTGATTCCTTGTGTTCGGGTAGTTTTATTGGCTTGTGTTCTTTGTGTATTCCGTATTCTTTTAGTCTTTTAATTATAGCCTGTCTTGTTACGTCATATTTATCTGCTATTTCTGTAATGGTTTTATTATTCATGTACATATTAGTTATTTCGTCATAGTGTAAAGTAAGGGTTTTAATATATTCAATCACACGCGCCGGGTCTATGTAAAACCATTCACCGCGTTTATGATGAGGTTTAAAATGTTTGTGGCATAGTTTTTCTATTTGTCTTGCATTCATTAATGGCATTGTTTGATGTTTAATAACTAATTCACACCCCGCACCCGTTTCTAATTCTATTAATCTTGTTTCGGGGTTCTGGCTTATTCCTATTTTGGTTATATCATACTCTTTGTTGTATATAACATAAACACACTGATTAACTGGTAATACTCTTTTATTCATAATTATTATATTAGTGTAACCATGCAAAGTTACATTATAATATTTTTTACAAAATAATTTTGTTTTGTTTGTTTATGTTGTTTATAGTATTTATATTTGTCTATTATTAATCACAAAAATTAAAATATTATGAAAACTGTTGATATTAGAGTAAGGCTGTATTCTTTCAGTGAGTTGGTAGAACACGCAAAAGAACGGGCAATAAATGAACATAGAAATTTTTTACTATCCGTTGAATCTGTTGATAATTTTGAGTATCCAGAAGATTATGAAATGACAATGCGTTATTATGAGGATAACGATGAACCTATAATTGAAAACATTGAAGCCAATGAATATCTATATTTTGATTCCGGTGAATTGGCTAACTGTATTACATACACAGGCACACATCCAAAGTCGGGTAAAACCGAGTTTATTTATAAAGGCGTTTATTATTTGCTTGATTAATAATTTGCTTTTTTCATTGTTTTAAAGCTATCCAATTTTGGGTAGCTTTTTTTATTTCTGGTATATTTACACTGCCCAGGGTAGATAATAGTCACACGGGCATAAAAACCGTATCACACGGCAAAATACAAAAGTAGATGAGGGCTTAAAAACCGTATCAATTTAACCGTGTTTAAATGTGGTGATTTTCATTACTATAAACATAGTAGGACTATTATTTATATAGTAAAAAGTTGGTGGTTTTATAAAAATGTTGTACAACATGAAAAATAATTATAAAAATGCTTGCACGTATCACACAAATGCGTTATTTTTACTTCATCAATAAGATACAAAACAAATAAAAATTACTACAATGAAAAATTCAAAAGTATTCTCAGCAAGTGTAAACGGAACTTTCACTCAAATTAAAGCTTACAAAAAAGTAAATGCAGTTGCAAGATTTCAACAATTAGATGCAACAATTAAAGCAAGTGATGTGAAAGTAATAAACGCTCAAAATTCGCATCAGGCATGTGTTGAAGATTTATATCCTGAAATTTGCAAATAAAATGAACACACAAGATTTAATTAACTGGGGGGGGGAGCTTTCAAGGCTCCTTATTGGGCGACATATTCACAAAAAAAAAAAAAACAAGTTGTAAAATATAAAAGTTGGGAAGACTATATGAGCTATCCAGTTAACCAAATATTAAACAAAATAGAACTTTAATAATTACTACAATGAAAATTTTAAAAACAACAATCGAAAAATGTTACGAATCTGGAACTAACATTTACACTGCAAAAAAAGAAGCTAACAAGTTTGGAAATTGGATAACTGTAACTTATGCAACTCGTTATTTTAAAGATGGTGTTTGCACTGCTGTTTCTACCGAAAAGGAAGCCACATTTGAAGGTAGTACGCAAGAAGATATTGTAAACTATTTCTGCAATAAATAATGAGCGCACACCACTGCCGTTCATTTGAAATACTGCCGTTGCCTGTTTTTATTTTTTTAGGGTGGGGTTTTCTCTATTCTTATTTAGAATAGAAATAAATTAGTAATATTTTGAAAATAATTAAAAAAAACATTTGCACAGGTGAAAAATAAAACAGATATTTGAACAGAATTTAAAACCATTTAAAAAGTAAATTATTATGAAAACAACAGATTTTACAAGAAAAGCAATTAGTTCTATTATTGAACACGCAAACGATTTTTTAACAGACGGTCGTTGCGTTGATGTTTGTGGTTGTGATTTACACAACAAAATTTTCAATGAAGATTATTTTATCATTTATCATTCACGCGCGATTGAATGGTTAAAGAATAATGATGTTGATACTTTCGATGCGATTGAAACCGTATTCGATTATGAAAAAGATAATTTTGGAGAAGTAACAACCGAAGTTAATCCTGAAAAAATTGTCAATATGTATGTCTATATTTTGGGCGAAGTTGTTTTGAGTGAATCTGAACACCTACAAAAAAAGTGGGATGTTCGCTTGACTGAAAAAGACTGCAAAAAAATTGCAAAAGAATTAAGTAAAATTTAGTAACCGGTTAAATACATTATTATGACAACAAAAAAAGATTTTATTCAGGCTGCAAAAGTTGTAGCAGAATTACAGGATAGAGAAGAGGCAAAGAAAGTAGCAAAACATTTTGCTGATATGTTTTACGGACAAAACAACCGTTTTGATTATAACAGGTTTTATTCTGCGTGTAATGTTAACATGATAAAACTATAACCATGAAAACATTTGCATTAAAAGGCGTTCAGCCATTAAAAAACTGTGTTAACATTCCAATATTTTGGACAATGACAAACGGTATGATGGCACACTCCATAGAACAGGAAATAAGGCTTCAAAACTTTCAGGTGGGTAAATACTCAACCGAAGTAGAAAAGTTCTTAAAAACGCTCTTAAACGATTCAGAGGGGCAGTTTATCGACCCGTGTTTGAATTGTGATGATTGTATTGTGTTGGCATTTGGAATAACAGATAAGAATTAATAAAATGAATTTATCAGAAATAAAACAAGCGGTTAAGGAAGGAAAAACGGTTCATTGGTCAAACGAATTATATCAAGTAATTAATTCGAATGATAATTGGTTAATTTGGTGTAAACAAAACGACCATTGCATCGGGTTAACGTGGCTTGACGGTGTGACAATGAACGGAAAAGAGGAGGACTTTTATATTAAAAATAAACAAAGTGAAAACAGCAAAACAGCTTAAGAAAGAAGCCAAAAAAATCTTTGATGAAGAAAAAGACGCCTTGGGAATAACCGACTTCAATCATTTTTGGATAGGCTATTTAGAAACGAAATTCGATAATTTGGTGTGGGACATTGAAAACAAATTAAAAATTAAATTATGAGAAAGTTGTTATTAATGTTAACGTGCGTGTTTTTGTATGTCGGTGTAATTTGTATTGCACACGGCGCAAACGATGCATTATCGGGATTATTTTTAGTGCTGGCAATGTTCAGCACTATTATTTATTTTGTGTTAAACGAAAAGAGACACAACGATAAAAGCGGCAGCAAACAGCAATAAATGCCGATTTATAGCCATTGTTTTGTGTGAATGGTATAAAGTACCGCACACGGGCAGAAAGTGGTGAGAAACGAATATAAAACGTATTACAAACAATTTAAAACATTATTATTATGAACACCAAAAAAGACAGATTAAAATTTGTAAAAGAAGCAACAGACATTTGCTTTGAACAGGGAGTTTTGAGAAAGGTAAAATCACACCATGAAAATTGGACTACATTTGAAAATGCAGACCTCGTTGTGAACATACCCGATGAAACAGATCAAAAATATGTGTTTAGCGTATTCACAAGGCAAAAGAATATGCCGTTTAAACTTGGCAACAAGTATTCGGGTAAACACAATTTTATGTCGTGTGATAGAGTGTTGGAAGCAGCAGCCGATTTTGAGGACTTTATTAAAGATGAGTTGAAGTGTTTAACCATTAAGAATTGAAACTATGAAAAAGTATTATATTTTAAAACGAAACAGCGAAAGTCTTTTAAATTCATATTTGGCAGACGTTCCCGACAACAAACCAGTGGACAGTACAAAACCGCTTATATTAATCGAAAAGGCGATGACAAAAGATGATGAACATTATAACCGTGTGATGACAATAAGCGAGGGAGTTGATTCATTGCTTTACGATATTATAAAAAATAACGTTTGTTATGACTACACGGCTGCATTTTGTGTGCCGATTGTACACGTGAATAAAAAGGCTTGTATGTGGAACGATTATAATAAATTTAAATGAAAAAGGATTCAGCACTCTTATTAACAGGTGGCGTGTGCGCTATACTCAGTCAGATATTCCAAAACACACACCCGCTGAACTATATTTTTGCAGGTGGCTTGGTGGTGTGCGTTTTATTATTTATCTTTGCGTCAATAATTTGGTATAAAAGAAACGTTTAAATGAGAAAAGTATCTAAAAAGCGTTCAGTAGAAATAGCACACTACAACCGTGTTAAAGCAGAACTTGAAAAAGAACTTAAAGAACGCGGTGAGTGGGTGTGCTTCTTTTCGGGGATACCAATACCGGAAGATATGCCATTTTATCCACATCATTTACGTGGAAGAACAGAAGAACTACTTGTTGAAAAAGAGTTTTTAGTTCCTTGTTTGTGGGAATATCACAGAATGTGGCACGACGTACCATTAAGCAAACTAAAAAATGAGTGGTGGTTTGGTGGGTTTATGGAACGGCTAAAAGTGAAAGACGTTGATTTGTGGTGGAGTATAAACGACAAGTTATAACGTGTTTTCGCTTGCCGCTGGTGGGGCAAGCGAAGCATTAAACTGTCAACTACCACCAAACTTTAATTGAAAAACTGCACTTGGGTTTAACATAGAACCCCCACTTGCGGCAAACTAATGTTCTACGCTGTTTTTATTATGGGCAACAAGAGAATGTCAGACGTTTTCCAAATCGGTCAACGTGTGTTTTTCCATAGCGGAAACTTTATAGGGCATCACGGAACTGTCAAAAAGGTAGAAAATGAGAGCAAAGAACCAATAGCAATTTTCGGTTTTCTAATCCACGTTGAACTGGATAATGGGAAAATGGTAATGGTTGAAAAATCGGAACACGTCAGTAAAATAGCGTAGAACGGTTTGCAATATGAAATGTACGGGATTAAAAACGGTATCCTATCCCTGTACACGGAAGTAGATTAAAGGTAGTACCGTAAAATTTGGCACTGACACCCGTATATTTTATATTGTGTGTTATGGGCAGTATTTATTCGATTATGCAAGAAACAATTAAAAAATTAAAAATAAATGGACTTTACGTTATTTCGATGAAAAGTTCATCATTTCGTTGGTGTAAGCTAATGTCACAAAAACATGAATTACCTATTAGGAATTATACTTCAAAACCAATTGAAAAAATTACTGATTTTATAAAATTATTTGAAGAAAGTTTATCGCATTTGGACTGGAATTTAGATGAATATACACCCGAACATGGTAAAGCAATTTTAAAAATGGAACGTAGGTTACAGACAAACGAACTTGGTAGGTGGGTAGTATCTTAATATTGCCCATAACGAGATTGCGGTTTGTTGGCGGTTGCCTCAAATTACGAGAATGTTGATACGAGTAAATAAAATTTAAATACAAGTGCGATGGTAAAAAAACACATTAGTATTCACTTGGTTACCATAATGGTATTAGTGATAGGTTGGTTGATATTTGGCAGATGGATGGTATATGCCAACTCATTTGCTTGTTATCTGATAGGCTATTGGTTTAGCTATTTTTATTGGTGCGAAGGCAAAGAAACTACCTGCGAGCTACCGGCTGGCGGTAAGCAAAGTAGCCGATTTCGGAGCTGCGAACCTATCCACCACTAATAACTTGCCAGCGAGCAATACACTTGGCAAACCACTAAAACGGCTATTTTGTTTGACCGCGTGTTAGCCGTATATCTTTATTCATTCGTCAAAATAAAACGTAATAAATAAAAGAATTACAGAAATAGTATTGCAGAATCAAAATAAAATACTATCTTTGTTGACATAATATAATACTTAAAATTATGAACATAGAAAATCAAGTAATCGTAAATAAGAATGGACATTCATGGCTCGGCTTCCATTCTAATAATGAAAAATTAGAAAATAGGTTAAAAGAAATTTGCGAATTAAGCCAAAACGAAAATTATAAAAATGGTGAATATGCAAACGCTTTTTGGGTTTTAGACTTTGACGGAAGCTGTGTAGCTGCTCAATCGAGTTTATCTGGGGCATTACGGTATTATGATAATAATCGGATATTAGTACATTATCAGAAATGCTTTGTTTAATGAGAGGCGGTAAACGAGAAGGTGCTGGACGTAAAAACTCCGGCACTAAAAAAACAACCAGCTTCCGATTGACTTTAGAATCATATTTGAAAGCTAAAGAAATACACGGTAGAAACCTTAATAAACTTGTCGATGACTTTATAAAGTCGCTGGTTTCTTAATTTACGGCTAACGTTTTGCAGCTATATTTAGTTGCGGATATTGAAACATAAAACTTTAAATTTAGAATAGATGAAAATGGAAGAACAAAACTTAGATAACTCACAGAACCCGCAATTGAATATAGGTGCTGTTAGCGGTATGTTGCTTGCCGATGTGAAGCAATACATAAAAAACTTAACAAGTGATGAAAGACTTGACTTGTTCGCTGACTACTGTAAATATTGCGGTGATTATGATGGTGATACAATAAGTGGATGTCAATGTTGGAATGATGAATAGCAATTACCGCTAACGGCTGGTGTTTGTGGAGGCCGTTTGATGAATTACCGATAAATTAGATACGAGATATAAATTAACAAATTACGAGCGATGGAAGAAATTAAATACCCAACTGGAAAATTTGAAATTGATTGGCTATTAGAGAAGCCAAATAGAGCGTTAGAAACTAAT
>Ga0209323_10000037_pt1 | contig 70739 bp, 68 predicted proteins | sample Rifsed19ft2_FD_184014 | JGI IMG/M metagenome (GOLD analysis project Ga0209323, IMG submission 184014) | Soil microbial communities from Rifle, Colorado, USA - sediment 19ft 2 (version 2) | ecosystem: Environmental > Terrestrial > Deep subsurface > Rock core/Sediment | place: Rifle, Colorado...
GGTTTTTAGGAAATCTGAGCAAGTACAACGCTTCAGATTTCCTAAAAACCATCGACTACATCAAAGAGCTTAACGTTGCCGCTTTCGGCTGCAACAGCCTCATATATTCTGGGAAGGCAAATGCGGTAAGCCAAGAATTCGCGTTACCCGTCGAAGCGTTAACTGAGCTTTTGCCTAAAATCCGCGACAAAGCCCAGCAGCTTGGACTAAAATTTCTGTGGTACACGCCCACGCAGTATTGCTGTTTTGACCCTGTTCAATTGGGTTTAGGCGTCAAATCCTGCACAGCGGCGATGATAAACATGTGCGTTGGACCAAACGGAGATGTTTACCCGTGCCAAAGCTATTTTGAGAGCCTCGGAAACATTCTCGTTGACTCGTGGGAAAAAATCTGGAATCATCCTCTCGCAGTGAAAATTCGAAACAGAGTCTATGTGGAGCCCAAATGCAAAGACTGCCCTCAACTGCAAATCTGCGGTGGAGGCTGCCCGCTGGAACTGCAGAATGAAAAGTACGTTTGTGGCCAAACTGGATGATGAAGTTTCTACCTGCGTATCGCAACTCATTTTAGATATAAAACGTCATTTATGCTTAGAAGACGCTCATGCCGCCACAGAACCACAGACACATAAAATAGATAAAACTTTTCCCGAGAACACAAAACAGACGAATTCGCTCTATGTAGGCAGTTTGGTTCGTGCCAATCGTGGAGGTGTCCTGAAACTTTTTTCTTTTTGTTCCCTTACAAGTGTGATAGGCCCGTATCTTTCTTCGCGGGATCTTTCATCTGTAGTGTTCTGCCATTTCTTTGTTGAAGGGCAGTGTTAGGATTTCTTTGACAGTCTGTTCGGCTTGTTTGAATGACTTCGTTCTCGGATCATTCAGGAGCCATTCAATCAGCAAGTCTCTATTGCCTTCTAAATAAGCTTCGAGTGCCCACTCCATTCTTAGCATTCTAGGGATGATTACGTGCAGCATCAAACGTTTCGGGAGTTTTCCCACGCGCAGTCTCTGGACTCCGCTTCTGCTTACTATGGCCGGAACTTCGACGACAACATCGTCTGGGATACCGTCGATGGCCCCTCTGTTTGGAACGTTGACTTGAAACGTGCCTTCTTTGTCGTTTACTATGGTGTCAACGATGGGTACGTGCTGTTCCCCGCTCTTCTCAGCAGGAAACTCTTCAGTTACTGAGACAGAGGGATCATTATAGATCTTAAACATTCTATCATATTGTCTTCTCAGATCTGTTTGGTATTGTGACCAACCGATCTCTGAATCAAAACCGCCCAAGGGACCGTACCACCTCTTCTTTGTTTCAAGATCGATGTGATATTTCCAGCCGCCACTTCTCGCCGTGTCGCCGATTGGAAATAGACCGAATCTTTTGTACATATCTATCGCGGCGGGGGACATGTCCGCGTCATAGTACTTAGGGTTCCAATTTTTCCAGAACTTGTGCGCTTTGGTTCTGATCCACTCATCTATTAGGGGATAGGCGTTCTCGCCGTCGTATTTGAATGAAGTCATCCAGATGCAATGGTTGAAACCGATTGATTCGGCTTCCACCTTTTTTAAGTCAAGTCTGAGGGTTTTCGTCACTTTCTCGTAGCCAAAATGTCCGTGACAAAGACCTATCACCTTCAGTTTGGTCTCCCTCGTCGAGAGAGTGCAGATTTCGAAGAGTGGGTTTGCCGTGTGAATCAACCATGCGTCAGGACAAATGTCTTCCATGTCTCTAGCGATGTCTAGGGACAGCTTCAATTGATTATATCCGCCAATAGTGGGGTAGTCCGAAACCATATTGTGATCGACACTGTCTATGCCTCTGTAATATCCATTCTTTTCTGCAACATTGCGCTGTGTCTCGTAGCTGGGATGTCCACCAGCTAGCGCCGTGTTGAAAACGAAGTCCGCGTCCTTCAATGCCTTTTTCCTTTCAGTGGTTTTTTCAAATCTCAGCTTGCCTTTGACCTCTGTTGCGAATCTTTTCGCAAGGCCATGCACGACGTCGAGACGTTTTCTATCAACATCCATAAAGGAAACCGTGCTTCCTTTGAGGCCTTTTGTTAAACAAAGATCCTTGACTAAAGCCATGGACCATGCCATGCTTCCGGCACCTATGATACTTACTTTAGCCATTCAAAGCTCACTGTTTCTACACAAGTAGTTTCGCACATAAATAACTCTAAAGGTACTAGGGAAGAAACAAATATTAACTGAGTTGTCGCCTTTCAGACACCTGCACTAATTTGAAAGTTTCTTGGCGGATAATCGCCTATATCCTGCACTTGCATAGAGCTTTAATAAGGTATACTAATTAACCTTTCAAACCAAAAAAGGCTAAGCAAGTGGTGGACACGGTTGTTGGAACAGTTGATAAACACGATAATCCTAGGCTTAATCCAAGGCCTAGCAGAATGGGCATTCAGGGTCAAGCGATAATAACTGGGTAGACGTGAAAACAGTTGGCGACATCACATGGTAGAGAGCCAAGGCTTGTGGTTTTCGATGTTGAAGGAGTGCTAATCCCAAAAAATCGTTTCCTCTTCGAAGTGGGCAAAAGCTTAGGCATTTCGCAGTTGATGAAAGTGCTCTTATTTGGTTTTCTTTACCACATAGGCGTAATCCAGTTGAAATCAGCGCTAAAACGCATATTCAACAGTTTACGAGGCATTAAAATTGAAAGGCTCATACAAGTTGCCGAGAAAGTTCCCGTGGTACCTAACGCAAAAGAAGTATTCAGCCAGCTTAGAACGCAAGGCTGCAAAACCGCGTTAATAAGCTCAGGCATGCCAAAAATAGTCGTTAGGAGATTAGCCGCTAAGCTTGGAGCAGATTACGGTTTCGGCTTTGACATAGGCGTGAATAATGAGGAGTTGACAGGCGAAATCTGGGGCGAAGTCATAGAACAAAATGGCAAACTCCAAGTCCTGTCCCAAATTCTCAAGACTGAAGGATTGAGCCTAAGCGATTGTGTTGTAGTGGCGGATGACCGTAACAACGCCCCCATTTTTCTCCGCGAGATTCAGAAGATAGGGTACAACCCCGACTTCCTGATGCGCATCAAAGCAGACAATGTTGTAACTGGCCAGCTGTCAAAAATTTTGCCAGTAATAAACGGAAAACCAAAACTGCGAGCCTTACCATCAAGGAACGATGTGTTAAGAGAGATTATTCATGCTTCTGGCTTTTTTGTTCCCGTTCTCTGCAGTTTTATTGGCGTTCCCGCTGTCGCCTTAATGATTTGTATCGTAGTCGCGCTTTACATAATATCCGAGTTATTACGCATGGACGGAAAAAATTTGCTTTTCATCTCCACAGTAACACACCATGCCGCATCGCAGGCGGAACTCTACGAGTTTGCCGCAACTCCCATATACTTCGCAGTAGGCATCCTGCTTGCGCTATTACTCTTCCCTCCTCCAATCAGCAGCGCCGCCATCGCCATCTTCGCTTTAGGCGATAGCGCCGCGTCAATTTTCGGAGGACTCGTCTCGAAAAGACCGTTGCCCTTCAATAAGACCAAAACCTTAGAAGGCTCATTGGCTGGGTTCTTTTTTGCTTTTTTGGCAGGCTCGTTTTTCATATCGCCGCTGAAGGCGTTAGTGGGCGCAGCAGTTGCCATGATAGTGGAGTATCTGCCGTTACCAGTAAACGATAACATCCTGATACCTTTATGCACTGGTTTGACCTTAATGCTTATAGTTTAGAAAGATGCTTTTTTGTGTGGCTAAGCTATTTTGCCTTTAAATTTGTGCTAATGATTTTTCATAGTTGAAAACAACGTATTTTTTGCCTTTTTGGATCACAGTATGTCCTTCTCGTTCCAAAAGTTCTTTTTGAACTTCAGCTCCACCTGGATATTTTTCGTTCAAGAACCCGCCAGTTTTTAAGGTGCGCCAATAAGGTGTGATGCCTTTCTCTCCGTTTTGCTTCCGCTCTTCTGCGGCATAGGCTGCGATCCACGCGAAGATGCCGGTTGTCATGGGACAGCCTATTGTCGCTTTATGTTTTTTAGCAAGGGCGACGCGGATTTCGTTGATTGCCACAAGCTTCCCCGTGGGAATCTTTCTCATCATTTCGTCGACTTCAATTGGCGCGGGAATAACCACGGTTCCTGTGCCCCACCGCTTGCTCATGGCATCAGTAATTTTCTCCACTTTGGGCAGTCCTTTGCTGTCGTTTAGCTTTTGGCACCACGTTTTCTTCTTCGCTGACAAGTTTTCACCTTAAATTTCCATTCTCAAACAGGTTTAATCAATCTTTCCCTACTGCAGCTCGGTCATCCTTGCGTGTTTCGTGAGTTAATCAAGATGAGCTTCTGTTGGTGCGTCAGCTTCTTTATTTCCTTTTCGCGTCGCATGGCTTTCACTCGAGAGTCAAAAAGTTCAAAATAAGCAACTTTCTGAGGTTTATGCATCTTTGCGTATCTGGCACCTCTGCCGCTTTCATGAAGCCTCATTCGCGCGTCTATGTTTTTGGTGTATCCCGTGTAGAAGCTCCCATCCATGCACAAGATGATGTACACATAGTAGGGCATTTGTCGTCAGTTCTCCCAGAGGTCAAGGGTATCCATCAGCGAAAATGAAACCTTTATGCAATGCGCGTTTCAAGTAGGCTTCTGGATCTATTTCCTGAACTTGTGCTTGGTCAACGTCGATGATGTAGATTTCTTGTATGCGCGCGTTTCGGATTTCTTCCTCTGTCACTGGAGGGTTGTGATAGTACGCGTCGCAGAGTTTTTTGATAAGTTCTATATCCGTGAGTGTTCTCCTTCTTGGGGGTTTGGCTAATGCGCGTGGAAACGGCAAAATGTAGTGAGGCGGCACGCCTAACGCGAATTTTCCGGCGTAGCTGCTGTATCTGATTATTTTGCTGGCTAAACGCGCCGACGTGTAGGTTAAAGGGGCCAACGCGTGTTCGGGCGGAATGAAGCCTGTTTCTATCTCCACTATGAGGTTTCCGTAGCCTTTCATAGAGTACAAGTCGCACGTTAAGAGTTCATTCAGGGAATATTCAACCTGCACTTCATAGCCCTTCTGAATGAGGTATTTGGCGCACACAAGCTCCATTACCGAATGGTTAATCTTCACAATGTTCTCCTTTTGAAGCTTCACAAGCCAGTCCTTGAGAATGTTGAGCTTGTACTCCGCCTCTTTATTCACGCCAATCGTAAGCCGTGACAATAGGGTGGATAAGTCCTGCTCAAATCTTTCTTCCCTGTTATTCATTAGTCATTTCCTTGCCAGTTGCTCGTGACCGCACTATTTTCCTGCATTTCGAACAGTATGTTTAAAGCCTTACGATATATAAAGCCGAAAACCCTCCGCACCATAACCTAATCATCATTCAAACATTTTCGAAGCTTAAATATTAACCATTATTTGTCTGTTCCTAACCAACAATATCATGCATTACTTTTGCTGATTTTGTCAAAAACCCTTGTCGTACAAATGCCAATTTAGTACACTGTTGTACAAACAACTTTATATGCAATTAAGAGTCAATTATTTATTTGCCAAGTTGAGAAGCAGGCTGGAACGACTCGACAAAGAACAGTTGTCACATTGACTGGCTGTTCAAGTCAATCCCACGTGATCGCATCAAATGGGAAGGGCCTCTGGCGGTTGGTTAACAGCTGGCTGAACTGTGTTGGTTCGTTCGGGCTTAGACTCAACTTGGCAATCGAATTTTTCAGCAGAAAACTAATCGTGACATGTTTCGTTCTTTTCCACGGCTGTGTGGCTAGGAATACTTTTATTTTTGGTTCGGCTTAGTATTTTTTGCCGGATGATGAGAAGGCATTAGCTTGACCATCATGGGATGACAACTCAGAGTTACTCGGACGGCAATGGTGACCTGTTTTAAGCGTCTAACCCTGAGTACTGGAGATCCATGTTCAACAAAAAGTGCTACTGAAGGAGAAACCACCCGCAAACAGCAGTAATTTTTTAATAAGGCTGGAAACATCTATTCCTCTATTCACACTAAAGCGAAGGAGAGATGCTGACGGGTTCCGGTGTCAAGGTTGTGCTCACTGCTTCAGCCACAGAAATGAGCGACTGCTTCAACAACCATTTCATCGCTTTTGTGGCAGGCTTCGGCAGGGGGCCCATTCCACTCAAGTTCGCCAGAAGAGCCCTTTATCCCCCAGTTGAACGCAACCATGATGGCAGAGCCAAGTACGCGCCCTATGGCTTGAGAAAGGTTGAAGCTATACTGTTAGAAAACGGCTTCTCCGAGTCTGATGTTGCTGTTGTTCATCCTGAAGACTTAGATAATTTCATAGGGTCAGACACTAAAGTGGTCGGAATTTCTTCGATGGATCCGACGGGAATGGGTTACGTCAGCAAAACTTACTCTTCAATTATTGGCGGCGGTGAACCGATGAACGCCATCGAGTTTAGAAAACTCGTGAGACACCATAGCATTAAGAAATTTAAACCTAAAGTTATTGTTGGCGGATTCGGCTCGTGGCAATTGGAACGCAAGAAGGTGGCTGACAGTTACGGCGTTGACTGCGTGTTCATTGGCGGAAGACCAGAGGCGATAATTGAAGTTTTCAAGAAAGCGGTTAATGGTGAAGCTCTTCCGCGTGTAGTCCGCGCTGATGATTCTTTACCTATCTGGGATTGTGCAACGATGCCGTTAACAAAGCATGCTGCCATCCATGGCGCAGTGGAAATTTCCAAAGGGTGCGGCCGAAACTGCCAATTCTGCACACCTACAATGCAGAGTAAAGTGGACATGCCGCTGGACAGAATCATGGAAGAAGTGAAGACATCAACGAGGGAGGGCTGCACGCACATCACTTTAGTCACGGAAGACCTGTGGCTGTATGGTGCAAAAGGCAAGCGGTTTATTCCCAATAGGGCAGCAGTTGTGAACCTGGTTAAAAGCGTCGCAGATTATCCAGGTGTTAAAAGCCTCCAGGTTTCACACATGTCTTTGACGCCTGTTTTCTGCGACCCTGGTATGGTTAAGGAAGTAGCTGAGGTTCTAATCGCGCGCAGTTGGTATTCTCATGGCAAGAAAGCCATCGTCACTGCGGAGACGGGCATTGAGACGGGCAGTGTCCGACTAATGAGAAAGTACATGGCTGGCAAAATGTTACCTTACAAGCCAGAGCAGTGGCAAGAAATAGTCACCAGCGCTCTCGGAATCCTGAACGATAATGACTGGTATCCGCTAGCCACTTTGATTGTGGGTCTTCCTGGAGAAAAAGAAGAAGATGTTTTGGAAACTCTTGAGCTGTTGGACGCCCTGAAAGGTTACAACGCTTTTTATGTGCCGCTTTTCTTTGTGCCACTAGAAAACTGTGCACTCATGCATAAGAAAGGCGCGGAGCTTGATTCACTGTCGAAAGTACGTTGGGACTTTTTCATTCGCTGCTGGGAATACAACATCCGAATTTGGCGCGACACGTTCCTCGAAAACAGAATACACAACCCAATACTCTTCAAGGCCGTAAACAACATTGTGATTCCATACTTTGCCAGAATAATGGGCTTCTACTATGGCTGGACGCGCAGTGAACAATTGAAGCAGGCTTTCTGGACACTGGGCATGGCTCAAGCTGCGGTAAAAAATTAAAAAATGCTGTTCAAACTCCGTTACTTTGTGTTTCCTGCTCAGGCTTTGTTGCTTTACGCGCATGAGTGATATAACCCGTGTGTCCAGTCATCAATGTGTGAGGCCGAGTTTTGCCACGCTCAACTTGCATTCCCCGCATTAGGCACTCTACCGTTTCGATGCAGATGAAATTGTGCGCCTTTAAGGCTTCAGTTGTTTTGACAACCTGGTCTATGGTTGGGCTGAAGGAAACTATTGTCCCAGAAGCCTTCAACGCTTCGTAAGCGTGTGGGGCAACCAACCACGGCGTCGCCAAGTCCAGCACCACCGCGTCTACATCTCGTTCATCTATTTCTGTGGTAACGTCTTTGCTCTTCAGCTCAACGAAGTCAATCAGGTTAGCGCGCCTGAGGTTTTTTTCCGCTGTTCTCTGGAATTCTTCTCGGATTTCGTAGCTGTAAACCTTGCCTCCTGGCTTGACGTAATGGGCTAGAGCGGTTGTCAAGGCGCCTGTTCCTGTGCCTGCCTCGACAACGCGGCTTCCCGAGCTTATTCCGCTGAACATAACTATTAAAGCGGCGTCCTTCGGGTATGTTATTTGCGTTTTGCGGGACGACTTCATTATGAAATCAGTTAATGAAGGTTTTAACGCTGTGAATTCTGCGCCTAGGCTGCTTTGAATCGTCACGCCGAAATCCTTACCAACCAGTTCGTCTAGTTTCATAAAGCCTTTATGAGTGTGAAAGGTTTTTCCAGCTTCCACTTTTACCATGTATGTTCGCCGTAAGTCTAGGCATAGGAGCACGTAGTCGCCTTCGTTTATTTTCTGGTTTGCCAATTTCTCCACCTAAAGTGTCCTAGTCGAAAGTAGAATTGTATCGTGTGCCATTTAAACTTTGAAAATTCGGAGAAAAGTGATGGAGTATTTTTGGCGAAAAACGAGGTCTAGCCGACTGAACGGATTAGGCGTTGATAAATGTACATGAAATAGATTAGGGCAAATGCAGTCAGCGCTACTTCGAATGCTAGTATGACGGGGTTTTGCTCCACGGCCACAAAGTATCCGTGCTGCAGTATGTCCGCGAACGTCAGGATTTGGAGGAATATGGCGCCGCCTAAACAGCTTAAGCCTAATGTGTGAAATAGAACGCGTGCTCTGCGGCTGAAGGTTGGCGTCACTTTCATCGTTAATCGTGAATACTGAAGGCTTTGAGAGAGCATATAATTTATGAATCATGCCTAAGAATTAGAACTCAATATGACCGAAGCACAGCACCTACATAAAGAAGTTGTGCAAGCAACCTCACAGCTTTTTCTCTTCGCTTTGTTTCTTTTCCTCTTCAGCGACTAATCGTTTCAGCTTCTTCTCCATTTTTAACTCGTAAGCGTGCTCTTTTATTGGAGGTGGCAAGCTTTTGCGTTTGCGGACTGTGTTAGAGGGCACAATGCGTCTCTCGCCGACTTTAACTGTGACCTTCTCACCATCAACCACATCGTCAAACTCTTCCAAAGCTTCCACAATCCAGTAGCCTGCGCTTTTCGTCACAACCTTAACCTCATGTTTGCCCTTGTAATACCGAACCTCTTCACTCATAGCAGTTCACACTATGTTTTTCGCTAACAAGAGATATAAAACGCTCGCAAGAATCACACGCATCAATAAGTCTAAACGCTCGAAAGGTAAACCATTATATTACCGAAACCGTGAAACTTGCAGAGTTCAGGAGAAAAAACGTTTGGACTTCGGTTTTCTCATCAGCGGCCTAATAATCGGCTTTTCTATCGCTGCACCCGTCGGTCCCATAGGCGTGCTGTGCATACGCCGCACGCTAGCAGAAGGGCGACTTCACGGGCTGATTTCGGGTTTAGGCGCTGCCACAGCCGACGCCACGTACGGGTGCATCGCCGCGTTCGGGTTGACTTTCATTTCAGACGTATTAGTGCCGCAACAAGTATGGTTCCGCTTGGTCGGTGGCGCGTTCCTAATACTTCTAGGCGTGAAAACACTGCGCGCCAAACCGTTTGAAAAATCGCCCTCAGAGAAAAGAACAAGCCTCTTAGGCGCGTATGTTTCAACGTTTTTCCTCACGCTCACAAACCCGTTGTCCATACTTTCTTTTGCCGCGATATATGCTGGGATCGGCATAGGTAGCGCTGTTGCGGATTATGGTTCTGCTGCATTGGGAGTTTTCGGCGTGTTCGCAGGTTCGCTTTTGTGGTGGCTGATTCTCAGCGGAACCGTTGGGCTGCTCAGAAAGAAGGTTACCTCAGCTGTTTTGAAGTGGATTAACCGAGCTTCGGGCGCAATAATCACGGCCTTCGGCGTGTTCGCCCTCATCAGCATAGCCATTTGAAAGCTATAGCTTATACTCTCTGCATTTCTCGACGAGCGTCACTTGGCTTTTCAGGTCACGCATGAACTTGACGAATAAACTTGCGTTCTCAGTGTGAACAGGAAAAACTCTTTCCGCATTTATCTCCTTAAGCGCCGTTTTCAGCTGCAACGGCATAATGTGCCCCGAAACATGTACATGGTACTGCGGCAAGCCATAATGCCTAAGCCAGTTGGTCAACTTTTCGTAGTCGATTTCCATCTCCTCGTTGAACGGTTCCGAAGCGGACAAAACGTAGCAGCTTCCCGCTGCGGGCTGAAGCGAAACCAACTCCTCAAAATCGTAAAAGGATATTGCCAAAACAACGTTGCATTGCTGCTTCGAAACTTCGAACACGTCAAAAATCTTGTTTTGCTTTTCGTACCGCTCAATCAGTTGGCTTTCCCACTTGTCAAAACGCTTCTTCGACTTTCGAAAAATCAACATAGTCTCATCGTCTAAATTCGGAATCTTTAAGCCTTTGTCCTTGCGCAGTGCATCCAGCAGGTAAGCTTGCTTCAGTGAAACAGCAAGGCACCTGCGGTTCTTCTTGGCTATGTGATAGAAGGAGTTCAGGCGGTCAACATCCGAATAGGCAAACTCGGCAAGCACAATGCCGTCAGTCCGTGCGATAATGCTGTCTAATTTGCCTTCAACTTCTGCTTCTGAAGAAACCGTTGCACCCGTCATGTTAGTGGCTTCAGTGATAATCGCCGCGGGTTTCGCGTTCTTGGCTTTCTCAACAAAATCGCGGGTCATCTCAGGCTTGGCGCCGTGATCTCTAAAATCTCCTGTGTAGACAACTGCGCCGTTCGAAGTATGGATAACGAAACCGTAGGCGCCGGGAACCGAATGGTCAACGTGGAAAGGTTCAATCTCCAAATCGTCTACCTTGATTCTTCTGCCAGTCCGGAACATTCTGAAGTCTATGTCTGCAACGCTAAACTCTAGCTCTGCACGGCGAATTTCGCTGAGCGCTTGCAAAATTATCTGCGTGGTTTCTCCGCAATAGACTGGGATTTCCCGCTTTATGAATGATAAATAAGCGGAATGGTCCAGGTGTCCGTGGGAAATGAAAACGGCGTCAACTTCAGGCGGGCTTGGATCAAACGTGTAGACTCCCGTGAGCTGAGGGAGAATTCCGAGTTCTTGAAGGCTTTTTTCGCTCTTGGGCGAAAGAAAAGGCGGCGAATAAAACTGTTTCTTCATAGCGAAGGACATGCCGAAATCAAAGAATACCCGTGTGTCTCCGTCTTGTAGTAAGATTTTGTTTCCGCCGATCTCGTTGACACCGCCATAAAAAGTTAATGTTGTTGCGTTTTTGACCATGTTCCATTTACCTCGGTGCTTCGGTTTTTCTGCAAACGTTTGACATGGCAAGTATCACAGATGGCAGTGTGAAAACGCTGAAAACCCTCGTGTATTTAGCTGCTCCTGCTTTTTTGATGGTGTTGATGTCACCACCAGCCTTTAGGTAGCCACTTATGAAGGCTCTGGCGATGGATTCCGCTTTGCCATTGCTATACAACGGGAGATAATGGCCCGAATAATACAGGAACTCGGCTATGTCCCATGCTTTGTCGCCGTCGCGGGAAGCCTGTTCGAAATCTAACAAGTAAATCTTATCTTCGGGGTCAACGATTACGTTTTCTGGCTTCGTGTCGCCTAACGCAACATTGAGGGAATGTACCCGCGCGTGTATTTCGCCAACTCTCATTATTTTGGTCAGGTCCTTCTCTGCTTTTTCCTTGCTCTTTGCTGTTGCGATTCGTTTAATAGCGTTGCTGAGGTTTTCGCCTTCTATGTACTCCATGAAAACTAAGCGTTCGTTGTGGCTCACGCGCAAAACTTTTGGAACGTTGAATCCTTCACAACGCAAAAGCTCGCTTATGGCGCATTCTCTCTCGAGCCTATAGCGACCTAAGACAGCGAAAGTTCGAGCTCCAAGGGACCATAGGGCTAGTGGGAACCACTTAAAACCAGACCAGTCCTTAAACCGCTTAACAAGAACCTTCTTTCCCGTGCCATTCGAATGAGCTTTAATTAAGTACGCATCATTCAAGACCCCGCCGACCCGTTCAAACTCAATCTTAACGTTTTCGCCATTCAAAAGCATCTTTCGGGCGAAGGCTTCGATGTCGACTCTGTCCGCCAAAGAAACCAAGCCCTCTGCGGTGGGAACGAAAACGTATTTTTGAGGGTCAACGAAGCGCCGTGCTGCATCGACCTCTTTTTTCTTAGTGAGTTTTTGAAATTTTAGAAAGGCTTCAGTGTTCTGTGAAAAAAAGTTCAAAAGTTGCGGGAAAACCCCGAACACCGAAGCGAACAGGGCTCTCGGCGCGTTCTTTGAGATGTTTGTGAAGCGAACCTTTGGGTTTTTGCTCTCCGCCACAAGCTTCTTGGGAATCATTACATAGCCTTCTGAAAGAATGATTTTTTTCTCTTTTTCTAGTTGTTCTAATGCTTCCATGTAACCGCAGAGAACAGAATCGATTTCCTTTTTGTGGGTATTGCCGTCCATGAAGCTTGATGTGCCATAAGCCAGCGGAGGAAAAACTCGAACTCGGTTTAACATCACTTCATACATGAAATACTGAGGCTTAATGTGAATGCGATAAGAGAGCTCTGGAAAGCTCAGAACCAAGTTCTCCAACGATTCAAGAATTAAACGCTTCTTCAGTATGATTTCCTGTGCGTGTAAATAATCTTTGCCATTTAGGGCTATGTAAGGGAAGATTAATGTGCCCGCTAAGGCTTCGCCTAAAAAGCCGCGTTCAATGTCTCTTTCAAAAATCCACTGGTCAACCGCAGAAACAATGATGTTTCTTCCGTCTAAGACTTTTACGTAGCTCATTAATCTGGGTTGAAAATCGCGAATCACCAACACGATTTCCAGCGTTGCTTTCACGCTTGATGTTCCCATCGGATAATTGTCAAGCAGGCTTATGGCGGTGATTTGGGCTGACCTAGCGATATGTCTACAAAAATCGAGAATTTGACGGTGTAGCTCGCCGCTTGTGTTGCGTAAATCTTTACTCAATTCGCCATCTTCCAAGAGGAACCTGAATAGAATTATGAGTAGGAGAGATATATTTGCAACGCGCTCGCTGCCATACTTTCACGGAGAGAAACACATAATTCAACATGGTTTTAGCAAACTCGGCCAATACAGAATCAAAAGCACAAAATATTCTGCGCGTTGAACTACACTGAAAGTGCACGTGTTTTTGGGTTGTGCAAATAATGAGGCTAAATTATTTGTTGTGCTCCGATTTTTTTCAGCATAGGCTTTAATGCTGCTCGGTTGGATGACTCAACTGTCACATCTGCATTCGTTGATACGCTTATTTTTCTACATATGAGATTGAGTGAGTCTTCGGTGAAGCTCAGCATGCTTTGGCCTTCGTTTGTTAGTCTGTACACTTTTCTGGGCCTTTCGTTGTCCATGTTCCATTCGCTGCTGACAAAGCCTTTCTTTTCTAGGGCGCCTAGAAGAGGATAGATTGTGCTTGGCCCGAAGTAGACGCCGAAGGATTTGCGGATTTTTATTATTACTTGGTACCCATGCATTGGTTGCGTGCTTAGGAACTGCAGGATTATGAGGTCTAGTAAGCCCTTCATTAATTTGAGCTGGACCTCTTTTTGGTTGTTTACCATTCCTTTTCCCTTTGTTTTGTGTTTGTGTTGAACAGTTTTTCTGTTAGACTTGTGTACAACAGGTCTATTGCGAGACATATCGCGTCTCGTTATAAAGACGAAACGCCAATATAAACGTTCATGCTTATCACAAGCATAAAAAAGCATAAGACAGCAATACTAACGCTCCAGTTCTTACATAAACTAAATAAGCCAAAACATGAAAAAGTTCAAGACAAACCCAAAACAAAGGGAAAAATCATGGCTGAAACCTACCGAAAAGAAATCGTTCAACGCATAACCAAAAACTTGCTAGACGTCCAACTATTACGGCTGGTCCAAGCCCAACCCCTATGGGGATACAGAATCAAAAAGAAAGTTGAAACAGACCTCCACATAAAACTAAGACACAGCGCCCTCTACCCCATGCTCAACTTCCTAGAACGAAAAGGCTTTCTCACAAGCCAAAAACAACATCAAGGCGGAAGAACAAGAAAAGTATATACGATAACAAAAAACGGCAAAGAGTACCTGCAAAGCTATTACGGCATACTCAAGGAACAACTTGAAGAGAAAAACTTCAAATAGTTTCTTCACCTTGCAGAACTATTCTTAAAATAACTTGACAAGCCAAGCACACATCAAACGTTAGTTCTGTATACGAAAACATCAACAAAACTAACACTTGTGCGCTCTGAAAAACGCTTCAAACATCGTAGGAAATAGAATTAGTGCAGGGGTCAATAAGCGTGGTGGAAGTTGTTAAAGCTTATCTAATCGCCACAGTGAAGCGGGAAACTGAACATAACGCAGCTCAGAAAATTAGGAAAATGAAAGAGGTCACAGAAGTCCTCGTTACCTATGGACTTTACGATATAGTAGTTTGCATCGAAGCCAAAAGTCTAGGCCAGCTGGACAAGATTGTTACAAACATGCGGCAACTGGCGGAAATTAAATAAACCAGCACGCTTGTGGACACTTAATAAGCAAGCGAATTAAACCTGTCGGGAAAAAGCTTTTATCCTCAGAGGACCGTGACGAATTAACAGAGGGAAGAGCGAATGACATTAGAATCAAGCAAAAACTTGGGTGGCATAGGCGCAATACTGATGTTCATCGGGGTCATCCATACATAAGTTTGTACGGAATAGTATCGCTTGTGGGCCTAATACTCACGCTAATAGCCGTGTATGGACTCGCAAACTATTACAGGGAAAGCGGCATTTTCAACAACGCCCTTTACGCGGTTATCACAGCCATTGTAGGCGGAATAGTCTTCGTTGCAGTAGTATTTCTCGCGCTTTTTGATTTCTTTGTCGACCTTGGTTTTACCATTGGAATCGGAAACTTGGCAGACTGGGCGACGGAATTATCACAGATAGACTGGACAAACATAGGCTTCAACATTATAGGGAGTTTCCTTGTGTACATACTCTTGGCTCTGGTTGTCTTATTCGTTTTTGTTGTCATTACAGCCGTATTCCTTCGAAAATCGCTGGGACTTCTATCCGCGAAATCTGGCGTTGGCTTGTTTGGCACAACAGGAACAATAATCCTAGTCGGTGCAGTCTTAACAATAATAGCCATCGGGATTCTTCTCGTGTGGGTCGCATTGCTACTGCTTGCAGCTGCATTCTTCTCAATAAAACCCCAACAGGCACCACCCCCACCACCAACTCAGGTATAAAAGCAACACCAAACTCTCCCATTTTTTATTTTAAACACTTCCGTATTTCTAAGCATTAACAAAGATAAAACGCGCAAACCGCAGTTCAATATATATAAGGAAGGGGTAGGCGCCTCACAGCGGCTAAAAGCTAAACTCACATCCCTCAAACATAAGTTCTACAGCAAAGTTCAACCTATATATAAGGGGCTATAGTCTCCGCAGAGCACAACAGATCCGCCTTGAAAAGATAAATGTGGATTCTGGATTCATATTGTCGCTTCATAAGTTAGTTAAATATCTTGAGCTTATTTCTGAGCGTCAACATTGGAGGATAGGTATATGAAGCAAGTTAAAAGTAGGAAAGAGTTGGAAGCGAAAATGGCCGCTGTTTTCGGCGAAAAAATCAAAGCGCTCTCGACAGAATTGCAAAAAATATTGCTAGATGACATGGTCACCGCCTTCGAAAATAGACTGAACGTGTTAAACCGCGCAAACGCAAAGAGGCTCTACTAATGCACAGCAATGAAGAAAAACACGGAGTACTAATCCATAAAAGCTTTATAATAAAAGCAAAGAATATGGCTAAAAAGAGGCCTATGTATGAGACGCTCCAAACTTGAAATGTACGTGGACATCCTAAAAGTGCTAGCTCACAGAGGCCCACTAAAATTAACACATATCATGTACAAGGCTAACGTCAACTGCAGCGTACTGAAGGAATACATGGACTTCCTGATCAAGCAAGGACTAGTAGAAGAAAGAAACATTGGAAAACGGCGAGTTGTCTACGCAGTTACGCAGCGAGGCATAACAGTGCTTAAGTACTTCAGAGAATTAAAGCAAGTGCTTCCCATTGTGGAAGAAGCCGGAAACCAAGCAGCAATGCTCTTCTAAACTCTCCAATTTTTCAACCCTAATCCCCTTCCAAATTCATCAAAGCTCCGCGCAAGCTGAACCACCTTTTTTGTTTCTCGGTCATCATTACGACTTGGATTTCAAAGTTCCATTTTCTCTGCCTATGCTATAGGTTGAGTTGTAGTTGTTGTAGATAATGAGTGTAGTTGTTGTGAATAATTACCAGTATTTCGTAAGACTTAATAAACCCTCCACATCTAATGCTATTGTACACACGCAAAACACTTGGGGAAAACTTGTGATCAAAGAAGAAGTCTTGGGTAAAAAGCCTCTGCACGTGCTTGAGAAAATAAGGGAAAACCTCGAGAGGCTGAACGAAAAAATGGAAGTCATGATCGAATTACAAAAGCACGGCCGAAAAGATCTTCAACCTCTCTCAGACGCGCCTTTAGACGTGATGACCTTGCTCTCCATGCCTGATCACCTCAGAAAAACAGCTATGACTATTTGCAGATGTGGACGAGCCACCGCAGAAGAAGTCGCCCAGCAAACAAACCGTGCACGTGCCGTGGAAAGCGCGTATCTAAATCAACTTGTACTCATGGGACACCTCAAGAAAGAACGCAAAGGAAGAAAAGCTTACTTCTACGCGGATAGAGAAAGTCAAGGGTGAAAGTGAAAGTGAGCAAAATTATAGCGGTGCACTCATACAAGGGTGGAACGGGAAAAACTCTGCTCTCAGTAAACTTGGCAGCTACCTTCGCTAAGCATGGGAAGAAAGTCTGTCTCTTCGACCTTGATTTTCGGGCGCCGAGTCTCTCTACAATCTTCAAAGTGGAAAACGCGGAATGCTGGTTGAACGACTACCTAAACGGCACATGCGAAATTAACAAAGTCCTTATAGATTTAAACAGCAGAACCTACGGCAACGGCAAATTTTTCGTCTGCCTCGCGAACCCAGCAACCGAGGCGATCAGAGAAATGTCTGCAAAAGACAGAAAATGGGAAATGCGCGCGTTGGGGAGATTATTATCCCTCAGAAACACACTCTTAAACGATAAAGAATTTGATTATCTAATCTTTGACACAAGCCCAGGACTGCAGTACTCCTCAATAAACGCCATAGTAACTGCTGACTTGGTAGTGGTAGCAACAACCAGTGATAGGTCAGATGTGGATGGAACGCGGCGTATGTTGCGCGAGCTTTATAGCCTGTTTGAAAAGAAAACAGGTTTGGTGCTTAACAAGGTGCTTGATTCAGCTTCAAAATCAAAGAAAGAGGAAATGTATAACAAAGTCAAAGCCATCTATCAAGTTCCTATGTTAGGGTTGGTGCCATGTTTCTGCGAGATCCTGAGAGCGGAAGGAAATCTTATATTCGTGCAAGATAAACCAGATCACCCCTTCACGAAGATAGTGGACGAGATAGCGAAAAAAATCGAATCCGACGAAGTTAACTAGCTTCGCACGCACTCTTTCTTGCTTGCTATTTTTGTCTTGGCGAAATTCGTATACAAAAGCATCAACGAGACTTAATGCAAAGGCTTATAGAACGCAGGAAACACAAAGTTTCGCATTGAACGGAGAAAAAAACCGTTGGACAGATCAGCAATTGTTCTAGCTGGCGGAGTTTCCAGCAGGTTCGGCCAAGACAAGGGGCTCCTGGAGATTGCCAACAAACCTCTAATAAAATATGTCCTCGATGCAGTGAGCCCAGTTGTGGACGAAACAATTCTCGTGAGTAATTCTCAAGATCGAATAGCGGAATATGCAAAGGTAGTGGCTACGGATGTGCGGTTCGCTATTGACTTGTGCGAGTCGAAGGGTCCGTTGATAGGCGCCTTAACGGGTTTTGAGTTTGCCCACGGGAAATACGCTTTACTCTTGCCTTTTGACACGCCGTTTGTTTCTAGAGACGTGGTTTCATTGCTTTTTGAGCTATGCCTTGGCAAAGCGGCTGCTATTCCCAGGTGGCCCAATGGACAAATTGAGCCGTTGCACGCGGTCTACCAGACAAAGGCGGCGCTGGAAGCTGCAAAGATTGCAGTTAGTGAAGGAAAACTGAACGTGCGCGCCATGATTGAAAAGCTGAGGGGAGTACGCTATGTTTCCACGTTGGTCATTCAGCAGTTGGATCCTGAGCTTAAGACTTTCTTTAACATAAACACGCCTTTAGACCTGAAGAAGGCTATTGCCATGGTTAAGCCGAGAAAAGTCAAGTGATGCCTGCAGAGCCTTTTTTCTTAGGAACTATTAGCGCTCTCTGCAGACCATATTGTGTAGGTAGCCTATGGAAAATCAGCCTCTATCCCTCTAACGTTTTCTCAGCTTGGAACATGGCGCAGAACTAGCGCGCGGAAAAAACTATACCCCCTCTTTATATAGCTTGAACTTTAGCGTAGAACTAGCATTTGCGTTTGCAACATTCATGAATATTTTTGGACAAAGACCCGGTGCTTAAACGGCTTATGTTCTGGGTATTAATTTGGAACACTTCTATCGCAAGTTTGCTGGTTAAATAAAACGTTAACTTTCTTATGTTACTACTGTTGTCTGTGCTGTTTTTGATGGTTCTGTATACGGAAGCATCAACAAAACCTATTCAAAAGTCACTTATCTGACGGCTTCTCTGAACAAGCGACTCTAAACGTCGGCTAAAATTCGAACGCGAACGAATCTTATAAATACATGACCGCCGACCCTGAAAACAAGCTAATACGTCGTATTTTGAGGAAAAGCCTGCACTTAAAAGCCCGTCATGTGTCGTCTAAAGCCAGTAAACAACGGCTTTCCCATGGATACTCATGGGCTACTCGTGCTTTCTCTAGCGCCTACGGTGCGGTTTCCTGTCATTTCCGTATTTTACATCTCACGAAAAATTCTCGAAATGTCACATTTTACAATAAAAAGTTAAAAGATACGCGCTATTTACTGAGAAATAGAGCTGAACCATTAAAAAATACGCATATGCCTGCTATTCTTTACTGTACGATGCGCGAAGAGTAGCGCGTTTAAGAATAGAAACGTATATTCGTTAATCCCCAATAGTTTGAGGTTTGATTATGTCGATTGAGAGAGATTTGATTATATCCATTCTGAAGTTGACTGTAGACGGCTCTGTTTCACGTGAACGTATGAGTAAAGATGCGAAGATTGCGTCAAGTATCGCATTGAAATTGCTTAGACGACTGCAAAATGACAACATGCTTTATCTTAAGGGTGATATGGTTGAGGCTGATGGCAACTGCCGCTTAAAGTTGGCTGTCAGAGCTGCCGCTTTAGGCGCTGATGTTGAGCGCATTAGCAGTTTTCTTCGTTGGCAAGAGTTCGAAGATATTGCCGCCATTGCGTTGGAGAGAAACGGCTACGTTGTTGCGAAGAACGTGCGTTTCAAACACGCAGGGCGGAAATGGGAAATAGACATAGTCGGCTGCAAAAAACCCTTAGTCATCTGCATAGACTGCAAGCACTGGTGCCGTGGAATGTCTCCATCAGCTTTAAGGAAAATCGCTGAAGCTCAAGCGGAGAGAACACGGGCCCTAGCGGAATCATTACCGAGCATCTCCCTTGAAATCGAATGCGCCAAGTGGGACAAAGCCAAACTTGCCCCAGCTATATTGGTGCTCTTGCCGGGCAGCTTCAAATTCTACGATAAAGTCCCTATCGTTCCTGTGCTTCAACTTCAAGACTTCTTAAGCCAATTGCCCGCTTACACAGAGTCGCTGAAGTATTTCCTAAAAGAATTTAGTCACTTACGCCATGATTTTTAAGAGTGGGGTTTTAGCGAGTTTTGCAGCAGGATAGAGGCTCAGGAGGAACATTCCGATTAAGGCTGCAAATAGCCATGCAGCGATTTCTAAAATTGTAAAGCTTGTCACTACTGGATGAGGCACCAAAATAAGCAGCGTAGTTATTATGCCGAGAGAAACGCCCACTGCACAACTCGAAAGCAGAACAATCATACTCTGAATCGCGAGAATAGCTATGACTGCATTTGGCTTCGCTCCCGTAGCCCGCAAAATCGCGAATTCTTGACGCTGCTCATCCACGGCGAGCATAATGTAGGCTATTAGGCACAAGGTTGCCGACGTCAAAGTGAATAATGGCAAAAGCATTACCGTAGACCAGGTGGAACCGAGAAAATCAAGATTCTTCTCAAGCACTTCATCCAGTTCGAAAGCTGTCAGCTCCGGATTTACGCTGCTAATCACATCTCTTATCTGTGTTAAAGCAGCTGTTCGATCAACTGACGAATCTAATTTGACGAACAAAATATTGAAGGTGAATACGCCAGTTATGTCCTGCAGTTTTTGGATGGGAACGTAAGTAACTTCGCCGTTGTTTATTGGATCAAAACAAATGCCTACTATGCTGAAAGTCCCGTTTTGCATCCTTATGCTTTGGACTAGGGGTTGCGAAAACATTGTCTGGGCAATAGAATCGCCAATTACAGCTTCCCATGCATCTTCGGCTTTCAAGAATTGTCCCTCCATGAACCATGACGCTGTGATTTTTTGAGGGTCAACGCCGACTATCAACGAGTCTCCCTCACGGTCATCGCCGACGGGTATGGTTGTCAAAGTCTCAGGGTCAATCGTAAAATTCTTCACTTCTTGAACGTGCTCTTTCAAAATTAGACGCGCGTCAACATCTGCAATTCCAGGCATCGTATTCAATTGCTGAAGAACCGCGTCTGATATCGCGAGCTTTTCGTCCAAATAGTCAAAATCACCGTTTTCTCCAGCTCCGAAAAATTTGGATAAGAGCAGCTTGTACTGAGTACCCATACTATCATGGGCTATTACGATAATGTTTTTGCCAATGGCTTTTTCGACCCATGACTTTGTAGTGTCGTTGGCGATTATGCCTCCAGCAATAGACACTGTTAGTAAGATGAAGACTATTGACAGCAAGAGAACAATTCGGATGGTTGTTGATTTGCGGCGGTACAAGCTTCTCGAGGCAATTTTGAACGTCAGCCCAGACCGCGACAGCGCTTTATGCTCGCCTCCGCTGCTTAATCCGAAATACTGCATAGGCGACAGCGCCTTTATCGGCGACAACCTCGCAGCACCAAGAATAGGCTTTGTTCCAAAAATAAGAGCAAGAACAAAATAAGCGGCAAACACCAGTGGTGCGAGCCATAAATTTGGTGGTTTTTGATACACCTGAAAGCCGCCCAACTGGGTGACAGCAAAGTCAGCTACAAACCCAAATACTACGCCTAAGAGGCAGCTGACCGATGTTACTATTAGCAGTTCAGTCATGAAGTAGCCGAAGACAAGACCGTTTGGGCACCCGGCTGCCTTTATCAATCCAAAATCTCTTGTTCTCTGAGCCATCATCAAAAAAACAATGAACGAGACTATCACTGCTCCCACGGCGAAAATTAAAATTCCAATGAAGAGCACAAACTGCGAGAACACCACTGACAAGCCGCGAGTCAAGGTGCCTTCAGCCACCGATGTTATTCCAAAGCCTATTCTTTCGCTAAAAAGCAGCAGAAAAAGCGTGGAAGCAACACTACATGTCAAACTGATTACTACCAAGCCTGTGCGAAGTTTTCTGCGCAGAAGATCGTTAACTGGAAAAGAAGTCTCACTCATCTTGGCTCGCCAGTCTTCCATCTTCCAAACACAACTTCTGGTCTGCGAGCTGCACTATTTGCGCGTCATGAGTTGAAGCGATGACGGTTTTTCCATTAGTCTTCAACATCTGGAGTATTTGGGTTATTTTTTGGCCATTTTTTGTGTCCAAGTTTCCAGTGGGTTCGTCAGCGAGAAACAGTTGAGGGTCGTTTGCCAGAGCACGAGCGAATGCAACGCGTTGTTGTTCGCCGCCGCTCAATTGGGCTGGAAAATGGTTCGCCCTGTGCTGTAAACCCACTGTTTCCAACAATTCTGCTACGCGTTTTTCTATTTCCTCTGCAGGTTTTCTGCGCCATTCCATTGGAAAGGCGATGTTTTCAGCCACCGTTAAAGTTGAAACGAGGTTGTAGGATTGAAAAACGAAGCCAACGCTATTACATCGAAAGTCAGCCAAGAAATCTTCATCTTTCTGTGTCAAGTCCTCTCCGAAAACAATTATTTTTCCGCTTGTGGGGCGGTCAATTCCGCTGATAATGTTCAGCAGGGTTGTTTTTCCAGAGCCCGAAGGACCGCATATGGTTACAAATTCGCCTGTTGCAACGTTTAGGTTTACGCCCTTTAGAACTTCAACTTCCGCATCGCCCATTTGGTAAGTCTTGCTCAATGAGTGGGCTGAAACTATGAGGTTGTCCTTTTTCATCGGTACCTTCCTTCCGCCCAGCAGTCATTAAGAAAGATTAAGTTATAATTGTTGAGGTACGTTTCCTTACCACTATATGCAGTAGCTTTTTTCTAAGCTGAAGTTTCCTCTGTCGCGCTTGAGGATTCTGACTTTCTCAGGAAGCTTGCCCTTTTCCCAGTAAACCCAGCTGATTTCCTTGAAAAGCCATTTTTTGCCAAGGTGCGCCGCGACAACAGCGTGCTTATGCTCATTGTCTGTGGGTACGAGTTCGTTGAGGAACCTGAAGAGTTTGTCAACCTGTTGCTTGGGAAAATAAGCATAGTAGCTGGCGTTTTTGACCTCAAACGCGTACATGTGCGAGCCTCTTCTAGCCATCACATCTGGCAACGGATTTAAACTCGGGTTGCTGACAGGGACGCGCACGGCATTGTAGCCGTTTTTCTGCAGGAGCTTCACGAGCACGTTCTCGCTGTAGAAGCCCCTCTTGCGCCATCGACGAAGCCTGATCTTGTCAATTTCCTTGATCAACGCGTTTCCCTCAGCCAGTGCCAGTTCTTGTTTGAACAGCGCTAAAAATAAAACTATTGCCTGCGAGTGAGTTCGGTTGATGCTTTTGTATACGCGGTTTTGACAGGCGCGTCTGGAGCACATTGGTGACGTATAGACGCCGCCTGTAATACCAAAGCAACTAGACTCACTAACAAAGAAGAATCCAACATGGACAAAACAGAAATATCCGCATTTTAGCCTATACCAAACAATACAAAAATGCACTTCCACATAAAATAAGCCGAAATAAGCCTCCGTTCCAGCACAAAAACTACACAGGTCCAACCTCGGTGAAAGATAGCAAAGAGCCGTGCATCACACGCCGTATACGGAAGCATCAACAGAAGGTCAAATTCTGCTCCGTGCAAAATTTGCTGGCAACTTTTTGACTACGCTGCAGCCCTCAAATTAAAACAAAAGACATGCCTGACCGTAATGTTCACTTAATTTACTCTACAAGTGAAGAAACTACAGCGTTTGAGAAACAGCACAGGTGAAGACTGAGAAACAGCAGAGGAAACTGCGCACAGGCTCGAAGTAAATTCGAAGAGAGCCCCTCTCGGTTTCGCATGGAGATTTTCGTCGGTTTTTATATGAGGCCACGATTATCTCCATGACTTGACCTGAAACGCGAAGTTAAAGGGGTCAAAATGAGGTTTTTTGGCTGTTTTAGGCTTGTTTTCGGCTTTTTGATTCTTGCGTCATGTGCTAAGAAACTATGAGGTTTTACATGTGCTTGTATTCGATTGCGTACAGGTAATCAAGTTGACGCTGGTTGCAAAATAGGCGCTAAAAATGGCGAATTTGTGAAAAAAGGCTGAACGAAGAGCCGTTTGTGAAAGGACGTTTGAGCCGATTATGTACCTCTTTTTTGAATATTGTTAATTTTGAAATAGCTCTTTAATTGTTCTCAAACGAGAAAGTTAGTAGGGATTGATGAAAAGAAATGCCTTTTGATAGTTTTGGAGAGGGCACCGAGACGCTTACGCGTGATGTGGAAGGGCGAACTGTAAAGGTGCGGTGGAATTGGGGCAAATTCAAAACAACCGAAGGCTTCCCTGTAGACGACAACATGATAAACTGGGTCATAGGCCAAGAGCAAGCTCTAAGCGAAGGTTTCTTATGCCTGAACGAGTGGGTTCACAAACTCAAACACTTGGAGCAGACACGTTGGTACGCGCGTTGGAGCAACCCAGCCCAGCCAAAACCCTTAACAAAAGCCGTGATCAGTCCAGGACCTTATCTGCTGCTTTTAGGCGATCCTGGAACGGGCAAGTCTCTCCTCGGAAGAGCCTTATCAGAAAAACTAACCCAAGTCTACAAAGAGAATGGCATAAAACTTTTTGATGCCATCTGCTGGAAAAACCCTACGCTGCCCAGCCAGCCACGTGTGTCTATTCACAAAGCTGGAGAAGGAAAAAAGACACTGCAGACAGAGCAATTGAAAGAACTCAAACGCAAGTTCACCACCAAAATCGGCCTCAAAGCCATACAGGCCCTCATGCTCGTATTAGGATTGTTTCTGATAGGTTTAGGCTTCTTCTTCATGATCCAAGCTTGGCAGACATGGATCGCGAATCCCCAATATCTTGGCGAACCCTTGCAAACTTTCTACAATAACAGTTTCTCGGACTATTTTATCGGCAAATTTGTAAGCTTAGTGCCCATGACCTTAATTCCTGGAGGAAGTTTGATCTTCTTCAGTATCTTCATATGGTGGCTCTCACGCATGGGCGGGCTAGGCAATCTCCGCGGCATCGGAGGCGCTCAACAAACAGAAGCCCCAAAACTTATTGTGGACAACAGTGCCGGTCACGCACCCTTCATAGATGCAACGGGGCATAAAAGCGCTCAACTCTTCGGCTCAGTAGCTTGGGATCCATTTCAAACAGGTGGATTAGGGACACCTGAGCATCAAAGGGTAACTGCGGGCGATGTTCATGTGGCATCGCTGGGAATACTCTACATCGACGAGATCAAAAACCTCGACCCAGAGGAAGCGGTTACTCTTTTAACGGTGCTGGAAGACGGGCAATTATCCATAACCTTGCGGGGAAGGTGGCATGGCGGAGACACCACAGCGATGGCTGTGTCAACTGAACCCGTTCCAACAATTACTTTTCTTGTGGGCGCAGGAAACTTTGACAGCATAAGCCAGGTTCACCCAGCTCTTATGGATCGCATTTATGGCTACGGCAAGGTTGTGCGCATGAACAACGACATGCCCAACACGCTGGAAAACAGGCGCAAATACGTTCAGTTCATGGCGCAAGAAGTCAAACGCTTTAACCTCCTGCCGTTCAGCCGAGACGCCTGCCTCGAAATTGTTGCAGAGGGTAGGCGACGTAGCAACAAACGCGACGCGCTCACCACACGGTTTAGACCGTTAATATCAATAATTAAGACGTCTGCAACGCTAGCTATGAACGAGAACTGCAGGGCAGTTGAGCGGCGTCACGTTTTAGAAGCTTTAGGCGAGCACTGCAAGACCATCCAAAAACAGTTACTGGAACATGAAATGAATGAGAGAGGAAAACTCTTAGAAATAAAGCCAGAGGGCGTGAAGCTCGGACAAATCTACGGCTTAGCAGTTGTGCGCGACCCATACAGCGGAGAGATGACGGGCAGCGTCCTCAGCGTGAAAGCCCAGCTTGTAAAAAAGAATGCACTTCCAAGGGATCAGCCGCTTAAGGGCTATTATAGAGTAACTGGTGTCGCCAAGGGTCAAAACTTCATTTCAGACAGCATCGCCAAAGTCAGAAGCGTTATCCTCCAAAAATACGGCGTAGACATCGCACAGGACTATCTGACGCACATTGACTTCGCTCAGTCCTACGGAGTAGACGGACCTTCTGCAGGCGTAACTATGGCAATTCTTCTTTGTTCACTCATTGAGGGAAAACCGATACGGCAAGATGTGGCTGTCACGGGAGAGATAAACCTGAGTGTCAGCGACTCTATCCAGATAACAGCCGTAGGCGAAATCCATGAAAAGATTAAAGCCGCTGAAGCATGGGGCTTCAAGAAAGTGGTTATCCCACAGAAAAATTATGAACACTCAGTCGACGCAAGAGATTACACAATTGACATGGTGCCAGCCGCCACACTGGACGATTATTTGAAAGAATGCTTAGTAGAACAACATATTCTTAAAGTCCCAGTCAAAAAATACAGGCGTTGACCGTGACTCTCCTTTAGAAAACATGAAAAAAGAGTTGTTTTCTGGCTTATTTCTCATGAGTGCTTTTTGGCCGCTGGCTCTTTCCTCTGTATTCTCTGGAGATAATCATTGTTGATGTCACGATACATTAGGGCGACCAGCGGACCGAAGACTGCGACTGCAATGGGTCTCACGTTCCAGTCACCTGACCCGGTTCAAAGCCACGGCCACGCCGCCGCCCGGGGCCAAGTGGACGCTGAGTCTGTCGCCTGCCTTTACGCGCTTCTTGCTGATAGTCAGACTGCTGGCAAGCTTATCCGCGTCGGCACCGTCGGCGAAGACCCGAGCTTCGTATTCACCATGCCCGAGGAAATCCAGAGGGATTTCCAGATCGCGCGCGTCCCAGTTGGTCATGGCGCCGAGATACCACTCGCTACCGCGCCGGCGCGCGACGGTGATGTACCTGGCAGGTTCGCCATTCAAAACTTTCGTCTCGTCCCACACGGTTGGAACTTTTTCCAGAAACTCGATGCCCGGCTGATTGTCGTAAGCCTCTGGATAGTCCGAGAGCATCGCCAAGGGGCTTTCGAAAACCACGTACATGGCCAGTTGGTGGGCGCGCGTGCCTTGTGACATCGGCTCAACGAAGCGCGGCTTGAATTGCTCGCGCGTAGCGTTCTGGAAGGCGCCCGGGGTGTAGTCCATCGGGCCGGCGAGCATACGAGTGAAGGGAATGGTCACGTCGTGTTCCGGGGTGACGCGGTCACTCCACTTGCTGTATTCCATGCCCATCACGCCTTCGCGCGTCAGAAGGTTAGGATAAGCGCGGCGCAAGCCCGTGGGCTTATAGGCGCCGTGGAAGTCCACGACCAGGTGATGCTCGGCAGCCTGGCGGACCATCTCCTCGTATAAGTTCACCATCTCCTGGTCGTCGCGATCCATGAAATCGATCTTCATCCCCGTCACTCCCCACGTCTTGTAAAGCGGAAATGCCACGTCCATCTGCTTCTTCACGCCGCTCCAGTGCGCCCAGATTATGACCTTCACACCTCGCTCCTTGGCATAGGCGACGATGGCGGGGATATCCACGGTGGGGATATAACGCGTGATGTCGATAGGGTGCGTATCGTCCTTCTGCGGTGACCAGCCGGCATCCACCAGCATGTATTCGAGGTGGTGCGCGGCGGCAAAGTCAACATAATGCATCATGGTCGCCGTATTCATGCCAGGCTTGAAATTCACGTTCTTCGCGAAGCTGCCCGACCACCAGTTCCAGGCAGCTTTGCCTGGCTTGATCCACGAAGTATCGGTAAGAGCGCAAGGGGCGCTCAAATTCACGACGAGGTAATTGGTTTCGATCAGCCCACCTGGGCGCTGGTTCACCAATAGCACGCGCCAGGGCGTCGCCTTAGGCGTCGCGCCGACGACGACTTCGTCCAGCCGGGTTGGTAGCGGAGAAAGTTTGCTGACGAGGGCGTTCTCGACACCGGGCACGCCGCCCACGTACATGCCGGCGTAGTCCCTGAGGTCCGCTTCCAGAAGCGCCACCCACGGGCCTCCCAGCACCTCCACCAGTAGTGGCAGGTTGATAATTGATGTCGGCTTGATCTGATCCAGATTGATGCGCCGGTACTCGCCCTCATTGTTGGTGTTGAAGCGTCCCAGGTCCAAGGCGTAAGCGAACGCCTCGCGAGCAAAGTAGAAACCCGTGTTCTCCGACGCGAGCGTGAACTTCTCCATGCCTTCCTGCTTGGGCAAGAAGTAGCGGAACGCGATGCCCTCATCGTAAGCGCGGAAGATCAGGTCAACGCGGCGGCCGGGCGCCAGGCGCTCGCGCAAGGACACGGTGAGCTGGTTGTAATGATCGCGCACCTTGCGCTGTGCCCCGAGCGCATTCTCCCAGGTCGAATCGCGCGATTGCCGATCGGAACCAACGATTTCGAAATCGCGGTCCAGCGCCCGCGCGCCCTTAAAATTCAGGCCTAGCGGAGAGTCCGCAAGCACCGGGCTGCCCTTGTATGAAACTTGGTAGTAGGCACGTTCGCCCGACAGGTAAGGCTGAGGATTGGTCTTCAGTTCAAAAGCTACGGAAAGGTTGCCATCCGGCGAGGTCGCCGTGAGAGGCTCGGCTCTTTCAGTACCCGACCTAACTTTGAACATGACATAAGCCGGGACTACCATAACTTCACCGAATAAAGCCAATTTATTTCAGAGCCTTAATTACTTTTTCATCTGCGGTAACTTGCAGCCTATGGAAAAAACTTTATTCACCACTTATTCAAATATTTTAGAGTTCGCACAGCTGAACCAACTCAGTTAAGAGCCCAGCTAAATTATTGAGGCGAGGTTCCTTGAAAAAAGACTTTAAACTTGGCAAAAATGATGCGCTAGTAATTGTGGATGTTCAGCGAGATTTTTGTCCAGGCGGCGCCTTACCCGTTCCTGCGGGAGACCAAGTGGTTCCCGTTCTTAACGATTATATAAAAATGTTCAAGGCGGCAAACGCAGGAATTTTCGCTACGCGGGATTGGCATCCTCCAAATCACATGTCTTTCAAGGTGTATGGCGGACCTTGGCCACCGCACTGCATACAGAATAGCGAAGGCGCCCAGTTTCATCCCGACCTGAAGCTTCCAGATGACACTTCAATCATTTCTAAGGCTATGGACCCATCTAAGGAGAGCTACTCTGGTTTTGATGGCACCATGTTAAGTGATGAGCTGAAAAAGGGAGGCGTGACACGGGTTTTTGTGGGCGGTTTAGCGACGGACTACTGTGTCAAAAACACGGTTCTCGACGCCATTGAGCGAGGGTTTGAAACCGTGCTGCTTCTGGATGCTACTCGAGGAATTAACGTAAAGCCTGGTGATGTCGAAAAAGCCATCGACGAAATGGTTGCAGAAGGCGCTGAAAAAGTCACTTTAGCAGATTTCCCAGAATCCCCAGAGATTCCGCAAGAGGAACCTGTCGCTGAGAAAATGGAAGAAAAACCTTTGACAAAAGCTGAGAAAAAGAAAAAGGCGCGGCTAAGGTCGCGAGGTCCTTACAGGAAAGCCCGCATTGAACGCTGAAAACTGGCTTTTTTGTTTAGTAACAGTAACACAATTTGAAACTTTTGCGTTATTTTTTGGTATTATTCCGAACTTGAGCGAACCTTATAAATACATGAAAACTCCAGACCAAACTGGGCACAAGCGTAAGGCTTCCATGGAAAGGAATGGCGAAATTGGCGCTCAGAACGCTCAAAACTTCCCTGTTGCCGAACCCAACAGCGTCTTTCACGGAAGTTTCAGCTTGAATATTAGCGTTGCTTGTTTAGCGAAAAACTTCGAATCGTCATAATTTACACTAAAAATGTAAAAAAATAGGTATGCATGGAGAGAAATAGTGTCAAATGGTTAAAATATTGTGTGCTTTAAAGGGTTTATCGAAGCGAAAGCGCGAAGTGTAGAAGTTGCGGTGTGGAATCGGTTTGTGAGGCGCTCGCGAGCGGCTACTGTTCGCCCATGACCTGTATCGTGACGGCTCTTCTTCTTGGATAAACATCTGTTTCCACAAAAAACAAAGATTGCCAAGTTCCAAACTCCACCCGCCCATCGACTATTGGCAAGGTTTTGTCTGGCGGTAGCAGCACAGAGCGCAGGTGAGCATGAGCGTTAGACGGATGATTGTACGCCTTGCGCTTTGGCACTATCTCTTCAAGGAAAGTCTTAATATCGTTCAGCAAGGCATAGTCGTTTTCTGTTAAAATCAATATGCCTGTTGAGTGAGGTGCAAAAACGTGAACCAAGCCGTTTTTTATGCCCGATTTAGCAACTGCCGTTTGAACCATGTCTGTTAAGTCTATGAAGTCTATTTCGCCTTTTGTGGAGAAACTGTGGCTCATCGTGGTAATTTTGAAGTCTGCCATACAAATTCCCACGTTTGTTATCTCGCCCGCTTATTCAAAAATGTTTCTAGAAACCCCGCCAACATGCACGGCAGTGAAGACACCGCTTGTGCTCAGCATGACTGGCTTGCGAGTGAGTTTGGTTGATGCTTTTGTATACGGTTGCCATTTGACCGAGACAACAAGGATAGGCTTATCTTTTATTAGGTGGCATTACATTATTTAGGGTTTCAAACATGCGACCGAAAAAAGAAAACGCAACGCACATTTCAAGTAGAGAGATGCGCGCCTTGGAAGTAAACGCGGAGTACTTCGGGATTTCTCTACTTCAACTAATGGAGAACGCGGGACGCAACGTAGCTGCTGAAGTCGCTTCACGTTTTCCGCGAGGTCAAAAAATCGCGATTTTCTGCGGTTTGGGAGGAAACGGCGGCGACGGCTTTGTAGCCGCTAGGCACTTGTCGTCCATGGGCTTCGAGGTAACAGTTGTTCTTGCTGGAAGAGGCAAAGAAGTCACCCATGACGCGGCGCTCAAGAACTTGTGCGCCCTCAAATTTCTGCGTGAAAGTATTCCCGTTCATGAAGTCAGTGACAGTTCCGCTATACCTGAGGTGGATGCAGAAATAATTATCGACGCCCTGCTGGGAACGGGCACGAAAGGCAAACTCAAACCGCCAATATCGCAGTTGGTGGAATACATTAACTCGCTGAACGCCTTCAAAATCGCCGTTGATGTGCCCACAGGAATAGACTCTGACACTGGCGAAGTCTTAGGCACGGCGGTGAAGGCAAATGTTACGGTGACCTTTCACAAGACAAAGGCAGGGTTAGAAAACGCCAAAAAATACGTGGGCGAGCTAATCGTGAAGGATATAGGTTTGCCCAAAGAACTGGAGAAATACGCTGGTCCCGGCGATGTTCTGCTCGTCACAAAAGCACGGTCTTCAAGCGCTCACAAAGGAGATTTTGGACGCTTACTAGTTATCGGAGGCAGTGAAGTTTTTTCAGGCGCTCCAACCTTGGTTTCGCTTGCTGCCTTGCGGACAGGTGTGGACATTGCGTATCTCGCGGCTCCAACAAAAACTGCAAGAGCAATCTCTTCCATGTCTCCTGACCTGATAACATTAAAACTTGATGGCAACCACTTAAACCCAAGCAACATGACCGCCTTAAAGCCATATGTGGAAATGGTTGACGCTGTCGCTTTAGGACCAGGTCTCGGCTTACACTTTGAGACCAAAGAATTCGTTAAAGCATGTGTCAGCGCCGTTGAAAACGCGGGTAAACCGCTGCTTTTGGATGCTGATGGCTTGAAAGCTTTCGCAGAATTCAAAAAACCATTAAAAATTCCCTTTGTCCTCACGCCGCACGCTGGTGAATACGCGATACTCACTGGGCGGAAGCTGTCCGAAAGCTTGGAAGAACGAGTTTCTGAAGTGCAAAAAACGGCGGCGGAACTCAACGCAGTAATTTTGCTGAAAGGTCAAGTGGATGTGGTTTGTGATGGAAAACGGGTTAAGCTGAACTTTACGGGTAATCCTGGCATGACTGTAGGCGGCACTGGTGATGTGCTTTCAGGTGTTGTTGGCGCTTTCTTAGCGCAGAAGGCTGACCCCTTCGAGGCTGCGGTTGCAGGAGCCTTTGTTAATGGTGCCGCAGGAGACTTCGTTGCAAACGGCATCGGCTATCACATGGTGGCAACAGACCTCCTCGACTGGATTCCCCGTGTTTTGGACGACCCCATGAGTCATGTGAAGGTGCGAAAACCAAGTGCAAGCATCGCCTAAAATAATCATCTATCACGCAAGGCAATGCGACCCCAAACGATGCACGGGCTTGAAGCTTAAACGCCACGGATTGGCAAGAATAGTGAACAAAACGAGGTTCCTGCCGAAACGCGCCGTTGTCCTTAACCCTTTTTCAGAAAGAGCCTTCTCGCCTGCCGACAGAAAACGCGTCGAAGACTTCGGCTTAGTCGCCTTGGATTGCAGTTGGGAGCACGCCGAAAAAGTTCTGCTGAAACAGGTGAAGGGAACTTCCCGCTGCTTACCCATCTTGATTGCGGGCAACCCGGTTAATTTTGGCAAAGCAACAAAGCTAACGACGGCAGAAGCCTTGGCTGCAGCGCTCTACATCGCAGGATTCAGGCAAGAAGCAACGGAGTTGCTCTCCATTTTCACGTGGGGTCACACCTTCATGGAATTAAACTTTGCAACGCTTGAGAATTACGCGGCGGCACAGGACAGCGCGGATATAATAAGAATCCAAAACAGCATTATCGGAAATGTAGACGGGTCTTAGCGAGTTTCGAGTGAGTTTGGTTGATGCTTTTGTATACAGAACAGCTTTTTAACAACAGTTTCCTTGTCAATGTGCAAAAATGTTTATTAGAAAAGCATGGAAAATGAGATAATATGGAGTTTATCACAGACTTTTACTTGTTCTTGGCGTCCGTGGTTCTCATCTCTTTGTCAGGTGTCATGATGCCAGGGCCGCTGTTTGCGGTTACGATTGAAAAAGCGTCAAAACGCAAAAACGCTGGGCTGCTTATCTCTGCTGGACATGGGATAGTAGAGTTTCCGCTCATGTTTCTCATCTATTATGGGCTGACTCAATTTGTCATCCCTGACATCGTGCAGATAACTGTGGGGCTTATCGGCGGTTTGCTAATGGTGTACATGGGCGTGCAAATATTCAGAAACAGAAATAAAACCAATAAAAAACACGAAAGCTCAAAACAGGATTCGCTGATTGCTGGGATTTGGACAACCGCCGCTAATGCTGGCTTTATACTATGGTGGTTGACAATAGGCACTGCGCTAATTATGAACGCCAAAATCTTCGGACTGCTGGGGTTTTCCGTGTTCGCGGTGGTCCACTGGCTGTGCGACTTCTTATGGTACACTGTGGTGGCTGTATTAATTTTCAAGTCGCGACGTTTCTGGACTGAAAGAGTACATCAAGCAATTTTCATCTTCTGTTTCGCGGTTTTGGTAGGTTTTGGAGCATGGTTTTTCAGTTCAGCTTTGTGGTTAGCCATTAACAGTCTTGTATAAGAGGACAAGACGAATGAGCAGATTGGAATTTCGAATTGGAAAAGCAACGGTGCGCTTAGTCAGAGGAGACATAACCGAAATGGAAACAGACGCCATAGTGAACGCGGCCAACTCTTCCCTCATGGGCGGCGGAGGCGTAGACGGCGCAATCCACCGCAGAGGCGGACCAAAAATACTTGAAGAATGCAAAAAGATACGAGCGACAGAATGGTCAGAAGGTCTTCCAACAGGAAAGGCTGTTATAACTTCCGCTGGCAACCTTAAGGCTAGATACGTCATTCACACAGTCGGCCCAGTTTGGCATGGAGGAAACCGTGGCGAACCCGAACTTTTAGCGCAAGCATACAAAAACTCGCTGAGAATAGCGGTTTCTAATGGGCTGAAAACTGTAGCTTTTCCTTCCATAAGCACGGGCGCGTACGGTTACCCCATCGGCGACGCGAGTCGTATAGCCTTGAAAGCTGTAAAGGATTTTCTGGAAAAAGAGGATAAACTCGGCGAGGTGGTTTTTGTCTTGTTTTCTGAGCATGACTTGAAAGTTTACATGGATTCGGTGAAAGAAACGTTTTAAGCAGGTTCTTTGCGGTTTGTGACCGTGGAGGCGCTACCTCAACATCTCATAAACGCTGCATGCTTTCCTTTTCTTGTTTATCTTCGCAAAGGTATTTCTTATATTCCAAAATATCACATTAAACAGTGGGCACGACCATGTTGAAAGGTTTAAATTGTCCTCTGTGCGAGTTGAACCTGAAAGAAGAGAAAGTGTACTTCGAGGATAACTCCTTCATTGTTTTGAGAACTAAAAAGCTTAAAGGACATAAAGAGCGGATTATGATCGTTTACAAGCGCCATGAGCATGAACTACCGTACAAAGCTGTTGAACGCGCCTTGGATATCTTCACAAAATTCGGCAGAAAACTGTTCAGTTACACGCCTAAATTTGTGATTATGGACTCAACCTTCGCGACTATTAATGATCATTGGCATTTGGTCGCCAGCGATCTTGACCCTAAAAGCGAGGATTTCGACCAGATTTTGGCAACGCGATGGATAAAGGTTGTAGATAACACTGTGGAGAACGAAGCAGAAAGCTAATTTAACGCGCGGAAACAGCACTAACGGTTTCTCGGCGTTTCTGCCATGCGCGCATTATTGCTTCTTCTTTTTGATGTGCAGTATGCATAGTTGAGTTATCCTCTCCACTCCCCAACGCCGTCCCAAGCATGGTCAAGATAGCGGCCTGTAAGACGCCCTTTTTTGTAGACTCTGTCATATACCTTTCGCATCAGGTTCATTCCGCCTTTGTCGTATAACTCCTGACCGATATTGTACAACCGGTTGTCAATCGTCTTCCACTCATTGTTCAGCGGGGTTCCTTCCTTGGTAGCACCCGAGTAGTCTTCCTCACAAATCTGGTCTATCCTGTTTAGCAAGCTGATTATCTCATCGACCAATCGTTCATCAACAGAAGAACCAAACAAGCGACTTAGAAAACCCATCTCTTCAGCATCCCTCCACTCAACGAGATATCTTGTCGTAGGCAGCCAAAGCAGTCCTAAGCTGGCTTTCCAGAACTTCCTTGAAATACTTATTCGGATCAGAAGGCTTCTGGCCGCTGCTTATTAGCCTATGAGCATATGATAAGTAGGCTTGGTCCGCCATTCCCTTGATCCTTCTGAACCAATCCTCGTCCATGTCAGAATTCACGGGCTGCAGAGTCTCTGCAAGTTGCACGATCTCTTTGTCACCTATGGAGTCACATCTTTGAATTATTGTTAAGGCTTTTTTACACGCTTCAGCATTCCGCTTCGCCCCGTCGGCAATGGGCGATTTCTTCTTCCCAAACAGCCAGTTCATCCTTTTCGTCACCATCATTCAAAGATATTGTACAATTATAATAAATTTTAGTAAATGCGCGCGTTTGTAACGGCGAATAATGGTTTTTTGCTCGTTGAATAGAAAGTGTTTTATGCTATATCATGCGTAACGATGTAAGAGAGGGAATTTAATGGCTAAATGCCCCAGTTGCGGAAAAGACGTTAAGACTCCGAAGAAAACGTGGAAGATGGCTGGCAAACCCGACAAGAGCGGAAAGCGAACACAACTCACCATAGGGCTTTACGATTGCTGTGGAAAAACTTTCAGGCAAGTCTTGGAAAAGAAGAAAATCTAAACAACAACACATCCTACTTTTTTTCTTATTTTCGCGTAAGCAATCCGCATTAGGCCTGAAGTGATTTTGATTGGCAAGTTCTCAACGAGCAATTGAGCAAAAAAAGTAAGTTTTGTTGATGCTTTCGTATACCGTTTCACCGTGCATCAAAAAAGAATGCGAATAATGCGTCTCTGAGCGCCTATCCCTCCCTCTATATATACGTTGAACTTTTGGTTTACTCTGCGTTATCTCCGTTTGAAGGGTCTTGTTACTGTTTCCAATTTTTCGCCTATGACTTGTATGTCGTCGATGTTGCCTAAGCCTTTTTCGTGTGCTCTGCGGATGTGCTTAATCTCGTGGGGGTCTATGCCCATGATTCGGCAGGCGGTGGCGTCTGTGGCAACAGGGTCTGTTCCCGCGATTATGAGGTCCATCTGGACAGGTTCGCCGTCAACTGGACCTGAACCTTCCATGCCTACGAAGCCGTCTACAACTGTTAATGTTGGCTTGAGTACGGTGTTTATGTCGACTATGACTTTGCTTATGCCCTTCAAGTGGTATTTGCCCTTGAACTTGTCTGGAAGTAAGCCAAACATGTTCTTCAATCCCAGTGTTACGCCCGTTTCTGAGTGAGTCTTGAGTTTCGCAGCACTGATAACAGCGGATTCGGTGACAAGGCGCGGAACAGTTATGCTCTTTAACGCTTCGCCATCAGGTATAGCGAGCTCAACTGTATCTTTCACATGCCGCAGGTTTAGGCATTCAACGCCGTTGCGTTCACACATCTCTTTCATGCCCGTAGCTTTGAAGGCTTTGTCAGCACTGGTGATGGTCGCGTCTGACTCCACAACATAAACTTTAACAGGCAAATCTTCGAGTTTCTTGATTATTGCCTCAACAACCATGGGATCTGTGGTTGCACCTGTATCCCAAGTTTTGTCGGTAATGAAGTTAACTTTAATGAGAATCGTGTTCCAGCCAGTGAGGGCACTTTTATAGTCTATTAGGTCTAGGGCTTTGAAAACTGGCTCATGACCTCGCTTGCCCTTGACAACAGCTACAAACGAAGACATTGCGTGCACACACGTCAACATGGTTATCCTCATACATAAAGGCAATCCCTGAAGTCGCATAGAACGATGAATCTCCGCGATAAAGACCGCGTTTACTCAATTCTTGATTTAATAAGCGTGCAAACAGCGTGTTGCCCCGCTAAGATAGCTTCAATTCTCTCTGGATGCGCTCCGTTAACGACATAGCAATCCATCTGTGTTTTTAGAAGCAATTTAGGTAAGAACCGGTCAACGCTGGTTCTCTGAACCAACTTTAGTAGTTCTCTGGCTGATAGCTCATTTATCAGTTTAGCGTCTGAATGTTTCTTTGGGTCGCTTGTGAAAATTCCATCCACATCGGTAACCAAAATCACTTTATCCGCATTCAATCGACTGGCGATGTGGGCTGCAATCGAGTCTGATGTAACGTCCCACGAATGCTCCAAAGGGTCTTCCTGAAACATCAGCCGCGATGGCAAAAAAATCGGCACCACTCTAATCTCAGAAAGCTGCCTTGCGTCACTAAGCAAATAGGTTGCGCAGGAGTTGGGGATGATTTGAGATAGTAACAGTCCAAACTGGTCCATCCCCAGAGTCGCCATTCTATGAGAAATGTCAGAGGACAGGGCAAACTGCTGGTCAAATCCTCTTGCAACATCAGCGAACTTGCCGCCTCCAGGAACGACAACTATTCTGTATTTCTTCGCGATTTCGCCCAGCCTATGGCATAAGGCTCTCAGAGCGGCTGGGTCTTCAGCTAAGCTTCCTCCGACTTTTATTACCGCGTCCATTGCACTGTCCTGCCTTCAAGTTTGCTTGTTGCCATCAAAGCGACGCCAACTGCCGTGGAGACCGTGGCTATGCCGCTCTGCACTAACTCACTAACATCAATAATTTCATCAATGCCGACTCGTTGAGCGGCACTTCTTGCGAGGAAATCCTTCCCGAGGCCCGTAATCACCACTACAATCTTTGCTTTTGTGCGTGGTTTGATGCGGTTGTAAACTTGGCTTAGCCCTTCAGCAACTTGTTCAATCTGCCTATTATAGATGTATTTGGCAATTTGAACAATTTCTTGTTCAGTCAACATTTCGATGTCGGCGCAGACAACGCGGGCGAGCCTCGCCATTGCTTCGGTTCTTGTTTTTCCTCGCCCATCCGCCGTTTCAACAGTATACTCCTTTCCCGTGATGTTGCCTAAGACCAAATGGACATCGCCTGACTGGGCAAACAGTTCCGATGAGACCCGTGCTACGCCGCCTCTAACTGGAATAGAATTTACGATGGCCGCGATGTTTGTTCGCAAACTTCCTGTGTATACGAGTTCTCCGTTCATGAGCTTTTCTAAGTCAGTTTTGCCAACCGCTGAAATGCGCCCGTCAATCACGGGAATGATGCTGGTGCTCGTGCTTCCAACATCTATTATGATGCAATCTTTGACTAGCTGAGAGACCATCCAGCCTGTTGCTGCCCAATTTGCTGCGGCGACCTTAAGCGGTTCCGATTTGGCTTCTTCGATTGACCTTAACGTTGCTTCCACATCTAAAACGAAAATTGGCGTGACAGGGAAGACTTGGGCAACACGCGATAAGATGTGGTTGACGCCTTCGCGCTTAGTGCGATAGGCGTCGGATAATTCGGCTGTCATAGTTACTCCTACGCAGTCAAGCTTCACTGAACCGCTTACTCGCTCTTTAAGCGCAGAAAGCACAGTGCTGAGCTTTTCTGGGTCTTTCCAAACAGGAAAATACTCAACCGCAGTCTTGAGTTCCCTGATAAAGCCACTCTTAGTGCTTATGAAAGCCGCTTTGGTGTTGGCTCCTCCGATGTCCCAGCCTATCACGTTTACCAATGTCATTACCTTCTAAGGCGTATTATGTTGAGAAGCCGCTTTTTAGCTTCATGGAATCCAACCATCGCCTCTTTCAACGTGGCACGATGGGATAAGGCGAGCGCATAGGCTGCATCGTTGCATGGAACAGGGAAAGGCGGGGAGACAATCTCGTCTATCTCGTAGGTTTTTCGTAGAGCTTCAGTCGTTGGTTTAGGAGTCTTTACTTTTGAAAAGAAAGCGTAACCCACGCTTTGATTATCTGCGGGAAGTTCACGTTCAAGAGCAGCATTAATTATGGCTTGAGCGGGGTTAAAGCCGACAACCCTTCTCAATCCGACGTAAGATGTGGTTAATCTCGGGTTAACTTCTATCACCACAGGCTCCTTTTCCGTCAGAACCAAGTCAACCCCAATGTAGCCTCTGAGACTTCGGAAAGACTTAACAATCGTTTCTGCCACCGCAAAAGCTTCGCGCTTGAGCGGGCTGTCAAAAGGAACTAGCCCTCCATTGTAAGTTGAAATGGCTTCTGGCGTCCTTAAAGAAACCTCTTGCTTGTTCAGGCTGATAGGCAACACCTCGGTGCCCGTGGAGATTAAGCTAACACTGATGGCGATGCCGTGGACTAACTCTTGAGCCACAAAATATTTACTTGATGATTCTCTGTTCATCTTAGCAACTGCACTAGCCACCTGATTCTCATTTCTAACAACACTTAATCCGCCGCAGCCAACACCATCCACAGGCTTGAATATCAAAGGAAACTCTAACTTGCCACTGATGGTTTGCTTGATTTCTGCGACATCTTCAAGGACGCTAACAATTATAGTCGCAGGTGTAGGCAGTCCCATCTTCTTCGCACTTTCGTGGAGACTTGCTTTGTCTGAGACCTTTCCAATAGCGCTAGCTCGACAGTTCAACGAGGGCACACCCGCTCGCTCCAAGCGTGCCACGAGCGATTGTAACACTTGATTGGATTCTGGCGCAATTATGTAAGCAGCATCAGCAGATTCAGAAATCTCTTGGATAGCCGCTTCAGCCTCTCGGGAAGAAGAGACGGGCACTATGCAGTCAACCTCTATGGGAGGATTCAGCGCTGCGAGTCGTGAGTCAAGCACAGTGGTCACGGAGTGCTCTGCCGCTTTAAAATCCGAAATTAAGGTTCTCAGCATGCTGAACCCTTCGCTCAGGATGCTTGATGGAATCGGCTTGCCAGCAAAGCCGCCTCCAGAAACATATTCGTAAATTAGAAGCCTCAAAGTGCTCTGCTCACCAAAATCGATGAAAAACGGTGCTACTTTAAAGCTTTGCTAAAACCGCTATACATGGACTACTCTTAAGACGAGGCATTAACGGCATGGGTCGCAGCGATTTCGCCTAAGTCCTTCAGAAACGCCGTTACGTGCCGATTCCTCAAATGGGGCATCAAAACAATTCTGACGCAGTCGAGACGTGGAACATAAGAGACAAACCATCCGCGCTGTCGCAGCGTTTCTGCTAGTAGCTTCGAATTCGAGCAGCGGAACGCAACTATGTTCAGTGTTGGTTGAGTTACAAGTTTGAAGCCGAGTGATTCTAGTCCCGACGACAAAAGTTTGGTTAACTCAATGCAGCGCTTAACCGTACGCTTGAACCCCTCACGACCCAAGGATTCAAACACCGCCCAAGTTGCCGCAACAGAAGCCCCACTCCTTGTTCCCACGAACGTGTACTGGAATTCGTCGGTTAAGTAAGGCGTCTGCGTCTTAATGTGCCCCAAGCACGCGCCATCACGAAACAAAATCCCGCCCGCGGGAATCGTCGTCATCCCCATCTTGTGCGGGTCAACAGTTATGGACTTCACGCCTTCTAATCGAAAATCAAACTCAGAAGCGTTTTCGGTGAAAGGAATTATGAGACCGCCAAATGCTGCGTCCACATGCAAGTAAACTCCGTGCTCTAAAGCAATTTCGGAAAGTTTGTCAATCGGGTCAATCGCCCCTAACTCGGCTGTTCCAGCAGTGCCAACCAAGGCGATTGTGTTCTTGCTGAGGCATCGCTCGACTGATGAAGGGTCAACTCTGCAGGAACCATCTAAACCAGCTTGGACTGGTTTTATCCTCAGCAAATTGCATATTTTGTTGAAGGAAAAATGAGCGGATGTCGGCAGGACAACTTCAGGGTTGCTGACGTTCGCCATGTTCCTCGCGGCTAAAAGTGCCAACAGATTGGCTTCTGTTCCGCCTGAGACGATGAACCCAACACTGTTTTTGCCGTTTAGAAGTGCTGCCAATTTTCCGATAACTTCCTTTTCCAATCGAAGACTCCCGGGAAATAGGCCTGAATCGCCCAAATTTGAACTTAGAAATAATTGATGCGTGATTTTCGCTGCAGGATGCGGCGTTGTGCACATCGAACATAAAATTCTGCCGTTTTCGTACTTTAAGTCTTGTTCACGAATTTTCCTCAGTTCTGACAAAACTGCTTTTCTGCTTCGTCCTTTAGTTTGCATCGCCAAACCTCTCTTAGACTTTGAATTCGGCTTGCTCCTCCACGCGCTTCACGACCTCAACGAGTTCCCGTACGGTTTCTCTGGTGATTCGGCCGTCAACTCGGTCGCCGCGGGTGCACGCAGCTCCTCTTAAGCCTGCCACATCGGCGCCTAAAGCGTAAACTGCAGGCAAGTCTTCTTTTCTTAAAGAACCAGCGAGTGCCGCTTTTAAACCGTAATCGTGTGCGGTATCGACGAAGCGTCTAAGCTGGTTGATTGTGAGAAAGGCGAAGAGGTTTTTGCCGTCTTTAACTGCCGTGTCGATCATGGCGATGTCAGCTTCAGCCTTATGGGCTATGTTGGGTATCAGCATGGGATTTACTGAGCCCATCCGCTTTGCGTCAGCGTATCCTGTAGCAACCACTTTAATCGAAGAGTTCCAGTCTTTGGCTGCCCTGGTGACGTTTTGCATCAGGCATACAGCCTCTTCTCTCGTTTTCAGTCCGCAAAGCCCAGCTTTAACGTAATCGACGCCTGTTGTTGCAGCGCCCAGAGCAGCTAACGATATTGCACCGGGAAGGTTCGGCACATCGCCCAAAGTGCAGCTTACTTCAATATTTTTAGGAGTGATTTCTCTGATTCGCTTTATCACCCATGGGAAATTAGCGCCTAGCGCGCCTTCCTTTGGGTTCTTAACGTCTATGATGTCGGCGCCGCCTGCAATAGCTTCTACCGCTTCTTTCTCGTCTGTTGAGCTTATGAGTAGTTTCAATTGGGGTCATATTGATGCGGAATTCCTATGCCTTTAAAGTTTTTGCTATCAAGCATTATTGTGCTCAAGCGGTTTGGAACTGGTGGCGGGTAAACTTTTTTACTAGTTTTCCATTACCACATTAGAAGGCGACAAAATGAAGATCATTCCTGTGATGGACATTCTAAACGGCGTAGTTGTTCATGCTGTTAGGGGCAGAAGGAGCGAGTACCAGCCGCTTAAAAGTGTGCTGTGCGCGTCCGCCGAGCCATTGGATGTTGCTTTGGCGTTTAAGGCGCTTGGCTTCAGCGAGCTTTACGTGGCAGATTTAGACGCAATCACGGGCGAACGGGCAAATTTTTCTGTTCTAAAGCAGATAGCGGATGTGACTGGGCTCAGGCTGATGGTTGACGCTGGCATAGCGAACCTCAAAAGAGCAGAAAAAGTGCTGAGTAGCCATGTCTCAAAAGTTATAATTGGAACGGAAACTCTGTCGAGCATGAGTTTTGTTGGAGAGGCGGTTAAATTTCTCGGAAAAGAGCGTGTTGTCGTTAGCCTCGACCTGAAGGGTGAGAAGGTGATTAGCGGGTTTGAACTTGGCAGGTTCAGAAATCCTGTGGATCTTCTGCGAGAGTTTCAGGGAATGGGGGTTGACCAAATCATTGTGTTGGATTTAGCCAGAGTGGGCAGTGGAGAAGGAGTCAACACGCCCATTTTGAAAGAAGTACTAAGAAATCTCAAGATTAAAGTGTTCGTCGGTGGGGGAGTGCGGGACATTAAAGATCTTGTGGAATTAAAAAATATTGGAGTGTTCGGCGTTTTAATTGCCACGGCTTTGCATTCGGGAAGAATCTCGTTGGAAGGGCTAAGGCGTGCTGGGTTGCTTTCATAAACTGTGCTGGAAACCTCTTCTTGTTTGATTCGACAGCCAAAACCGCAGTCGACAGATTTACCCCTGCGCGTGCGCTGATTTCCTATTTCCTTTATGGAACGCTATCCTACACATTTTTTCCTATCAGTTCAATCCAGATTCCATCTGGATCCCTGACAAATGCCAATGTGTAGCCACCCTCATCCCATGGCTCGACGGCCGAAGTTGCACCGCCCGCAAGCACTCTTTCGTAGCTTTTTCTGACATCTTTGCACCAGAACGCCAGGTGGTCCAACTCAGAGCCTTCCACGTATTCCTCGTAGAACTTCGTTTCAGGTGGGTAGTAGTTTAACTCCAAGACTTGTTGCGATGTTTTGCTTTTCAACTGTACAAATATGCCATCTGCCTGCATTTTTCCTCTTTGCACTTCTTTCATACCCATTGTCTTTGTGTAGAATTCGATAGAACGTTTCAAGTCTCTGATTCGAATACCCGTGTATGTAAACTTCATTTCTTTTCTGCGCCTCTGTTGCAACAGAAGCTAGAGGTTTCTAATAAAGACTTGAGAAGACGGGTTTCTGTCCAATTTTGCAGATAATTCCAAGGCTATGAGTGTCTCTACATCATGCCCTGAAGATTTGCAGAAATCGAATTTGGATAAGATTTCTTCAGCCAGTTACTTGAATGATAAATACTCGACGGAGGGAACAGGAGACCATGGTTGGCAATGACAGCTCGAAAATAGAAAATAATCATGTGATAAAAAGTTATTGCGAAGGCGGAAATCAATAGGAAATAGTATTGACCGCAAAATAATTAAGCAAAGATTTCAAATACACTTCAATGGTGAAAGTCAGGAAAATGTCAAAGATAATTTTTTGCGCGATAGTTCTTACGCTTTTTGTTTCTAGCTCTTTTACACTCAGTGCTCAAGAGTTGGCCGTTTCTGACGAGAATTTGATGGCAAACGCATCTTATGACCCACTAGAGGCTATTGCTAATATTACGCTGGGCAAGCAGCCTCACTGTATAGCTGTCAACGATGAGACAAACCGTGTATATGTTGGTGTCGATGGAGGGCTTATGGTCATAAATGGTGAGACAGACCAAGTAATAGCAGAAATCCCCCTAAGCGATGATGTGATAGCTCTTGCGGTGAATCCTCAAACCAATCGCATATACGCTGGAGTCTATGGGGAAGAGAATGTAACTGTAATCAACGGCGCCACCAATCTAATCGTAGGAACAATACCAGAACATCTCTATGCTTCACGTAATCTGGCAGCAAACCCAATCACAAACCGCGTTTACATAGGGTATGAAGCCACATATATGGGTCATTATGACTGCGTACTTGTTTATGATGGAGAAAATCTCCAGTTTGTTATCTCCGTGCAACTGGGCCTCAGCTCATATTATGAGGAGGTGGGCGTAGCGGTTAATCCCAATACAAACATGGTATACGCTACGTGGACTGGAAACAATAGTCTGTACCTGATCGATGGAAACACTCATGCAATCACACAAAATGTGATTCCTTCTTCCTTCACCTACGCGGTGATGGTTAACTCATACACCAATTACGTCTATGTTGGGAATGAAGTTCTGAACGGCGAAACCTTGGAAGAGGTGACCTCAGATTACACTGGCGAAATAAAAGCCATTGACCCCGTTCACAATCTCCTGTACACAACTGAATATCGTGACCTTTACCGACTCAACGGTACTACGCACACCGTAATAGATAGTTTGGAACTACACTGGTGGATTTCATCATATTCTGATCCTGTTGCAGTAAACCCCAAAACTTCCAAGATTTACATAGTTAATAGTCAAGAAAACCAAACATGTGTGGTTAGCGCGGGCGCCCTTCCCCAACCTTCTGCTACACCATACCCCACGCCTACTCCAACCCCTACTCTTACCCCAACACCTTCCCCGTCTCCAACTGCAACACCGACTTCCTCGCCAACCCCAACTCCCACTCCGTCTCCAACGCCTACTGCTACGCCAACCTCGTCTCTATCACCTTCACCGACGGCATCTCCAAGTCCTTCGCCTTCTCCCACGGGCAGTCCTTCAACCTCACCGTCTCCGACACCCAGCGGCCAAGGACTATCCCTGTCAAGGGAAGTTATCTACGGCGCAGTAGCCGCCATAATAATCGCGGTAGTTGCAGTGGCAATAGTAGTCCTCAAAAAACGGCAAAATAGAATAGGCAAAGCTCCAATACCTCCGCCTCCGCCCCCTCCTTTTTAGTTGTCAATTAACATTAAGCCATACGAGGCAGCACCAGTCTCTACGTTTTCATTACGTGCGGGCGGACTTATAGGGGACTGGGTGCCTCTGCAGGTTCTGGAGTTTTCGCTTTGCTTAGCGTATATACTGTGTTGATCCACAGAACTGGAACTTTTCCCGTGACTTTCTCCGTGTATGGATAAGCGAGGATGCCTCTTCGAATTCTAGCCATTGTTTCCAATATAAGTTTAGGCTCTCCGTAGGTACCGTAATTTCTCAGAAAAACTGCTGTTTCGTCCCCAGATGGCACGATTACACACTTGCCTGCTATATCTGAGCACTCGATGTTCAGCCAAGACTTATGGGTTAGAGACACGGAACATTTAAGCGAGAGTTTGGCAACACTGTCACAAATGCTTTCGTCCGAGTTCAAAGCTACTGCGACTGCTGTCTGCAACAACGGAGAGTTTAACAGTTCTTTTTCGTTGAACGGTAGTGATATGAAAGGTAGGAACACTTTTGCCGAGCCTTTCATGAAACCCTGTCCGACCTCCTTGAACAGTAGCGTGAACGGCGTCGAGCCTTGAACTATTGTGCTCCAGATTGCAAACGGCCAGTACACTTTCCGCATTTCCGCCATGGCTCCGTGAGGCGAGCCTTCATACACAGTTTGACTTTGAACAAGCGTTATGGGATATCCTTCCTTGTCGTTGAACCTCGCAATCAATGTCCCCCCGTTTCTAGCTCTAGCGTCTGCGCCTGACAAACTAGCATATGCAAGTGATAACCCTAATTTTCCTAACTGCTTTCCCAAGTCTTTCTTGAAATCCTCAAAGCCTTTGTTTATCATTTTTTGAATCTGGTTAACCTTCTGCTCTTCCCGCTTCTTATCCCACTCATGTTTCTTCTCCTTTAACTTGCCAAATATGCCTGACATCATCATCACCTGAAATTAGACCAAACCTCAAATAATTTGTAGTAACGCATGTTTCATCTTAAATTACTTTCGTCAACGTAGCGCACGCTAGATCAGATGGTGTATAGATGGAAAATTGGATTTGGCAAACAAAGTGGGAGTTGCACCGTACTTCAAGCGGAGAGAGCACGCTAAACGCAGGTAAAAATCAAGCGTGTTATTCCAGTGGGCTGGTGTGTTGGTTGTAACCCGCCTTTTGTTTTAAGTGGCATTCGGCTAATCGGGCTACCCGCGCTTTAGGTAGATTCCTCATCAGCGTCTGTTTGCCCTTTCCACTTGCAGGACAGCCGTTTCACCGCTTCGCACCCAGCATCCATCAGCAACTTAGCATGCATCACGGTCACGCGCTGAGTGGACGTTTCGTTTCTGCTCCGTAGCCAAGGCTCTCGCCTTGCCCCACTGAAGGGGCTGCAATTCTACCCGTGGGCGGAGTTTCCTCAAGCCCCACACGATGGGACTCGAAAGCCACACGCCAACTCGCCAGCCCACTAGCCAAATGCGCAGCCGCAAGCAATAAGAATTTCTCCAACCTCTTTAACAACTATGAACAAATGCGTCATCCTCGTCACGGGAACGCCCTGCGTCGGAAAAACCACCATCGCACGCCAACTCAGCAAGAAACTAGACGCACTATACATTAACCTAACCGAACTCGCCGAAAAAGAAAACCTAACCATAGGCCGAGACAAAAAAAGAAAAACCTTCATAATCAACGAGGACAAAATGCGCAAAAAAATACGCGAAACAATAGACACAACCGAAAAAAACAACATTATCATCGACGGTCACTACGCCACCGCGGTCGTGCCAAAAAGCCACGCGACCCGCATCTTCGTTCTAAGGCGCAATCCCGTGGAACTCCGCAAGTTCATGGAGAAATGCGGCTTTCAAGGGCCTAAACTGTGGGAAAACTTGGCCTCCGAGATCCTAGACGTTTGCCTTGTCGAAGCCTTAAGCGAGCACGAAAAAGAAAAAGTATGTGAACTGGACGTTACTGGCAAAACAGTGGAAAACGTCGTAACCGAAATTTTAGCCATTCTAGCCAGTCGCAAAAAGTGCCGTGTGGGCTGCGTAGACTGGCTGGGCATGCTTGAAAGGCAAGGCGTACTGGACGAGTACTTGAAAGTTTAGCATTTTACCTGAGGCTCATGGCTATCTTCTGCCTAGTCAAAAGCATAAGCTTACGCCTGTTCGAATAGGACTTCGCGTGGTCGCTGAACTTTTCACCTATCATTATGGGATTCGACAAGCCAACATCATCAGAAGCCATGTCCAAACCAATAATAACGTTGACGCCTATTGTCCTGTTCCAATCGCGTATCCAAACGCCCTGCTCCACACGGCTCTTCTGAACGATAAGGTCAAACTTCCGCGAAATACCGCTGAAACCCTCAAGAACCGCATTCTCATGGCTCACCTTGTAACCCTCCTTCTTAAAGTACCGCACTGCAAGCTCCATTAAACGCGACTTCCCCGTTGCCCTTTCCTCGCTGCCCATCTCACTCACTCTTCCCTAAGTGTTATCTACTCGTTTGTGGAAAAGTCTTTCGGAAAGGTAACGCGTATGGGCGTCACATTAATCGTTGTGTGCAGCCGCTGCGGCGGCTTATTGATGGCTGCAGATGACCAGAAAACAAGAACCTGCCCCTACTGCGGCTCACGAGTGGATGTGAGAAAAGCCAGAAAAATAGCCTCAGCAAAAAACGCCTTCGAAGCCTCAGAAATACTGCGAGACCTAAAAAGCAGAAAGAGCTTCAACCGCTAAAAGCCAATTTGATAACGTCAACCAACCTGCTTCAGCATCTGACAAACCCTGCACAAACCCCCAGACGCAGGTTCGCCACACTCAACGCACTCCTCAAAATCGTCTTTTTTGGCAATTTCGTCCAAAGCAGGCCGCATGCGCTCGACGGAATTAAAAATCGTAAACTTTGTCCCAGCATGTTTCTCTTCAATCCGATTGAGCATGACTCGGATGTCGTTCCTCAAGGCTTCTGAAGCGTACGGACACGGTGTGCTTTGGAACTTGATTTTCTTGACATAAGCGTACAAGGCGCTCTCTTTCTCGGGAATTTCACAGAAGGGCTTAACCTTCTGCACGAACCTCGGATGCACCTCGTCCGTTACGGGCTTCTCCTTGGCTAAACGCGAGACATCACCGTGGAAAATGTTTAGGAGAATTGTTTGAACCTCATCATCCAAAGTGTGTGCAGTGGCAATTTTGCTTGCGCCAACCTGCCGAGCAGCCACGTTAAGCGCTCTCCGCCGCAAGACGCCGCAGTAAGCGCATGCCGTCAACTTTCTTTCGCCTTTCTGCCGCGTTCGCGCAACTATTTCGTCCAACGTGAAATCATAGAGCTCCCTGAAAGAAACGACATGATGCGCTACTCCCAGCTTTTTGCAGTTTGCCCCTGCGATTTCTAAGGCTTCGTCCCTGTAACCCTTAATCCCCTCGTCAACCGTTATCGCCATGAGCGAAGCTTTAGGGTGAAGCCGCTCCGTTTTGGCTAACACGTGCAAGAGGCTTATGCTGTCCTTCCCGCCAGAAACCGCCACTGCTATTCTATCGTCAAAGTTGAACATTCCATACTTGGCGATGCTTGCCCTCACCTTCGCTTCGATGGATTCGACGAAGCACTTCTTGCATAGGCTTTCTCCAGAGTACGGCCTATAGAAAAAGGCTTCTCTGCGCTTGCATGCATTGCAGAGTGTAGCGTTTGTGCGTATCAATTTCACTTCATCATCCCTGTGATTAGCGAATAACTAAATAAACCATACACCATAACTTTTTTGGAAGAGACGATTCTGATGGCTGCGAAACCAGAGAAGCGCGCAGACTACAAGGAAGTAATCTACAACAGCGCACGCTGGGCTCTACTGCGAGAATACCGAGAAAAAGCCACGCAGATAATGACCGCACTGGAAAACTTTCACCTGCAAACACTGACGCATGGAAGCATCGCCAGAGGCGACGTAAACAAAAAAAGCGACATCGACATTTTCATCCCAGACCCGCAATCCTCCTTTCTCGTAGAAACCGCCATGGAGAAAGCAGAAATACCAGTCAACGCGCGTTTGGTGATTCAAGCCACGCCAACCTACGCCATGAAAGCATACATCGAAATAGACCCTAAGACAAGCGTTTCCTTCTCCTTAATGCGCATGCGCAAGGTAGAACGTGAATTCTACAGGTTCGGTGGCGAAATAAACCTCAATCATTTAAGAGACGGCACTCGCGTGGCAGGAGTGGACAAACGGCTGATGCTGATCGAACCCACAAAGAGAGGGCACACGGAAAGCAGCATCATCGGCCGTGAAGAACAAACGGCAAAAATTCTCGGGATATCAACCGAAACGGTTCTAGACCGCGTCCACGCGCTCTTGAGGCGGGACCATGTTGGCAGAACAGGCGTTTTCATAAAAAAAGAGTTAGCTTCCGATGAAACCTTCGAGATGGCACTGAAGAAGCTTGCTGACGAAAACCCTGCAGTCCGCAGAAGACTGAAAGGGTTTGTTTAGACTTTAGGGCGCGCATCATTTTCGGGGTAGAAGATTAGGCCTTTTTCTTCAAGCAGCTTCTGAATTTTGTCGACGGCTTCGTAGACTTGTTCTTCCTTCTTTGCGCCTACGCACACTAGTTTTCCAGCGGAGAAGATGAGGAAAACCACTTGAGGATCTGGCATTCTGAAAACTGCACCTGGAAACTGTTCAGGCTCATACATGACTCGTTCAAGCTTGTACACAAGGCTCTCTAAGTCGATTTCTCCGCCCAACGCGGCAGAAGCAACAATGTTTTGGATGGTGACTACTGGCTTTTCTGTTATCTGGATGCCTTCTCTTCTGAGTTCCTTGACTACTTTTTCCACGGCTCTTCGTGATTCCTTCGCTGACTTCGCTCCAGTGCAGACCATCTTGCCCGTTCCAAAAATCAAAGTGGCAGTTTTGGGTTTCTTCAGGCGGAAAACCAGCCCTGGAAACACGCTGGGGTTATACTCGGTGTGGGGGAACTTTTCAACTATTTTTTGCAGGTCTATCCTTTGGTTTAGGGATACTGAAGCGACTATGTTTTGGATGGTGATTGACGGTTTTCTTTTGCTCATTTAAACTCCCGTGTCTTGGTCTATTTAAATAAGCATGGAGTATATAACATAATCCCTTTATAAACAGCCAATCATCGCAGTTTGCTAGTTTTTATGTTGAGAGGTCGCGGTAGACTGGAAACCTGAGGAGCGCCGCGATTCCGCCCAAGGCCAGGAGCTTAGCACCTGCTTCATGTTCTGTGCTGACCACGGTAACGCTGCCGCGTCTTTGCTCCGCCTCTCGCATAAGTTCCTCCAAGTGCAAGCGCTGCTCTTCCTCAGAATTGCGCAACATGGTGTCCGCTATAATCAGTTTTTCAACCGCGCCCATTTTCACCGCGTTCTCAACCGCTTCCAGCCCATAGGTGACTGTCGCCTCGCCTTTTCCTAATCGCTTCATAACCTCTTCTATGGTCTCTGTTTCACCAACGATGCGCAGTTGTTTCGCCGCTTTTAAGAGCACGCCAGAACGCAGTGCCTCGTAAATGCCGCCTACGCCGCCGTTGTTGACGCTTTTCACGTCCGCAACCGACCGTGCTAAGTCGCCTGCGTTATCGGCTACGAATTTTGCAAAGTCACTCTTCACGAAACCAACGCCCATAATCACTATTGGACTGTGCTTTGCAGTCCATAACTGGCTTAGGCTTTTGAGCGCTTGGTTGAAGTAGTCTTTCGTGGCGGCGCTTCGTTTTTCCGCTTCAAGCTTGCCGGGCAGTTTCATTCGTTCTTCCACTTTTATTTCTACGCCGTACTGTTTAGTCTCAGCTATGGCGAAGCCTTCGTCGTCGATGGCGAGGATCAGCATGGGTTTTTCGGTTGCGCTGGCCCGCGTTAGCCTGTCAACAGCGTGTTTAGGCCATTCTTTCTTCACGATTGTCACGGGCTGGTTTAGGGAAATGTTGAGCGTGTGATGCGCGCCTGTTGGGATGATGTCTGGCGCGTGGCAGATTAAGCCGTGAACGCGGAGCTTGCCGAGAAACTTGTCCCAGCTTACAGATTCCACAGCAACGCCCATGAAGGCTGAGACGCGTTCTCCGCTCTTTGGCCGCGAATACTCTTGGTCGGATTTAATTGCTCTTGAAGTGTAAGCGTAAACTTCGTCGCCCTTGTAGATGACGTTGTATAGGTGCCACAGGTCATCCAGCGAGTCTGGTGCGACTTTGACGAAGCCTTTCTTGAGGTTTTTTTCTATTATCTTCACTTTTGCTTCTCCAATTAGCGATTCGTTGGTTGTGTAATTAACTTTCGCTTGTTCAGAATTAACAAGTTACATCGAAAAGTCTATTATTATCTTTTGTCACCTTTCATTTTTCATATTACATAGGGGTTTGAAGTGATGATGCTGGCTGATTTCAAGTATGAACCGAACAAGCTGGATAAGGGCTACAACAACAGGACGCTCTACGTTAACCTTTCAGAGATGAAAATCGCAAGCAAGCCTGTCTCGGACAAAATGAAGACTACGTTCACTGGTGGCCGCGGCTTCGACTTGTGGCTGCTTTGGAACGCGTTGCCGAAAAACCGAATTGTGAAGTGGGATGACCCTGAAAACGAGGTTTGCACAGCCTCTGGTCCGCTGGGCGGCATTCCTGTCTATCCAGGAAGCGGAAAGAGTATTGTAGTTTCCATTTCGCCTCTGACGGGTACGGTTGTGGATTCTAACGTTGGCGGGTATTTTGGTCCTTACTTGAAGTTCGCGGGGTGGGACGCTCTTGAGGTGCAGGGGAAAGCCGCGTCTGAGGTTGTTGTGTTTATTGATGGTGACGCGTGCAAGGTTCAAGTTGAAGATGCGGCGGGGCTTCCGTCAGAGACGCATTTGGTCACCGAAGCCATGGCTCAAAAGTACGGCGGGGGCAATCCGCTTAGCATATCTGTCGTGTCGTCAGGTCCAGGCGCAGAGCACACGCTGTTTGGGTGCCTAAACGTTTCGTGGTACGATGCTGCAAGGCGCGTGCATAGGCACAAGCAGGCGGGCAGAGGCGGCATAGGCACGGTGTTGCGTGATAAGCGAATAAAGGCTATTGTGGTTAAGTATTCTGGAAAAATCACTATCGATAGTAATGGTCCTGCGGATGCTGAGTTGGTGAGGCAGATTGGCACGGCGTACAATAAGGAGTTGAGGGCGCTTGATCCGAAGCAGAATGAGATGTCGATTGTGGGAACCTCGCATCTCGTGCCCATAATGAACGATTTTGACCTTTTGCCCGTGGACAATTTCAGGTATGGCTGTCATGCTGACGCGGAGAAGTTAGGCAGTGAAGTGTATCGGAAGAAGTTTCACGCTGGGTTTGATGGTTGCTGGTTCGGCTGTTCCCTGTCGTGTGCTCATGGCGTGAAGGATTTTGAGCTTAAGACTGGACCGTACAAGGGGCAGCGGGTTTTCGTGACTGGACCCGAATACGAGACAATCGCGGGTGTCGGTAGCAACTGCGGCATCTTCGACGCTGACTACGTCATCGAGATGAATTATTACTGTGACGTTTACGGTTTGGACACGATTAGCGTGGGAACTGCAATCGCCTTTGTCATGGAATGCTACGAGATGGGCTTAATCGATAAGAGAGCTACAGGCGGCTTGGATTTGCGGTTTGGCAATAAGGACGCTGCATTGGAGCTTGTGCATCAGATGGCGCGGGGCGAAGGCTTCGGCGTGGTGGTGGGGCAAGGCGTAAGGAGAATGAAGAAGCTTTTTGCGGAGAAATACGGTGCGAATGCGGACGCCCTGCGTGACATCGGCATGGAGTCCAAGGGTTTAGAGTTTTCTGAGTATGTGACTAAGGAGTCTTTGGCGCAGCAGGGCGGGTATGGGTTGACGCTTAAGGGTCCGCAGCATGATGAGGCGTGGCTGATTTTCCTTGACATGGTGCATAATCTGATGCCTACTTTCGAGCAGAAGGCGGAGAGTCTGCATTGGTTTCCGATGTGGCGCACTTGGTTCGGCTTGAATGGCTTGTGTAAGCTTCCGTGGAATGATGTTGTGCCAGAGAATAACAAGCAGACAAAGGAGCCTGCGAAAGTGATGGGACACGTTGAGAACTATGCTAAGCTGTTCTATGCAGTCACGGGTAGGAAGGTGACGGTTGACGATATCATATTGATGAGCGAACGAGTTTACAATTTCCAGCGCATATTCAACCTGCGCATGGGCTATGGAACGCGAGAGCACGACACCGTGCCATACCGCGCAGTTGGACCTGTGACAAAGGAAGAGTACGAAAGCCGCAAGGAACGCTATGACAAACAACTTAAAGAAAAACTCGACGTTGACCCAGCTGGCAAGTCGACAGAAGAGAAAATGGCTATTCTAAGGAAGTACCGTGAAGCGGAATACGAGAAGCTGAAGGACGCGGTTTACAAGCGACGCGGGTGGAACCAGAACGGAGTTCCCACAATGGAGAAAGCAAAAGCGTTAGGCATAGACTTCCCAGACGTGATTAAGCTTCTTGGGCAAGAGCCGAAGCAATAGCTCAACTGCGCCCTAAGTATTTTGTTATTCACAAAATTTGCGAAGGATTAAGAAATTTTGTGCCCTTTAGAGGGAAGGACAAGTTCTTAAATCTTGACACTTCTATGAAATATAGAAGAAGTGGACGGGCTTGGGTGTCCCAAAAAGAGTCAAGATTGCTTCAGCGGTTCTGATTACCCTATTGGGACTTGGAATAGCTTACGGTCTTTACAATTATTTTATCAATCAAAACAACAACCCTCCAAATAACAATCATTCCCCTACTCCAACGCCTACTCCGTCACCTTCACCTACACATAGTCCTCCTCCGAAAAATCTCACGGATCAGATTCTTGATCAGTCCGAGCTTGCTAGAAATCTTTTTAACGCTGACGAGAGCGCTTGGGAGAATGTTGTGAGGGTTGCTTCAACTAACGGTAGCGATATACCAAAGAATCTTGCGTACCAAGTTTTGAGGCAGATTGAAGGCGATGACAGAGTTGCTGACAAACCGGCCTTGGCAAGAGAAGTTTTCCAGTTGTATGTCGATTGTGCTGAAAAAGTTCAGAGGATGTCGCAGATATATGCTCTGAACAACGCCACGGACTATTTCAGGAATTCAACTGCTTTAAGAAATGAAATAGGGAATGAAGTCCTTATAACGGCTTTGGAAAAGCTTGGAGAGAACGATGGGATAAATATCGATTTTGACGCTGCGAGGAAGCATGCGAACATGTTCAGACTGGCTAAGTACGTTTCGAATATTTTGGATTATCCTAAGGACTGGAGGGAATGCGCGATACAAGTAGACGACATAATTTACAAGACTTGCAAAGTCGACTCGGGAAACGAGAATGAAACCGATGCCTGGACCAGTGCGGTCAGACCTGCCGTAAAATACATGGTCGACAAGCTGGATACAGGAGAAGCGAAGTACGACTTTGGCATACCAGACAAGTTCTTGGAAGCGCAGGTAAGAAGGCAGAGGATACTTCCTTTACAACTGTTTCAGGTTAACATAACAAGTGGTGAGTTCCCAGAAAGGCTAAGCGTTAGTTTTGTTGGAGATGTAGAAATGGGAAAATATAATGTAAGCCCAAATCCAAACCTTGGAGGAAAATCGCCACAGCAATGGCTGGAAGATTTGGCTAAAAAAGACTTTAATGAGAAGACTCCAAGATATCAGCTTTCATTACCTTTCGGTAGAGGCGGCTCTTATATGGGTGTTGTCGCATACCCAGATGTATTTTGGCCGGCGTCCTATGAGGCACTTAAAGAAGCGGTGAATACAGTTTTGGCAGAAGATCCAACAGCAGTGTACATAATAGGCTATTCGAGAGCATTGGCTAGTGGATATATTCCATGGGGGTTAGAACCCGTAGTTCCAATGTGGGGGCAAACAACTCCATATTATGCTGATTTGATAGCAAGAGCTTTCGGTAGAGCCGCTTTTGTTGTACGTGATGTGTACCCTCCTGTTGCTGGTGGCGGGTCACATGACGAGCCTTATGTTGTTATTTCTCCAGAACTTTACGGTAAGCTTAGTCAGAAAGGAGAAACTCTGCTGCCATACATGTTTGGCGGATGGCCGTACAAAGCAGCACTTAAAGCAGACCATGATAACAAGGATCTCGGCGTCAGAACGTATAACCCTCGGATTATATGGTCAGATGGGACCGAAGAAGAGATCAAACTTTAATCAAATCTATAAGGAGTTTAATAGCGTTTTAACTTTTTCCTAAGTCCAAATTTCCTTTTCTTAAGGAATAAGAGAGGAATAAAATTGCGATGGCAAGTGCCCAGACATCACACAACACTTGCTTGAATCTCCTTGAATGCAGTAACGCTTATAGAGAAAAGAGTTTGCCGAAAAAATCAGAGGGCTCTTCGACGAAAATAACACTGATTATGCTCGCGTGTTCGCAAGGAGCTCCAACGTCTTTTACCAGAACCATTACCTACACGTAAAGAAAGAACAGAGACGTTAACGCTAAACTAGCAACAGTCAAGCATGGTTCTGCGCTGAAGTTCAAGCTATTTATAGTTTATATAAGGGGGCTATAGTCTTTTCCGAGCCCAACAGTGGAAGCCCTTTCATATTTGGAGCCTAATAGTGGTTCTATGCAAAAACCTATAGAGGGTCTATCCGTATTGGCGCTTTTCCACGCCAAACACATGCAGAAAAACAATAGCGGGATAGAGGTCTAGTTTCCCATAGGCTACCTACACAGCGCAAAGAACGCGCACTTAGTTAAAGGTTTAAAGGCTTTTATTTCCTATTTTACTGCAGGCGATGACTTGTGAAGATTACATTTTGGCTTTTAGACATCAACTCAGAGACGAGAAACGGCACAGCGGAACTGTGGCTCTGGGGAATCACCGAAAACGGCAAAAGAACACTCGTTATTGACAGAAATTTCATTGGCTATTTTTACGTCGTGGTTAAGGAAGGATTTGACCCATCGAAAGTTGCAGAAGAAATCAGAAAAACCCATAACGCTTCAATAGCGAAGCTGGAAGTTGCACCGCGCAAATTCTTCGGAAAACCCGTGCAAACGGTGAAAATCTACTGCAAAAACCCAGACGAAACGGCAAAGCTTGCAAGGACACTTCGAAACCTCGAAGGAGTCCAAGACTGCCTCGAAGACGACATTCGCATATCCATGCAATACCTCATCACCAACAACGTGGTTCCGTGCGGATGGCACGAAGTAGACGCAATCGAAGAAAAAAACACGCTAGGCATCCGCGCAGACAAAGTCTACTCGGCAACGTCCACTCCAAAACTTGTGGACAAAACCGACGTCCCACATTTACGAATCCTCAGCTTCGCGATGACCTGCTACAGCAAGGAAGGCTCGCCAAAACCCGACAGAAACCCAGTCATAATACTCTCCACAGCCACAACAGACGGCGAAGAGAAACAGTTCCTCGCAAACGAAGACAAAGACGACAAACCACTACTAGAGCAGTTCATAAGCTACGTCCAGAAATTCGACCCAGACGCCATCGTGGGCTACGGCACAAACACGCTAGATTGGTTTTACCTGAAAGAAAGATGCCGCAAACTAAGACTAAAACTAAGCATAGACAGAGCATGCACTGAACCCCACACCAGCGTCTACGGACACACCTCGCTAACAGGCATAGCAAACTTGGACCTCGCAGACTTCGCAGACGAATTCCCAGACGTCAAAGTCAAAACCCTCCAGAACCTAGCAGACCACTTAAACGTCATGAAAACCGCGCAACACCCAATAATAGAAGACGTAGACTTCGCAGACCACTGGGACAACAAACAAAAACGCGAAGCGCTCAAAAGCTTTTCCATGGACAACGCTCGCAGAGCAAAAGGCATAACCACGGCACTCTTAGACTTCGCAATGCAACTCTCAAACCTCGTAAGCCTACCCTTAGACCACGTCATAACCGCAGCTGTCGGCTTCCGAGTAGAATGGTTCCTGATTAAGCACGCGCAGAAAATCGGAGAACTCATCCCCAAACGAGTCGAACAGCCCTACAGACCATACGTTGGCGGCATCGTGCTCAAACCACAAGCAGGACTCCACACGAACATCGCGGTTTTAGACTTCAAATCCATGTACCCAAACATAATGATCGCGTACAACCTTTCCCCAGACACCTACATCCCACCAAAAGACCAAACACCACCAAGCGGAGTGTTCGAAACACCAGAAGTCAAACACAAATTCCAAAAAGAACCACCAGGCTTCTACAAAGAAGTCCTATCATACCTAATCAACGTGAGAAACGAAATCCGCACCAAAATGAAAACGCTAAACCCAAAAACCATCGAATACCAAGTCTTAGACGCAAGACAAAAAGCCGTCAAAGTCATAACCAACGCCACCTACGGCTACGCTGGCTGGATCGGCGCAAGATGGTACCGCAAACCAGTAGCCGAAGCCGCATCAGCCTGGGGAAGACACGCCATTCTCACCGCCATAAAAATGGCTGAAAACGCAGGCTTAAAAGTCGTTTACGGCGACACAGACAGCTTATTCATCGCTTATGAAGAAAAGAAAATCCAAGAACTAGAAAAGCAAATCAAACAAAAATTAGGCTTAGACATCGAACACGGCAAACTCTACACGCGCATTTTCTTCACAGAAGCCAAAAAACGCTACGCAGGACTCCTGTCAGACGGAAGCCTCGACATTGTTGGCTTAGAGGTTATCCGCGGCGACTGGGCAGAAGTCGCCAAAAAAGTGCAAGAACACGTTCTAGAAATAATCCTGAAAGAGCAATCGCCCGACAAGGCAGCTGACTTCGTGCGCAACGTGATTTCGGAACTAAGGCAAAGAAAAGTGCCGTTCCGCGACCTCATCATCTGGAAAACCCTAACAAAACCAATAGAGGAATACAAGATAAAAGCCTCACACGTAGAAGCAGCAAAAGCGCTAAGGAACAAAGGCTGGAAAATGACCATAGGCGACAAAGTAGGCTACGTGATTTTGGCTGGCGAAGGACGCCTTTACGACAGAGTCAAACCCTACGTCTTCGCCGCGTACGATGAAGTGGACATCGACTACTACGTGACCAAGCAGGTTGTTCCCGCAGCCGCGAGAGTGCTGGAGTTTTTCGGCGTAACCGAAGAAGAATTGCTAAAGCCAATGAAAAAAGAGAAAGAAACACAAAGCCTCATGGACTTCGTCGGTTAATTAGCGCTACACCGCGTCTTGAAAAGTTACCAATTCAACATTTAACGCTGGCTTCACAGCTTCCGAAACCCGAGAGGCAACTATCCGCTTTATGTTCTTTTCAGCTGCAGCGTCGACTATGCGCTGGGTTATTATGCCGTCGAAGATTACAGTGTCAATACCGCTTGTTTGCTGCAGTTTTTCAGCCAATTGATTCACTGGCAACCGTTCAATCTGCTCAAGCTTCTCGTTGAGGAGAACCGCTTCAAGCGTACCCTGCAAAGCCTTTGCGGCTTCGCTAATCTCCTTTGGAAACTCCATTTTTGGCCGCTCTTTCTTCGGCTTAAAAAGGTCCGTCACTGGAATTCTAGCGTCTAAAGCTTCGGCAATTTCCTTGCAGTTCAACTCTTCAACTTCTTTTCCTCTGGGCGCTCGACCAACGTAACGCACGTTTGTCACTTGCAACAGCTCTTTCAGAATCAAGTCTCCACCTCTGTCACCATCCAAAAACGCGGTAGCCTCTTTTTCTTTGCAGATCGTCTTTATCGATTCAGGAACTTTCGCGCCCTCAAGCGCGACTGCGTTGAGTATTCCACAGCGCATGAGGTTTATTATGTCTGCTCTTCCTTCCACTACTATAATTTCTTCGGCATTCTCAAGTCCTGGTCCTGCGGGTAGTTCTTCGGGGCCGTATTTTTCGACTTTGCCGATTTTCATTGTGTCGGAGATTTCTTTGTAAACCTCATCCACGCTGGGCATGGATTCAATGTTCCATTTGTGAAGAATTTCTTTGGCACGGTCGATTATTACTTTTCGTCGAGCTTCGCGGATGTCTTCTATTTTGTCTAGAGACACTTTGGCTGAGCAGGGGCCTACGCGGTTTATGCTTTCTATGCTTGCGGCGATTAGGGCTGTGCTGACGCGGTCTAGGCTGGTTGGAATTGTTATTGTTCCGGTGGTTTGGTCGTTTTTTGAGTGCAGCTCGATTTCTATTCGTCCGATGCGTCCTGTTTTCTGGAGTTCTCTGAGGTCGAGTTCTTGCCCGAAGAGGCCTTCTGTTTGTCCGAAAACTGCGCCTATAACGTCTGGTTTTTCTACCACGCCTTCTATTTCGAATCTGGCGTGTATAACATACTTTATGGTAAACGTTTGGGATGTTCCCGTAAGCGTACACCTCCTATTTAGTGAGTTCTGAGTTAGTTTAATCGCATGACGCGAGTTTCTCTCGCAACTCACGAGATTATCTGACTATTACTTTATTTTACCTTTATGAATTGGTAATCCTGCTCTTTAAGGTTTCTGACAACGCTGAGCCTTCTGCACAAATTTTTTTATAAAATGTGCTCATGTGTCTGTTGTGCTCTGCGGTGACTATAGCCCCTTATATAAAGACTGAAACGCTGAGTGAACTGCGAGTTAGTTGTCCATCACTCAGGGTATGTCTGCGTTGTTTGGGTATCCTCTGCTTTCCCAGTAGCCTGTGTAGTTTACGTTGTCGGATAGCTCAATTTCCGTTATCCATTTTATCCATTTGTACCCGTATTTGCTTTCGGCAACAAGCTGAAATGGAAATCCTCTCTCTGGGGGAAGAATTACGTCGTTCATTTTGTACGCTATGAGTATTTCTCTGCTCAAGAGGTAGTCTAACGGCAACGAGGTTGAATAGCCATCGTAGGCTCGGAAAATGACCACCTGCGTTCTATTGTCGATTCCTGCTTCCTGCAATAGGTCTTTTACTAAGAAACCTTCCCAGAGAATCTTCACAGACCAGCCTTCCACACAGTGGAGCGTTACAACTTTCTGGTATTTCTGGAACTTGTTAACAACGTCATCGTATGTGTATTCTACAGTCTTGTTCACTAGCCCTTTTATGGTTAGGCGATAGGTTGACGCGTTTATGTACTGAGGCCCTTTTATCGAGTTTTCCCTGAAATCACTTATCGATGACAGGTTTTGACCTTGATATTCCCTGATTTCTTGGGGAGCAAGGATTCGCGGCTGGGTTTGCAGGTAACTGCCGATGAAAATAAAAGCAATAACCAGCACCGTGACGATAACGACTACAAGTCGTTTATGGTTTTTTATGTTCTCCATTCTCTCATGTTAACATGACATATGTCATCTTTATATCTCTTCCCAGCAAATAACTTGCATTTAATCATGTGGTGAAAGTAATGATGTCTATCGTCTTAGTCCGTCTTGTCGTCATAATTTGAAGAGACAAAGGTTTTTCTTATTTCGCATTGCGGTGAATTTTGACACGTTGAAGCGCCAATTTTGGCTCTCAACGTTTCGATGTAAGCGGTTAAGCTTTCAACGCACTGAACTTCTTTCCCGAGCAAAGCTGAAAGCTCACGCCAAAATTTGACGTTGGGCTTTATTTTTGCCCGTTCCAAATTCTGTTTAAGAAGTTTTGTTCCTTCTTTTCCTCGCCTGTCAAAATCCAAAAAAAGAACAACTTCCACAGCTCCTGACTGCTCTATTTCGGAAATGACATCTAGAAAGGATTTGCCGCCTGTTTTCGCTGTTACTATGATTCCTTTAACGCCGAAAGCGTGCAGGGTTTCAACGTCTTTTTTTCCTTCCACAACTATGGGCGTTCCCTTCGCGGATTCTTCCACCAAGGCGTTTAGGATTTGGAGGATTTTTTCTTCTTTCTCTTTAAGCCGCGTCGACAAACGGGTTTACCTTGTTACTTGAGCTTGCTTCAATATTTCCAAGTGTTCCTTTGCCTGTTTATCTGTTTCAAAATATCTGCGGATAGGATTGATGATTTTTGAGATTTCTCCAGCCACAGCATTTTTGAGGTCTTGCGGATGCAAATTGCCCTGTGCATAAGCTTTTTCCAGTTCGGGGTAGTTTTCAAATTCTACTGTTCCACCAAATTTTGCTGGGCGTTCTATCTTGAATATTTTGTTTGCGTGGAATACTATGTGCTTAGCTATGTCTAACACTGGGTTCATTTCCACCAGTTTTTCGGGGCACCATGCCTTTTGCAGTTTTTCCTTTATCTGCTTCTCCGTGTCATGGATGAATATTGCGGTCCACGGCTTGGATTTGCTCATTTTGCTCGCAATAACCTGTTCCAGTTTGTCTTTTGTTTCGAGCTTGACTGGTTCTGCTATGCCCATTAACACGTGGTGATGAACCGCGACTGGTTTCGTCCAGCCCATTTTCGGAAATATTTCTCTTGCCAGCACATGAGCTTTTCTCTGGTCCATGCCACCGTGAGGTATGTCGGCGCCTATTTCTTTTACGTCAACCGCTTGCATAGGAGCATAGAAATACTGCGATAAGTCGAGTTTTTCGCTTTCACTTCTGCCCATTATCGTCATGCATCGTAAGCTCCTGCTGAGCGTCATGTGCTTCGTAAATCTGAGCAGATTTCGCCAATATTCATCATTGTTGTGATAAAGTTCGGAGCCTAAGACAATTTTTGCTCCAGGACAGAAAAATTTGAACGCTTCGGTGTAGTATTTTGAAGCTGAAAGGATTTTGTTCCAGTCTCCGCCGAACTTGTTGTTGATGAAACTGTGCCAGTCTGCGAGATAGACTTGGCATCTTATCCCGGCCTTTAGGAAGTCATTTATTTTGAAGCCAGATACAACTAGATTTCCTAAGTGTAGCAAGCCAGAGATTTCGAAGCCTTGGTAGTGCTCTGGATGCTCGTTTGTCTGTAAAAGCTGGCGTAACTCCTCTTCTACTAAAATCTCTTCTGTCGGCGGTCGTTTGATTAAGTCGATTTTTGTTTCTATGTCCAATCTGTATCAACTTCTAACCTTCTATGTGAGAGTGTACTTAAAAGTTGTTTCGCGGGCTTTTGTTTCCCACGTAACCTAACACTTAACCTCATTGTAGAGCGATGCGCTCCTCTTGGTTAAGCTCTCTCTGGCGTGGGATCGTTGAGCCCGCGCCCACTGTGTCCCATGTTTGGGTAAACCCGCCAAATTAAGCCTTAGTAATTTCTTATTCTCTTCTTCTGTGTTCATTTACTCATCTTCTTTGCTATTAGTGGATTACTTACTTGTGTTTAAATATTTGTTTTTGGGTTTATACACGGGGTAATTTGGCATGCAAGAGAAGATTTTATTGAAAATCTCAACTAGGAAGGGTTCTCGTGTTGAGAGTGTCCCTTTAATGAAGTTAAAGCGGTTGGCTTCTGCTAGTCATCGTTTTTGGAGACTTGAAGGCGATTTTTTGGTTCTTGAGTCATATTGACGAGGGTGATTCAATTGTTTGATAGACGCGACTATAATTGTCGATATTCCTTAGCTCACCGTCTGAGATTTATGAGATTGAACAGAGTAAGCGTTCCAAGCAGGGCGCTCTTTCTCCATAATCCATTCTTCTAAACGTGCAGATTTGGCATTTTCAAGCTTGCGCCCAGACCGAACTCTGACTTTTTCTGAGGGGTGCCCTTTAGTGAAGAGGCTCAGAAAAAGGGTTTTGGGTCTTGGGGCTCCAAAACTTCGGTCTGGTTCAGGAAAGGTGACACCTTTCTGGTGGAAATGTCTAACTTACATTTCCAGAATTGAAAATGTATTCCAAATCTGCTGTGCGTCGTTGATTACTCTACGACAGTTTTATGCGTTTCGTCTGAAAACAAGGTTTTCAGATTTTGTAGTGGTTGGCGTGCAGCTTGTGTTTACTTGGAATACTCTGTTACATATTCCATCGATTGCGCCGAGGGAGAGGCTCGGTTGACTGTGGGTGGCTAACAAAGTATTAATAAAGGGTATATTTTAATAAAATACATAACAATTGCCATGATAAAGAAGGTCATTTAATGTCTCAAACAACTAAAGTACGCCCTATTGAGATATCCCTCAATTCTATATGGATGCTACAGCCCGAGTACAAAGGGATTAGGCGATCCTTAGAAAACAAAGGATACACGTTAAGGGAGCAAACCCGAGGGATTCTGGTTGTTATTGCATCAAAGGGTTCTATTGAAATTTTCGTAAATCCCGAAAGGAGAGTTTTGGGTATCGGAAGCGAGACATCTTCAAAAGACTTGTTGGTGGCGTATGAAGACTTGGATCAAGCATTCTTGGAAGTAGGCATGGAACCATCAAATTTGATGTTCGTTGAGTTTGTCGGCACATTTATGGTAGAGTCTGTATCGAGTCCACTCGGAGAACTGTGCAAACTCAAATTCGAAAATGACTTGTTAGCTAAGATTGGAGTCGTCTTGGAGAAAGAATTGGCAACCATAGGATTGAGTTTAGCTCTTAAGGGGGCTAATCCAACAGAATCGAATTGGCTTCATTTATTTATTGAACCTCTCTATCCGAGTGCTAACAAGAATTACAAAGTAAGAGTCATATGCAGGGGCAATAAGGATGAGGTTGTTAATTTCGTGAAGACTATCGAGAAAAGGATCCCAAAGATAATTGACAAGATAGAAGGCACATAACTAATGGCTTTTTCAGAGGAAAATTACAGTCTAACAACGAGTTACGAAAAAGATGAATTCGAGAATATGGGTGTCGCCTCAACACCTATCGCGTTAGGAATAGTTCAAAAAACAACTATAGAAATTGGAAATGAAGCTGAGTTCTTTGACCTTTTTAGAGTACACGAGCCAACGTCAGGATTAAGCAAAGTTGAAGGGCTGTCAACAAGCGCTGTTACTTTAAACGACTATCCCGTAAGACCGACCTTGGCTCAGCGCTATGAAATTTCGAAGGCTGCGGAGGACTTTATCAGTAGGCAAAAAAAATCAGTAAAATACAAAGAAGAAATTTTTGTCGTAGCCGATCGGACTGTTGAATTTCTTGGCAAAAAAGGAATTTTGGCGAAAGTGGTAATTTCTCTTTTCGTAGATCCTGAATACATCAACTGGATTGAGCCAAGGATAAGCGTCGAGGTTCGGAAAGAAGACCTTCAAGAAACATATAGATTGTTCACTGAGCTGCTAGAGTACTCTCTAGCAAACATATCGAATAAGACGTTGAAGAAACTAGTCGTAACTGTCAATAGCGCGCAGTGATAGGAATTGATTACACCTGACAAATTCCTTCAATTCGCCAAGAGAATCATGTCTGTCAAGGCGGCATCAGAAGAAGAGTGCAGATCAGCAGTAAGTAGAGCTTATTATTCGCTTTACCATGAAACGTTACAAATTCTAGTCACCAAATATTCGCTGGATTTAATTGGGAATATTCAGAAGGTGAAGAAAAAAACGCTAAGCGGTAGTGAGAGAGCAAAACTCAATTCTTTGGATCCTGACTTTCTTAAGCAATTTAATCTTCATCAAATAGTTTTTGATACGCTTGTAGGTATGAACTATCAGGCTGTGGCAATGACGTACAAAAACTACAGAATTCAGAGGAATCAAGCAGATTACGATCTGAAAATGAATTTTTTGTATAACGACGCTGATGCAATGGTCAAAAACATCGAAGTTTTGGTTGGCGCGGTTAAGTCGCTTTAGGGTCTTTTTAAGGGATTGCTCCCGCATCGAGTTTCCCGAGGCGCTTAATCATCGTGCCCGATTTCGAACGTACAAGGCAGAGCGGAGCGATTGCGCATGCGTATAGATATGGTCAGACTCGAGTATAGGATTCTTTTCGCTTGTTAATAGGACATCACTTTTTGTCTCTTAGAACTTTTTCTAAACAATTATCCAAACTCTTCCACCCTTCTTCATTGTCTTCATACCTAAAATAACGTAAATGTTTCAGGTCAAAAGGGACATCTTCATCGTTCTGGGTTATTATTATTGTATCTTTTCCTACTGTATGGGCTATGCCGAGTTCGTAAAAAACATTTGCGTTCTTTCCTGTTACATCTGCGAGAATGAGTTTGGATTTATTAATTTGTTCCCAAATGTCTTCAATTATTGGTGAGGTAGTGTATAAGTCATTAGCTTTCAGCGTTTCATAACCAACTTTCTCTATTGTTGGCTTAATATGGTCTTTGTATAGCCTTTCGAAATTTGGTCTGAAAGGCATTAATACAAAACAGGTCTGTTTAGCAGTCTTGAAATTGCGGCTTTTAAATATAGGTTTACATACAAGTGAAGGGCTGTCTTCCGTGATTATCTTAATCAATTGAGAAGGCTGTCCTTCCTTGAGAGTGGTATTTATTGCTTCTAGAATTTGTTTGTACATACCATTTATGTATTCTCTTCTTTCTGCCCAAGTTTTAAGTTGTACCCTGCAAAATGCATAAAATGTCTGAAGAGTCGGAAAAGGGTTCGGGTCGGGAATATTAAGTTTTAAAAAACAAGCAGACAGTTGATTACTTAGTCTTTTGTACTCTTCTTCTTTATTCTTTATGTTGGGAACGTCTGTGGTTAGCGACCTAATCAGAAAACCAATCATGTTTTGAATTTGCTTCGAGAATTCAGCTAATTCCCGTAATTCCATTATCTTACCCCCTTGATTAGACAATATAGTTGTCTACAAGTTCTTAAATAACTTCTTGCGCTCTAATACCTTTATCAATTTTCTGCGTGACGTTTGGCTTTTTGCGTATCCGTTCGGCGCGCAAGCGGGAGCGCAGCGCGCAGCGCCTTTTAGGGTTTATCTCTCTTCTTTAACGGGCTGGATTGTCTCCCATGTAACCTAACGCTTGACTTCACTGTGGGGCGGTGCGCCCCTCTAAGCCAAATTCTCTCGGCATGGGATTTTAAGCCCGTGTCTCGCTGTGTCCCATGATTGGGTAAGACCTAATACATCACAAGCAAGGCAAGGTTTGTTGTACTTGCTGGCTTCCGTTAGTTCCGTCGTCATGGATTTTTTCAGCGAGGCAAATAAATAAGATGGGGCTTGTCGGTTAAATGTGTTATGTGGGAAGTAGTTTTTCCTTCTTACTTTGGTTTCCTATATAGCTTGATTCCGTCCATTGTGTCAACGTATGTAAATCCCGCTTCGATTAGTTTCTTGGCTTCGTCTATTGTGGTTGCGGTGTTGCATACGAAGTCTTCGCTTAGAGTGTCAATGAAGTGGACGTAAATCTCGGTGTTCCGTATAGATTTGTGTCCGAGTTGCTGTTTTGTGTGCATTAGGTTCTTGTATTTTCTAAAGTCGTTGGTTGCGAAGTAGTGTCGGAAGTCGTAGAGTCGTATGCTTTTCATGGTTGGGTCGTGTAGTTTGTCGGCTAATGCGTTTCGCATTATTCGGAATAGTTTGGAGTAGCTTCGGGGCGTGATGTCGAAGAGTTTGCTCTCGGTGCTTAAGTTCTCTCTGTGTATGTGGTCGGCTAACGCAAAACTTAGGTTCTCGCTTATCTTTAAGGCTCTTGCTGCTCCGTGTTTGGCTGTCGTGGGGTAAACGAGTTTTTGGTCTAAATCTACGTCTTTAACTCTGAGTCTGCATAGTTCGATTGGTCTTAAGCCTGCTTCTTTGCTGAGTCGTAGCTTCATTGACATTAGTCTGCCTGCTTTAGCAATGAACATTTCTAACTTCTCGGCTGTGGGTACTTTGATAGGCTGCGCTTCCGTAGAGTATTTTGGTCTTCTCCAATAGATTCCGTAAAAATCACAGAATCGGTTGTACGCTTGGCAAATATTGGCTTTGAATCCTGTGCTTACGTTTTTCTCGGCTATTACTGCTTTCACTTGTTCGGGGTCGTTTAAGTCTGCGGTCTTTCTCAGCATCATTAAGGCTTTGTTGGTTGATTCAATTGTGTAGTCGCTCATACCGTTCTTCTTCATTTCGACAAGAAGGTTCACGACAGGAGACGGGTTTGTTAAATCAATGGAAGCTTTGGGTAAACCCGCCATCACAAGCAAGGCAAGCTTTGTAGGACTTGCAGTCTTCCGTTGGGTCCGTCGGCATGGATTTGCCAGTGGGATTCGGAACGGCTCATACGTGTTCATCGCCAAAAAATACTAAAGACTAAAAGAGAAGTTAAGCGTTACTCTTAGTTAACTCACGAAATAGCCAAACAACCTTGAAAAATTACTAGATGTTGCGGCTTATTTTACTATGTTTTGAGGTTTTCCTTCAATAAAGGCGTGTATGTTCTCGATTGTAGTGCTAACAAGTCTTTGTAAGGATTCTCTGCTGTTGAAGGCACAATGCGGCGTTATAATGACGTTCTTGAGCCTAAGGAGAATGTGAGTTCTCAACATCGTCGCCAGTCTCTCCCTTGGAACATTATCCAAAAGCAATTGAGCCTCTTCTCGAATAAGATGTTCTTCTTCAAGAACATCTAAGCCAGCGCCACCTAAATCGCCATTTATTAAAGCTCCAGTAAGAGCTTCGGTGTCGACGAGTCCGCCTCGAGCAGTGTTAATGATGATTGCGCCCTTTTTCATGATACCTACTTTGTCCTTATTCAAAAAATGGTATGTTTCTTCATTCAGTGGCAAGTGAAGGGTGACTATGTCCGACTTCCCCAATAGGCTCGTAGCATCGGTATACTGGAATCCCAACTTCTCCGCTATTTCCCTGTTCGGATACTTATCGTAGGCTAACACTTCCATTTCAAAGCCCCTGGCTATCTTTATCACTTTGGTTCCGATGCGGCCAGTTCCGAGAACTCCCAAGATTTTTCCGTTCAGGTCAAAACCTCGAACGCCTTGGCATTCAAAATCACCTTGGCGAGTTCTCTCGTATGAATCGTGAATCATGCGTGAGAGGGAAAGAATTAACGCAAATGTGTGTTCGGCTACGGTGTTCTCGCTGTACATGGGAACATAACAAACCATGATTCCTCTTTTCCTACACGCTTCAAGATCGATGTGGTCAAAACCCGTTGACCGCGTGGCCACTAAACGCACATTGCCCAGTTTTGAGAGAAGCTCTTCGCTCAGTTCTGAATAGATGAAAACTGATATGACATCAAAATCTTTCACTTCGTCTACTTTCTTCTCGTCCACTGTCTCCTTAAACAGTTTCACTTCGTGACTTCCAAAACCCTCTTTAAGAAACGGCTCTTCCCAGTCTTGAACCTCAAAAAACGCAATCTTCAAAGCTTCGTCACCAACATTACTCATAAAGTTATCTTGCAGTTAAGCAATTCGGTTCCAAGGCGCCCATAGCCAAAAGAGCCAAAAAACGCCTTTTTTAAGAGTTTAGGTGGGGCCGAGGCCGGGATTTGAACCCGGGCGCTAGGCTTGCTGCCGAAACTCGGTGCGAGTTTGGTCCACAGGCCTATAGGCTGCCAAGCTACCTCACCTCGGCCGCTTTCGTGTTTGCCTTCTTCATTTACTTTCCCTCAAGAATATTAAGTTGTCTTTTGGCTTGTTCGGTTTTTTGAGAAAAACATTTTAATGCATAGATGAGACATGTTAGGTTGAGGAGTTTGCATGCCCACAGCGTTTGTGTTGATAAACACCGAGATAGGTTCCGAATCTGATGTCCTGAAAGAATTAAAAAAAGTTGAGGGAGTGGATGAGGCTTCCGCCGTCTACGGAGTCTACGACATAGTTGCACGCGTTAAGGCAGACACCATGGACAAACTGAAAGAAGTCGTAACATGGCGCATTCGACGGCTTGACAAAGTAAGATCCACACTAACAATGATCGTGGTAGAAGAAAAATAACAATCTTCCCTTTCTTTATCCACTTCGTAAAGCGATTGATATAGCAGTCTTGCCCTTGTTGATGTTACAATAGGGTTTTCGCTTCAAATAATCTTTTTACCAAGCGTAGTCCAATAATTTGCAAGAACAGGTTGCGGCTAATGCAAAAACTAAGGATGCACATAGGACTGGATGATACTGACTCAACAAGAAAGGGCTGCACTACTCATGTTGCTGCGCTTCTTGTGGAAAAACTAGAAAAGTTGGGCGTTAAATTTCTAGACTACCCGAACCTAATCAGGCTTAACCCTAACGTGCCTTGGAAGACAAGAGGCAACGGCGCCCTATGCCTAAGAATCGAGTATGATGAAAGCCTTGAAGACCAAATTAAAGAAGTGGCTATAAGCTTGGTTGAGGAACACGCCGACCTCAACTTCAAGGGCACAGACCCGGGAATAGTGTTCTTCACGAAGGCTGAAATTCCAGAAGAGGTCACGACTTTCGCGAAAAACGCCATAACAGGCATCGTAACCCTGAGAGAAGCCACGAAGCTCATCAGGAAGTTTCAAAGCGAAGCCTTAGGCTTTAACACTCGCAGAGGCATCATCGGCGCGTTGGCAGCCGTTGGCGAAACCCTCGAAGACGACCATACCTATGAACTAATCGCGTATCGCGTTCCAGAAAATTGTGGTTTAAAGAGAAAAGTTGAGGAGGCTTCGATTTTTAAAATGGATGAGCTAACGCGACCATACACTTTCAACAACGTGGATTTGGAGAAGGGCAGAGTCATCATCACGCCGCGAGGACCTGACCCAATTCTTTTCGGCATCAGGGGCGAAACGCCCGAAATTGTCAAGAAAGCTTTCATGTTGGTTAAGCCGTTGGAGCCTGTGGAAAGATGGGTGATTTTCCGCACGAACCAGGGCACAGACGCACACCTTAAGCGCGTAGTTGCCTTGAACCAAATAAAACCGTATAACTCGGTTATTGCCAAGGGTGTTGTCTCTCGGAGTCCGCGGATAATTCCTTTGCGGCACGTGATTTTTTCCATCAAAGACGAAAGCGAAGTTGACTGCGCAGCATATGAACCCACCGGAGACCTTCGCAAAGTGGCAAGAGAACTCATCATAGGTGACAGCGTAGAAGCCTATGGCGCTGTGCGCAAGCCCTCAGTAGCAAAGCCTTTAACGATAAACCTTGAAAAAATCAAAATTTTAGAACTCGCTCCGAAAACTGCGTGCCAAAATCCCTTTTGTCCAACATGTGGCAAGCGGCTGGAGTCTATGGGCAAAGGCAAGGGTTTCAGGTGTAAAAAGTGCGGCGCAAGGTTTGATGATGCCGAAAAGATGCAAGTTACTGTAGCGCGGGAGCTGAAAGTTGGGCTCTATATGACTTCAACTAGGTCGCAGAGGCACTTGGCTAAGCCCCTTAGGCGTTATGGACTGGAAAAGCGCTATGCAGAAGTGAAAAGCATGATTGACGATTGGCACTTTCCGTAGTAATTACCTTTCTGAGGGCTTTGCTTGTTATTCTGCAGGAAAACAGATTTAAACTGAACTGCCTTAACATAGGAAGAGGGAAGGATAAATGAGCGAGATAATAACCCCAGTTGTTTACCAGCTTGGTCTAGGCGCAGTAGGCGGCTTCATAGTGGGTTTTGCACTTAAAAAATAGCTAAGCTCTTTATTGTTCTTATAGGCATATTCATCATCGCACTGTTTTATTTAGGCACAAGCGGAGTGATAAGCATAAACTATAGCGCCCTCTGGAATACAATAGCTGGTTGGCTAGGCGGTGCAGGTCAAGCCGCGTCGTGGCTTGTCGGCTTGATTTCGCTTATTCCCTTCATAGGAAGCTTCATGGTGGGCTTTTTACTCGACTTGAAGATTGGGTAGCGAAATTATTTAAATCCATGAAGCTCGTAAACCCTCACTATAAAGCAGAGAAAACTGATAGCGAACGGAGTGCCTTGAGAATTGAACCGATTTCCAGCAGAAGAGTACACGCTTCCCTTCTTCAAAGAAGAGGGCTTTGTGAGAAAGCTCTGTCCGAAGTGCAGGGAATATTTTTGGACGCAAAATCCAGAGCAGGAAACCTGCGGCGAATCCACCCCAGATGAATGCGCTTGCTACACGTTCTTAGGCAATCCGCCCACGAAAAGAAGCTATAGCCTTCCAGAAATGCGGGAAACTTTCCTGTCATTCTTCGAAAAACACGGACACACACGCATCAAACCTTACCCAGTTGTGGCAAGGTGGAGAAACGACATTTACTTGACTCACGCGAGCATAATTGATTTTCAGCCCTACGTCACAGATGGCATCGCTCCGCCGCCAGCTAACCCGCTTGTGATAGCGCAGCCCTGCATCCGATTGGTGGACATTTCAAACACGGGGCCGACTTTTGGCAGACACTTAACCATTTTTGAGATGGGCGGGCATCACGCCTTTAACTATCCTGACAGGGAAGTGTACTGGAAAGACCAGACAGCACGTTATCATCATGAGTTTGTCACAGAAGTATTAGGCGTGAAGTCTGAGGAAGTGGTGTATAAGGAGGATGTTTGGGTGGGCGGCGGAAACGCTGGCCCAGACGTTGAGTGCATAATCCGCGGGTTGGAGGTTGCCACTCTCGTTTTTATGCAGTACAAAGTGGTGAACGACGAGTTCGTGAAGTTGCCCATACGCACGGTGGACACGGGC